>QWCF01000059.1_pt1 | contig 113203 bp, 73 predicted proteins | sample 1972521 | NCBI WGS metagenome assembly QWCF01 (sample SAMN09866715, study PRJNA288562) | Human oral metagenome isolate term4_saliva, whole genome shotgun sequencing...
ATAGATACGGTTATTGAGAAGAATTATGTTAATATCGATGTTTCTTCTCATTGTATGAATGAAATGATTACCACCGATTGCTAATCCATCGCCATCTCCAGAAACCTGCCATACAGTTAATTTTGGGTTTGCAACCTTTAGTCCTGTTGCTATTGCAGCAGCACGACCATGAATAGTTTGCATAGCATAGGTACTTACATAGTAAGGAAGACGACTTGAACAACCAATTCCAGAGATTACTGCAGTTTCGTATGGAGGTACTCCTAACTCTGCCATTGCTTTGTGTAAACTGGATAAAAAGAAATGGTCTCCACAACCAGGGCACCATCTTGGCTGTCCTTTTTTAAAATCTTTATCTGTATATTGACTCATTTTATTTCTCTCCTTAATTATTGTAAGATCCTTGAATAGAATGTTCCACACTCATATTTAGGTGCTGGAAGTGTTAATAATCGCTCGAATCCCTGTACAAGCTCTTGCACAACAAATGGTTGTCCTTTCACTTGATTATACTGATATGGAGCAAAATTGTTTATACGAATGCGTAGTAAAGCTGCGAGCTGACCAAGGTTTTGTTCCGCAACAACAACTTTCTTATAGCGTGATAATACTTCTGGGGTATTCTTTGGTAGTGGGTTTACGTTTCTAAATTGTGCTAATGCTATTTTGTATCCTTTTGCACGGAGTTCTTGCATTGCTGAATAGAGGTGCCCATAGGTACTGCCGAACCCAACAATGAGTAAGTCTGCATCGTCTTTGTCGCCCTGAACTTCTAAATCGGGCACTGGAATGCGTGCAACTTTGTCGAATCTTAGTTTATCCATGCGGTTATGATTTTCGGCATCTGTAGAAATAGCACCTGTCTTTCCATCTTTCTCTAATCCACCAAGAATATGCTCATATCCTTCCATACCTGGTACAGCCCAATAGCGTACATTGCTATATTCGTCGCGTTTGTAAGGCGTATATTTATAGCGTTGTGCTTCTGTTGCATAGTGCGGACGTATCTCTGGTAAGTCTTCCATATTTGGTAATTTCCACGCCGATGAGCCATTTGCTATGAAAGCATCTGTTAGTAATACGACTGGTGTCATGTGTTCGAGAGCCATTTTGCAGGCTTCAAAAGCTGCACTAAAACAGTCTGTAGGACTTGTTGCAGCTATTACTGGCATTGGGCTTTCTCCGTTTCTACCATACAGCACTTGCAGTAGGTCGGTTTGTTCGCTCTTTGTTGGTAGACCGGTTGATGGACCTCCTCGTTGTACATCAATAATAACGAGAGGTAATTCATCAATAACAGCAAGGTTGAGCGCTTCACTCTTCAAACAGATACCTGGGCCAGATGTTGATGTTGCAGCTAAAGCACCTGCGAATGCTGCACCAATAGATGAGGCTGCCGCTGAGATTTCGTCTTCGCATTGTACAGTAACAACCCCCATAGACTTATGTTTTGCCAGTTCATGAAGGATATCTGTGGCTGGAGTAATAGGATAAGAACCTAAGAAAAGTGTCAGACCAGCTTTTTCTGCAGCTGCCATTAAGCCGTATGCTGTTGCTTTATTACCTGTGATGTCCATGTATCGTCCTGGTACCTTCTCTTTTGTTTCAATACGATAGGTGTTAGGCACTGATGCATGAATGTTGTGTCCATAGTCGTAACCAGCAGCAACTACTTTAATATTGGCTTCTGCAATAGCCAACTTCTTTTTAAATTTGTCTAACAAGAAGTTGTTTACTAGTTCCAAATCGCGATTGAATAGCCAGCAAACTAAACCAAGTGCAAACATATTACGGCACTTAAGCATAGATTTATTGTCCATGCCTGTATCGGCAAGACAGTCTTTCACCATCTTTGTAATAGGACAAGCCACTACACGATCTGGGTCTATACCCATTTCTTTCAGATAATCATCTGTTGAAAATTCTGCTTTCCTTAAGTCGCGTGGACTAAATGAATCGGTGTCGATAATAATTGTTCCTTGCGGCTTGCAGTTTTTATACTGCGTTTTAAGTGCGGCTGCATTCATTGCCACCAGTACATCGCATTTGTCTCCAGGCGTATAAACTTTACCCGCACCAATTTGGACTCTGTATCCACTTACACCATTAAGCGAGCCTTGCGGGGCACGAATATCAGCAGGATAGTCTGGGAAAGTAGAAATTCCGTTACCTACAGTAGCAGAAACATTTGAAAAGATGTTTCCAGCTAACTGCATTCCATCACCCGAGTCTCCGGAAAATAACACTACAACGTGTTCAAGCTCCTTCACTTCGATCTGTTCTTCCATAGAATCTTCTCTTTGTTTTAGTTATGGTTAGATTTTGGTGTAAAGGTCTATATAATAATTGAATTAACAAAATATTTTCTGATAAAAAAACGAACGAAAAATAGTATGTCGGGAAGTAGAAATTCACATTATGCTTAGTTTTTTTATATTAATACTTTTATTATAACATTAAAAAAGAATTTATAGGTGCATAATGTTCTTAATGCGATTGATTTACGTCAATTTTATAAGTTGCATTTTTTATGTTTATAAGTCAAGAATTTCATAAATTTCGAAGATAAGGGCACTTATAGTCTTCTAATAATGCAAACAGGATAAATATAGAGGAAAAGATTTTGTTGATTATTCTGTCTTAGTCAATTGACTTTGAAATAGTATTTTTTAGAGTGAAAAGTTATTGTAGATTCTGTAGAAATTAGGCGAGAAAAGTAAAATCTGTGTTTATTGCTTATTTACCTATTAGGTAGAGTATATAAAATATGTAATAAAACTTAGTAAAATGTAGCTCTTTTGTTTCAGTCGTCTCCTACGTTCGTTTCAGACATCTGTCAGCATCGTTTCAGATATCTGTCAGTATCGTTTCAGATATCTGTCAATTTCAAATTAGTTATCATAACAATTTAGAGCCTTTATGTTCTTATATTATAATAGCTGAACGATATGTATTTAGCTGACGATTACGCCTTTCCTTATTCTGCAATATTTTACTTTAGGTATTATTATAAGCTTCTGTTTTTCAATATTCTATTTCCTATGTGGTTGTATGTGGCTGGAATCTATTACAATAATCTTCTTTTCTATGCAGCCTTCTTTTTGTTTAAATGGCTCATTGTATAGCAATACCTTGATATTTTAGCATCTTTTTTCGTGTACATTGTTTTTTGAGATGTTTAGTATATATGTACAAACAAACTGTCTACAGCTTTCTTCCAATGTAGTTGGTTATTCATTGAGAGAGTGTGTAGACAGTCTGTATATATATATTAATAATGTATATAGCGTTTAGTTGATAAAGTCTCTATAAATAGATGTCTTTTATTAGCATCTTATTTTTATAACAGTATCGTTTTGCTTTATTATAATAAGGTGTCCTGTAGATAATGATATTTCTGCATTGCCATTAGCATCGGTCATACCAGTATAGAGCAATTTTCCCAATACATCGTAAATCTGGTAATCTTTTTCGGGTTGCAATCCCATTATAATTATATTACCATTGTGTTGCACCACTTTCACAGCTTCTGTTTCTACATTCCGAATGCCATTATCTATATCGAATATGGCAGCAAGCACTCCATATTGCTGTATTTTAAATGTATTGGCTGTAACATCTTCACCATTAAGCATTATTTTAACCAGTTTATAGCCCTTTATTGGAGAGGTTTCTATTTTTACCTCTTTACCTTTCTCTATAGGTGTCCATTCTGGAATGTCTTTGCCATCAACCAATGTTTTAAACGAGCCTTGTGGGTTGTCTTCGAAGCGTAGCCGTACAGTGTTACACCCAGTACCATTGCCATCAACATTAGTAGTCCAGTTCTTTCCTTCTAACAGTGCATTATCGCAAGTAGACGAACCTGTATTACCTTTTATTTGTAGAGATGCCTCGTCTTCCTTTTGCGCTTTTTGCAATGTAAATAGAATGTCGTTAATAGCACAAGCGTCGAGTTGATTGTTGTCTAGGTCGAGCTTACGAAGCAGAGTATTCTTTGAAAGGTCTATGTTTGTGAGTTGATTACCCGACAAGTCAAGGAACTTTAGCTTAGGAAACTTTGTTACATCTATTTCTTTCATACCACAACTCTCCATATCAATCCACTTTAGAGCAGGCTTATTGCTTAAGTCTGGAAAAGTTGTATAGTTGTTGTTTCCTGCTGTTAAGTTCTCAAGTTTTGGGTTATTGCTGAGGTCCAATTCTGTTAACCCCATACCAGCACACGCCAGCACTTCGAGGCTATGATTTTGTTTGATATCTAATGTCCCCACATTATTATAACTACCGTAGAATTCTTTTAGACTTTTAAGTTTGCTAAGGTCGATAGTAGTCAAACGGTTGTCGGTGATGGCAAGTTCGCGCAGTTTAGGAAGTTGAGACAAATCTAGCTCTGTAATCTTGTTCATCATAAGGTCGAGCACCTCCAAATTATCGTTCTTCCCTAACTCACAAGTTACTAATTTACCAGCTTGTGCCTTGAAAGCAATTACATCTGCATATACTTTAATAACATCGTTAGGCTCTACTTCCAACTGAATAGAATTTGTTACATTCTTATTCAGCGTGTAATCGTTCTTTTGCCCGTTATGTTCTATTTGAATACTCTGGTTATCATTAACACCTTGTAGTTCTAAATACAAATACATAGGTTTCGGTTCGTCATCTTCATCGTATTCAATCTTCGCACTCGGATCTACCTTTAAGGTGAAGTTTGGCTTATTCATAGGCGTTTCTGCTCCAGGTTCAGGGTCTCCGTTCTTTACACAATAAACCATCGCTTTCCAACCAGGCATAGTTGTTGCGGCGTAGCAAGCAACCGACAGACCGCCATCTGTAGCAGTAGAACTTATTCTAATAGGTAACTTTTCAGGATTTTCCTTGATTATCTTAAGAGGGTCTTGCTTCGCCCAACCCCACAAGTAGTCTCCGCTATCCTCGTCTCTTTCGCACGAAAGCTCGATTAAACCGTTGTAAATGCGCAACTCGTCGCCTTGTCCAAATTCTACATTCTCGAATATAACCGTGATATGTGAATCCGAATTCTTCGGTCTTAATCGTTGAAGCGTGTAAGCATAGTTGCCTCGCATACCCTTTTCTGGTCCGCCGTAGTCGTAAAACTCCATTGGCTTTCCTTGTTCAATCTCCTTTTCAAACCATGGTCCTTCACTTCCAGGTTGGAATATCCAGCCTGCACTTTGTCCGAATGTAGTTAGTATCCCTATCATTAAGAATACAAAAGATAAATAGATTTTCTTCATACTTGTAATGCTTTAGTTTGTTTAATTATAACTATTGATATTTCATATTGTTTGTTTGCATACTTAAAAGTATAGCAGAATGTTGCAAATGTACTGATTATTATACAGACGTGCAAAAATAATGGTGCTTTTATTGTAATTGTGCGAGTAACCGTTGTCGGTCTATTAGTGTTTTAATAGCTCGTTTATCCTTATATAATTAGGAGGAAACAGTTTAGGTAAAACCTTCGAATATCCATTATTAAATAAACCAAATGTTGTTATTTCTTCTTCTACGAGCTATCGTCTTCGCTATAGATAATTAATATTGTGAATTAATATGCTTGAACATATTCAGTCAATATTAATAGTCTTTGTTAGTACGCTTTTAAAACTTGCAATTCGAATAAAAAGCACTACCTTTGCAGTATGAAAATAGGAACGATAGATTTTGGTGAACGTCCTTTATTTTTGGCACCAATGGAAGATGTAACCGATATAGGCTTTCGTAAGATGTGTAAACGCTTTGGTGCTGCAATGGTCTATACAGAGTTTGTGTCGGCAGATGCCATTATACGCAGTATAAAATCAACACTCAATAAGATTGTTATCGATGAAGATGAGCGCCCGGTGGGTATTCAGATATACGGGAAAGATGTAGATTCGATGGTTGAGGCAGCTAAAATAGTAGAGCGTGTAAACCCCGATATAATCGACATAAATTTCGGTTGCCCAGTAAAGAAAGTAGCAAATAAAGGAGCAGGTTCTGGTATGTTGAGGAATATACCACTGTTGTTAGAGATAACACGCGAAGTTGTGAAGGCTGTACGTACACCTGTTACAGTGAAAACACGTTTAGGGTGGGACGATAAGAACCTTGTTATAACGGAACTAGCCGAACAACTTCAAGACTGTGGCATACAGGCACTGACTATACATGGTCGTACCCGCGCACAAATGTATACAGGAGAAGCCGATTGGACACTTATTGGTGAAGTGAAAAACAACCCTCGTATACACATACCAATTATAGGAAATGGCGATGTAACCAGTGTTTCTGACGCCCAAGAGCATTTTAATCGTTATGGAGTAGATGCCATAATGATAGGCAGGGCTACTTTTGGCTGTCCGTGGCTGTTTAGTGAAACAGCTGAGGTAGGCATAAACCAACTTACTTTGGACGATAAAATTGATGTGTTAGAGGAGATGTTGCGTATTAATGTAGATAAAATAGATGAGTATAGGGGTATACTACATACTCGCCGACATCTTGCAGCGTCGCCCATTTTTAAAGGTGTTCCCGACTTCAAACAAATGCGTATTGCAATGCTTAAAGCAAACAAAATGGACGAACTCATCGGTATATTAGAGATTTGTAGAGAACGTCTGAGAAACAGCTAATATATATATTGCTCCGAAAAACAACTACTGTTTTATTTCTGAATCAAAGTTGTTTCTCGTTTTTAATGGCTATCTTTGCAAAAAATAAGTCTATTTATTTGTAATAAAGACAGGCATAAAGAAAGTATGAATGAAGATTTCGATATAAGAGAGGAACGAATAACGACAGCCGAAAAGGAGTTTGAAAACGCCTTGCGACCTCCAAAGTTCGATGACTTTAGTGGACAAAATAAGGTGGTAGAGAACCTCCACGTGTTTGTTGAAGCTGCCAAATACCGTGGCGAACCACTTGACCACACGTTGCTTCACGGTCCTCCCGGACTGGGGAAAACCACGTTGAGCAACATTATTGCTAATGAGCTGGGAGTGGGTTTTAAAATTACTTCGGGACCAGTTCTTGATAAACCTGGCGATTTGGCTGGTATTCTTACTTCTCTTGAGCCTAACGATGTGTTGTTTATTGATGAAATTCACCGTCTTTCGCCCGTTGTAGAAGAATATCTTTACTCTGCAATGGAGGATTACAGAATTGATATAATGATAGACAAAGGTCCATCGGCACGCTCCATTCAGATAGATTTAAATCCGTTTACACTTGTGGGGGCAACAACTCGCAGTGGACTACTTACAGCGCCTTTGCGAGCTCGTTTTGGCATTAATTTGCACTTAGAGTATTACGACCCTGATACCTTGAGCCGCATTATAAAGCGTTCTGCACGTTTGCTGAAAGTACCAATTGACGACGATGCTGCAATAGAAATAGCTCGCCGTTCGCGTGGTACACCTCGTATTTGTAATGCTCTGTTGCGTCGTGTGCGTGATTTCGCACAGGTAAAAGGTAATGGAACTATCGATCATACGATAGCAAAATCATCGTTGCAATCGTTGAATATCGATAAATATGGTCTCGATGAGATAGACAACAAGATACTTCTTACCATTATTGATAAGTTTCGCGGAGGTCCTGTTGGTGTTTCTACTATAGCAACTGCAATAGGCGAAGATGCTGGTACATTAGAAGAAGTCTACGAACCCTATCTAATTATGGAAGGTTTTATTAAACGAACACCACGTGGACGTATGGCAACAGAGCTGGCTTACGAACATCTTGGTAAGTCGCTACGTGGCTCTACGGTAAGCGAACCATCACTATTTGAATAATGAAAGCCCAGCACATAAATACTGTGTCTGGGCTTTTAGTTTATTGGGCAATAGCTAAGAAAAAATAAAATAGTGTATAAAAAACTGTTTTCACTGCCACAAAAATGCAACAAATTACGTCTATACCAATACAAACATATTAGAAACTTTTTAAAAGAATACGATTATGAGAACAATTCTTATTTCATTTGCCCTTCTTGTGGTAAGTATGGTGTGTAAAGCACAGGATATAAATAGCATTTTCGATAAGTTTAAACATCGCGATAACGTAGTTTTCGTTGATGTCCCGAAGGAGTTAATATCGCTTGGATTAAAGAGCTCAGGAAATAAAGAAAGTGAAAAGTGGGCAAAAAAGATAGACCATCTGCGTATACTTACTCTCGAAGATGCTAATCGTTCTACTAAACGAGACTTTAAGAAAATGATAGAAACATTCAGCTGGAAAGACTATAATGATATTGTAAAGGTGAATGATAATGGAGAAAAGGTGCGAATAATGACTCAGGGAACAGATGAACTTATTAAACGTCTCATAATTTGCTCTTTCGATAAAGAAGATTGTGTTCTGGTTGTAATAGATGGAAGTATCTTGCCAAAAGATATAGATGGAATAGTAAACGATACTACTATAGGAAAGTGAAAGTAAGGTTATGAAACGACTGCTTGTTATCTTTTTTCTTATCATCAATTGTTGTGTGCTCAACGTAACTGCGCATACCGATGATGATGTAAATAGTTTGATGACAACTTTTAAGACCGTAAAGAATGCCGATTATCACCATATCGGGAGTTTGTTGTTTACACTTGCAAAGGTGGCAGTAAAAGGTGAGGATAGTTCTGGTTACGATGCTCTGAACTATATTAGTTCTATTAAAGTATTAGATTTGAGCAACTGTTCCGACAATGTGAAAAATAAGTTTTGGACTCGTGCAAAGCGTATAAACGACAATAGGTATCAGGAACTTGTAAGACAAAGTACAAAGGATGGTTTTACCGATATATTGGTACGAATGAAGGGTAGCGTAGTACGCGAACTTATAATTGTCTCTGCTGGTTCTAATGATGGCACTCTTGTTATGATAAGAGGTAAGATACCGTTAGATAAACTTAGCGATGTTATCGATAGCCAACACAAGAAGTAGACAAGATAAACTCTCTCACGAAATAGTTATAAATGGAAGCCTCGCAGTTTAAAGCAATCTTCTTGCCATGTCATCGCAAACTTTATGTGGTGGCATGGCATCTTACTGGAAATAAACAGGCTGCCGAAGACTTGATACAAGAAACCTTTCTGCGTTTGTGGACACGTCGCCATCTACTTACAGATATAGAAAATCCAGAGGCGTATAGCATTATGACGCTACGTAGGATATTCTACGATGTGAAACGCATAAAGCACATTGAGGAAACTGAAAACGATGTAAGTGCTATGCAATATAGTGGGGAAACCAACGATCTGAACGATTGCATAGAAGCCAAAGACCAATGGCAACGTATAAGAGCTATGATACTCGCACTGCCCGATCCACAAGGAAGGGTGATGCTTATGCGCGATGTGGAGGGACGAACATACGAAGAAATAAGTGCCGAAACTGGACTCACGGAGGTTAATTTACGTTCTGTTTTGAGTAGGGCTCGAAAAAAGATAAGAGAAAAGATAAAGAATATAAAGCGATGATAGATAAGAAGGAAACAAAGAAATTATTAGAACGGTTTTACTGTGGATTAACCGATGAAACCGAAGAAAAACATCTTGCGGAGTACTTCTGTAGTAATGAGGTAGACGAGGAATTGCGCGAAGAAGCCAAAATGTTTCTTGCGCTGCAACAAAACATTGCCATCGAAGTTCCATTTGATTTAGAACACAAAATAGAACGACAAATAAACCAATGGAATATGGTAGAGCTTACGGCACGTAAAGAGATACGCAAGAGTGGTTTACGTTGGGTGGTAGGCATAGCTGCTAGTATATTGCTGTTACTGGGAGTAGGTATTTTTATCGATGAAACTGGAGAAAAACAGTTGTCGGACATAGAAAGAATGGACACATTTGATAACCCCGAAGATGCATACGCTACAGCAAACAAAGCACTCACAAAGTTCTCCGTATCGCTCAACAAAGGACTGGAAGCAATCAATAACGTAACAAAACAATCAACAGACAGATAAAATGAAGAAGATATTACTAATTTTACTATTCAGCTTCGCATTTAATTTTGTTTTTGCACAGCAAGCATTCTTCGACAGGTATAACGATAAGGAAGGTGTATCGACCATTTATATTTCGGCGACAATGTTGAAAATGATGGGGAACGTACAAGCAGGCAATAAAGATATAACGCGCATTGCAAAGCGGTTAGACCATATTCAGGTGTTGCATTGCGAACGTCCGTCGCTCGTTAACAGTATAAGAAATGCAGCTTTCGCTTATTATAAGCAAGCCAAATATATTGTTGTAATGAAAACGAAGAACAATGGTGATGATGTTACAATTTACGAAAAGAAATACAAGAACGGTAAAAACGAATATGTACTGCTGACAGTAGAGCGTGGCGAGTTTACTATTGTAAACCTGTTAGGTCGTGTCTCGTTAGAAGAAATTCAAGCTATTGCGAAGTGATTCGTTTTCATTTTATTTCACAACTTTAAGGTCTTTCTAATTTATCAGTTTATGCCTTATAAAAAAACAGATATCAGTCCCGAATGTGATAGATATCTAAAACGAACGTGATAGACATCTAAAACGAACGCGACAGATATCTAAAACATACGTGATAGACGTCTAAAAAGAAAGTAGCATTTTATAGCCACTCCTTTGAGGTGCTAATAAGGCTGTGATTATACCGATGAAACCGTCCATATATTCATATTAGAGTGTAGTCCATTTCTCTATTTTACTCAAGTAGACTCTTACGATTTCTTTTTAGCAGTAAGCCATCTGAAAATTTCGCCAAGTAGCAGTACCCCCGAAGAAATTACAATAATAATTGACCAATCAATAAGTTTTAATGGCGTTACATTAAACATCTGACCACCTAATTCTACAATGAGAACTTGTCCAATGAGAATCATTAGCACAATAAGTCCAAAACCACGACACTCTTTAAAATGAAAAGCACTTTGGTTTGTTGCAAAAGCACGAGCATTAAACATATTCCAGAACTGCAACATTACAAACATAGTGAAGAAGAGACTTAACTCGTAAGGAGTAAGTTCTTTATGATTACTGAGTTTGAAATGCAATAAGTCGGTCATTTGTGTAATATCCGAATATTCTAAAATATATAGGAAACCTAATAGAGAAAGAAAGAAAATTCCACCCAATGCAATAATACGTGTCCACATATTGCGTGTTATAATAAATGCGTTACGATTGCGTGGTGGGTTGTTCATAACCTGTTGTGATGGTGGCAAAGATGCCAGTGCCATTGCTGCAAAAGTATCCATAATAAGGTTTACCCACAACATCTGAGTAACTGTAAGCGGACTATGGGTGCCCATGAATGCACCAGCCAAAACAATGAGACAGGCTACAACGTTTACAGTAAGTTGAAAAAGAATGAAACGCTGAATGTTTTGGTATAAGCTGCGTCCCCACATTACGGCACGACCAATAGAAAGGAAAGAATTGTCTATAATAGTAATGTCAGAAGCCTCTTTAGCAACACTTGTTCCGTCGCCCATAGATAATCCAACATGAGCAGCTTTTAATGCAGGAGCATCGTTCGTACCGTCGCCCGTAACAGCTACAATCTGATTGAGTGATTGCAAACTCTCTACCAAGCGTTTTTTGTCCATTGGTTTTGCACGTGCTATAATTTTTAGGTCGAACACACGCTGTCTCAGCTCTTCATCTGTAAGCGCCTCGAACTCTGGTCCAGTGATAATGTTTTTATCGGTATCATTAGGTGTCCACAATCCCACTTGTTTTGCTATTTCTTTTGCAGTGCCAGGCGTATCGCCAGTTACAATCTTCACACTGATTCCTGCATCAATACATTCTTTAACAGCAGCAGGAACTTCCTTGCGTACTGGGTCTGAGATGGCAACAATACCTAAGAAACAACAATTTACGGCAATGTCCGTTTCGCCATTTATTATTTTAGGAATAACGCCAGGTGTCAACTTAACAGATGTAGTTTGTGGTAGTTCAAGATAAGCAAATCCTAAGGTGCGCATAGCCTGACTTTGCCATGTTTGCAGTTGTGTAAAAATTTCGGGCCACGACCTGTTATCATCTAGCGATGTGCAATATTGTTTAATAATATCGGTTGCACCTTTTATATATAAGATAGTTTTATTAGGGAGTAGGGTAGATCGAACCAGTGTAGCCATATACTTTCGGTCGGTAGAGAATGGAAGTTCGTCTACAATTTCAATATCATCGCGTATTTGCTGATAATCATATCCCTGATCGCGAAGCCACAAAAGTAAGGCCCCTTCAGTAGGGTTGCCCAAAGCAATAGGTTTTTCAGGATTGGAAAGGTCGAGCGATGCAGTAGAATTAACGGCAATGCCTTCTTTTAATAAGGTGTCGATAGTAACATCATCTCTATTGGCTTGCAAAGCGTAAACACGCATTTGATTTTGCGTGAGCGTACCAGTCTTATCGGTGCATATTACAGTTGTAGCCCCCATCGTTTCACATGCGTGTAACTTTCTTACAAGATTACTCGTTTGAAGCATTCTACGCATAGAGTAAGCCAAACTCAATGTAACTGCCATTGGTAGCCCTTCAGGAACAGCAACTACAATGAGTGTTACACAAATCATAATACTATCTAAGAGATACTGAATGAAATGTACCCAAGTAAAAGAATATTCGTTAAAGAACATTAGTACACGACCTGCCAAAATTAATACGCCCAAAGCATAGCTTGCCCATGTAATGAGTGTTCCAAGTTTGTTTAATTGCTCTGTTAGAGGAGTTTTAACACTATTGTCTATCTGTGCAGCAGTGAATACTTTACCATTTTCGGTAGCATCGCCTACAGACGTAACACGAAAAATTCCATGACCTTCCATTACTTTCGTACCGCGCAAAACAAAATTAGAGGGGAAGGTTGCGTTGCTATCAAATTCTTCGTGCTTAGTGCTCTTTCTGCAAATAGGTTCACCAGTCAGCGAAGACTCATCTACACTTAATGCAACAGCTTTGAGAAGTTCTCCATCAGCAGGAATATTTTCTCCAGTATTGAGTAGAACGATATCGCCTACAACAATTTCTCGCTTAGGAACATTTGTTGTATTGCCATTTCTCATTACTTCTACAAGTTCGTCGTCGTCTACTTTATTGAGTATGGAGAAAGCTTTATTAGCCCTTTCTTCGAAAAAGAAAGCTAATCCGGTTGCAAGTAAGATAGCAATGAAAATGCCTACAGGCTCAAAAAACACCTGTGTCCCTTCGTTAAGACCAAAATATTCGTAACATGATATACCAACAGAGAAAACGCCCGCAATAAGAAGAATGACAATAAGAGGGTCGTTAAATTTCGCAATAAATTTTTTCCATATAGGAGTCTGTATTGGTGGAGTTAATACATTATCTCCGAATTTAGCTCTGTTTTCCTTAACCTCTTGTTCGCTCAGTCCTGAATAATGTTGTTTGTGTTCCATAAAAATATCCAATGAGTTGCAAAGGTAATTAATTTATAATGAATACTATTCTGGTTTTGATAAGAAAGTACTTTGATATAAAGAAAAGTTATAAAATATTTGGTAGTCAGTATATTTATTGCTAACTTTGCACCGTTCAGAGGAATGAGGAGCTTTAAAGAGTTCCTCATTTTTCATATCTTTTAATGAGATAGATTGTTTGTTTTTCAAAATCTATTTTAAGATTAAGATATGGTTTTAGAACCAGTGGACAACAAAGACACTTTAGACGTATATGATAGATAAAAACATTGTAAGACGGCTTGTAGACGAATGGTTGGAAGGTAAAGAATACTTTCTAGTTGATATTCAGATAAGTCCTGATAGTAAAGTTGTAGTTGAAATAGACCACGCTGATGGTGTATGGATAGAAGATTGCGTAGAGTTAAGTAAGTTTATAGAAGAAAATCTCTCACGTGATGAAGAAGATTACGAACTTGAAGTAGGATCAGCTGGATTAGGGCAACCCTTCAAAGTACCACAACAATACATAAACTTTATAGGAAAAGAAGTTGAAGTGTTAGACCACGATGGGCGTAAAGTGAGTGGGATTTTAAAAAGTGTTGATGGAAATAAATTTGTTGTTTCGGTCAATGAGAAAGTACACGTGGAAGGTAAGAAACGTCCTGTAAAGATGGATGTAGACCATGAGTACGATATGAATGAAGTAAAATACACAAAATATCTAATTAGTTTCAAGTAGAACTATGGCAGCAAGAAAAGAAGAAGAACGTCCGAATATGATTGAGACCTTCAAAGAATTTAAGGATACGAAGAGCATCGATCGTACTACATTAGTAAGCGTTTTGGAAGAGAGCTTCCGTAACGTTATTGCTAAGAAATATGGATCAGACGAAAACTTTGATGTTATTGTAAACCCAGATAAAGGAGATTTAGAAATATATCGAAACCGTGTTGTTGTGGCAGACGGTGAGGTGCAAGACGAGAATAAAGAAATTAGTTTGACTGACGCGCAGAAAATAGAACCAGACTACGAAGTTGGGGAAGATGTTTCCGAACCCGTGAACTTTGCTAAGTTTGGTCGTCGGGCAATTCTAAACCTTCGTCAAACATTAGCTTCGAAAGTATTAGAGTTAGAGCACGACTCTTTATACAATAAATACAAAGACCGCGTTGGACAAATAATTTCGGGAGAAGTATATCAGGTTTGGAAGCGAGAGGTGTTACTTGTAGATGAGGAGAATAATGAGCTAATTCTTCCTAAAGGTGAACAAATTCCGCGCGACCAATATCGTAAGGGCGAAACTATACGTGCTGTGATTTTGCGCGTTGATAACGATAATAATAATCCGAAAATAATCCTTTCGCGTACCGCACCAACTTTCTTGGAACGTTTGCTCGAAGCAGAAGTTCCAGAAATAGAAGATGGATTGATTAGTATAAAAGGTATAGCACGTATGCCTGGTGAACGCGCAAAAATAGCTGTAGAAAGCTACGATGACCGTATTGATCCTGTTGGAGCTTGCGTAGGTGTACGTGGTAGTCGTGTTCATGGCATTGTGCGTGAACTTTGCAACGAGAACATTGATGTTATAAATTGGACAGCTAATACAAAACTATTTGTACAACGTGCTTTGTCTCCTGCTAAGGTAAGTAGCCTTACTATCGATGAAGAAGAGAAAAAGGCAGAAGTGTTCTTACAGCCTGAAGAGGTTAGCTTAGCAATCGGACGTAGTGGTATGAATATAAAGTTAGCGAGTATGCTGACAGGTTATACTATTGATGTATTCCGTGAACTCGATGAACAAACAGCAGAAGAAGATATCTACCTAGATGAGTTCTCAGATGAAATAGATAAATGGGTAATTGATGCTATAAAGTCTATAGGTCTTGATACGGCTCGTCAGGTATTGAATGCTCCTCGTGAAATGCTGATTGAAAAGGCAGACCTCGAAGAAGAGACTGTTGATAACATTTTGAATATCCTCAGAGCGGAGTTTGAAAGTTAGGTGTCTGCGAACAGATACAATGATAAACGTCTTTTTATAAAACTATTGTAGTATCTGTTTTTTAGTTCGAGAGCAAAAACATAACACCACATTCAAAAAAGAAAGAAATATTAATGAGCATCAGATTAAACAAAGCAATTCGAGAACTAAATATAGGACTCCAAACGGCAGTGGAGTTCTTGGAAAAGCGACCAGAACTGGGAGAAGTGAAAGGAGATCAAAACTTCAAACTTAGCGATGAACAATTTAAAGCGCTTGAAAAGGAGTTTAAACCCGATCAGGTCGTAAAGAATGATGCTGCTAAAATCTTCCAAAAGAAGCAGAAAGATAAAGTACGCACGAAGAAAGCATTTGAACCAAAGAAGGAAACAGTTACGAAACAAGAACTTCCAAAAATTAAGACTCTTGGAAAAATAGATCTTGAACAGTTGAATAAACCTACGGCAAAAGTGCCTGTTGCTTCGAAGGAAAAGAAAGATAGAAAGAACGATGCAGGAATTAATAAACAACAGACGACTGCCGGAAAGAAGACTGAGTCGAATGCATCTAAAGAGGAAAAAGTTGTTGAGGTGAAAGCTGCCGTACAAGAGAAGTTCGAAGAAATTCGAACACCAGCAACTGCAAAGGAAAGCTCAGAGAAAGCTGAAAATACGCAGAAGGCCGATATATCTACATCGGAAACCTTAAAGAAGGAACCTATGGTTGAAAAAGAAAAGAACGAGACGAAGATTGAAAAAGAAATTACAGCTGAAGATAATGGCATATTCCAAACGTCAAATGAGAAGAAAATGCTAAATCAGCCGAAGGTAAATATCTTAGGTAAAATAGACCTTAGTAGTATAAACCAAAGCACACGCCCAAAGAAAAAGACGAAAGAGGAACGCAGAAAAGAGCGTGAAGATAAGTCTGTGCAAAATGCACAGGGCAAGAAGAAGCGTGTCCGTATAAATAAGGAACGCGTAGATATAAATGCTGCTGCAAATCAACAACAAGGTGGTAAGCGTAGTGGAAAAAAGAATACTAACGACAATAATAACAATAGCAAAAATGCTACTGGTGGAAAGAAAAGGCATAACCGTAGTCAGAAACCATTAGAGGTTGATGATGAAGCTGTAGCACGCCAGGTAAAAGAAACACTTGCACGTCTCACAAGTAAGAGTCAAAATAAGAAAGGTGCTAAATATCGTAAAGAGAAGCGCGAGGCTGTTCAAGAACGATTGAGCGCAGAGGCTAAGGCAGAACGCAAGGAAAGTAAGATACTGAAACTTACAGAGTTTGTTACTGTTTCAGAGTTGGCTACTATGATGAATTTACCTGTAACGCAGGTTATCTCAACTTTGATGTCTGTAGGTATTATGGTGTCAATAAATCAGCGTCTTGATGCCGAGACAATTAATTTGGTAGCTGATGAATTTGGATTTAAGACAGAATATGTAAGTGCTGAAGTGCAAGAAGCTATTAGCGAAGACGTGGACGAAGAAACCGACCTTGTAAGCCGTGCGCCTATTGTAACAGTGATGGGACACGTAGACCATGGTAAAACTTCGTTGCTCGACCATATTCGAAATACCAATGTAATTGCTGGCGAAGCTGGTGGTATTACACAGCATATTGGTGCTTATAGTGTAACGTTAAAGAATGGTCGTAAAGTAACATTCCTTGATACTCCTGGACACGAAGCATTTACAGCTATGCGTGCTCGTGGTACTCAGGTAACAGATATTGCTATCATTATTATTGCTGCTGATGACTCTGTTATGCCTACAACTAAGGAAGCAATTGCACATGCCCAAGCAGCAGGCGTACCAATGGTATTTGCCATTAACAAGATTGATAAACCTGGTGCAAATCCAGATAAAATACGTGAAGACTTATCGCAAATGAACCTCCTTGTAGAAGAGTGGGGTGGAAAGTATCAATGTCAGGAAATAAGTGCAAAGAAAGGTTTAGGCGTTGCAGACTTGCTTGATAAGGTCTTACTCGAAGCTGATATGCTTGATTTGAAAGCTAATCCTAATCGCAATGCAACTGGAACAGTAATAGAATCTTCATTGGATAAAGGACGTGGTTATGTCAGCACAGTACTTGTTTCTAATGGTACATTGAAGATAGGCGATAATATTATTGCAGGAACTTCATGGGGTCGTATTAAGGCAATGTTCAACGAACGTAATCAGCGTGTAGAAAAGGCTGGTCCTGCCGAACCAGTTATTATACTAGGATTGAATGGTGCACCAACTGCTGGCGATACTTTCCATATTATGGAAACAGAGCAAGAGGCACGCGATATTGCCAATAAACGTGAACAGTTACAGCGTGAACAAGGTTTGCGTACTCAGACACGTTTGACCTTGTCAGATATATCTCATCGAATAGCTCGTGGTGAGTTCCATGAAATGAATATTATAGTAAAGGGCGATACCGATGGTTCTATCGAAGCACTTTCAGATTCATTTATCAAACTGTCTACTGAAAAAGTAAAAGTAAATGTAATTAGCAAGGCTGTCGGACAGATTTCTGAAAATGATGTGATGCTCGCTGCCGCTTCCGATGCCGTAATTGTTGGCTTCCAAGTACGCCCTTCTGCAGATGCTCGTAAATTGGCAGAGCGTGATGGAGTAGAAATTAATACCTATTCGGTTATTTACGATGCGATTGACGATGTAACTTCAGCGATGGTTGGAATGCTTGATAAGGTAAAGAAGGAAATAGTTACTGGTCAGGTAGAAGTACAACAAGTGTTCAAAATATCTAAGGTCGGAACTGTGGCTGGTTGTGTAGTTACAGAAGGTAAAGTTCACAGTAAAGACAAAGGACGTGTTATTCGCGATGGTATTGTTGTTCATACTGCAGCTATAAGCGCTTTGAAGCGTTATAAAGACGATGTAAAAGAAGTTGTAACAGGATTGGAATGTGGTATTTCTCTTGTTAATTACAACGACCTCCAAGCTGGTGATATGATAGAAACATTCACAGAAATAGAGGTAGAACAAAAACTTTAAGACTGATGTGCCAAGCCGCCTCTCATTTCCAAAGGAAAAGTGAGGCGGCTTGATTTTTGGTAACAAATGTGATATGTAAGAGTATCGGCACAATTTTTGTTTGTCGTATACTATATATATAAGGTGGCGTAAGAATAATAGAATGTCTTGTTTGTTGTCTTCTATTGTTTCGCCCCGTCTAAAAAGGTAAAAAGTAAATGTCAGAAAATAAAAGTAATGAGTATGTAAGGAAGGTCGCCGAGCAGAAATATGAGTTTGGCTTCACTACCGATGTACATACGGATATAATCCCGAAAGGCTTAAACGAAGATGTCGTTAGGCTTATTTCGAAGAAGAAAGGGGAACCAGATTGGCTCCTCGATTTTCGTTTAAAAGCGTTTCATCATTGGCAGACAATGGAAATGCCAAAATGGCCGCATTTAAACTTGCCAGAGATAGACTATCAGGCAATTTCATACTATGCCGATCCATTAGCAAAGAAACCTAAGAATAAAGAGATAGATCCAGAGCTGGAAAAGACTTTCGACAAATTAGGTATTCCGCTTGAAGAGCGTTTGGCATTGAGTGGTGTGGCTGTAGATGCTATTATGGATTCAGTGTCGGTGAAAACAACATTCAAAAAGCAGCTGGCTGAAAAAGGAATAATCTTTTGTTCGATAGGTGAAGCTGTGAAGGAACACCCCGAATTAGTTCGCCAATATTTAGGAACAGTTGTTCCCTACAAAGATAACTTTACCGCAGCTCTCAACTCTGCAGTGTTCAGCGATGGCTCTTTTGTATATATTCCGAAAGGTGTTCGTTGTCCGATGGAATTAAGTTCCTATTTCCGTATCAATGCAATGAATACAGGACAGTTTGAACGAACATTGATTATTGCCGACGACGATTCGTATGTAAGCTATCTTGAAGGTTGCACGGCTCCAATGCGAGATGAAAATCAACTTCATGCAGCTATAGTCGAAATTGTAGTATTGGCAAATGCAGAAGTGAAGTATTCAACGGTTCAAAACTGGTATCCAGGCGATGAGAATGGAAAAGGTGGCGTGTTGAATCTTGTAACTAAACGAGGCGACTTGCGTGGCAAAAATTCTAAACTATCTTGGACACAGGTAGAAACAGGTTCGGCTATTACGTGGAAATATCCATCTTGTATTTTGCGTGGCGATAATTCGCAAGCAGAATTTTATTCAGTAGCCGTTACCAACAATTATCAGGAAGCTGACACAGGCACTAAAATGATACATTTGGGTAAAAACACAAAGAGCACCATCATTTCAAAAGGTATTTCGGCAGGCAAAAGTCAGAATTCTTATCGTGGATTGGTGCGTGTTGCGCCCAATGCCGACAATGCCCGAAATTATAGCTCTTGCGATTCGTTACTCTTAGGTTCAACCTGCGGTGCACACACTTTCCCTTATATGGACGTACATAACGATTCGGCAATTGTAGAACACGAAGCTACAACGTCGAAAATTAGCGAAGACCAATTGTTCTATTGTAATCAACGAGGCATTCCTATGGAAGATGCTATTGGATTAATAGTCAATGGATACGCAAAAGATGTATTGAACAAACTTCCTATGGAGTTCGCCGTTGAGGCACAGAAACTTCTTTCAGTTACGCTGGAAGGTACTGTGGGATAGATACAAATTACTATGAGGTCGCAAAGAAGTGTTTATATGCAACCAGTGAAAGGTTTACCAATACAAAGATACAAATGTATGCGGAAGATAGCTCTATTAATAGCGTTGTTGCTAACATTCTCAGTCTCTATAGCTCAAGGGTGGCAACCTAAAAGTTGGCAGAAGTACGTTATAGAACAGAAAGTTAAAAACGATACACTATGCAATTCAGGCTCAATTCTTATACGTGAAAGAATGGTAGAACCTAAAATAAATTCACGAGCTTTCTATTGTGGTCAGTTTTATGTTCCCGACCCTCCAAGTCTGTTCGCAGAGCAGGAAAGAGCGGGTTGGGAAGATAGAGATTATACTATCGGACAAGCAATGGGAGATCTCTTTTTAGACTTTGTAGGAGATATCTTTGCTGGAGCATTAGATAATTTATTATTTAAGAAACGATAATACAAAAACAACATGTTAGAAGTAAGAAATCTGCATGCTACAATTGCAGATAAAGAAATATTGAAAGGTATAGACCTTACTGTTAAAGATGGCGAAATACATGCCATTATGGGACCAAATGGTTCTGGAAAATCAACTCTTAGTGCAGTACTTACAGGTAATCCGTTGTACACCGTAACCGATGGTTCGGCTGTGTTCAATGGTAAAGACCTCTTAGAAATGGGACCAGACGAACGTGCTAACGAAGGCATTTTTCTTTCGTTCCAATATCCTGTAGAGATACCAGGCGTAAGTATGACTAACTTTATGAAGGCTGCTGTAAATGCAAAACGCAAATATCAAGGTTTAGAACCTTTGAAAGCTGCTGATTTTATGAAGTTGATGCGTGAAAAGCGTGACCTCGTAGGGTTAGATTCAAAACTTTCGCATCGGTCTGTAAACGAAGGATTTTCAGGTGGTGAAAAGAAACGCAATGAAATCTTCCAAATGGCAATGTTACAGCCAAAGCTCAGCATCTTAGATGAAACCGACTCTGGACTTGATGTTGATGCTATGCGCATTGTTGCTGAAGGAGTAAATAAAATGCACACTGCTGAAACTTCTACCATCGTTATCACCCACTACGATAGACTTCTGGATATGATAAAACCAAGCGTAGTACATATTCTTTATAAAGGACGTATCGTAAAAACTGGTGGTCCAGAACTTGCACGTGAAATAGAAAAACGTGGCTACGACTGGATAAAAGCAGAAGTAGATAAATAGAAAGACTAAACATGCAAAGCGAAAAACAATATATAGACTTATACAACGAGACACAAGGAATGATAAAACAACATTCCTGCGATGTCTTAAATAAGGTGCGCGATAAGGCTTTCGAAGATTTTAAAAGACAAGGCTTTCCTACGAAAAAGATGGAACGCTACAAATATACAGATATCTCAAAGCTTTTTGCGCCCAATTATGGATTGAATTTGCAACGATTGAAAATGCCCATCAATCCATACGAAGAGTTTAAGTGCGACGTTCCAGATCTTAATACTTCACTCTATTTCGTTGTGAACGATCAGTTCTACACCGACCAATTGCCTAAACCGCAGCTCAACGATGGTATTGTAGTAGACAGCTTCTTAAATGCACTTAAAACACATAGTGAAATCATAACCAAGCATTATGCTAAACTTGCCGATACAGCGAAAGATGCTCTTACGGCTTTCAATACAATGTTAGCGCAAGATGGTTTGTTTGTTTATGTGCCGAAAGATGTAAAAGCCGACCGCACAATACAAGTTATTAACATACTTCGTTCTGATGTAAACTTAATGCTCAATCGCCGTATACTCATCGTGCTCGAAGATGGTGCAGAACTCTCAATGTTATTTTGCGACGACTCTGCCGACGACCGTAAGTTTCTTGCTACACAAGTAATCGAAGCGTATGTTGGCAACAATGCAAAGTTAGAGTTGAACTGTCTGGAAGAAACACACCTAAAGAATGTACGTATCTCAAATGTTTACATCGACCAGCAAAAAAATAGTCGTGTGTCGCATAATATTATTACACTTCACAACGGTGTAACACGCAACAAGCTCGACCTTACTTTCAGCGGCGAAGGTAGCGAATGTTTCCTGAATGGTTGTGTTGTTGCCGACAAACATCAACACGTTGATAACAATACCGTTATTAATCACTCGGTAGGAAATTGTACAAGTAATCAGCTCTATAAATACGTTCTCGACGACCACGCAGTGGGTGCTTTTGCCGGACTTGTATATGTAGCAAAAGATGCACAGAAAACACTTTCGCACGAAGTAAACCAAAATTTGTGCGCCTCTTCTACCGCTCACATGTACACTCAGCCTATGCTCGAAATCTATGCAGACGATGTTCAGTGTAATCATGGTTCAACGGTTGGTCAGCTTAACAATGCTGCTCTTTTCTATATGCAGCAGCGTGGTATAGATAAGAGAGAAGCCAAACTCCTTCTTGAGTTTGCTTTCGTTAACGAAGTAATCGATAAAATGGAACTTGTTCCTCTTCGCGACCGTCTCCACCACTTGGTAGAAAAACGTTTCCGTGGCGAACTCGATAAGTGTCGTGGTTGCCAACTGTGCAAATAAAACGAAGTAAGGCTTATGTATGATATATTTAAGGTGCGTGCCGATTTCCCTATACTTTCACGCACTGTTTATGGAAAACCGTTAGTTTATCTCGACAATGCAGCTACCACACAGAAACCTCTCTGTGTGTTAGATGCTATGCGCAACGAATATCTTAACGTAAATGCGAATGTGCATCGTGGTATTCATTGGCTTTCTCAACAAGCTACCGACTTACACGAAGCAGCACGCGAAACGGTGCGAAAGTTCATCAATGCCCGTTCTACAAACGAAATAGTATTTACTCGGGGCACAACCGAAAGTCTTAATCTTGTTGCTTCTTCGTTCTGTGAAGGATTTATGCACGAAGGCGACGAGGTGATAGTATCTAATGTAGAACACCATTCTAACATCGTTCCTTGGCAAATACTTGCCCAACGTCGTGGCATTGTGCTGAAAGTAATTCCTATAAACAACGAAGGTATGTTTGATATGGAGGCTTTCCAACGGCTCATTACCAACCGAACAAAGCTCGTTAGTGTAGCACACGTTAGCAATGTAATGGGAACAATTAATCCTGTTCGTGAAATAATTAGTATTGCCCACGCCCATAATGTTCCTGTAATGATAGATGGCGCACAGAGCGTTCCTCATTTTGCAATAGACGTGCAAGAGTTGGATTGCGATTTCTTAGCTTTCAGCGGACATAAAGTCTATGGACCTACTGGCATTGGTGTTCTTTATGGAAAAGAAGACTGGTTAGACAAACTTCCTCCATATCAGGGGGGTGGCGAAATGATAGAACATGTTAGTTTTAGCGGAACTACCTTCGAACGTCCTCCTTTGAAATTCGAAGCAGGTACACCCGACTATGTTGCAACACACGGCTTGGCTACCGCTATCGACTATGTTTCTGCATTAGGAATGGATAACATTCAACGGCACGAGCAAATGCTAACCGATTATGCAATACAGCAAATGCGTACAATACCAGATATTCGTTTCTTTGGTGTGCCTAATATAAATGTAGCCAATCACGATGCTGTTATTAGCTTTCTTGTTGGCAACATACACCCTATGGATTTAGGAACGCTTCTCGACCAACTCGGAATAGCTGTTCGCACAGGACACCACTGTGCGCAACCACTTATGGAACGCTTCGATATTTCTGGTACAGTTCGTGCTTCTTTCGCACTCTACAATACGAAAGAAGAGGTTGATTTGCTTGTGGCTGGTATTAAAAGAGTAATAAAAATGTTTTAGCAAACAGTTCTTAAATATTTCTTATAGAGGGTGTTGCTTGATACAGAATTACGAACTAATGTTTAATATTCGCTGAAGTTATAAAACTAAGATTACTTCAAATTCGCTATAAGATATTCCTTTAAGAAACAATTGTTGTTGTTTGAAATTTGCAAAAGAGAGCCGTTTTTACCAGCTAAAAACGGCTCTCTTTGTTTGTAGAATGTATATATTCTGTTTTATCCCAAATAGGTAATTAGAGTCTAAACATATTTTGTTTTATTATCGAGCATATTGTCTGTTTTTGCCACGCAGGCGTAGCGGGCTACGTCAAGTTACAAAGGCAGACAAGATGCCGATAAGAAAATAAACGATGTTAGGAAACAATCTATAGTAATAAGAACTATACATATTGTGTTCTAATTACCTATTTGGGTTAAACCCAAATAGGTAATTAGAGCCTAAACATATTTTGTTTTATTATCGAGTAGATTGTCTGTCTTTGCAACGCAGGCGTAGCGGGCTACGTCAAGTTATAAAGGCAGACAAGATGCCGATAAGAAAATAAACGATGTTAGGAAACAATCCATAATAATAAGACCTATACATATTGTGTTCTAATTACGTATTTGGGTTTATTTTATGGCAGATTTATTTGGTTCTTAACGAAGGTGTAGCCAATTACGGCAAGTTAGAAAGATAACCAGAATTGGCTTACAAGAATATAAAAGATGATAGGAAGATGTAATAGTATAAACCAACGTTTGATACTGTTATGGTATAATGATTTATTAGAGATAGAGCATCGCAAATGATAATAAAAATCAGTCAGACGTTAGTTCCTTTTTTCTCAGATATCTGTAACGCTTGTTTCAGATATCTATCCCGTTCGTCTCAGATATCTGAAAGTTTCGTTTTAGACATCATAAAAAGCAACAACATTTGTGATTCTATATTTTAGCACCTAAAAAACGTTTATTTAGCTGTATATTATGCAATGCGTTATTCTGCACTGTTTTTATTTTTATGTTGTTGTAAACAGCTTTATAACAACGTGTTGTTAGCTGTTTTGTGGTGTAAAAGCGAAATTCTTTACACTCAAATTCTTTTATAAAGTCTCTCCACTTTTCGTCATTTCTCTCTAATCCGTCAGTTCAATCGGTAGACTTCATAGCCTTTATAACCTGTATAACGCATTATGCGCTTATTGTATAGAAAGTGGTTCTACAACAAAACAGAAACAGCCTATGACTATTGACTGCCTAAATTTATCATTCCTTCATATCAATTACCAATACATATTATAGACCTGTTGGTATATAAATAATACTATACGATGTGGGCAAAACAACAAACGATGATATTACGATTTAAGGATTGGTTTATTATGAATAAAAGTTAAATTTGTATCAATGTAACACTAATGTTTGTTTGTCCATTTTTTTTTCTTATATTTGCACCCTATACATAGCATAATACTTTATATTGTATAATGTGATTATAGCATCTATTGTATAAGTTTTAACCTATGCGGAGCTTTCTAAGCTTCTTTTAACACCTTTAAAAAACCGAATTGGAATTATGAGAAATATCTGTATTAAAAAGTATGTTGGCTATATTTATGTAGCATTACTGTTTTTTGCTTTACCAATTCAAGCGAACGATTATAAGCATTCTGTTCAAGGGTCTGTTGTTGATAACATGACAGGCATGGGGGTTACAGCCAAAATAACCTTAATGACTGCCGACAGTATTGTTATTGATACGATAACGGCACAAATAGAAGAGATGCCTTACGATATTGGTAACAGTAAGGCTTATTATGTATTTAAAGATGCTGTAACGTCGAAAGGAAAATACATTGTTAAGGCTGAGAAAGAGGGTTACGACGTTTGTTATATGAATTGCGAATTGCGAAGCACTCGTGAAGACTATATTGGGGTGAAGCAAATACGTATGACAAAGATTGTAGAACACGAACTGAAGGGAGTTACTGTGGTTGCTTCAAAAGTAAAAATGGTAATGAAAGGCGACACCATAGTCTACAATGCCGATGCCTTTAACTTAGCTGAAGGCAATATGCTTGATGCCTTAATAGCTCGATTGCCAGGTGCAAAGTTGGAGAAAGACGGAAGAATTTATGTGAATGGAAGGTTCATTCAGAGCCTTTTGGTAAATGGACAAGAATTCTTTGCCGGCAATCCTAAACAGGCTTTAGAGAACCTTCCTGCCTATACAGTTAATAAAATAAAGGTATATAATAAAGCAGGAATAAAGTCGAGACTGATGGAACGTAATATGGGAGATAATACCTACGTGATGGACGTTAGACTAAAACGAGAATATGCAACGGGATATATGGGCGATTTGGAAGCTGGCGGCGGTACACAGAAACGTTACAAACTTCGTGGTTTCGGTATGAAGTTCTCCGATAAAGAACGTATGGGAGCTTTCTTTAATATCAATAATCTGAACGATAATCAGCGTGCCGAACTCACTGGAGAATGGGAACCGCAAGATGTGGGCAATGGTTTGCTTACAGTAAAGAACGCAGGTGTATCGTATGTACGTTTCTTGAATAATGAAAGATCGTGGGTTTCAACCGGAAACACTTGGCAACATATCAGTACAGACAACGAGTCTATTACACATACGCAAACTTATTTGCCTGAAGGAAACTTATTCTTACACAGTCATAGCAAACAACTGAATAGTTCGGATAAGTGGGAAAGCATAAACCGTCTTTCTATTGATAAAACTAATTACTCTACATCTAACTCTCTTAGTATTTCCTATCTGCGCAATAATGGATTTGGAAGTACGAACAGCACCACTGCAAATGAAACAACAAAGCTGAATGCTTTGCTATCAAGAAATAGTTTCGAGTCAAGCGAATTCAACTTTGACTTCTCGACCCACAATTATGTTAAGTACATTACAGACTTAATACGAGGAGACTTTTCTGTAAGCTACAATCGTAATAAGCAAAAGCAGTTTATGCTGAATAGCATTCAATATTTTCAAGGAGGACAGCCTAACGACTATCGTAACAATTACTTTGATATGCCCAATCAGAAGTTGAAGCTATCTGCTAGTGTGGGCTATGATTTAAATATACGTAAAACAACGTTTGCTCCAGAATATTCTTATACTTACACATATAACAAGGCAAGTAATTTGCTTTACCGCCTTGATTGGATTGCAGGAAGAGATATAAATCAATTTAATGTCTTGCCTTCTGCATCAAATGTACTTCTTTCTGTATTGGATAATAACAATAGCTATCGCTTTAATGAGTATCGAAACGAACACAAATTTAATTTACAATACTTGAATATCAACAGTAAGTTGTTCAATGGAGAAGTTCATATAAACCTTCCGCTACGTTTATTAAATGCCGATTTCTATTATTACGGTGTCAGCGAACAACGTTTCTCTCGTCGTAAATTATTCTTTGAACCAAACATACGAATTAGTCATTGGGGCGATGATGTTTCGTGGGATTTTACTGCAGGTATGAAATCAGACATTCCAACTCTACTTGCCACAGCAGATTATCGCAACGACAGCGACCCTCTGAACATTCGATTGGGTAATAAAAACTTACGCAACCTGCATTATTATGATGTAGATGCCAATGTTACCATTAATGGAGAAAAGGAACAAACTATTAGTTTATCTGCCAATTATCACCAAACAGACAACCAAGTGGCATACGCGCTCATCTTCGATAATGCTACAGGAATTTCAACAATATATCCTACCAGTGTGAATGGCAATTGGAATACAAAGTTTGAAGTAGAGTTTAAACGTGCATTGGATAAAGCAAACAAAATCCTGTTCAGTAACAATTTCTCTACGAATTATAACCACAGTGTAGATATGGCTTCAATAGCAGGAAGCACTGAAAGCCAACGAAGCATTGTAAATAACTGGGAGTTTGGCGATGAACTGAAGGTTAATTATCGTCTGAACGACAACTATGAATTTACATTCCATACGGGTGGAAACTACTATCTTATAAATAGTGCGCGTATAGGCTTTGAGAATATCAAGGCATCTGACTACAACATAGGGCTGAATGCACAAATTGTATTGCCTTGGGAGTTGCAATTGACCACCGATATGACAATGTTTGCAAGGCGAGGCTATCAGCAATCTGAGATGAATACTACAGATTGGATTTGGAATATTCAGTTGGCACGTACCTTCTTAAAAGGACATCTTACCGCTAAACTACAAGGGTTTGACCTGCTGCAACAGCTGTCAAACATCCGCTACATAATTAATTCGCAAGGACGTACAGAATCTTGGAATAATAGTATACCTCGCTATGTAATGTTTTCTCTTGTATGGAAGTTCAACATTAATCCCAAAAAGAATTAATTAATTTTTTCCTAAAAGATGAATGTGTTGATTGATGTAAATAATAACAAAAGATAAGTAAAATATTCTCTTTCACTCATTATTGAAGTTATGTTAAACTCATTTCCTTTTTTAAAGCAACGTGATTCAATGCACTGTGGAATTACTTGTTTACAAATGATATGTAGGTATTTTGGAAAAGACCATATCTCTATATATCTGAGGAAACGAAGCTTTTGTACAAATGAAGGAATCTCACTATTTGCTATTACTCAGATAGCAAATGAAATAGGACTTAAGTCTCTTTCTTTGAAGACTTCTATAGGTGCATTAGAAAATTCAAAATTACCTTGTATTCTTCATTGGAATCAAAAACACTTTGTGGTGTTATACAAGGTTAAGAATAATAAAATGTTCTATGTCGCAGACCCTGCTAAAGGTCTTTTAAAATATAGCCTTGAGGATTTAAAAAAGCATTGGATTAGTATAAATTCTGAAGGTACAGAAGAAGGAATTGCGATGTTTTTAGAACCAACTCCTGAATTTTATAAGATAACAACTAATGACAAACACGAAAGTGAAAGGTCATTTAAATTTCTCTTTGGTTACATAAAAAAATATCGTAAATATTTTGGACAGATTGTTTTAGGGCTACTTGCTGGAAGCTTATTACAGCTTATTTTTCCTTTTCTTACCCAAGCGATTGTGGATGTGGGTATAAAAAAGCAAAATATAGGTTTTATTTGGTTGATATTATTAGGACAATTGGTGTTGACGATAAGCAGTACGGCTATCAACTTTATACGTAGTTGGTTGCTGCTTCATATATCAATGCGCATTAATATTTCATTATTGAGCGACTTCTTTATTAAACTCTTGAAACTACCGATGTCGTTTTTCGATACAAAGTTGATAGGTGATTTAATGCAACGTATGGGAGACCATGGTCGCGTGAATGATTTTCTAATGCACCAAACGCTCAGCATTGTCTTCTCGTTCTTTACATTTATAGTGTTTAGTATCGTACTATTATTTTATAATTGGGTGATATTTTCTATTTTTGTTTTGGGAGGTCTGTTCTATGGTGGTTGGCTTGTTCTCTTTCTTAGACGAAGAGAAGCACTTAATTATGAACTTTTTGAACAGCAAGCTATAAACAGCAACAAAACTTACGAATTTATTACTTCTATGCAAGAAATAAAACTTCAGAATTGTGAACAACGCCGTCGTTGGGAATGGGAAGATATTCAAGCAGATCTTTTTGGTGTACAGATGAAATCACTGAAACTTCAGCAAACACAAGAAGCTGGTAGTGTATTTATTAACGAACTCAAAAATATAGTCATAACAGTTGTTGCTGCTACAGCTGTAATACATGGACAACTTACTTTGGGTATGATGCTTGCTGTTCAATACATTATTGGTCAGCTCAATTCTCCTGTTGAACAACTGATGGGATTCTTTTATAATGTACAAGATGTAAAAATTAGCCTTGAACGTATAAATGAAATTCATCGCATGGATGATGAAAATGGAAAGAATGGTTTGAAAGAGGCTGTAAAAGAGGATAACAAAGGAATTGATTTAGAAGAAATTATTTTTAAATACGATCACTATGCTCCAAAAAATATTATCGACAATGTTAAACTTAGTATTCCTAAGGGAAAAGTAACCGCCATTGTTGGAGCATCGGGTAGCGGAAAAACAACATTGATAAAATTAATGTTGGGTTATTATCCTGTCTTGAATGGACGAATTTCTATTGGTGAAACCGATATAAATACATTAAATAAAAAATGGTGGCGTAGTCAGTGTGGCGTAGTAATGCAAGATGGTGTTATTTTTTCAGAATCAATTGAACGCAATATTGCTGTTGATGATAATGAAATTGATAAAGGACGATTGGAAAAAGCAGCTGAGATAGCTTGTATAAAGGAATATGTTATGGGGCTACCTTTAAAGTATAATACCAAGATAGGACGTGATGGAATTGGCTTGAGTCAAGGACAAAAGCAACGAGTCTTGATAGCAAGAGCTGTATATAAAAACCCTGATTACATATTTTTTGATGAGGCTACCAATTCGCTTGATGCTAACAATGAACGTATGATAGTAGAAAACCTTAATGATTTTTATAAAGGTAAAACTGTAATTATTGTGGCACACCGACTTAGTACGGTTAAGAATGCTGACCAAATAGTGGTTTTAGATAAAGGAAGAGTTATGGAAGTTGGAAATCATGAACAACTTACTAAGAAGCGTGGTGCATACTACAATCTTGTGAAAAACCAATTGGAGTTGGGTTCTTAATAAAAAAGATTATGGCAGATGATAAAATAGATTATCGAAGTGAGAAAATTCGTAATATAATAAACGAACCTCCTTCAAAAATTATTTGTTATGGAATAACGATAATTAGTATTGTGCTTTCGGTACTTATAGCTCTTGTTTATTTAATAATAAGAAATACTTCATACATTGTCATTTAAAGACGAGGTCAATGTTATATAGTATCGAATTTGGAAATAAAAAATGAGGGATAAATCTAATTTCGAAGGTTGTATATTTCGTTGTGGTTTATATTTCCTATTGAATATTTAATATATCCCTCCGAATCTTCAATAAAAACAATAATATAACTTGTTGAATTTATTGTTATTAGAAGGCAGTAATTACAAACCTCAAAAATTATAATAATAAATTTTTATTTTATAATTATAATTTCAAAATTTATAATTAAATTTTTCGTGTTTTATAATAATAAAATTTTCGAACTACTTTTTAGTAAGAAACTCACGTTATATAAAAGGAGGGTGTGTCAAAATGCAAATTAATAACTTAACAACTTTCAATCTATAAGTAGGGCTCTTCTAAAGGCAAAGAAAAGACCATTTCTTTACTCAAAATCGAGTACAGAAATGGTCATTTTTTATTGGATTGTTTCAAACTGTAAGATTATCAAAATGGTATTTGCATTTTGACACACCCTCTTCATAAAAACATAATTGCTAATATTGCAACGGTACACATTACCAATTGCATAATCTTAAGATAATTGAAAAGCAATGTCTGCTTTTTATTTATTCTTTCATCGTAATTCTCTGGCAGCTGAACCCCATTTTTTAATGCTAGTTTCTTCATAAGAGAAAGTGTATAAGGGAATACGGTTGTTAGCACGAGTATCATTAGATTGGACAAACTGATGATTATTATGGTACCTGTACTCATAATGTAAAGCTCCCTATTGTCCATTGTAGGGAAGCAATTACCCATAACAGAGGTAAGGACAGCCAGAATACATGCGCCTACAGTCCATTTAAGATAAAGAAATAACAACTTCTTGCCTTGATATTTCTTATAAGTTTTTATAGATAAGAAGTAATGTATAAAGAATAAGATAATAAGCAAAATAATTTTCATTTGTTCTGTCCTTTTTATTGTTGTTGTTAAACTTCCTGTCTTATCAGACTTAGAAAAGACATTTGTTTTTAATAATTGACGATAATCTATAAACCTTTGCAAAGGTAAATATTAATATTTACTTGAATAGTTTTTTAGTATCTTTTTACTTCCTCATTATTGCAGCTTCATTGATAGAAAGGATTGCACACACACAATGTGCAATTCTTTTTAGTGTAACCTTGCATTAATTTTATGTTTTTATAACCAGTATGTTTCAGCACAGTTATTCGTATGTGCAACGTTGCTGTATAGGTAGAGTAGTAAATGCCACTTATCATAATTTTTTATTACTTCTTCTCTCTGTTAGTAAAATATGCTATCTTTGCGCACAAATAAAAAGTTTAGTTATATAATATATATATGCTGAAGAGTGCTTATTATACAGATAAGGTAGAAGCAGGTTGTGATGAGGCTGGACGTGGCTGTTTGGCTGGTAGCGTTTATGCAGCTGCAGTAATTCTTCCACCAAACTATGAGAACGAATTGTTGAACGATTCTAAACAATTGTCTGAGAGAAAACGCTATTTGTTACGTTCTATAATAGAGAACGATGCAGTTGCATGGGCAGTTGGAGTGGTAACAGCAGAAGAGATAGATAAGATAAATATTCTCAATGCCAGTATTCTAGCTATGCACCGTGCATTAGATGCGCTTAAGGTTCAACCAGAAGCAATTATTGTAGATGGTAACCGTTTTAAACCTTATAACGATGTGCCATATACAACCATAGTGAAAGGCGATGGCAAATATCTATCAATTGCTGCAGCCTCTATTCTTGCAAAAACTTATCGTGATGATTATATGAAGACCATCGCTGAAGAATATCCGCAATACGATTGGAAATCGAATAAAGGATATCCAACTAATAAACATCGTGCCGCAATAAAAAAATATGGCATTTCGCCTTATCATCGAAAATCATTTACGTTGCTTCCTCCTGAAGAACTAAGTATCGATTTTAAAATATAATCTTTAAACCTTATGCGTTATTCTAAATTAGAAAACGAACTTCAGCTTATTATGTTACTTGCCGATTCAGTAGGTTATACAGCCATTGAGTTGAGCAAACTAATGAATATATCTCGTCGTCAAATCTACTATTTGCTCGATTTTATTAAGTCGGCAGGCTTTATTCTTTTTAAAAAAGATAATAAGTTTCATATAGATAGACGTTCTCTCTTCTTTACCAAATTATCGCAAACACTACAGTTTACCGACGACGAGCTACACACCATATATAATATATTGCTTATGGCAGATAATAGCAGCGATATGGTAAGCCAATTGCGAGCAAAGCTAGATCGCACTTATAACTTCTCGGAAAGTGTAAACTCTACTACATGGAAAAATCATATTAATAAGGTGAAGATTATAACTAATGCCATTAAAAATAAAAAGATGCTTCGTTTTGTAGATTATTCTAGTCCACACAGTCATTCTGTAACAAATCGTGTAGTAGAACCGTTTCTCCTTATGAATAACAATCAAGATGTACGTTGCCATGAAATAGAAACAAGAACAAACAAAACTTTTCGTCTTAACAGAATACAGCATATAGAAACACTGAATACACAATGGATATACGAATGCTATCACCGACAAGTGTTTACAGATATTTTTATGTTTAGTAGCGAAACACATTATAACGTTAAATTGCGACTTGGTCAGCTTGCTTATAATATATTTGTAGAGGAATATCCGCATGGAGCGAAATATCTCTCACCAATTAGCGAACAAGATTGGTTGCTCAATATAGAAGTTTGCGACTTTAGAGGGCTCGGACGATTTGTACTTGGCTTATATTTGGATATAGATATCCTGGAAAACGATGCTTTTAAAGCCTACATACAAAAAATGCTAAAAGCATATTCTATGAAGAAGTGAGACAACTTCTACTCTTATTTATGGCATACACTTTTTTGATAATATATCTTTATTTCTACTTCATAAACACTACAAGCTTAACACCTTAACGACCAACATAACACGCATTTCTGCTCATCTTTTGTAGGGGTTTAATTTATTTAGAGTTAATAAAAGTGAAAAAGATAGTTGCTTTATTAATTTTATTTGTTCTATTAAATGCTATACACTATCTTTGCATTTACGTTAAAAGATGAAAACACTTTCGGTTTTAACTAAGCTATGAGAAGTTGGGATAAAACTCCCAAGCAAAATGAAACAATAACTGTTAATAATTAAATTTAAAAGTGAGAGATTTATGAAAAAAAGACTAACAATGTTTCTCGCCTGCCTTTTCTTAAGTTTAGGAATGGCTATGGCACAGACACATGTTACGGGTGTTGTTATCTCGGCAGAAGATAATCAGCCTGTAATTGGAGCTTTTGTTAAGGTACTCGGTACTTCAGATGGAACTCAAACAGACGTTGATGGTAAGTTTGAGTTAAATGTACCTGCTGGTGCTATGCTCGAGTTTTCATACGTAGGTATGAATCCTAAGAAAGTAAAGGCAACTGCAAATATGCATGTAGTGCTTGAATCAGATAGCAAGACTATGCAAGAAGTTGTTGTTGTTGGTTACGGTTCTGCCAAGAAGATTGGTTCAATCACAGGTAGTATCACAACTGTAAATGCCGACAAATTAAAGAATGCTCCTTCTTCTTCTGCATTGGACGCTTTGCAAGGTCAAGTAGCAGGTTTGAACGTTCTTTCATCTTCAGGTGAAGCTGGAGATAATGCCGTATCTATGAATATTCATGGTCACGGTTCTATCGGCGCTAGCTCTACTCCATTGTACGTAATCGATGGTATTCCATCTTCTTCACGTGCTATTATGGCAATGAACCCTAACGATATTAAGAATATCTCTGTATTGAAAGACGCATCTGCTACATCTATCTACGGTTCACGTGCTGCTAATGGTGTAATCTACGTTACAACAAAGAATGGTTCTTTCAACCAAAAGGCGCACATCACATTCCGCTCACAATTTGGTATCTCTACACCTGCTGATAAGAGACTATACCATAATATGATGAGCTCTTCTGAATTAAGAAGCTTCTGGAATAAGATAGGTATTACTGATGAAAAGATTAATAAGCAATACAGCTGGACAGATGATAATGGTGTTGAACATCTTTATGATGCTGATACAAGATGGTACAACCACATGATGCAATTCAACAACCCACAAACTCAAAACGACTTGAGCATTGAGGGCGGTGGTGAACGTGTATCTTATATGGTTGGTGCTGGTCAATTCCATCAAAGAGGTGCTGCTTATGGTAACTATTTCAATCGTTACAACTTCCGTTCAAATATCGTTGCACGTCCTAAGGACTGGTTGCGTATGGGTATGAATATTGCTTTCTCATACGACGAGAGACAACGTAACACAAACTTTGGTAACTCTGGCAAGAACGCTGCTTACTTGATGGGTGGTCTTAGCTTCCTTATTAACCCTATGTATCCTGCTATCGACCCAGCTACTGGTAAAGATTATGCAAAGAAATACCCTGGAACTAACTTAACAAATCCAAAGTACGATATGGAAAATGGTCCAGACGTTTACGAACGCTACGGTATTCTTGGAAACGCATTCTTCGAATTAGAACCTATTAAAGATTTGAAGATTAAGTCTCGCTTGGGTACAGATATGTACTTCATACGTGATAATTGGATGACTAAGGCTTCTTACGAATTTGCTTCTCAGGGTTCAAGAGGTAAGAGCTTTACTTATGGTTTCACAAATACCATCACCAATACAATTGAATACTCATTCAATATTAACGATGATCACCACTTCACAATATTGGGTGGACAAGAAGGTCTTAAGACAAGCTACGATTACTTCTATGCACAGTCTTCAGGTCAGATTGACGATCACTTGATGCTTCTCCAAAATGGTAAGAAAGAATCTTATGGATTAGGAGAAGAAGCTACTGATATGCGCTCTCTCTCATTCTTCGGACGTCTTGATTATGACTTCAGCAATCGTTATTTTATCGATTTCACTCTTCGTAACGACGCAAACTCTCGCTTTGGTAAAGATAACAAGAATGCTACATTCTGGGCTGCAGGTTTCCTCTGGAAAGTTAAGAACGAGGCATTTATGAATCAGTATAAGTGGATTGATAACTTGGATTTCAAGGTGTCTTACGGTACACAAGGTAACTCTGAAATTGGCGATTACGCTGCTCTTGGTTTAATTGGTGCTACAACAAACTATGATACAAATGCTGCTTGGATTTATACACACCCTTCTAACCCTGGATTAACATGGGAAAAGCAAAGTATGTTCTCTGTAACATTAGATGGTAGATTGTTCAGCAAGTTAGACTTCGAATTGATGTATTACATCCGTAAAACTACTAATATGTTGATGGACGTACCTTATCCATACACTAGTGGTTATGGCTCACTTATGCGTAACGTAGGTGCAATGCAAAATACTGGTATTGATGTTAAGTTGGGTTACGATATTCTTCGTGGTCGCGACTATTATCTCCGTGCTGGTATTAACTTCAACTACAACAATGAAAAGGTTACTGAACTATTCCAAGGTCGTCACCGTTGGGAGCTAGCTAATGCTAAAACAGCTTATGTAGTTGGTAAACCTGTTATGTTCTACTTGCCACTTTGGGCTGGTGTAAATCCTGCTGATGGTTCTCCACAGTGGTATCTCCCAGGTAGCGATGTTGATGTAACAACAAAAGATAAGTCTCGCGTAACTTCTAACTATGATGAAGCTGCATTGACACAGAGTTCTGGTCAGCGTGTTAATCCTCCATTCAATGGTGGTTTCAACATCAGTGCAGGGTGGAAGGGACTTACGCTTTCTGCAGACTTCTCTGTAGTTCTTGGTAAGTATCTTGTAAACAACGATATGTACTTCTACGCTAACTACGGTTTCGCTCGCACTCAATTCAACCAACACAAGATGGTTAACGACTTCTGGCGTGCTGATAATACAAATGCTAAGTTCCCAGATTGGAGCAAGGGCTATACAATGCAGTTCGACACACACTTGTTGGAAAATGCTTCTTTCATGCGTTTGAAGAACTTACAGATTGGATACCAATTGCCTAAATCTTTACTTGCATGGCAACATGTAGTAGAAGGTCTTAAGTTTACATTTACTGGACGTAACCTATTCACCGTTACAAAATATACCGGTTTAGATCCTGAAGTAGCAGGTAACCTTACATACGGTAAGCTTGGTAACACTAAACAAGTACTCTTCGGTGTTGAAGTTACATTCTAATTTATAGTTCATAATTGAATTAATAAGAGAAACGGATATGAAAAAATACAATAAATTTTTGCTCATTGCAGGATTTGGCGCATTGTCGTTGACATCATGTAACTTAGATCTTGAGCCAAATAATTATATAAAAGGAGAAACCACAGAGAATCTCCTCACTACAAAGAATGTTGATTACTATTTGAATGGTATTAATGCATCTTATCGTGCATCATTCTATGGCGATCTCATTTATCCTGCTGAAGTAATGTGCGATGGCTTCAATGCAACCAATATTTATGGTAATAACTATGGTGCTATTCACCGTTCCGATGCAGACTTTACAGCATCAAACCAAAATACCATCGAAACTTGGGGACAACATTATGGCTCGCTTAAGAACTTCAATATCTTTATAAACCAGATTGAAAGATTCTTACAAGACTATAGCTCTGATGCAAATGCTGTAGCAAAAGGGAAACTTTATGACGGATATGCTCACTTCTATCGTGCTAATGCATATCTCGAATTAGTTCGCCACTTTGCAAAGGCATACGACCCTGCAACTGCTGCTACAGATGAAGCTGTTCCATTGGTATTAGAAAATGATATCGAAGCAAAACCTGCTCGTGCAACTGTTAAGGCTGTCTACGACCAAATTAAAGCTGACCTTGATATTGCTGCTGCAGAAATTGCAACAAAGAGAGTTGAACCTATGTTAGGAGTTACTACTGCAAACTTCAAGATGACTCCAACAGTTTCAGGTGTAGATGCTCTTTACGCACGTTACTATCTCGATATTCAAGATTATGCTAAGGCTGCTGAATACTCTAAGAAGGTTATAGATAACCCTGAGTTCGCATTGGCAAGCACTCAAGATGCATTTGAAGCTGAATACACTTACGATAAGGGTACTGAAGCTATTATGCAATTGGCTGGTAATATCCAAGAAAATGGTGCTAGTACAAATTATATGTTTACTCGTACACAGTTCAACGAAGGATTTGTTTTGTCATGGAACCCTAAGGGATATTATTATGAACCATATTACCTTCCTTCACAGAAGTTAATCTCTCTCTACACAGCAGGTGATTTACGCTTCCAGAATTGGTTCAATCAAAGAGCTATCCTTTATATAGGTGGTGCAACTGTAGGAAATGCTTATCTATTCACACGTTATATGGGTAATCCTGAACTTACAACATCAGTTCCTAATAGCCGTCATTTGGTTAAACCATTCTTATTACCAGAAATGTATCTAATCAATGCAGAAGCTAATGCTAAGGCTGGTAAAACAACAGATGCTGTAACTATCTTGAATCAACTTCAAAATGCTCGTGGTGCTCAAACAACAGGTGCAAGTATTGACGAGATTGGTGACGAATGGTTCCGTGAAATGGTTGGTGAAGGACAACGTTTCTTATTCTTAAAGCGTAATCACATGGGCTTCAATGGTCGTCCTGCTCAACCAAAGGCTGCTGATAAGTTAGTTGTTACAGGTGAAAACTTCACAGACAAGGTTCTTCCTGCAGACTCTAAGTTCTTTGCATGGCCAATTCCAGCACGTGAAATCAAAGTGAATTCAAACCTTACACAAAATCCAGGTTACTAATTCACATTTGAATAAATAATAAAAAGACTCGTAAGCGAAAGTTTGCGAGTCTTTTTTATACTTGTATCTTTCTTCTTGTTCTTCTTGAATTATTGCTATTTGCGTTTAAATAATATCTTCATTATAAAAATATTCAATTTACTAACACGAAAATAAGAGATGCCAGAAATAAGGGGTAAACAAAAGTACAGTCTTAAGAAAAAGTAGAGAGAACTTACACTCTTTTTTAGACACTACCATTCATTATTTTTGTATAAAGCAAAAAGGGGATATGAATATGATAATATTATGGTCTAATTATCAATTTGAGTTTTAAATGAAATCTGTAACTATACTAACTAATTGTATTTCATATTCCACCTTGTATAAAAACATAGAGGAAAGGTTGTAATGTTTAAGTTTAATATGTATCTTTGTACAATATTATACAAATTTGTTAATAAAGGAACCATATTTTAGTTATTATGAAACAATCAATTTTTATCAGACGAAAAACAGTTTGGCTATTAATCACCTTATTTAGTGTGATAGCAAATGTAAATGTGTGTGCGCAAGAATTAGATTTCAGTAAATTAGACGATGCTCAGCCACAAGAAACTTTATTGCAAGTAGAAAAATATAAAGAGGCTTTGGGTACAACGTGGCAAAACATTTCCAGTGTTAAGAATGGAGTTTATTGGAATGTGCCTTATTCTAATCAAGAATTTAGTCTTAACATTTTATACACGCAGATACGCAAGCTAAAAGAAAACTTTAAATCTTATTTAGTTTCTCCTTCATTAAGTTTACGCGATATTGCTGGGAAACAATTAAATTTCGAATGGAAAACAGGAACCATTAAGGGCGATATAAAACTTTCAGTTCTTCTTATTAACAAGAGTGGTGAAACTATAGCTACGCTGGGTAATGTAATTCCTGTGTCTTCTAATTCTGATTACGAAAAATACTCTGTCGATATTCCAATTGCTGTGAAAGAAAAAGGAATAGGTTTCGTTGCTTTTTATGTAGAAGGCAATAAAGATAATTATACTGCTTTTAAGCTTAAAAATGTTACAATCAACGAAAAGAGCGATCCTATAAATATAACTGTAGACCCTGCAGAGCTTAATTTTGGTTCTATAGTTTTAAATAAAACTTCAGAAGAAAAGTCTGCACTCATTACAGTTACCAATTTTAAGGGCGAGAAAATAATACCAGTATTAGATGGTCAAGATAGTAACGACTTTATAGTTAGAACCGAAACAAACGAAGCACTTTCTTCAACGGGTGGTAAATTGTTTGTAAAGTTTCAGCCAAAAACAAAAGGCGATAAGGTAGCAACTATAACAATTACGTTAGCCGATAAAGTTGCTGTTATTTCATTAAAAGGTAAAGGTGTTGAAACTGAAAAGGAAGATAAACCTGAAAAAGAACTATTGGAAAATCAGTTCTTTTGGGATTTCAATTCCGATAATACTCCTAAGAATTGGGAAATAAAAGGTGAACAAATATTTAAACGAGAGAAGCGCGATAGCTACCATTCCGATACTGGCTTTGGAGTGGGTATTAAGACAAAAAACGAAAAAGGTTTCTTAAAACAAACAATAGATTTAGCTAAAAACAACGTAACAGTAGGCGATGAAATAGAATGTCAAATACATTATACTACAATTTCATCACCTAATAATAAAGGTCCTTTACGTCTTGCATTCCGTTGGCTTAACGATAATGGCAATGTAGTTCAAAGTAACGAAGATGCTTTTATAAACAATCCGAAAGTATTTTTTGGGAAAATGAAATCGTGGGGAACATTAACTTTCCGCACAATTTGTCCAGACGGAGCAACAAAGTTAGAATTTGCCATTGAAGTACAAGAAAATAGCGAAGTAAGTTTAGACGATTTTAGTGCCAATCGTCTTCCGGCTTCAAAAGCTAAAGCAACTCCACTTATAGCAATTCTTCCACAAGTACAAACAATTTATGGTGAAGTAGGAGAGACTGCAATATATGATATTGCTATTCAAACAATGCACATTAGTCAAGTCCAGAAACCAAATTTTAGTGGTGGCGACAAATATACTTTGGCAAGCAATATGATGAAACTTAATATAGACGAGATAGACAAAAACCAGTCTATAGGTGCACAACTTATTGTTACTCCAACAAAGAAAGGGGCTTTTAAAGATGCTGATTCTTTTAAGTTAAGTTTCTCTGGTGCCGACGATACACACAATGGCAATCTTATGCTTATTGCTTATTTCATGGAAAAAGGCAAAAAGCCTTCTGTTAAGTTGTCTGCATCGACACCTATAAAAGAAATGAAAGCAGAACCAGGTAAAACCGTTACTCAAAATTTAGAATTCGATGTAAACGATATTATTACCGATGTTAAAATAGCAATCGACCATGCCCCACAAGTAACCTGTTTCAAGAGCAACACCAATATATTTATGTATAACAAGAGTAAGGGAACACTCTATGCAGAGCCAAAACTCCGTATAGATTTCCGTCCACTTACTGTAGGTACATATCAAGCTACATTAGTTGTATCAACAATTTTGGGCGACACTGTACGTTACAACTTAAAAGGTATTTGTGAAGAAGAAACAACAGGGGCAAAAGTAGAAAACTTTACTGCCAATAATATAGAAGAACGTTTTAAGAACGAACCTGAATGGAACAACTTTGGAAAATACGACCTTGGATATTGGAAGATAGAAGGCAAATGGAATAGCGCAAGCAATATTACGCTTAATAAAAGTGGTATACTTTATTTCGACAATGTTTTTGTTAATGGAGTGAACAAGATAAAAGTAAATCCAACAACAGCAACAACTTCTCTACGTGCAGAATATTCTATAGATGGTGGTGGTCATTGGTTGCTTATAAATAACAATGGAATGGCAAATACTTCCAACGAATTTATACTAAATAATCATCGTCCCACCCTTATTCGTTTTGTAAATGTAGCCGAAACCGATATAAATATAAATAGTGTGCAATTTTATGAAAACGAAAGTACGCAGCGCGAAACATTTATCGACATTACCAAAGCTATGATGCCTAATGCCGATTCTAAACCATTATTGTTGCTTAACGAACGTTTTAACAATATGCGCCACCGACAAATATTAAGCATTCCGGGTTGGCAAAACTTAATTATACGTGGCGATCGCCCATTCTGGACGTGGAAACAGCGAGAAAATAATCTTGTTGATGGTAAAATCCAAAGCGAAGGAGCATACATTACTTTCTGGAAAACAGGAATTGTAGACCATAACCCATACGAATCTTGGCTTGTTTCGCCAACACTTTCCTACAAACAAGCAGCAAGTAAAATACTTACTTTCAGTCTTCGTTTTAATGGTTTAAGTAAAGACGAACAACGCGAAGAACTTTTCCAAGCCTACATTATTACCGAAAAAAATGGAGTTCTTAAAGAACAAGTCCTCGATATTGACAAGTATAAGCCAATTGGTATAGAAATAGACAACGAAACATGGTTGAACTATCGCATAGACCTTTCAAAACTTACAGATGTTAATATCGACGACAATTTTCATCTTGCATTCTCATTCTACAGTAAAGAAGGTGGCAACTATTCTGGCTTAAATTGGATGATAGATAATGTTTCGTTTGGTCGAACCGACTTGCCAGAAATCACTGTCGATAAGCAGTTCCTTTATGTTCCATATAAGATGAAACAGAAAACAGATCCTGTTGTTTTCAAGGTTTCAACCACAAACAACCCATCTGATAATGTAAGCATAATGTTATCGCCTTCAAAAATGAAGAAAAATTTCCAATTGCTTACACCAGAATTAGCTCCGGAAGGCGGCGATGCATCGTTTATTTTCTATAGCGAAGACAATAAAAAATATGCAGCAGCATTCATTGTTCAAGTTCCTGGTGCCGAAACCGTAATTGTGAAAGCACTTGCCGACCTTTATACAGGTATTAATAGTGCAGAAACACCCAACAAAACAGAAACTCCCTATATTGTTGATAAAAACATTTGCTTGTCTAATAAATACCAGAGTTATAAAATCTATTCAACAACAGGACAACTTCTGCAGCAAGGAGGCTACGAGTCTAATATTAGTATAGCCAACTTACAGCATAGCATTATTATTTTAAGACTATTTGATGGTAACGAAACTAAAACTTATAAGTTGCACAATAAATAAACATCAATAAAAATCAACTGGTTATTAGGGTTATTCAAACTCTAATAACCAGTTTTTTATCACAAAGTTTCTTTCTCAACAATGTATACTTGCTAAGTTTCAAGGTTTTTTCGATATTCTGTATCCAATAGTCAGCATAACATAGCTTGGAATGTTGTTGTAAAACGTTTCTTCTCTTCCTTGTCCATTCACAATGTATGTGTGGTTCGAGATATTCTGTAGAATGTCGTAGCCTGTAATGCTGATGTTTAGCCTATCGTGCATAAATGTTTTTACGAGCGATGCATTCCAGACAAGACAGTTGTTGTTGGAAGATTGGTCGCTGTATCTTCTCCTGCCATACATTTTCAGGTCGGTGGCAAACTGTATATCGTAAGGAAGCGTATAGTTGCCAGCCAAGCCGTAGTAAAAGTCGCAAACACTGAAAGTCTTAAAATAGCTGTTCAAACTTTTCGAGTTATGAATATCTATATTTCCTATGAAAGCTATGCGCAAACTATTTTTCTGTACCGTGAGTTTTATACCATCGGTAAAATAGAAGTTGCGCACTTTGCTTATGCCGTAACTCTGAATGGAGTTTAGGGTAACGAAGTCTACATTGTTGTTGAGTTTTAAACTCATATTGTTTTCTAAAGTCCATATCCTTCTCTTGTCTAAGGAGACTGAAAAGCCATTATTAAATTCAGCAGTCCAATTACCATTTATATTGCGTGGCTGATAAGTGTAAATTCCTGTTGTTGTGTTATACGACATTGCATTGCCCACAGCCTGATGAAACAATTTAAAGTCGGCACTTAAATAATACTGTCCTTTTAGTTTCTGTATAATGTTGCCATAACTTGCCGAGAAACTGTGCGTCGTAGTATTCTGCAAATCACCATTCCCCATATAAACCGACAACGGCTTCGATGTATCGGTTACTCTTATTGTTTGTTTCAAATCGGGCGTTGTAACTTCCATGTTGTATGCCAGTTGCCAATTTTTTCCATTTGCACCTCTGAAACTATACGAAATTGTAGGCGTAAAAAGCCAGTCGCGTCGAGAAACCAATGTGTCAATATCACTGCGCAGATAATTCATACAATTATGCTTATAAGCCAATGGTAATAAAAAATCTATCCGCGTAGTACCTTTTCTACCTTCTTTATCATAGAAAATCCGCATTGTTCCACTATGCACGTGAAATCTATTCCATGTTTGGTAGCTGTTGTTCAAGTCCATAGCCAACAATAGTGAATCTCTTGTAGAAGGCAAATCCGTGAGCCGATGTCTGCTATTTGTCCACCCCGAAAGCTTATCTAACCGGTACCTGTTAAAACTGTCGTATTGGTAATTTTGCCGATAACCGTAACTTGCATTAAAGTTCCAATTATTTAGCAGATGAATGTTATATGCTAACTTGGCTGCAATATTATAGTGGTGCGAAGGCTCATTCACATATTGGTGTTCCGTTTCATTTGTATTTGTTTGCATAAACTGAAGCTGGTAACCGTTAAAATTCTTTTTGCGTTCCTTTACGTACGATGCTTCTACTTCTAAACTAATATTGTCTCCCCATGGAAGTTTTTTCGAAACCTCAAGTGTCTGCCATATTCCATAACGATAAAATCGGTTGTCGCTGTCTTGTTTATTGCTATTTACAAGCTGTTTCCTTATAGTGGAATCGTTTTTATTAAAGACGTCATTCAGCAAATCTTCTGTATTCTTAACGCTGTTGAAAGGATTAGCTTGGAAAGTTGCCAATTTCGAATTCAGTGTACCCGATGTTTTCCAATATTCAAAGAATGTAGATGCATATAGATAGAACGATTTAGAGACAATAAAATCGTTTTGCGCTGTAATCGAAGTTTCTTTCCCATTTGTATGCAGAGTAGACGCAGCATAATTGTTATGTGTAGGCAAGAAAGTCGTGGTAATAGTTTTAGCATCGTAATTACCATCGCGCCAAAGTGTCTTTACATAAAATTCGTTGGACACCGACTTATCTGTATTTTTTAGAAACCAGTCTAAACCTGCAATCTTGAAACTTAAAACTCCGTCTCCTGCTTTATAAGCGTCCCATTCTCCATCAGAACCCGGACGCAAATCTTGGTTAATATTATTGGCACTACTAAAAAACGACAAGCGCGAAAGTGGAGTATATCTTAGTCCGAATAGTTTTGTATTGTAACGTTTGTGTGTAGCAAGACCAGCCTCGGCATTTACAATATAGCCTGTAGCATATTCTTTTTTTAATTGCACGTCCATTACAAACTCTTTCTTCTCGTTGTTGTAACCTAAATATTGGTTCTTCTCATTCGTTCGGTTATAAAATTTTATATTCTTTACCGTGTAAGCCGGGAGATTTCTCAACAATATCTTTTGGTTCTTCTCTCCCTTCATAAATTTTTCTCCTTGCAGCAAAAGATTATCAACCTTCTTTCCATCTTTAAATATCTCTCCTACCGAATTAAGAGTTACCGAAGGCATTTGCCTGATAAGTTCGTCGAGCATAGAACCATTGGGCAAATTAAAAGCGTCTGCATTATAAACAACTGTGTCGCCTTTAAAAACTATCTTTACTTTAGTAGCTTTTACCACAACTTCGTCTAATTCGTTCACCTGTTGTAGTTTCGATTTTCGTTTCATATATATTGTTGGAACTTGGAACGACTGGTTTCTTGCAATATACTTCACATTATAATTAGAAAAAGCCGATTCGTATCCAGATTGTTCCGCTTTAACAATATACTTTTTAGGAGAGGCAGGAATATTGAAACTGTAATAAGATTCCATATAAGTTTTATCCTCATCAATGTATTTCACGGTTTGTTTATCTATAATGGTACTGTCTTCATCCATCAAAATCACAGACACATTTTTTATGCCTCCGTTTGTAAATGCATCTCTCACATATCCCTGCAGCAAAATGGTTCGTTCTTGTGCTTTTGCCCCTATGCATATAAAGAGCAGAAGCAATAATAGTTGTTGTGGTTTGATAAGCATAGGTATATTGTTCTTAGTTTTTATTATTATTTGTGAAGAAGTTATTTTCTTACGGATAGATAAAATAAATTTATCTTGTTGTTTATTCGTAAAGGCAAGAATTACATACTCCCCTTTCATTTCATTGTTGGTTCAATTATTTGGGCAGATCGTAATAGTATGCTTTTTCCTAATATTCTCTACGTACAAATTTATAAATATTATTCCAAAAAGTTATCTCTTTTCTTTGTTTTTAATAAATATCAACTATTAACCGTCGTGTTTTTATACTTACTTTATTACTAAAGTATATTTAGACTCCCATTCTAAAACTTTATTTAACTGTGCTTATTCTTTTAGCAGCTCACCATTTGTAGCGTCTATTTGTATAGAGAAAATAGCTAAAAATGGAGTTTGTAAATTGTTAGTTATCAGATAATTATATGGAGGGTGGAATTTATAATAAGAAATTATTTTTTTTATATTATAAAATTATCGTTTTTATATTACAAAAAAATAATTTTCCATATAAAATTAGGCACATATAACCAATGGTTTTGGACAACTCTTTTTGAATATTGCCGACTGTACAACAATTCAAGTGGAAAGCCACAACAAATTATATAGAAAAGAAAGACATAGAAAGTTTTTCTATAATAAAGTATAGCTTTAATAAATTATTTAATTAGATATAAACACTGAACGGTGTTGTTGAAATTAAAGCATTTACTTTGTTAATAGTTTAATTTCCAGTGGTCTTTTGTATTCTTATTGATATTTTAATAGCCTTTTAGCATAGTCGTAGTTCGTATGTTTTTGTAATAAAGTAAATCAATCAGCTCAAAATATTCCGAGTGTATAATGGCGTTTAGAGTTAAATAGTTCTCTCTCAAAAGGTTTTTTTAAGAAATAAATCTAAAAAAGCAAGAATAAAGTCTTGTTTTTAAAAATTATAGCTATCTTTGCAAACGAACCTAAAGAAGTGTTTAGCGAAGCATTTCTTTATATGTAGGTGGTTTTTATTTGTGCGAACATTTAGAACTATCAATTAGACTGAAGAAAAAAAAGTAAACTAGATATAATAATAACTATAATTTAACAACGTATGAAGAAAGTCTACTATTCTTTTGTCTTAGTGTTAATGACACTAATGTCAATGAATGTGCTGGCTGATACACCTATTAAGTTAGATGTAGATGATGCCAGTAGAATTAGAGTGAAAGTTAATTATTCGCCCATTGAAAATATAAAAAATGGTGTGAACGAATTAACCGTGCCACAATATGGTTCAGTTCAAATAGAAGCCAAAGATGGTTCGTATTTAACACGAGTTTATAAAACTAACAAAGATGGAGAGGCAGTAGCACAATCTATTTCCAATCTAACTTCGTGTAACATTTATTTAACAGATGCAGATAAAAACCTAAAATTTACGGTAAAATCGGGAGTTTTAGCCGATGCACGCACAGCATCGTGCACAGTAAAAGTAGACGATGCTACAAAAGTTAAATTAGAACGTTATGAATCGCACACAGTTGTGAGCCTACAAAATGGCGATAACACAGTGAAGTATATTCCTAATGTGGAGAAAACCTTAATAATAGGCAATGCAAACTATGGCGATGCTCCACTTTATAAAGTAACACTCGATGGTACAGAAGTAGAAAGTTCAGGCAATCAGTTTTTTGTAACACCGAAAGAAAATAGTGTAATATCAATTGTAGCAAACTATCCTGATGTAGATTGTGGTGTGAAATTTAATTTCTCAAGCAACGATGTGAAAGGTATTCTTGCCAAAGTAACAGTGAATGGCGAAGAAGTAACCAACTATAACGATGCAAATTTCACGGTTAAGGCAGGAACAAAGTTAGCACTTACTTTCGATAAAACGAACTACGCTTTAGAGTCGTTTAAAGTGAACAATGTGGAAACAAGTGTTTACGGAACGTTTGAATATCTTGTGAAAAATGCAACAACCTTCGATATTAAAGCACGCAAATATGCAACAATAAAGGCAACACTGAATGTTGATAAGGCAGAAAATATTACAGTTTATCACGGCAGTAGCTATAATAATAAGGTGATAGCCATAAAAGATGGCGAAAACACTATTGAACTGAACGAAGTTAGCAGTATGATTCAGATAAAGCCCAATAGTGGTTGCAAAATAGAGAGCCTTAAAGTAGATGGAAATGTGAAGACCGCTGGTGGCGATGGCATTTACGAAATAAATCTTGCAGAAGGAATGAAGATAGAAATTACGACATCTGCCATTGTACGCGACCAAAAAGCAATTGTATATATAGACGATATAAGTCTTGCTAATTATGGTTTTAATTTTTATCGTTCCGACCATTCAACAGTTCCTATGCAAAGTGGCGAAAATACATTGATGTTTTCTGCCGACGATAATGTATTTATGTTCGGAGCATACGGTAACGACCTTAGTAAAATGTTAGTAGAACTAAATGGCGAAAAAGTAGAACCAGCTTACGGAGGCGGAACCAGTTACGAAGTAAAATTAAAAAATGGCGATCGTTTAGAAATTAGGCTTAGTGGTCCTAATGGAATTGACGAAATAGAATTGCAATCAACAAATAAAAACACAGTGGTTTATCGTATTGACGGTACACGTGTAAAAGGTGCAACATTGTCTCCAGGAGTGTATATTATTAATGGAAAGAAAACTATAATAAACAAGTAATGAGAAAATTTACATTCACTATTTTATGTTTAGGTTTGGCTTGTTCTGCATTTGGTCAATCTAAACTCGACTTACAAAGTCGTATGATGTTATTGCAAATGCGCAATACATCAATACCGACTTACAATAGTCGTACACGTTCTTTCGAACGTCCGAAAGTAATTCAGCCAAATGTAATGGCAATGATAGAATTTACTGGCAATAATGCCCTTAGCGAACTGGAAGCACAAGGCGTAAAAGTGCTAAGAGTGCGTGGTAATATTGCAATAGTAATGGTTCCTACAGCCGATGTAGAGCGTATTTCAGATATGAGATGTGTGCATCGTATGGAATTATCGCGCCCAGTTTATCAGAAAATGGACATTGTTCGCCAGGTAACAGGTATAGATAAAATACATAAAGGCGTAGATTTGCCACAAGCATATACAGGAAAAGGCGTAGTAACAGGTATTGTTGATGGTGGTATAGACCCTAATCATATAAACTTTTTAAAGCCAGATGGTACAACACGTTTTGGTTATTTAAGTAAGATTACAGCAACCACCACCACTCAACAAGGATATCTTTACCAAAATTATTATCCTCGTGCAGTGCTCGACACAATGAAACAACGTGATGATACGTATGCTATAGAAGATTTTGCAACCGATAGTTATACAAATTTCCACGGAACACATACAACCGGTATAATGGCAGGCGGTTATAAAGGAAATATTACGGTAGCAAAAACCGACGATCAAGATATTTCTTATAAAGTAACCGAAGCAAATCCATATTATGGCGGTGCAACCGAATCGGAAATAGTAGCTTCGTGTGGCGATTTACGCGATCAATATATTGCTTTTGGTGTAGACGATATTATTAACTATGCAAAACTTTCAGGTCCGAAAGCAAAACCTTGTGTAATAAATCTCTCATTAGGTAGCAATATTGGTGCACACGATTCAACAAGTGTAATGAATCGTTTCCTTGCTCTTTGTGGTAAAGAAGCAATTATTTGTGTTGCAGCAGGAAATGAAGCCGACCATCCAGTAGCATTAACTGCAAAGTTTAATAATGCCGACGAAACAGTTCAAACATTTATTCGTCCAACAATGGAAGGCGAATATAAAGCATCAAACAAGTCTTATTACAATCTTCGTAACGGACAAATTTGTGCTTATAGCAATAATGCTGATGAATTTGAATTGCAAATAGTAGTTACCAACGGTACACGTAACAATAAAGTAGCTGCTCGTATTCCTGTAGATCATAATACAAATGGACAACCAATAATTTACTCTTCAGGTGGCGATTATGCAATTTCAGGTTCAGTTGTAAATCAAACATTTGCCAAAGCTTTTAATGGATATGTAAGTGCAGCATCTATTAAAGATCCAGAAACAGGACGTTATTATGTGCTTGCTGAATTTTTAACAAGCGACAATCAAACTACCAATAAAGATGGCAATTATAAATTAGGTCTTATAATAAAGAGTAAAAAGCCTGGACAACGTGTAGATGTTTATGGCGATGCACAGTTAGTTTACTTCGACGATTATGATCAACCAGGTTGGGTAAAAGGTTCTCGCAATGGTTCAATAAGCGATATGGCTTGTGCTGCTAATGTAATAAGTGTTGGTAGTTATAATGTACGAAACCATTGGCCATCATTAGATGGATATGTTTATGGCTATAATAAGAAAGGACAAGGAAACGATTTTCCAGCTGGTGAAGTATCTCGCTTCTCTTCTTATGGAACATTAGCCGATGGTAGAAATCTTCCAGACATTTGTGCCCCTGGTGCATCTGTTATTTCTTCTGTAAACACATATTGTGTAACAAATCCTGACATGGGTTATACACCAGCTGCGTTGCAAGCAGAACTAAAAAAAGATAAGAAGACTTATTATTGGCATCAATCTCTTGGAACATCAATGGCAACACCAGTAGTTGCTGGCGCAATTGCATTATGGTTAGAGGCAAATCCTTCTTTAACTTATAAAGATGTAGTGCGTATAATAAAAGAAACAGCTGTAAAAGACGATTTTGTAAAGAACACTGGCGACCCAGTACAATGGGGAGCAGGAAAGTTTGATGCATACGCTGGTTTAAAACAAGTATTGAAAGAAAAGGAAGCAAATGGTATTCAAGGAATAAAAGCAAACGAAAAAGAAACACCAATATTAACAATGACTGGTACACGTTCGTTTACAGTGTTCCTTGCAAATGCAAAACAGCTAAATGTACGTGCTTATACACTCTCTGGACAATTAGTGCATACAAATATTGCACAAGGAAACGAAACAAATATAGATGCTTCTGCATGGGAAAAAGGTGTATATCTTATTCAAGTAAACGGAAGTTCTGCACAACGAATTATTATCTATTAAAAATATGAAGAAAAAAAGAAATTTTCTCTCGTCGGTATTATTAATACTGATGACGATGATTTTGAATTCTCTCGGTGCACATGCGCAAAGCGAAGAACCAATCATCAGTTTTCATACAAATGTATATGAAAAAGCTAAAGGTACAGGCGTAACGCCAAGTGTATCATTTGCTCTTGGAGCTGCAAACGAAAAGCAAGTTGTTAATATCGATTGTGGTAACGGTGAGGAAGAATTCGATGTAGATGTTGCTCAAATTGGCGAAAATCAATCTATAAAAGGTTCTCTTTATATAGGACAAGTTTCTAAAGATGGTTGGGTGAAAATTTATGGCGACCCAACAAAACTCTACTATTTTAATGCTTCTGGTAATGAAATTGACGAAATTAAGTTCAGCAATAAGTTAGGACTTCGTGTTCTTAATCTCGAACATAATGTATTAACTTCGCTCAATATCGACGATTTAAAGGGATTGCAGGTTATATATTTACAAGATAATCCATTTGCGAAAGCTACTCCTTTAATGATTGGCTCTTTACCTAATCTTTTGGTATTAGAAATTCCACAATGTGGTCATATCTCGCCAAACTTTACTCTTCGCAATTTCCCTGTACTTCGTTCGTTCGATGCTTATCATTCTCTTACTTTAACAAGCGTAGACCCTACAGCTTGCCCATTATTGCAACGTTTGAGTCTTGATATGACGAATGTTTCTTCGGTAGATCTTTCTAAAAATCCAGATTTACAGGTGTTGAACGTTAGCGATTCGCGCATTAGTTCGCTCGATCTTAGTCATAATCCAAAGATAAGAGAACTTTATATCTCTCATACTTCTGGAACTGTGAACACCGATATTAAGTTCGAAACTATAGATGTAACGCATTGTCCGGAGCTTTACTATTTCTTCTGTGGTGGTAACAAGTTTAAAACTCTAGATTTAAGTAAGAACCCTAAACTCTTTACTTTCTCTTGCGACGATAACTTGTTGCGTTCTCTTGATGTTACTAAGAATACCGACCTTTATAGTGTTAGTGTTCGTAATAATTATATGGACTTTGCTACCTTGCCTTGGCCAGGAAACTGGTTTGAATATTACCATGCACAGCGCGAAATGGAATTGAACGATTCTTATAAAGTAGGCGATGTTATCGATCTTAGCAATCGTGTTTTGCGTCAAGGTACAACAACTAATGGTATTCTTTATAGAGTTCCAAAGGACGATCCAACTAAACCTGTTGAATTGGACAATACATATTATAAATATGAAAATGGAAAAGTTACGTTGCTGAAGGCTCTTGAAGATCAAGTTTTCATTCAGTACACAAATTCTGTATTGAAAGATTATCCTATTCGTACCGAAAACTTCACTGTTAGAACTGTTGAAAACTTTGGTAAAGACACAAAGGCTGTAGAATTTTCTAGTCTTGGCTCTGCTGGTGCTCCAATAAAAATGTCTGTTGGTATTTTAGGTGCAACCGATGCTAAGCCTGTTTCTGTGAAAATAGATTTAGGAGATGGCAATTTAGTTCCTTTTGCAATTAAAGCTGAAGAACCAACAACTCCTAATATAGATGCACAGCGTAAGGGTTCTGGTAATATTATTATTTATGTGCCACAAGATAATTATATTACTGCTTTAGAAACCGACAACTTGCCAATTGATAATATCGACCTTACTGCATTAAATCAGTTGCGAGTTCTTGCTTTGAAGAATGCTGGTTTAAGAAATATCGATCTTGGTTACAACAATAAATTAAGAAAACTAGACCTTTCTGGCAACTTGCTTACAAAACTTACCTTAAAAGGTCCGTCTTCTTACTTCTATAAGAGTTTGCTTACCGATATTAATTTAAGCAACAACCAGTTGGAAAGCTATGAATTTGATGATTTCTATGCTGTTCGCAAATTCGATATTAGTCATAATAAGATGAAAGCATTAGATGTTTCTGATGCAGACAATCTTCGTTCGCTCAACATTTCTAACAATGCTTTCACACGTTTGTTATTGAATCATAGCGAACTTTTAGAAAGCTTAGATGCTTCGAACAACGAACTTAACGAAGTTAAAATACCACCTGTTGCTCCTTTGGCTTATTTAAATATAAGTGGTAACAACTTTACATTGGCAAATATGCCTGCCGATTTCGGTTTAGATGCTACACACTTTATCTATGCTCCACAACATGTTCTCGAAATTTCTACATCTTCTCCAGGTATCGACCTTTCTGAACAATTCATTACAAAGAATGGCGCTACAACTCAATATGTATGGAAGAAAGAAAATGGACAGAAACTTGTTGAAGGTACAGACTATACTATTAAAGATGGTGCTTCTAAATTTAAGAACTTAACTGTTGGTAAGATTTATTGTGAAATGACTCACGCTGCTTATCCAGCATTTACGGGTGCAAATGTATTTAAAACTACGCTTGTACAACCAATTGATATGCCTAAATATGAATTGGCTTCTTTCACAACTATAAATGCAACTGATAGTGTTGATTTGTCGTTAGCAAGTCCTGTTAAGGGAACTTCTGTTTACTTTGAATGGAATGGCGACGGAAATGTTACTCAATACACCTTAGACACAACTTACAAGCTGTTTAGAGCTAAATCTAAAGCTAATAAGAAAGTACGTGTACTTGTTGCTAATGCCGACGATAAACTATCGGTATTCAGTATTTCAAAGGTTAAGATTGGCGAATCTGATTTCTCTGGATTAAAAGATACTCGCTCTATTACAATTGCTGATGCTGAAATGCAGTCTGTAAAAATACCTGCTTCTACTGCTTTAACTCAGTTGAATTTGAGTGGAAATGAACTTACAGAATTTGATTTGTCTGATTATCCAAACCTCTATTTCTTGTCTTTAACCAACAATAAGATTAAAGATTTCGATTTATCGAAAGGTAAGAAACTTGGTCTTGCATTTGTTTCAGGTAATAAGCTGAAGACTATTAAGATTGATAACCCCGATTTGTGGAACCTCGAATTGAGTAAAAATGCTCTTGAAAGCGTTTCTCTCGATAAGGCTCCTGCTTTGGAACAACTTTGGTTGAACGATAACTTGCTAACACAGGTTGATATTTCTAAGAATACTAAGTTGGGTGTTTTGAATCTTGTTAAGAATAGATTGAGATTCTCTACAATGCCAATTGCTGTAGATAAAGATGGAGTTGCAAAATTCCATAAGTATTCTTATAACTTGCAAGAACCTCTTGATGTTGCATTGAATGGTTCTAGTGTAGACTTGAGTTCTGAAGCAACTATCGACGGAGCACCTACAGAATTCCGTTGGTTTATAGACCGTATTAACGTTGTTGATGGCGAACCACAAGGCGAAGAATTGGATAAAGACGACGAATATACCATTGCAAATGGTGTAACAACATTTAAGCTTACAAAGGCAACTAATCATCTTGTTTGCTTAATGCGTAATCCTCGCTTGCCGAATTTATATCAAATTACAAATTATGTGAACTTTGATCCAACTGGTATAGATGGTGTTTCTGCTAATAACGATATTCAAGTGCAACTTGTAAATGGTGGAATTACTGTAGTGGGTGCAAAGAACAACACACTTGCAGTTTATACCATCGATGGTAAGCTTGCTTATCAGAATAAACAAATTAGCAACGACGAACATATATCTCTTGCTGCTGGCACATATATAGTACGTGTTGGAAACAAAGTTGCTAAAGTAACTGTAAAGTAAAATAATTCTTTCGTAGAATTATCTACAAATATCAAGGTCGTATCATAAAGATTGTTTTATGGTACGACCTTTTTTCTTGCTCTATTTTCTAACAAATACGAATTAGCCATTACCACATTAGGGTTTAATAGTAATATATGAATGATGTTGTAGGCTAATCTGAATTTCGTCTGCTTTATATACGGTGTGTAATAAGTAGACGTGCGTTCCAGGATAGTATTTACGCCATTGCTTTTACGTGTAAACAAACATTAGTTTACATAGAAACAAACAATCTTTCATATATTAAGAAGCAATTATTTACACGTAAGTAAAACTTTATTTACGTGTAAGTAAAACTCTACTTACGTGTAAGTAAAACTTTATTTACGTGTAAGTAAAACTTTATTTACGTGTAAATAAAACTATTTTATGCTTATAAACGCAATGTGCTTTCATAATAGAAACAGAAAAATACAATGAGAAAATTTATTGTGCACCTTTGTTTTCGTGTTTGTGTAACTCTTGTTATGCGAAAAGTTTTTTGTGCGTTTCAACAGCTTATAGAATACGCATAAGTTATTAGCGCAATTGTGTGTAAAACAAAATATCCCCTACGCTGGTGGTAGGGGATAAAGAAAACTTTCTATTAAGATAGGGTATGGTTTTCGTTCATTTGTAGCTTCGAACAGAAAAAACGTTCTACATTCGAAACAAGTATAACACTAATTTCTTAACTTTTTCTGAATTGCGATGGACTTTTGCCGTATCGGTCTTTAAAATACTTTCCTAAGAAACTTTGGTTAGGGAAGTGCAATTCTTCTGCAATTTGTTTAATACTCATCTTGCTATTTTTAAGCAATACACGTATTTCCATCATTACGTAATAGTCAATCCATTCGCTTGGTGTGCGTTTGCTTACGTGCTTTATAGTTTCTGATAGATATTTAGGCGAAATATAAAGTTGCTCTGCATACCAACTAACACGACGTTCAGAACGATATTGCTTTTCCACCAGTCTAATAAAGTCGGCAAATATAGTTTCGCCCCTCGATTTTCCTGTTTTTTCTACTTGTTGTACCCTATAAATAACATTGCACATATCGTATATGAGTACTTTTAACATAGTAGCCACCAATTCACGGCGGAATTCGTGGTCGAGGTCTAATATTTTTAGCTTTACGGCTTGTATGTAATCCAGTAATTCTTTTGCCATGTGCGGCTCAGTATGGAATACAGGGTGTCGTCTTGCAAAAAGAAAAAGCGTTGTAAGTTCTCGTATATTGCTTACCACTTCTTGGAAGAAGTCGTACGAAAGAAGCAAACAAACGCCCTTTGTTTCTGGTGCAATTTTATAGTCGCCCATTACTTGTCCTTCGCTAACAATAAGAATATCGTTTTTAGAAACCTTGTGTACAACAGTATCTACCGTATATTCTACTTCGCCTTCTGTACAAATAGCTAATAATAGACACTTCATTTTAGAAGTTTCTCGAAGCAAGGGCAGTCCCGTAGTTTGATCGTACAGCAATAAATCGCTATCTATGCTAAAACCATAGGGATTTTTAGCTTTAATGAAATCAATATTAATTTCTCTCATATAGCGTAAATTTTATTCGAGCCATCACTTGTTCTGCAAAAGCAAAAGATAGCGAGAGTTCGTAGATTAAGCATTTAAAAAATATAATAGTCAGAGCCCTATGCATCTATATTTGCGTAGGTTGCATTCTGTTCAATAAATTCGCGGCGTGGCTCTACATCGTCTCCCATTAACATAGAAAACATTTCATCTGCCGTTGAAGCATTTTCAATTGTTACTTGTTTTAGCAAGCGTGTTTTAGGATCCATAGTAGTTTCCCATAATTGTTCTGGGTTCATTTCTCCTAAACCTTTGTATCGTTGTGTATGTACAGCTTTGTTTTCTTCGTCTCCTCCAGCATATTTATTTAGGAATTGAAGTCGTTGCTGTTCAGTGTAGCAATATTCGCTTACTTTTTTATAAGTACATTTGTATAGTGGCGGCGTTGCAATATATAAATGCCCTTCTTCTATAACACGCGGCATATAACGATAGAAAAGAGTCATAATAAGAGTGTCAATATGCGAGCCATCAACATCAGCATCGGTCATTATAATAATCTTATCGTAACGCAATTTATCTGTATTAGCTTCAAAATCAGACTCTCCTTCTACGCCAAATCTAACACCTATAGACTGAATTATATTCATTACCGATTCAGCTTCAAACACTCTATGGCGTTGAACTTTCTCTACATTTAGTATTTTTCCACGCAAAGGCAGAATAGCTTGTGTATATCTGTCGCGTCCTTGTTTTGCAGAACCACCAGCAGAATCGCCCTCAACAAGGAAAATTTCACAATCTTTTGGGTCTTTGTTAGAACAATCGGCAAGTTTTCCAGGCAAGCCACCTCCAGTCATTACATTTTTTCGTTGAACACTTTCGCGTGCTTTTCGAGCTGCAATTCTGGCTGTGGCAGCAAGAATAACTTTATCGCAAATAAGTTTTGCTTCAACCGGATTTTCTTCTAAATAGTAAGAGAGAGCTTCTCCTACAGCTTGCTGAACTGCACCAGAAACTTCGCTATTTCCTAACTTTGTTTTGGTTTGTCCTTCAAATTGCGGTTCGGCTACTTTAATAGAAATTACTGCTGTTAAACCTTCGCGGAAGTCTTCGCCCGTTATTTCTATTTTTGCTTTTTCTATTTGTTTTGCTATTTGTGGGTCGTTATCTGCATACGCTTTTAATGTGCGTGTTAATGCTGTACGAAAACCAGTAAGGTGTGTTCCTCCTTCAATTGTATTAATATTATTTACATACGAGTGTATGTTTTCGTTGTAGTCGGTGTTATACATTATAGCAACCTCGATGGGTATGCCTTGTTTTTCTGTTTTCAGGTATATTACATCATCGAAAAGATGGGTACGATGCCGGTCTACGTATCTAACAAATTCTTTTAATCCTTCTTTAGCATGGAAAACTTCTTGGCGTGTTTTGCCTTCGCTATTTGGACGCAAGTCGGTTAATGTAATTTTTATACCTGCATTTAGGAATGCGAGTTCTCGCATACGTCGTGCAACAATTTCCCATTGAAATACAGTTGTTGTAAAAATGCTTCCATCGGGCCAGAATTGTTGCCGTGTTCCTGTTTTATCTGTCTCGCCAACTACTTTTACTGGATATAGAGGTTTTCCTTGTTCGTATTCTTGTTGATAGATTTTTCCATTTCGGAACACTTGCGATTTCATGTGCGAAGATAGTGCATTTACACAACTTACACCTACACCGTGTAAACCTCCACTAACTTTATAGGAACCTTTATCGAATTTTCCTCCTGCGTGTAGCACTGTCATAACAACTTCGAGGGCGCTTTTGTGTAGTTTTTCGTGTTCGTCTACAGGAATTCCACGTCCATCATCTTCAACAGTTACAGAATTATCTTCGTTTATTGTTACTTCTATATGGCTACAATAGCCTGCCATTGCCTCATCAATAGAATTATCTACTGTCTCGTTTATGAGATGATGAAGTCCTTTTTCGCTAATATCGCCAATATACATTGCAGGACGCTTACGTACTGCCTCAAGTCCTTCAAGAACCTGAATATTACTGGCGGAGTAATTGCTCTCGTTTCCTAAGTTATCTGCCATTTTGTTTTTGAATCTGCTTATTCTTTCTCGATAGCCTTACAAGCTGTTTCTACGCTTTTCGGGATTTCATAATCTCTAAGGATATCTCATTGCAAAGATACAAAAAATACCTTATTTAGAGTAACATTTAATATAAAAAAAAGTTTAATAAAGACAATTTATAAGCTGTCTAAAAGGCTATGGAGAATGTTTTTTATTAAATGGGTATGGAAGGAAGTTTTTATTTTATTTGAATTCTTTGCTATAAAGTAATTATATTTTTTATAGTCTTACTTCTTTTTGTTGGTTATAACAAACAATTTGGTTTTAATAAAAAATTGTCTAACTAATAATGAGAAAATAAAAAATTATAATTACAATTTTTTATTTTCTCATTATTAATTTTTGTGGGTTTCTTGTATGTGATATTTACGATAAAGAGATGTAAGCGAAAACTATAAAAGAAGTTTTGAAGAGTGGGTTTATATAAAGAAAAAGGTTATAGTCTGAAAAGACTATAACCTTTTCTTATTCTTTATTTGCTATGACTTTACTTACACTTTATCCAAGTGAAGCAATGTGATGACAAAGACCAGACTTTAAGTTTGCCGCTTTATTTTTATGAATGATATTTACTTTTGCAAGTTTATCAAGCATCTTTTGTATGGTTGGATACAACTTAACAGCCTCTTCCTTATCAGAGATGTTACGAAATTTGCGAACGGCGTTACGCATTGTCTTTGCGTAATATCTATTGTGCAAAGTCTTCACCTTGTCTTGGCGGATTCTTTTAAGTGATGATTTATGATTTGCCATCTTTACTTTTTATTTTTGTTTGTAGTCTCTAGGGGAATCGAACCCCTCTTACAAGAATGAAAATCTTGTGTCCTAACCGATAGACGAAGAGACCATCTGTTGTTTTGCGGGTGCAAAGGTATAAGTTTTATTTTAATTATCCAAATTTTATTGATATATTTTTTCTTACTATTATGTTTTTTGTAACTTTGTACTCGTAGAAAGGTTTTTATGATAACAAAAACAAGGGGTATAGTATTGAGAAGCGTTCGTTTTGGAGAGTCGTCGCTAATAGTTGATGTTTTGACGAAATCGTCGGGACGTGTGTCATTTATGGTGCATATTCCGAAAACATCGAAAGGAAAGATTAAAAAACAGTATTTCCAACCGATGACTTTACTGGATTTTGAATACGACTTTAGGCAACGAAGCAATTTGCAACGTATTAAAGATGTACGAGTAAGTTTGCCTTATTCTTCTATTCCTATTGATCCTGCAAAGTCTTGTATATCGCTTTTCCTTTCTGAATTTATTTATTATGCTACTCGTAACGAACAAGAAAACCCCACCTTATTTACATATATAAGTACAAGTTTAGAGTGGTTGGATAATGCATACGAGGATTTTGCAAACTTTCATCTTGTTTTTATGATGCGTCTTGGTAAGTTTCTTGGATTTCATCCGTTTCTAGAGGACTTTACTCCTGGCTGTTTTTTCGATTTGCGTAATGGTTGTTTCACATTGTCAATGCCTTTACATGCCGATTTTTTAAACGCAGCAGATGCTGGGCATTTGTACAATCTGATGCGAATGAATTTTGACACGATGAAACTTTTTAAACTTTCGCACGATGACCGTAATCGAATTACTGAAATAGTATTGCGTTATTATAAACTTCATTTACCTAATATGCCCGAACTTCAAAGTTTTGATATTTTACGTGAGGTGTTTGCTCATGAAATTTAAAAAAGCAATATCTGCACATTACTAAAACGTATTCAACGGATAATAAACAATATTAATAGAAGAAAATAGTTTGTTTATGCCAGAACAATCTTCTAAATTATCGTTTTATGCAGAAAGTATGATTGCTGGTGCTCCTTTTCGTGCTATTATAAAGTTTGCCGTTCCACTTATTCTTGGCTATATATTGCAGCACAAAAACTATCGCGTGTTAAGACAGGAGTTCGCGATGCTATGTGGATAATGATGGTATATTTTGTTTTAACTGTTGCTGTGATTTATCCATTTGCCGACGAAATGATGTCGCTTTTTGTTAATAGTGGCGAACAAGATGTTATTGCTAATGCTGCTCAATTTATGCGTATTGCCAACTGGTTTTACCCAGTTTTGGGTATTTTGGTAATTCTGCGTTATAGTATTCAAGGACTCGGTTATAGCAATTTAAGTATGATGAGTGGTGTTATGGAGATGATTGCACGGTGTGGTGTGAGCTTTTGGTTAGTACCTGCCCTTGCATGGATAGGTGTTTGTTATGCAGATCCAATAGCATGGATAATGGCAGATTTATTTCTAATTCCAGCTTTCTTCTGGCTTTTACGACGACTAAAAACGAGGATTGCTATGGAAACAGAAGCGAATAAAGAAAACTAATTTATTTTAAATGTATGAGATAAGTAGTTGATGAAACGAAGAAATATTGTAATTTTGCGCCCCTATTAATTTATTAATAAGGAATAAGAGATGAAGAAAACTATTTTTATGGCAATTGTTGGTTTTGCAATGTTTGCAACTTCTTGTTCAACAGGTACTAAAGTTGTGCAGTTCACAGAACTCAAAAACTATTTCTATAGGAACGATGCTCCAAAAGGCGACCAATTGTTGAAACTTACAACGCAAGAAGATTTTAATAGATATTTCGGCGAAGCTGCTTATATGGGAAAAGATGGTGAGCCTACTAAAATAGATTTTAATGAAGACTTTGTTATTGCGAAGGTTTTTCCAGAAAGCAACAAATCGCCTAAGATTAGTAATATATCTTTAGAGAAAGATGGGAAAGAAGAACTTATTTTGGGTTATGAGGTGAAAGAAAAAAGTACACAAAGTTTTACTATTCGACCTACTTTCCAAATAGCAGTAAGTCGTAAATATATAAATGATAATTTAAAAGGAGCAACGAAATAACAATATTGGGTGCGTCAAGTTTATATCTTGGTGCACCTTTTTTAATAATAAGTAATTTTCTATGGAATATACATTTATATGTTATTCGCTTAATAAATGTTTGGCAACAGCCTCTAATTCGGTATACCATTCTTTGCCAAAACGCCGAATAAGCGGACCTTTTAAGAATTTATAAATAGGTAAATTTAACTCTTTACCCTTTATTACGGCATCTTTACATATATCCCATCTGTGATAGTTCAGACCAATTAGGTTATTATTAAACACTTTTAAGCGAATGGGGTAGAGAGCACACGAAATAGGTTTCACAAAGTTAGTTTTCTTTGCACGATACGAACGTTCTAATGCACAAAGACAACATTCTTTATCGTAAAACGTAAATACGCAGTCTTTTCCATGTACAATACTTGTTACTAAATCGCCATCTCTATCGGTATAAGCTATTCCTTGTTTATCAATAACAGATTGTGCCGAAGCGCTAAGGTCGCCCCATACAGTATCAACAACATCTTCAATAGCTGCAATTTCTTCCATAGAAACAGGTGCGCCAGCATCTCCTTCCACGCAACATATCCCCTTACAAGCATCAAGATCGCAACAGAACTTTTCTGTTATAATATCGGGTGAAATCAAAACATTGCCAACTTGCAAGATAGGAATCATTTTTTTATCGCTCATTTTTTCCTTTTCTCTTTCCTAAATATGGATTTACCAATCTATTTCGTCCAACCCCTGCTGCTTTAAATAGGCGTTGCAACATGTAAATTGGTGCTTTTTAAATTTATATTTTTGCCTTGCAGCAGGGTGATATGATTCGATTATACAATGTCTATTGATATCTATTAGGTTCTTTTTCTTCTTTGCATTGTTTCCCCAAAGCATAAATACAATGTGTTCATGGTTTTTGTTTAATGCTTTAATAGCAGCATCGGTAAAGTTTTGCCAACCTAAAGCTTGATGACTATTGGGTTTTGCATCGCGTACAGTTAGTGTTGTATTCAATAACAATACACCTTGTTCAGCCCAATGAGTCAAATTTCCCGATGATTCGGGCATAGACTTGCAAAAGTCTTCTTCTATCTCTTTATAAATCTTTCGGAGCGATGGCGGCAGCTTTACTCCATTGGGCACAGAGAAGCTCAAGCCCATAGCGTGGTTCCCTCGGTAAGGGTCTTGCCCAAGAATAACAACCTTAACATTATTAAACGGACAAAGATTAAAAGCATTGAAAATACGCTCTTTTGAAGGATAACATACTTCATTTTCATACTCGCTATTTAGTTTTTCAACGAGTTCAGCAAAGTAAGGTTTTCTAATTTCACTCCTTAAATGTTCTTCCCAAGAAGCATCAAGAGAAACATCAGTGCCATTAATATGTAAGATAGGTATCATCTGTTTACCGCTCATTCTTTCGTTCTATCTTTCCAAAATATGCTTTTTACCAATCTATTTCGCCTAATCCATACTGTTTTAAATAAGCGTTGCAACGTGAAAACTGGTGCTGACCGAACCAACCGCCTCTATTTGCCGATAATGGAGAAGGATGTACTGATTCGATTATACAATGTCTATTGGTATCTATCAATCGTTTTTTCGAACGAGCAAAACCGCCCCAAAGCATAAAAACAATGTGTTCTCTGTGTGTATTAATAGTTTCTATAGCAGCATCGGTAAAGTTTTGCCAACCTAAAGCTTGATGACTATTGGCTTCGTGTGCACGTACTGTAAGTGTTGCATTAAGTAATAGTACACCTTGTTTTGCCCATCGTGTTAAATCTCCAGATGTAGGTATAGGTTTACCAAGATCGCTGTGTATCTCTTTATAAATGTTTTGGAGCGATGGCGGAGGCATAACTCCATCTGGCACAGAAAAGCTTAACCCCATTGCTTGTCCTAGTTCGTGATAAGGATCTTGTCCAAGAATAACCACTTTAACTTTATTGAACGGGCAAAGATTAAAAGCATTGAAAACAAGTTTTGCTGGTGGAAAGCATAGACCATTCTTATATTCGTTGCGCACATTTTCGGTGAGTTTGGCAAAGTAAGGTTTCTCAAATTCGCTTTTCAAGTACTGTTTCCACGATGCTTCAATATCTATCATAGCATTCATTTTAGATACAATTCAGCCCTATCAGATATTGTTCCGATAGGGCTAAACCATTGTTTTTATCTTTATTTATCTTCAATCAAGCATTCACCAGTCATCTCTTTGGGTTGCTCTAAACCCATAATATGGAGAATGGAAGGTGCAACGTCAGCTAATCGTCCAGACTTTACACGTGCAGAATTGTTATTGGTAACGTAGATAAATGGTACTGGGTTTAGCGAGTGTGCTGTGTTTGGCGTACCATCTTCGTTCAATGCATTGTCTGCATTACCATGATCGGCAATAATAATTGCTTCATAATCGTTAGCTTTAGCAGCCTCAATAACCTCTTTTACACATGTATCTACTGCGTAAACAGCCTTTGCAATGGCATTCATCACACCAGTATGACCAACCATATCACCGTTAGCGAAGTTTACAACAATAAAATCGTACTCTGCAGTATTGATTGCTGCAACTAACTTATCCTTTACTTCGAAAGCACTCATCTCTGGTTTCAGGTCGTAAGTTGCAACTTTTGGCGATGCCACTAATATACGATCTTCGCCTTCGTAAGGTTCTTCTCTACCACCATTAAAGAAGAAAGTAACGTGTGCATATTTCTCTGTCTCAGCTGTGTGCAATTGCTTTTTACCTAATTTACTTAGGTATTCGCCAAGCGTCATAGTTACATTCTCTTTTGGAAACAGAATGTGTACACCCTTAAAACTAGCATCGTATGGTGTCATACAATAGTATTGCAAATCCTTTATGGTGTGCATACCTTGCTCTGGCATATCTTGTTGTGTAAGAACGTAAGTAAGTTCTTTTGCACGGTCGTTACGATAGTTGAAGAAGATAACTACATCGCCTTCGCCTATTGTTCCATTTACGTTAGCATTGTTAATGGGTTTAATAAACTCGTCGGTAACTCCGTCGGCATAACTCTCTTCTACTGCCTTTACCATATTGGTGGCTTGTTTTCCTTTAGCCTCAACCAGCAGATCGTAAGCCTCTTTTACTCGCTCCCAACGTTTATCGCGATCCATTGCATAGAACCTACCAACGATAGATGCTATGTGTGCTCCATTGGCATCGCAAGTTTTCTGAATATCGGCAATAAAGCCTGCGCCACTCTTAGGATCGGTATCACGACCGTCCATAAAGCAATGTACATAAACTTCTTTTAAGCCATATTCTTTGCCTATTTCTATTAATTTGTGCAGATGGTTTAGCGACGAATGTACGCCCCCCGTAGAAGTTAAGCCCATAAGATGCAACTTCTTGCCTGTTTTCTGTGCGTAGCTGTAAGCGCTAATTATTTCTTTGTTCTTCAGTATATCGCCATTTTCGCAAGCTTTATTAATCTTTACCAAGTCTTGATATACAACTCGTCCAGCACCAATATTAAGGTGACCAACTTCCGAATTGCCCATTTGGCCGTCTGGTAAACCCACATTTTCGCCTGATGCTTGTAGCTGTGAGTGCGATGAGACTGCATTTAAATAATCTAAATAAGGTGTTGGTGTATTGTAAATAACATCTCCTTTACCATGTTTCCCGAGACCCCAGCCATCGAGAATCATCAAAAGTGCTTTTTTTCCCATAATCATTTTTATTCCTTTAATACCTATTTTTATAGATTGCAAAGATAATAAAAAACTTAGAATACACAAAATATTAACACTTATCAGCTATCTTTTTATTGTTTTGCTTATGGCATTTACATTTACAAGAGCATAGTGTATAGCAAATAGCCCCAATGTGCTACTAATGCTGCTGCAAAACCTCCTATGGTGTGAGAAAGAATGGCTTTTGAGGTTAGTTCGCGATAGCCTATTGTGTCGAGCATAGCTGTGTGTGTGCTAAGAAAACCACTCCAACACATACCCATGCCTGTAAATACTGCAATAGCGTTTCCGTCTATCCAACCGTGCGAAAGAAAGTTTGGAACAAGACTTAATGCTGCTCCCACTGCTCCGAGTGCTGTAATGGGAAAGGCTACTTGGTGTGGGTCGGTAAAACCAAATAAAGGTTCTAACAGCCAATTTAAATAGTTGGCTGCTTTGGGTAATACAGCTATGCCTTCGTAGGCTGCACCTGTAAATTCACCGCTTTTACTTGGACCGAATGTGAGAATCATTACGAGGGTAGATATAATAAGCACTCCTGGAATAATGGCTACGCCTACATCTACACCTGTTTTACCTCCATCGAGCAGCGAATTAAGTGTGCGTAGAAATACAGATTTCTCTTCTTCGTGTAGTGGGCGTTCTACTTGTTTTTCGAATGTTTCTGCATCGAGTGCGTTTTCGGTGAGATACTGTGGATATGCCTTTATTACAAAGTGCTGCATACACCGTGTTGAAACAATGCACCCTACACAAGCGCCAACAAAGCCTATTAGTGGTTCTGCAAAATAGCCTTGTCCCAGCATAAATACAATAACAATAAGTCCCATACCGAATGCTGTTCCAAAGTTTGTGAGCGATATGTATTGGTACTTTTTAAAGTATTTGCTAAAGTGTTTGTCTTGTGCTAATGTTATAATTGCAGGGTTGTCTGAAAGGAATGTTAATATGGCTCCGAGCGATGCTACACCTGGAAGATGGAATAACGGGCGCATTAATGGGCGTAGAATTTTCTCTATAAGGTCTACTACGCCAAATTCTACAAGGAGTTTGCCTAAGGCGCCTGTAAGTACACAGATTGCCATTAGGTAGAAACAAGTGTTCAATAGCAAGTCGTGTGCTGTGTGCATTATGGTGTTAAGCATTGGGGCAACGCCCATTACCCAGCCTATGCTACCGAATAAGGCAATAATGATTAGCAGACAAATTATGCCGTTGGGCAATTTCTGCTTTGGCTTTTTAGCCGTTTCGTTCTGTTCGTTTTGTTCCATTTTGCTTAGGGTTTAATATCATTGGTTTTTATTTTGGGTGTAAAATTACAATTTTTGTTGTGAATATAATATAAATGTATGGAGAAATTTAAGAAAAATGAGCATTGTAGGATATTGGCGGATAGCTTATAAGTAATATCTACAATTTACACACAAACTAAATGGAATATTCAGATGTTTGTGTTGCTTTCGTTTCAGATATCTGTCAGCTTCGTCTCAGATATCTGTCAGTTTCGTTTTAGATATCTGTCAGTTTCGTTTTAGATGTCTATTATTTGCAAATTAGATATCATAACAAGTTACAGCCGTTATTGGGTTATATTATAATACGTAAAAGGTGTTTATTAAGATGATGAATATGTTCTTCTCCATTCTGTAATATTTTAATGTAAGTGTTGTTATGAGCATCTAAAAAGAGATATGTTGTTAGGTGTTTCTGTATGTTGCAAAGATAGTTTGCTTTAGTGTTGTAATTCAAAATATTGAATGAGGCAATACGAATGTAGCTATAATGTTGTAAGCTATTGGTGGTGTTTTTACACATTTGTTTGTGCAATAATACGAAAAAGCTCGCAAGCATTTTTTTTATAGCTTGCGAGCTTCTATGGTGCATAGTTTATGCCTATATTCAGCTAATGATTTTGGTTAGAACATTTAAACTCTTTATAGACTTCTATGCGTTTTGTTATTTAGTGCCTACCTATTTGCTCCAATTAATGTAATATGGGTCGTCATCATCGTCTCCCTCATCTTCGTTGTAGTCGAAAGTTGTAGGCTTCGCTCCAACGGGACCGTCTAGAGGAGATGTTCCATCAACACCAGGACTGGCTGTTATCATAAGGTTCTCTATAGCGAGAATATTTATATTAGTTAACGGTGTTGTATACTCTTTGTGTGTCATAATATTTCCTTTCTTACTTAACAATAACTTTTTTGCCGTTTTCAATGTATACTCCGTGTTGCGGTTTTGCTATGCGCTGACCGTTTAAATTGTAGTAAACATTCTGTCCTGTTGTTCCGTTTGCAGTGTTATTAACAGTTGTAATACCAGTTGTTTCGTTATTATCGTCGAACACGAAAGCAACTTTTGCACCTGCTGGTACGCCGCTAATTTTAGCGTATGCTTTATGTACAGGCATATTCAGTGCACTTGTTACCTTCATAAAGATGCCCCGGTTGGCAGCTATAACATATATTGGGTCTGCACCCACTGCAATAGCCTTATTGCGAACGGTAACTCCGTACATCATATTATTAGTAATGGTATGTGGTGTTGCATCTTCTTCACCAATGGCATAGTAGAAATCGGTTGGTAGAGCTTCAGCATCCATAACTTTCAGAAGAGTACCAGTTTCGGCAGGTATGTAGCTATAGTTTCCACTTACACCACCGTTTTCGTCTACACTTGTCATTTTCACATGGTAGGTAGCATTACCATAATCGCCACCACCAGCATCAATGCGCACTGGTGCTATAAAAGCAGCTACTTTGCCAGAGCCATTTTCTGCATTATAGATACCAAAGTCTGCATCGAATTCGCGTGCGAACGTACCATACTTTTTAGCTATTGCAGGCGCACCGGCAGCACCAATATAAGGTATTTTATAGCTTATTTGTGAAGCGTAACGCTCCCAACCAGCATGCTCGTGATCTTCGTCTTTGTAGTGTGTAAGAGCAGTCTTCTTTACATAAATCTTCAAGTTAGGGTTAAATTCACTATAAGTGTTTCCATATTCCCACTTGGTAGAACTCATATCCTTTGTAGGGTTGAGGCTTGTAAAGAATATGCTTTCTACAGTAGATGTGCCGTCTGCTTTTTTGAAAGCATCAAGCCCTACATAGTCGAGCGTATTTCTAAAAACAATCTCCTTTATGTTTGTTGTGTTCTGTTTCATTGCATAGTCGCCCCAAAGACGCACTTCGTACATCTTGTCATGGTCGTCTGCATTCTCCACTGTATTTGGCACAACGTAGGTGTACACATCTGCTTTCACATCAACCACCATAACAGCTTTATTAGATAATGGGAAGAATTCAGTAGAGCCATAGCCCTGTCCGTTTGTCTCTTTAAAGAACGAAATGCCCACTTGCTTAAAATTCTCCCAGAAGTGATCGGCGGCAAAGGCTGCTAGTGCTTCTTTACGAATGCTTATTTGAATGTTGTGTGTATTAACATTGGCAGGATTGAATGCCGATGGGTCGATGTCAGTGATAGGAGTTTTTCCTAAGAATGCAATGGTGTTTAACTTTGCAGTACGGTCGAAAGCAAACTTATCTATCTTCTTAACATTCTCTGGTATGGTAATATTCTCTAACTCTTGTACGTAGTAGAAAGCTTGCGTACCAATTTCTTCAAGTGTTGGAGGGAGCAAGGTGTAATAGGTATTAGCCTTTGCAGGTGGGAATGCTTTCAACACTTTCTTATCTTTGCTAAGTAAGAATCCATCAACGCTAGAATAAGTAGCATTGTTCTTGTCTACTGTAAACTTCTCTAGCTTTGCACATTCCTGGAAGCCTGTTGGGTCTATACTGCTAACATTCTTTGGAATAACAATCTCTGTTAAGCTCTTGCAAGTGTTAAATGCATCTTTCTCAATAGTAGTTACAGAAACAGGAAGTTCTATTCTTTTCAAAGCACTTGCTCCTTGGAAAGCTCCTTCGCCAATAGTTTCAATAACTGAAGGTTCTTCAAAAGTAACCTTCTCCATTGACGAATTACCATCGAACGCACCACGCTGTATAGTCTTTATTGTCTTTGGTATGGTAAACTCCTTTAACTTTGTATTGCCTTTAAATGCACCTGTCTCTATGGTCTCCAGCTTTGTTTCGCCTAAGAATTTAAACTCTTCTAAGTTTGGGTTATTAGCAAACGCATCGCGTCCAATGGTCTTTAAATTAGAGTTAGCTTCTACCTCTACGCTCTTTAGCTTAGTTGGACTAAAAGCACTCCAACCAATTTCTTCTACAGAAGCTGGAATTGTGAGTTTCTCTAATCCTGTTCCATAGAAAGCAAATGTTCCAATCTTTTTAAGTGTAGCCGTAGGCACATATTCTATTTCTTTTAAAGAAGCCGCACCCTGAAATACATCGTTCCCTATTTCTTCTAAACCAGAGTTGAATGTTATCTTAGTTAATTTCTGCGCATAATAGAATGCACGATTGCGAATTTTCTTTGTATTAGGGTGTGTTGTATATTCTCCAGTTCTACCAGATGGGTAAAGAACCAATTCGCTAAAGTCTTTTGTGTACACTACGCCTTCTGCATCAGCTGTGTAATAAGGATTTCCTGCATCTACTTTTAAACCTAAAAGGTCGGGTGTTCCGCTAATAGCACCGTCAGCAATCTCTTGTACTGAAGCAGATATTTCTACATTTCTTAGATTGCGTACAGAATAAAATGCACCTTCTTCAATCTTCTTTACATCTTTAAGTTTTACGGCTGTAATGGTTTGAACTTGTGCAAATGCACCCTTTGCTATTGTTTCTACACCAGCAGGAATTTCGTAATAGTTTCCTTTAGCCTTTGCATGTGTAGGGTCTATAGATGTTGGCGCATCGTAGTTAGCGTCTACAATACCGCCTTTATTGTTAGGATAAGCAATAAGTTTCTTGCCATCGCTTGTTACAACAACACCATCAATATCTTTAAAAGCTGTGTTACCACTGGCTACTTTTATTTCTTTTAGATTGGTTGCACTGGTAAACCCATTAGCTTCGTTGGTGGTAGGAAGCTGGGTTAGCGTTGTTGGGAGATTTATGCGCGTAAGAGTTGCTGCACATTGGAAGCCATTTGTTGCAATGCCAACAACACCTTCGGGTACTGTAAACTCTTCTCCGCCTACACCGTAAGCTGTTCCTTGTTTTGCAACAGGATAGCTAATTAAAAACTTTCCTTCGCTTTTATTCTCGTAAAGCACGCCATCTGTTGCCGAATACTTTGCACTTCCGCTTTCTACATTTATAGATGTTAAGCCTTTCATTTGCGAAAATGCACCGTCTTTAATGTCTGTTACGGTAGATGGAATGGTGATACTTGTAATGTTGTTTCCTTTAAATGCGTTTGCATTAATAGTAGTTACACTGTTAGGTATTGAAACAGATGTGGCATTGGGCACCGTACTGTTGGCATCAATAGCAGTTACATTGAACGTGTACTGGTTGTTTTCGTCCATTACGGTAGATGGAATGGTGAGTGCTCCCGATAAGTTAGACGAAACAAATTTCGCTTCGTACCTAGCGGCATGTCCATCGTGTGCTACGTCCATAAACGTAACCTCGTACGTAATGCCATCTCTTGTAATCTTGTTGCCCACAATTAGGGCGCTTGCATTAGTTGCATATAACATTGCAAGCAATGCAAAAAGCATAAATCTAATTTTCTTCATGATGTGCTATAATAGTAAGTTATATTTTTCTTTCCTCGTCTATATTAGAGTTCCAATCAATCTATATTACAGTTCCAATTAATCTATACGATAGTTTCAATTATCTATATAATAAGGTATATTCAGCCTACTGTTGCTTTCGTTGTGTGGCTTTGTGCCCTTAATCGGACGGTTCTATAATTTGTTTCTCTATAGTGTGTCAAGGTGTTTGCAACCTCTTTACATTATATCTTCGTTTAAATTGCTTTCAAATCTTCCTAAACTCAAATAAGAATAGTAGATTTTACGAATGCAAAAATATTGCTTTTGTGCTAACAGGCTGTTGTCTTATTATTCATAATAGTTTCTTTTTTATATGTAAAAGTTGCTGTTTTGTCAATATAATTGTTCATTTATTCTAACTTAAAGCGGCATTTAACTTTTGTTGGTTATTAAACTATAATATTATCATATTTTTGTTTACACCATTCTTTCTATATTTCTTGCTATTTTTCGTTTTCTTGTCGGCTGTTTTACTTGCCTTTCAAACTTGTTCTAATCTGCAATGCTTTCAGTATAAAGAAAAGCTATCTGCTCAACAAAAATTTAAAATATGCCATACTGCTAATAGTTTGTTTGGGTTAAAACGCAATGCGCAATTATGCTTGCATAACATTGTTAGTAGTGTCTCGTAACATTTTCTTTATGCTATCGTATTGTTCTCTTCAGTATCAGATGGTTTTATTTACACGTAAGTAGAGTTTTACTTACACGTAAGAAAAGTTTTACTTACACGTAAATAAAGTTTTACTTACACGTAAATAAAACTATGCCAGTATAGATATACCATTATATAATGCGAGTAAGAATATGATTGTATTATAGTGTAAATCGTCTCTTTCTTATGCGAGGAGGCAGTCGGTAGCTAAGAATTAAAGGATATATGGGGAAACACAAGGCAATGAAACTCATTATTATCGACCGCAAGTAATAGGAGTAGTACTGCTCCACACGTCTGTGGTCCTCAATGCATTGCAATAGGTTGCCCATCAGCTTGGTGTCGAAGAATTTCATCGGTAGTTTCATCAGTCAGATGAAGAAATTCGATATGAGCGAGATATTGATACGGGTTGAGATATGTAGGAGTATCTTTGAGCGAATGAAGTCAATGGCGGTACACTGAAAAGAAGCATCATTTCTGCCAGCAGCACCAACCACACAAAGCCGACATCCTTTCCCCCTATACCTGTATCTACAATAGCTTGGGTGAGGAATGGGAAGACAAGTTGCAGGAGTGAGCCGAGTAACAAACCGAGAATGAGTTGCGTAAAGAAACGCTTGTATTTCTTGAGATAGCTCCAGAGAAATTTCACTCGGCTTTGAGTCGGCACTGCTTTCGTGTCGTTTTGAGCATAAAACTGTTCTGTCGGTTCAAGAAGAAGGGCAATACCTTTCTCCTCGCCGTTGGTCTTAGTACTCACCCAATGCTCGCAGAACTCCTCCTTGGTATAGGTTATAAGTCCTTTTCCAGGATCTGCCACATAAACTTCATATCGATTACCTCTGCGTTTCTTTATCTTATAAACAACCACAAAGTGGTTCTGGTTCCAATGAATGATGCAAGGTAAGGGAACTTCTGACGTAAGCGTGTCAAAACTCAAACGACCACCGATAGTTTTAAAGCCTATCTCCTCTGCTGCTTTGCTGATACCAAGAAGAGACACTCCATCTTTGCCTAAGGAACAGATTTTCCGCAATTGCTCCTTATCAGCTTGCTGTCCATAATGTTTGGCTATCATTGCCAAACAGGAAGGACCGCAATCCATAGCATCCCGCTGTCGTTTTATTGCAAAACTCATTATTAAAATCAAAAATTATTATTATTTCTCTCCTTTAATGACGGATGATTCACTGCTTGTGTTGCTGTTTATGCGTTTTGAAGCCTCCTTGTATTTTTTACCATACGATAGGTTCAGCGTAAGGTTTAAACGTATAAGATTTCTTGTTTCATCAAGATATTCATAGCGTTTGTAAGGAGCCACGCTTGAATAGTTTTCTTGTGCGGAAATATGCTTCAAAGAAAACAGATTCAGCACATCGGCAGAAAGGCTGAGTTTATTTGTCTGATAGCCAAACGACAACATGTGGCCGTCTTCATACCGATAAAGCGTTTCTCCCCAAAACCTGTCCTGCACATTCTTGCGAAACTGCCATCTCATAGTGAATTGTTTATAGTAAACAGAAACCTGACCTCCATAGTAGGGTATTGTTTTGCGGTGAGTGTATTGATTGCCATTGCTTTTATAAAATTTCAAGCCGGTATAAACTTTGAACGACAGCAGATTGCCAAAAGGCTGCCCTCCATATTCAAATTCCGCATTATAGTTCTGAAAATTCTTGTGGTTTTCCATGGTTCTGACTACCTTTTCATTATCCAGATATGTGCATTCCATGATTGGCGACTTTGAATATGTTTCATTCAAGTAGAGAGCCAATGCTGTTTTTGTGAATTTATAATTGAATACCAACGCATTATAGAAATCAATCTGCGGCTTGAGATTAGGATTACCTCGCTGTATCTGTATAAAATCTATTTCCTGTGAATAGTCAGAAATAGCCGAAAGTGTAGGCATTATATTAGAGACCGACCCCTGATAACGAAGTTCGATTTTTGGAGAAACGGTATAACGGACGAATAGCATCGGACGAATCGTAAAGGTGCTTTGTTTCTGTTCTCCCACATGCATCCATCGCTGGTTCAGTCCAATGCCCACTCGGCAATAAAGTTCGCTCCATGCCTTTCCCCATTGTGCATAAGAATAAAGGTTGGCCTGGCGTTGGTCTGTGTGATGCTCCTGTGTCATATCGTTTAGGACTGAATTGTAGTCGCTTTTGGTAAACTGCTGGTTGAAGTTTGCTCCAATGGTCAAAGTTCCCCAATTCTGCCTGTTCTCGTATAATTGCGACAGCGCATAGCCTTTTTGAATCTCACGGACATTACTGCAGAATTGGTTGGATTCACTTTCGTTGTCTGCCTCCTGATACAGACGGTTGTATTTCCCTTTGTTGTATTGACCAGAGAGATTCATTACATATAGTTGATTTTCTCCTATGGGCAACTGTATATATAGTTGCGAATAAGGATTTGTGGCCGATGATTTCGCATTGTCGTATAAGTTGAGTGCTGTCCCTTTATAGTGCAAATCACTGTTCCACTCTTTATACGGTGCATTTTGGATGGCTGTCCCCAGTGAAAAGTTAATTATTTTCTTGTTCTCCTGATAGTTGTAATTGAAATGTACGTTGTGATTGTCGTATCTGTATCGTCCAGGATGCCCCAGTTCGGTTCTCGAAAAGTTCTCATTTTGCAGATTAAAGTCCTCTTCATATTCCCTGCTGAGGTGTTTCCAATTGCGGTATGCCATATTGTAGTCTAATGAAAACTGGCTGTTCCTGCGGTTGAATTTCAAGGAAATGTAGTCCTCTCCGAAACTCGTTAAAAGCCCCTGCCATAAAGAAAGGTAAACCCTTGCGCCAACTTTGTCGTTTTTGGTAATAAAATCCAAGACCACGTCTGCATTGCCATACCGTGCTTCCGGCGTGTCGTGGTATTCTACGCGCTGTATAATTTCTGGGGAAAGTGCAGCAATTTCAACGGCTGATACCTCCCTTCCGTTAAGCAATGTCTTAACGCTTCCGCCACCGTTCAGTGTCAGGCTTTTTGTGAATGGGTCAACATTAATCCTCGACAGGTTCATCTTGTCAAGCATAACCATAGCGTCAGGACTGTTTCTTTGAAATTCATTGGGGAAAATTCTCTTGCTTCCATTTTGAAAACTTATGCTGTTTCCCACAACGGTAACTTCGTTCAACGTAGTAAGACTTTTTTTAAGGAACATTGTCCCAATGTTCAGATCCTTTGTTATGCGGTCTATCTTTATTGTGTCAGTAGTATATCCGATATGTGATGCAACCACATAATAAAAATTGTTTTTTGCGAGATTTGAGAATGAAAACATTCCTTTCTGTGTTTGTACGGCAGAGACAACCGTATGGCTTTTGGTGTACAGCTGTACATTGGATTTAAGGGTGTCACCATTCTCGATGAGGACTTTTCCAATAATAGAATACTGCGCATTTATTTTGCTAAATGTGCAAACTATGAACGCGAACAAAAATAGTCTTTTCATATAGATTATATTAAAATTTCAGATAGAAGGTGTTTTAATCCTCAGTTTATCCAAATGTAAACAAATACATTTTTCTATTACTCCGTTATCTTTGTAGAGTGAGCAAATGTCAAAATTCCCATTGTCAAACATATTCTTGATTCGATAAAAGGCGCATCCTCCCATGCAAATAGGTATAAATTCGCAATCCTTACATTTTTCATCTTCAAAACAATTGGCTGATAATACATATTTTCGTATTAAATCTTTGTTTTTGAAGTCTTGATCGTTAATATAACCAATTATTTTCTTGCTATCTCCAAGTTCATTCCAACATTTATATAACTCTCCTAAAGGACCAATTAAAAAGGAGTTTAGATGAGTTGCCGAACACCCTTTACCTTGTAAAACAGGATAGAAATTGACGGCTTCTGTTAATCCATAAAACAAATCTCGAACGTCATCGTATAATAAAGATTGACATCCCATACATTTGTTTACAGTGTCTTCTATTCGTAATATGCCTGGATATATTGTTATATTTGGATAAGAACTCCATTTTGTCTAAGGACAATGGAACGAACCCTTGACGGATTTCCACCAATTTTTCCGATATAGTCTTCCATATCCTCATTGGCGATGGGAGAATTAGGAAGTCTTCCATATCCTCATTGGCGATGGGAGAATTAGGAAGATATGCCGATACGCTATTGATATATGCTGCTTTTTCCATAGGAATATTATTTGGTTATTAAATAGTATATTGTGTATATTTGCTCTTTCAATTCGGAAATAGAAAGTTGGCTGCTCAATGCACTTCTGTATGACAATCCAAGATATATATTTCTAATGGAAGATATAATCTTTTCTGTTTCCACAGTTTGAGTAATCTCTCCTTTCTGTTTGGCAAGCTCTATCACCTCTTTCCACTCAAGGCTCTTTCTTTTCTCGTATTCTTGAAACTTCTCTTTCCAATCCAGATAGTTGTCTTTCAGATACAAGATAAATGACATGAAATTGGCAGGAGTGACTGTGCCTTTTGTCATTATAAAAAATGATTTCATACGGCGACCGATGTTTTCTACACGATTATCAATGAAGTCCTTTAATGGTGTAGAGCTTGTAAGTTCAAGAAAGTCTGTAGCATCATTGGTCAAGAATTCAAATACAAACCTATCAACGGCATGATTGAATATATCCTCCTTATTCTTGAAGTGATGAAACATATTGCCACGAGAAATGCCGGTCGCTTCCACTAAATCCGAAAATGATACTGCTGCATAACCTTTTTTCAGAAATAGCCTGAACGATTCATTAAGGATAATATCCCTTTTGCTTATACTTTCTTTATCTGTTTGTTTTTCCATTATTTCATTATACTAGAATTAGAACAGAACGTTTGTTTTGTGTTTATAAGTGCAATATTATGCAAATTATTTCAATCCGCCAAATATTTCGGGGAATTTTTCTTCAAAAAGTTTCATTTCTCTCTTTTTTTGCATTTTGCAATAGAAAAATAGTTGTTTCTATTCATTTTTGCTGATTAGGCAATAAGGCTAAAAAATTCTGACAAATTACTTCCATTAAAATTAGTTGGTAATGATTTTAAGTGCTCCTACAATTTATTTCCGTAAAAACACACTGCTTTCATCAGAAAATATTATCTTTGCATTATCAATTTAAGTGTTTTTTGGGGCGTTGCAGAATAAAGAATTGGAAAGAAACTCGCTCGTTTCCATCTCGTAACCCATTTGTCCTTTATTTATTCTTATTTTGTTGACTATCTGAAAGATACAAATATCTTGAATCTTATGCGAGGCATAATGCGTTTCTATGCACCATAAATGTGGTTTTTAGGTAGTATATATGCGTGTTAAATGGTGTGTATATGTTTGTATTCTTGTGTATTATGCAGGTGTTGCGAATGCCGTTTTATTTATTGCAGTTGATTGAAATAAAAACAGCGATGTGTCTGCAATTAGGCACATCGCTGTTCATTAGCTACATATTATAGGTTTATTGTTGCAATAATTATTTATCGAAGCCTATGGGACGGAACTGTTTTTGGGTTTCGCTATATTCGAATCCAGCTTCAAGCAGCCGTTGTTTCAGTTCGGTACAATCTTCGTTAAAGTTATTGCAGAGCGATGAAAGAGTATCAAACTCTTCGTCGCGTAAGAGCATGTTTACTGCGCTTACAAGCATTGCAGGGTCTTTGGGTAATTTTTCCATAAAACAAACTTATATATTGAGATTTATAAAATGATAGCAACAAATATGCTAAAGTGTATTCTGCATTGTAGTGGTGCCGTTGTTGGGTAGCAAAATGTCTGCAATAGCTATGCCTAATGCTGTATATTGTTTATTTATTTCATTGATTCACCAATAAACTGTAGCGGCAACAAGTCTTTTATAGTGTTAATAATGTAAATGCCATCTGTGCCATAAAGTAAGATACGAACAGGCTTTTTATAGCGGTCTTCAATTTCCAATACAACTTGTCGGCACGCTCCGCACGGCACAATGGGCAGCTTCATTAGTCCATTACCATTACGTGCGGCTATAGCCAATGCCTTTATGGGTTGGTCTGGGTGTGTGCTTTGCGCTGCAAATATAGCCGAACGTTCGGCACAGAGTCCCGATGGATAGGCAGCATTCTCTTGGTTTGCTCCCATCACCATATCGCCATTCTCCAATAGCAATGCTGCTCCTACGCTGAAGTGGCTATAAGGCGCATAGCTATTTTTGGTGGCTTCAATAGCTGTTTTTATAAGCGCTTGTTCGTTGTCAGATAGTTCTTCAAGTTGGCAAACACCTATTTTTATGTTTATTTCTATTTGTTTCATAAACTGTTTCTTGCTCTTCTCTTATTCTGGTCTGTATTCGTAGCAACCTATATCGGGCTTGTTATCGCGTGCAAAACCATCGTGGTCGGTTGCGCTAATACCGTTTGGGAGTACTATTCCCATATCGCGAGCTGTTGATTTCTCTGAGAGATGAAAGTCGTAAGCCTGCTTGTCGCCGTCTATCTTTCGGAAATGTTTCTCGCCCGATTGTACAGTGTCTGTAGCTTCTTCCCATATAACGTCTACATACTTAGTGGCATCAGGCTCTTTTGGCTTTACGGTGCGCAATATGCTATGGTCGAATTTGAAGTTTTGAGCTGCCTCGTCAGTAAATGCTCCCATTATAACATCTTCAGCATAACCAGTAATAAGCGTATTAAAAACATTGAATTGTTGTAGCGCATATTGCTTTCCATCGTTGCTATTTCCAAAGCGTAAGGCTGCACCACGGTTACCATCAAACGGATAGAACTGTGCAAGGGTGCAATGGCTTAACGTAACGTTGCCGCCAAAGAAAGCAGCACAGTCTTTCAGTGTGTTTGTTATTTGACAATTGCTGATATCTATTTTGCAATTAGTAGCTAGCAATCCATAGCCCTGACAGTTGTGAATGGTGCTTCGATGAAGCGAAAGAGTAGTGCGATTAACGTCCGACGAATCACACACAATGCCGTTGTAAGTGGAATGAATATCGGCAAAGTTAATCTCGTTATCGTAACTCGACGTATTGAAGTGAATGCCTTGCCACTGCCCGCTCACACGGTCGTATGGCAAATAGTCGAACATATAGTCCAAACGGTCGCCCCGAAGCGTAACAATCTTGTCGGCTGTTCCTGCTATTTTCAGTTGTCCGTGCACGTCAATGCCTGCCTTATTGGAGAAATAAAGCGTGGTTCCGGCACCAATGGTAAGCGTTGCGCCCTCGTTCACCTTTATGCCTCCCTGCACCACAATGGGCTTTGTGCTTTGTATGGTGGTGTCGTGCTTTACCTCAATATTCTTCAATAGTTCGGCGTCCCAACTGTACGCCTTTAGGTTTACTTTCTGTTGCACTGCACTTTCGAGCGTAAACACGAGGTTGTCTTCCACTAACTGCGGATTGGTCTTACCGTTCTTTGGCGTTGTAAGTTCTACGAAGACACGAATGCTATCCTTGTTTCGCACTTCAAGCCCATTCACCTGATAGCCATTTGACTGCCCCAAGTAAATGCCATCTACATTTACTCTGAAACCCGTTTGGTTGCCTTGCTCCAACCGAACATTTGCAAGACGAATTCCGTTACCCGACCGGTTGTATACCCAGAAAGTCTTTGTGGGGGTTGGTACTTTCGAGAACGTAGTGTCAAGTTTCACCGTATCTGTTGAAAATACCAACAGATTGTTCTTCGATGTCGTAAAGGTATCATCATCGTTGCAAGCCGTTACTAATCCAACAACAGCCAACAACAACATATATGTAAGTATTCTAAGTTTCTCCATTGGTATTATAACGTAGGAAAGCACTACTTATTACATTGTTATAATAAAAATGCACGCAAACACGCAGTAGGCATTGCTTCGAAAGTAAGACTACTGTACTGACAGAATAAAGAAGCTTTAAGAAATCAATACAGTTGCTTGTGCAATTTAAAAGTGTAGCTTAGGAATCAAGATATTTTAAGGAAAGTGGGGGGTAAATGCGCCAATATCAAAAGAAAGTATTAAATTTGCAACATATTATAACGATAAAACTAATCTAATAATAAACAACGCAGCATCTATGAAACAAAAGAAATTTTTATTTAGCCTTATACTTACCTTATTGGTGAGCATACCAATGATGGTAAGTGCAGATATTGTTACGGGTAAAGCTGTAGACGACAAGACGGGCGAACCTTTGGCAATGGCGTCAGTACGGATGGAGTGCAAGATGGGTGGATCCATTCATACCATCACTACCACTACCGACTCGTTGGGCAATTTCAGCAATCAGTGCTCCTCCGAAGGGAGACTAACGGTTACGGTGAGTCTCTTAGGCTACCACGATACCAAGAAGAGAGGTTACTGTGGAAGCGGTTCGACTGCCGATACCATAAAGTTAGGAGAATTCAGACTGCAACCTTCGGACGTTGTACTCGATGAAGTGATGGTGTCGGCAAAGGCAAAACGTTTCACCATACAAGGCGATACGATTGTGTTTAACCCTGCTGCATTCAAGCTAACCGAAGGTGCACGACTGAAAGAGCTTATAGAAAAGCTGCCGGGCGTAACGAAAAAGGACGGCAAACTCTACTGGAACGACAAACCTTTGCGCCTCCAAATGAACGGACACGATATATTCGGAGGAAGCGGAATCGTTGCCGACCTGCCTGCAGAGGCTGTTCAGAACATTAAAAGCTATAACAAAGCGAGCGACTTTGCCAAACATTCGGGCAAAGACGACGGCAAGGAAGACCAAGTGTTGGACATTAAAATAAAGGCGGGATTTATGGATAAATGGTATGGCGACATAAAGGCAAAGTTACAATCGCCCAAGAACTACCAAGCCTCCATAAGTTCTTCAAAGCTCAGCGATAAAAATCCTATTATGTTCCAATTCGATGCTAACAACGTAAACCGATATCAGAAAGTAGGTACAAGCTGGTGGGAAAGTGGCGACTTCGACTATTTCGGCAAGGCTCAGAATGCAGCCTTAGGCTATCAGCACAATTGGAAAGCAATAGCCAACGAATATCACTTTGTTGCACTTTCTTCTAACTTCAATCACAAAGATGGTTGGGGAACCGACTACGAAGCCGCACAATACTTCTCGCCAAACAATGTAACAACGTGGAGCCTAAACCGAACGAAACACTATAACCACGAAATAGCACCCGAAGTGCGTGCCGAATTGCTGTCGTTTGTAGATAGAAATAACATCGCTGCAGCACACTTAATCTTCAATTACACATTGCAACGAAACAATACAGAGACAGGTAGCGCACGCTTCGACACCGATACGAAACCTTATGGCGATTTTCCTTTAGACTTAGCACTAAGCGCAGGGCACGGCGATGCAGTCTATCGGCATATTATAAACCGAGAACGTTCGTACCAGCAACAAATAAACGAAGGTGGAGGAATTAAACTCGAAGGTATCTGGAAACACTTCATTGCCAAGAAGGCACAGTTGGAAATCAATGCCGAAATGGAATACCAGAACGGCAATAATCGTTTTGATGCTCATCGCGAGCTGGAGTATATAAACAAAGGAACATCTTCGCCACTCTATCAATACAGCCGCGCACCCTATCATAACATAGAGGTAAGCGGAAAGGCTGCATTGGAATACCACATAAACGATGCTTTTATGCTAACCGCAGCAGAGCAATTTAAGGCTAGTAACAATAACATTCGGCAGAGCTTTTACAGTTCGCCCATTGCTTCGAAAATAGAAAGCGACCCTGAGAGTGTGCTCGATGTAGCCAACAGCTATCGAAGTAAACACTTAGAAACCAATGCCACAAGTACGCTTGGTATAACTTACAAGGTGGGCAATTGGCAGTTTATTCCTACTGTAGACTATAATTTCGATTGGGAACAACTGAACTATCAGCGTGGTAGATTAGACACTGTGGCACACCGCAACAGTAATATCTTTATGCCGGGAATGGCTGTTAAATGGAAGTTGAACAAGAATAATCGCTTCGATATTGCATTCAACTACACAACAAAGCTGCCCGACCTGCTGGCTACATTGGGCTATCGCGACGACACCGACCCATTCTGGATAGTAGAAGGAAACCCTCTATTGCATCGCAGTCATCAGCATACAACTTCGTTAAACTATGCTGCCACAGCGACAAAACAGCAAGCTATGTTCCTCTTTAAAGTGGGGTACACACACATTATCAATCCTATTGCTACAGTATATAACTTCGACCCACAAACAGGCGTGTACCGTAGCCACAGCGAAAACGTGCGAAGCGGCAACGATTGGTTCGCTGAAGTAACCTACGACCGAAGTTTTGGCGACTACATACACTTCTCCAACAAGGCAGAAGCGCATTTTAAGAAAGCGTATGGCTATCTTGCCGATTTCAACGGACACGCTGCACAAGAGCAAAACCAACTGAAAATGTTTACTTTCGTATCAAATCCCGAACTGTCGTACGAAAGCGATTGGCTGAAAGCTGGCATCTTCGGAGAAATTAATTTGCAACGAAACAGATACTCGCTGGCGAGCCAATACAACAACACACCTATTGAATATGTCTACGGATTGCGCGCAACACTGAAGTGGAAAGGCTGGGAGATAAACAACGAAATACAAGACAAAGCCACAACAGGCTATTTATCGCAGACTCTGAACCGCCACCGCATAATATGGGAGGGCTACATTCGTTATGTTTGGAAGAAGAGTAAGAACTGGATTGGATTAAGTTTCGACGATATTCTGAACCAAAACCGCTATTATGAACTTAACGTAAACTCAACAAATCGTACCGAAAAGTGGAACGAATTTCTGCACCACTACGTTTGCTTAACCTTCAATTACCACTTCGACGCAAAAGGCAATAAAAAGTAAATATCGCTCTCCGCTCTGTACCACTATTGCCTTCTGTTGGCAGCACTATGGTTTGCTGCCAACAACACTATGGCTTATGCTCTATTTATCGTTAGATAAATGGTTTTACCAGTGTATATACACTATACTGAAACGAATGTACATCTATGGATCTACGAATGTACATCTATGGATCTACGAATGTACATCTATGGATCTACGAATGTACATCTATGGATCTACGAATGTATATCTATGGATCTACGAATGCACATCTATGGATCTACGAATGTATATCTATGGATCTACGAATGTATATCTATGGATCTACGAATGTGCAATTGTTGATGAACAAACACTACACCATAGAAATAACGGAGCAATACCATTGTGTAGAGCAAAAAACAGCAGACATCTAACTAATTAGATGCCTGTTGTTTTGTTGTTTCGTCTTAATTGGGAGTTACATCGCACCCATATTGTTTTATCTTTATACCATTAACCTTTGGTAGCTTTCGTATTCTTGCTAAAAGGTTGTTTGCTGCATTTTGGTTATGAAATATATAGGTATGCTTAGCAATAAAACAAAATAAGCCGAGCTTCTAACGGCTACTTTTGTTTTTAACAATATAAACTCTCACTATTTAGCATCTGCCCTTACAAGTTGCATTGCTATATTAACAGCTTGCCTAATACGGTCTGCCATACCAATGCCGTTGCGCAGATTTCCACCTATTATTAAGCCCTTATAGTTCTGTTCAATGCGTGTAATGGCTGCAAAACGCTCTCCACTCGATAGTTCATACTGTGGAATGGCACGCTCGTGTCGGAATATTCGTATCATCTCAGGGTGTATATCGTGTGGAAACCGAAGCATAGTAGGCAATGCTTTGGTTACTATTTCGCACAATTCGTTATCGTTCTTCGTAAGCATTTCAGCGTGTTTCACCCCACCGAGGAAGAACGAAAAGAGTGCGCCCTGTGTAGGACAACGATGCGAAAAGCAAGCCGATGGGAAAAGAATGCCCAACAATTGTTGCTGCTCGCAAGTAGGAATAAGTCCGCCGAAGGCTTTATTTTCAACACCTTGCGCATTGGTTAATCCCACGCTAACTTGCACAATGGGTGCGTAGTGTAGGGCAGAGATAGGCATAATGTCGGCGTTATCAACAAAGGGCAACATAGTTTTTAGCTCGTAAGCCCCAACAGTTGTAACCACGTGCCTACTATGCAAACTTATTTTTTCGCCACTTGTATTGGTATAGTTCACCTGCCATATCCCTTCCAGCGGTGTAACAACAACATTGTTGGCTTGCAAAACTATATTCTGAAATCCTACCGATTGTGCCAGAGCGTCCACCAGATGTTGCAATCCGCCTACCGCCGAGAACACCTTTTTAGTAGCCAATCGGTCGCGTTCGGTCTTCCTTTCCCTTCCTTTGGCTATGCCTCCACGAATAAAACTTCCATAGTTCTGTTCCAAGTTGTAGAGCTTTGGCAGTGCATATCGTGTAACGAGCGAGTGCGGATCGCCAGCATATACACCCGAAATAAATGGGTCTACAGCATAGTTTAAATAGCTTTTACCCAGTCGTCGAACAACCATTGATGCCACATCTTCGTTTGGATTGGTACCCTTTGCACGGAAAGGTTCGAGCAATATTCCAAACTTATCTGTCCAACTGAATAGCGGTGTGCGTATCGCAGTAATCAAGTTAGATGGTAAGGCATAAAACTTTTTACCTTTCCATATCCACCGTTGCTTAGCTTCGTTGTGTGCCTCCTCGAGTGTGCAGCCTTCTTTTTCCAAATCTTTAAATAGTTCAGCCACTTCAGGATAGCTTACAACACCCGTGTTTGGTCCGCTTTCGAACGTGAAACCATCTTGTCGATGAGTTTGAATTTGTCCGCCAATCCTATTTGTTTTCTCTAACACAACCACCTCTTTGCCGTGCTTTCGCAACGTGTGTGCAGTAGTTAGTCCTGTAAGTCCAGCACCTATAACAATGGTGTCTATAATATGTTGTGTTTCGTTTTGCATTGTGCAAAGAATAAAGAGTTTATACTGGTTTTGAAAATAGTTTATGATTGTTGCGCATCATGGGGTCGAAAGTAGCAGCAACATTACGCACAAAGGTCATACCATCGTTAGTTAGTTTTACCGAATTGGTATCGAATGTAATCAAACCATCAGTCTGAAGTTCTTTCAGTTGCGTCTCATCGTAGTGTACAGCTTGCTTAATATCATCAACCGAGCAATGCAACCTTTTAGCCATATCGTTCCAATTCACAGAGTTGTTGCACATAATACATTCTATTACTTCGCGTGTTATGCGCTGCCACGAAGCCAAAGCGTAACCTTTTGCAATGGGCAATTGGTTTGCATTTACTTGCGAAATGTAGGCAGAAATATCTTTCGTGTTTTGTGCATACGCCTCGTCTAACTGACTGATGCCCGACACGCCAAAGGCATAAACTTGTGCTGTAATTCGACGTGGACAATAGCCTTGAAAGTTTCTATGCAAAGTTTGGTGCTGTAAAGCCACATTCAAATCATCGTCGGGCAACACAAAGTGGTCCATACCAATAGCACAATAGCCCTCCGCCTGAAGAAGTTTAGAAGCCTCTTCAAACATTTTTAGTTTTTCGGTTTGTGGGGGCAAGCCAGCTTTCTCCAATATCATTTGTCGTTTAAAAATACTTGGCAGGTGTGCATAGCTAAAGGTAACTAAGCGGTTAGGACGTAGTTTTATGGCAGCTTCTATAGTAGAAACAAACTCTGCTACAGTTTGTCCGGGCAAGCCATAAATAAAATCGAAGTTCACCTTTGCACCGCCCTTACGCAATATATTCATAATATCTTCAACAGGCAAAATAGATGGTCGGCGATTTACGGTGTTTAAAACATTCGCATTAAAATCTTGAATGCCTAAGCTGAAACGATTAAATCCACTGTCGAGCAAGTATTGCCAATCGGTTGTGTCGAGATATCCAGGGTGGCATTCAATAGCAATCTCTGGTTGTTCAATGGTGTCGAAAGCCTCCAATAAGTGTTCGTTGAGCGAACGAATAAAGTGTAAAGGCATTGACGATGGACTTCCTCCTCCATAATGTATCTGACTTATCTTGCGATTTTTGTGCAAATGAGGTAGCAGTAAATCAATCTCTTTGTGTAGTGTGTTGAAATATTCTTTCACCCGTGAAGGTTTCGCCATCGCAACAGAGTTACAGCCGCAATAGTGGCAAAGATGTCTGCAGAAAGGCACATGTATATAAAAGGAAATATTGTCGGCAATGGCATTGTTCGATGCTTCTACAGCTTTCAGATAACGTTGTGCATCGAAAGCTTCAAACTCGTTTGCCGTCGGATAGCTTGTATAACGAGGAACAGGTACATTATATTTCTTAAAAAGAGCTTCGTTCATTATTATTTCACTGTTTTATTCATTTGTAAAGTGTAGAAGAAAGATGCCAATGCAATGGCGCTTTGCGTAGCAAACATTCCAGCATAGCCCACATAATGTGCAATGACACCGCCTATAACTGCTATTATAATTCCCATCAAGTGAGTTATAACGGTTTGAACTGTAAAATCGGTACCTTCTCTTCCCACTCGTACATGTTTCATAGATGAAGTGTAAACCACAACAGTTCCCATACCATAACTGCCCCATAACACAACAATAGCTATGGTTAAGGTTAGAGTTGTTGTGAAATTTTGGTTTATAGATAGGAATACAAAAATGAGTGTTGCCAGGAACATTATGAATGCAAATACAGACCGCATACGCTGATAGCCATAACGACGCACCAAAATTCCTGCTGGATATGCCATAACGAAGGCTGCACCAATGCCAATAATACCACATAGGAAACCTATTTCTTTCATAGAGTAACCCAAATCTACCATAAAAGGTTTAAGTATAGACATAATACCAATGATACCTGTATAGTAGAGAACTAAGAAAACTATTTGTCGTGCTATGCCCTTTTGCGTGAAAAATAGTACAAAGTCTTTCCACGTAGCACGCTGTTTTGTTTGTGTTTCTTGCTGGAAACTAAGTTTCTTGTGTAGCAATAGTGGAACAAGTGCTATAAGAACAAAAATACTGAGACATTGTGTTACACTATTCCAACCATACGAATGGAGCACCATAAGTAATACACCACTTCCTAAAAGACTTCCGCCAAAACTACCCATCGATTGCATACTGTTAAGTAATCCGCGTTGTTTGGTTGTTGATGTGCGTATAGCTAAAGCATCAGTTGCAATATCTTGTGTGGCTGAAGCTGCCAAAGCCAAAAGTATTATTGCTATTAGAATATGGAAATAAGAGGGCAGAATTGTATGTAAATCGAAGAGGCTTGTTATAAATATAAGTAATGCATAAGTAATTTCTGCACCAATAATAGCTCGTTTATAGTTGCGCACTGTATTACAATAACGGTCTATTGCTGGCGACCAAAACACTTTTAATATCCATGGCAGTTTTATTATTTGTAGCAATCCAATAACGGATAGCGACACTGCTTGTTCGCGCATAATAACTTGCAGTGCCGTAGTAAAAAAACTCATAGGCACTGCTTGAGCTATATATAGACTAAAGAAGGTAGACAGATAAGCTACCTTCTGTGTTTGTTTTTTGTTCATAGAGAAAAGATAATCTGATACTATGGATTAAGTTTAAACACCAAAGATGTGCCTATCATAAAAGGTTTACCTTGTTGAGCAAATGCTGCAGACGAAACAAAAGCATAGCTCATATAATGTGTATTGGTTGTATTCTTTGTCCAAACTTCCCATGTGAAACGTCCCTTTGTTGCTGCAATCTTCAGATTGAGAAGCGCATAAAAAGGTTGTTTTAACTTGTTATCTTCTGTCCAATATATTTTTCCAGTACCTGTAAGTGCAGCATTAAACATAAGTTTATCTAATCCTGCTACATTAGAAAGTGTATAATTAGCTACAAACGACATAGTTTGTTTTGGCACCATTGGTAACATATTGCCAGTAAAATCTACGGTTGCACTTTTCTTATAATATAGGAATTGCGCATAAGTATAACCATAATTTGCTTGCAATTCTAAGCTTGTGATAGGACGATAAGTTGCCGAAAGCTCGAAACCTTTACTGTTAGAATGTCCTGCATTATTAATAATATTTCCTACACCAGGCACGGTAGTTGTTACTTGTTGATGTTTCCAATCTATGTAGAATAAACTCATTTCTGTTTGAAGAGTCCCATTAAGGAAAGCCAACTTTGCTCCAATTTCGTAATTCCAATTGTATTCTGGATCGTAAGCTGGAAGTTTCTGTGTAGTAGAGGTAACATTATAACCACCAGCTTTATAACCACGTGCTATAGAAGCATACACCATTTTGTTGGCAGAAATTTGCTGACTGAGTGTAAATTTTGGTGTTATCTGACTAAAGTGCATGTGGTCTTTATACGTTGCTGTTTGTACATTACTTGCAAGTCCTGTGCTTAGATTATATTTGTTTGCTGTATAGTTTTCGCCTACTCGTTCATAATCGTATCTCAATCCTATTGATGCATGTAGTGTTTTTGTTATATCATAAGTAGACTGATGGTAAATAGCTCCTCCCCAAGTAGGATTATTATAGAACTTAGGAGTAGCAAAGTCTTTTGTTATGAACTGTGTTTCAACACTATTATTTAATTTTTGGTAGAAGCCGAAAGCACCTATAATCCAATGATAGCGATTATTATTGTTTGCCGAACGTAATGTAAACTCTTGGCTTACGAGAGTTTGTTTCAGTCCTGTTATAACAAAGTAGAGGTCTTTTGGTGTAAAATCCTGGTCTATATATTGTTTATCTTTACTGTATTGGAATGATGTTTGTGAATTGAAGTGGACTTTATCTCCTTTATAAAGCCAATTTAAGCCAGCCGAAAGAACATTTCGTCTATAGCTACTGTAACGATTGTAGTTTACAGCTTCTACCGTGTTATTAGTTACGTTATATTTTCCGTAAGGATAACCACCTTGTGTAGAATGATCGAAAAGAACATTCAAACGCATTGTCCAAAGTGGAGCTGCTTGCCATGCTAATCCCATTTCTGCATTGGCACTTTTCAAATTATCTGCTTTTTCTCCCGTTGCTATATTGCGAAAAAATCCATCGTTTCTATGATAATTTCCTGCTACGTGAAGTCCTAAACGTTGTGTAAGTTTCTGATAATGCGATAAGCCTAAACGTAAATCGTTGCTCGAACCATAACTCAATTTGGCTATAGTGTTTTGATATTCTAATGGTGAATAGGTATAAATATTGATAAGTCCGCCTGTAGAATTTCGTCCATATAATGTACCTTGTGGTCCGCGTAGAATTTCTATTCCGTTGATTCCTGCAATATCTAAATCAACAACTGACCGTTCAAAATAGGGCATTCCATCAACATATAGTCCAACAGAAGGGGCATTTGTTTTAGAACCAATACCTCTAATGTAGATAGGTGTATTTTGTCGTGCACCATAATCTGCTATAAAAATATTTGGAAACACACTACTTACATCGCGTAAGCCATTTAATTCGTTGTGGTTAATAAACTGACTCCCTGCCACAGATACTGACACTGGAGCTTTACTAATGTTGTCTTGTTTAAACCCATTCACTACAACCTCTTTTAATATGTGATGTTGTGTGGTTGTTGAATCGGTTACTTCTGCCATTGCACAAAGTGGAAAGAGTGCTGTACATAGTAAGAAAGAAAATTTCATAACTCTTGTTCTTTTTAATGTGGGTGCAAAGTTACGTCTTTCTTTTTTTACATACAATCATCATTTATAAGGAAATTTATAAGGAATATTGCTGAAAATGTGAGATTATAACTATGTTCTCAGCTTTCAGTTCTTATATTCTTACCAATGGTTTTGTTATATTCTTATTAATACTTTTCTATGTTTTATTGCTCACTTGCAAAATGCTAACAACTATAGAATGTAGATGCCTATATATAATAAGGTGTAAACAATTTGAATAGGCACAATACTTTTGTATTGTTATTGCTTTTAGATATAAAAAAACTCATCTCTACCAGTTGATAGAGATGAGTTTAAAGGTTTTAATAAAGTGTTTTCGTTACACCTTATATATATTAGAGCTGTGGACCAGCTGCAACAAGCTTCTTACCAGCTTCGTTTGTTTCATACTTCTTAAAGTTCTTTATGAAACGAGCTGCAAGGTCTTTAGCTTTTTCGTCCCATTGTGAAGCATCTTTATATGTATCGCGTGGGTCGAGAATTTCAGTTGCAACACCTTCAAGTTTTGTTGGAACAGTGAAGTTGAAATAAGGAATCTGTTTTGTAGGAGCAGCGTCGATAGAGTGGTTCAAAATAGCATCGATAATACCACGAGTATCGCGAATAGAAATACGTTTGCCAGTACCATTCCAGCCAGTATTTACTAAGTATGCCTTAGCACCGCTCTTTTCCATCTTCTTAACCAACTCTTCTGCATATTTTGTTGGGTGAAGTTCCAAGAAAGCCTGACCGAAGCAAGCAGAGAATGTTGGAGTTGGTTCTGTAATACCACGTTCTGTACCAGCTAATTTTGCTGTGAAACCAGAAAGGAAGTAGTATTTTGTTTGTTCTGCATTAAGAATAGATACTGGAGGAAGTACACCAAAAGCATCAGCAGAAAGGAAAATTACCTGTTTTGCAGCTGGACCTTGTGATTCTGGACGCTGAATATTCTTAATATGATAGATAGGATAAGATACACGAGTATTCTCGGTTACACTCTTATCTGCAAAGTCTATCTTACCATTCTCGTCAACAGTTACGTTTTCAAGAAGAGCATCGCGTGTAATTGCGCCGTAAATATCAGGTTCAGATTCTTTATCAAGGTTGATAACTTTTGCATAGCAACCTCCTTCAAAGTTGAATACACCCTTATCGTCCCATCCGTGTTCGTCATCACCAATAAGTTTACGCTTAGGATCGGTAGACAATGTTGTTTTACCTGTACCAGAAAGACCAAAGAAAATTGCTGTGTTTTCTCCGTTCATATCTGTATTTGCAGAACAGTGCATAGAAGCAATACCCTTTAATGGCAAGAAGTAGTTCATCATTGAGAACATACCTTTCTTCATTTCACCACCGTACCATGTATTTACAATAACTTGCTCCTTAGAAGTTACGTTAAACATAACGCAAGTTTCTGAATGCAAACCAAGTTCTTTCCAGTTTTCTACTTTAGCTTTTGAAGCATTGTAAACAATGAAATCTGGTTCTTGCTCGAAATCTGCTTCGCTTTTTGGACGAATGAACATATTTGTTACAAAGTGAGCCTGCCAAGCAACCTCTACAATGAAACGAATCTTCATACGTGTGTCTTTGTGTGTACCACAAAAACCATCAACTACAAACAAACGTTTGTTAGAAAGTTCTTTCTTTGCAATATCTTTTACTGTTGCCCAAGCTTCTTTTGTAGCACGGTGGTTATCGTTATGATATTCTTCTGAATCCCACCATACTGTATCGTGAGAATTTTCATCATCAACAATAAACTTATCTTTAGGAGAACGACCAGTATAAATACCTGTCATTACGTCAATAGCACCAAGTTCTGTTTCATGACCAACTTCAAAACCTTCAAGACCTTCTTTTGTTTCTTCGTTAAACAATACTTCGTAAGAAGGATTGTAAAGTACTTCTGTTGTACCTGTAATACCGTACTTCGTAAGTACGCTCTTATCAAATTTTGCCATTTTTTATAATATAAAATTATGTTGAAATTTATCTCTTAATCTTATTACTATTTTACCTTAAACATCGCAAAGGTAGTAATTTTATTATGCAACGCAAAATCATAAAGATAAAAAATACAACAAGAATTGATTTATAAGGTTAAAGAATATAAAAATCCTTGATATTAAAAGATATTTGCTATTCGGACGTTGCAAATGCTAAACTATTTTCTTAATTTTGCCGAAATTTTGGGCGCATAAAAACTATTACTCCCAAACATATATATCACCAATATATAACCATAGTGTAAAAAGAAAAATGGAAATCATTAACTTCTCGGATCAAAACTCCATTGTAAACCAATACATGGCAGAAATTCGTGACAAAGAGTACCAGAGAAACCGTCTCCTTTTTCGTAATAATGTTATGCGAATAGGGGAATTCGAAGCTTTCGAAATCTCTAAAACTCTTCAGTACGAAACAAAAGAAATACTCACGCCATTGGGCGTTTCAAAGGTAAATATACCTACCGACAAAATTGTTCTCGCAACAATTTTCCGGGCAGGACTACCTTTTCATAACGGTTTTCTTAATATTTTCGACCATGCTGGAAATGCTTTTGTAAGTGCATATAGAGAATATAAAGACAAAGAACACCACGAAGTGGGTATACATGTTGAATATTTGGCAACACCCGATATTAATGGTAAAACTTTAATTATTGCCGATCCAATGTTAGCTACTGGTGGTTCGATGGAACTTGGCTATAAAGCTATTCTTTCTAAAGGCGAACCACGACATGTTCACATTGCATGTGTAATTGCTTCTCCTGAAGGTATTGAACATATAAAAAAGACTTTCCCCGATAATAACACTACTATTTGGTGTGGAGCTATAGACGATGGACTAAACGAACATAAGTATATTGTTCCGGGATTTGGAGATGCTGGCGACTTATGTTATGGAGAAAAACTATAAATATTAGCTAAAAAGGAACTTGCAAAAGATATAATATAAACTTTTGCAAGCTCTTTTTTTTATAAGAACATATTTTTTTGCTAATTACAAACACTGTTAATGTAATTAGTGGGTTGGCTCTTTCTTTTATCTCAATTGTTCATTAGGCTATAATACCATTATATATTGTTTATACTATAACTTTTTTACCATTTTTCGCTTCTTACCATCTATTTTGCTTGTCTTTCTAATTCGCTGTAAACTGTTACATCTTTATATAACGATAAACAATATGCCAACAATAAAACAAAATAGGGCAAGCTATACCGAAGCCTATTTAACTTTTAAAAGATACATTATAGATTTTGTAATTGCGAAATAGAAAAAATTAATAAGAAAATAAAATTTTATAATTAAAAACCTCAATGTTTTTTATTATAAAATTTCTCCACATAATTATTCTTTATTTTTTCCCTATTTTACTATACGCTTTTTGCCATATTAGCTGCTTCTGTATACACTTTAATTCAGCCATAAATAGAGTTCTACTTAGAATTTTTTTCTCGCTATATATAAAACATTATACTCTACATACAGAAAGGTGGCGTTTCGGTTTACGAAGCACCACCTTTCTACTTTCTCAAATCATCAACTAACTTAAACTATTTACTCTATAATAATAACTAATCAACTATCTTTTTTACCTATATGAACCTTTTCTATAAACAACCTTGAGTCTTATTGTTATCCCAATCTTAATTTTTTCTTCTTATTTTTTTGAGTGTCTCCAGAAAAAGTGGCTCATATCATCTCTTTTTACGACTGCAAAGTTATAGCTATATTGCATTGTACGCAAAAAATAAAGCAGAGAATAAACAATATTCGCCATTTTATTGCTATTCATCAATCTAATTGATTTTTGTCAATACTATTTTGCTGTTCTTATACTTTTTTCTTAAATTTGCTGACTAATTATCACATTATAGAATAATGGAAAATAATACCGAATTGCGCAACGCATGGGATTTTGTAGAACATACAGGCATTAGCATTTTCTTAACAGGAAAAGCTGGTACCGGAAAAACAACCTTTTTGCGAACTATACAGCAACGGAGCACAAAACGAATGATAGTTGTAGCACCTACAGGGGTTGCAGCCATAAATGCTAATGGTGTAACCATTCATTCATTCTTTCAACTTCCATTATCTCCATTTGTTCCCGAAAGCACAGTAAAGCCACGTTTTGAATATAGTAAGCAAAAACGGCAAATTATGCGAACACTCGACCTTCTTATTATAGACGAAATCAGTATGGTTCGTGCAGATATTCTTGATGCTATCGATTCTATTCTTCGCCGTTTTAGAGAACATAATAAACCTTTTGGAGGAGTACAGCTCTTAATGATAGGCGATTTGCAACAACTTACACCTATTGTGCGCCCAGACGAAGAAAAATTGTTAAGTCGTTATTATAATACACCTTATTTTTTCGATTCTAAAGCTCTGCAAAGCACACAATATGTTACAATAGAGCTAACAAAAGTGTTTAGACAACAAGACAAAGTTTTTATAGATATATTAAACCACTTTAGAGATGGACACGTTTCTGATGAAGATTTTGATATTTTAAATAAACGCTATCAACCAAATTTCAGCCCCGATGAAAATAGCGATTACATACATTTAACAACGCACAATAGAATAGCCGATAATATAAACGACCGACAATTAGAACAAATTAAAGAACAAGTATATAAGTTTTGTGCACGAGTGGAAGGACAATTTCCCGAAAATAGTTATCCCGCCGACTATGAACTAACATTAAAATGCGGAGCACAAGTAATGTTTATTCATAACGACCGTTTCGAACGATATTATAATGGGAAAATAGGACGGATTACTTATATTGATAATGAAAGAATAGAAGTAAGCTGTCCGAACGAAAACGAAAAAATAGAGGTTGAACCCCAAACGTGGGAAAATACTCGTTACACACTCAACGAAACAACAAAACAAATAGAAGGAGAGGTGTTAGGAACTTTCACACAATATCCATTGCGATTGGCTTGGGCTATTACAATTCATAAAAGTCAGGGGCTAACTTTCGAACATGCCATTATAGATGCGCAACAAGCTTTTGCATCTGGACAGGTTTATGTGGCTTTAAGCAGATGTAGAACATTAGAAGGTTTGGTTTTAGCATCAACACTAAACAGAAATGCCGTTATAAACGATGCTAGAGTAGATAGCTATATTGCACAACAAAACATACGAGCAGCCGAAAGTATTAAGAATTTACCTCTCCTAAAAGAAGAATATTACAGAATGATGCTGTTGGAATTGTTCAACTTTAGCGAAATATATAATGCCGAATCGGCTCTTTTTAGAACTTTGGTAGAGCATTTTCATAAACATACCAAGCTAATTGCGCTACACCAAGCAACAGTTTCTGAATTGAAAGAGAAAGTTCTGGATATTTCTACGAAATGGACACTATATATAAAAGGTATATCAATAGCAGAATTGCATAATAAAGAATTTTTAGATAGAATAAAAAGCAGTGCACAATATTTCTACAACGAACTTTCAAAAATATTTGCAGACCAGATAGAGCAAACCAAAGGCATTGAAAGTAAAAATAAAGAAGCCATAAAGCGAATAGATAATAATATTAGCGAAGTTGAACAAAGTAAACAAGCAAAACTGTTATTGCTGGAAGATATAATGATAGAAGATTTTAGCACAAGTTACTATCTTAAACGTAAACAAGAAGCAATTTTAATATCAATGGGCGACGAGGATATTGCAAAACAACGCAATAAAAAACATAAAGTAGAAGCCGAAAAAAAGAAAAAAGAAGCAACACACAACATAAGCTACAAACTTTATAAAGCAGGAATGACCTTAGAAGCTATAGCAAAAGAACGCGGTTTAACAATAGAAACCATCGTACGGCATATAGCAAAATATGTTAGAAACGGAGAATTAAGTGTAACCAACTTTGTAGACGATAAGAAAATAGCAGCCATTCAAAACGCAATAAATAACATTCCACCCAACGAAGGTATGAAATATATAAAAGATGTATGTTCAATAGATGTTACTTACAGCGATATTATTTTCGTTTTAGCCAATAACGAAAGAACAAAATAAACATTTTGTAGCCGATTTAAAAAAAACTCCCTCCTGTTTAATCTAAAAATGGCATTTAAGTCTCAACATATTCTGTTTTATTCTTGGCAAATTTATAAAGCCTTATAACAGAAACGTAATTGGCTATGTAAAGCTATAAAATAAACAAAGAAAACTGCACAAAAATAAGTAACAACAGGAAATAATACTATGAAAACTGCGATGATATAATGGTATAAAAATAGATTAAGTTAATATGTAAAAATAATATATATGTAAAATTTGTATCGCGTAAAAATACTTTTGTTATATATATATCATAAAAATTACAAGAAAAAAAGAACATATTACCATTATAAGAAAGAAAATAACGATAAAATAAGCAGTATTTATTAGAAATAAAGAACAAAAAAACTGTTCTTGGGGCAAAAATAGTCATAAATTTTCATAATTGCATAAAAAAGACACCTAAATAGTTGGTGGAAATTTATTTTATCTATACCTTTGCATTGATTTAAGAAATAATTCTTGATTACAAACATACAAAATAGTTATTAGTAAGTTAATAGTCAAACAAATGTTAGTTAGTATGTCTTCGTGAGAAGATGCACTGATGAGAATTGAGTCAAGTAATTTTTTGAGTTATTTAGTTAAGTGGCAAGGCCTATGTTTACGTGAGTAAATATAGGCTATTTTTTTGTGCTTATAAGAAAAAACGCCAACATAATGTAAACAGTAAACATTATATATATTATATCTGCTAAACATATATATAACAACGTTAAACATATAATTGCAATAGTTAAACATATAGTTGCAATAGTTAAACATATAGTTGTAATAGGGGAGAAGATGCCATAATTAAACTCGTAAAGAAATAATATGCAACCCTTTTTGGAGAGAAATAATAGCAATTAATGATTTAGCTTATTTCTTCTTATAATTATTAGTCAAAATAGTATAATAATTTTGTAAACTCCCACTAAATGGTTATTTTTGCATTATAATGACCTACTAAAAGTAAAAAAGGTATGGATAACTTAAGATTTGAAGTTTTAAAAGAGGCTTTTAGAAAACGCCCTGTAGAATTAAAGATACCCAAAGAGCGTCCATCGGAATTGTTTGGGAAGAATGTATTTAACCGCGAAAAAATGTTTAAGTATCTTCCTATAGACGTTTATAATAAAATGGTGGACGTTATGGATAATGGCGAACGTCTTGACCGTTCTATTGCTGATTGTGTTGCTAATGGAATGAAAAAATGGGCAAAAGATAATGGAGTTACACATTACACTCACTGGTTTCAACCATTAACAGAAGGCACTGCCGAAAAGCATGATTCGTTTATTGAACCTGATGGAAAAGGAGGAATGATAGAAGAATTTTCAGGAAAATTACTTGTACAGCAAGAACCTGACGCTAGTTCTTTCCCATCTGGTGGTATTCGCAACACATTTGAAGCGAGAGGTTATTCGGCTTGGGACCCAACAAGTCCTGTTTTTATTATAGACGACACTCTTTGTATCCCTACAATTTTTATTTCTTACACAGGAGAATCACTCGATTATAAGGCACCATTGCTACGTTCTTTGCGAGCAGTAGATAATGCAGCAAAAGAAGTTTGCCAATACTTCTATTCAGACGTGAAAAAGGTGCATACAAATTTAGGTTGGGAACAAGAATATTTTTTAGTTGATGAAGACCTTTATTTTACTCGACCTGATTTAATGCTAACTGGTAGAACATTAATGGGACACGATTCGGCAAAAAACCAGCAAATGGAAGACCATTATTTTGGAACTATACCAGAACGTGTGCAAGCTTTTATGAAAGATCTTGAAGTTAATGCCTTAGAACTTGGAATTCCTGTTAAAACTCGGCATAATGAAGTTGCACCCGGACAATTTGAACTTGCTCCTATCTTTGAAGAATGTAATTTAGCCGTAGACCATAATATGCTTTTAATGGCTGTAATGAAGAAAATTGCACATCGACACGGATTTCGCGTACTATTACACGAGAAACCTTTCGATGGTATTAATGGATCGGGAAAGCATAATAACTGGAGTTTGTCTACCGATACAGGAATATTATTGCACAAAAGCGGGAAAAATGTAAACGATAATTTACGTTTCGTCGTTTTCGTTGTAGAAACTTTAATGGGAGTTTATAAACATAATGGTTTACTAAAAGCTTCGGTTATGAGCGCTACAAACGACCATCGTTTAGGAGCAAACGAAGCACCACCTGCAATTATATCATCGTTTTTAGGTAAACAAGTGTCCGATTTGTTGGAACATATTGAAAAAGCCGATAAAAAGAATCTGTTTAGTGTGAAAGGAAAGCAAGGAATGCAACTCGATATTCCTGAAATTCCAGAATTGCTGATAGATAATACCGATCGTAACCGTACTTCGCCATTTGCTTTTACAGGAAACCGATTCGAATTGCGTGCAGTTGGCTCCGAAGCAAATTGCGCTTCGGCACTTATTGTATTAAACACAGCTGTTGCAGAGGCTTTAACCAACTTCAAAACACGTGTAGATGCACTAATTTCTAAAGGCGAAGACCCTACAAGTGCAATTATAGAAATTGTTCGCGAAGATATAAAAACGTGTAAACCTATACACTTTGACGGAAATGGTTACAGCGATGAATGGAAAGAAGAAGCAGAAAAAAGAGGATTAGACTGTGAAGCAAGTTGTCCTGTATGTTTCGATGCTTATTTGCGCAATGATTCCATACAAATGTTCGAACAAATGAACGTAATGAATCGTAACGAATTAGAAGCACGTAACGAAGTAAAATGGGAAACATATACAAAGAAAATACAGATAGAAGCACGTGTTATGGGCGATTTGGCTATGAATCACATAATTCCAGTGGTTACACACTACCAAAGTAGGTTAGCAAAGAATGTAAGTTCTATGATAAATATCTTTGGAAAAGAAGAAGGAGAAAGGCTAACCAAACGTAATATTAATATTTTAAAAGAAGTAGCCGAGCGCATTCAACTCATAGAAACTGGAGTAGATGAACTTGTTGAGGCAAGGAAAGTAGCAAATAAAATAGAATCGCAACGCGAAAAAGCAATTGCTTATCACGATAATATTGTTCCACAGATGGAAAAAATACGTTATCAGATAGATAAACTTGAACTGATTGTTAGCGATGAAATGTGGACTTTACCTAAGTATAGAGAACTTTTATTTATCCGATAAAACCGCACAAAATGATATCTTCTTCTAAAGGAGAATGATTTTATGGACAGGTTTCTCTTTGAAGTTTTTGGAATAGAATATTCACACGAATAAAATAAACAGCAAAGATAAACGCCATAGAGAAAACAGAGAAAAATCTTATTATAAATTCCCAGAAATTTAATTATAAAATAAAAAAATATAATTAGTTTTCTGGGAATTTATAATTAAAGTTTTTTGGAACTATACAACCAACATTGAATGCTCCTCTTATTATAAAAATAACAAAACATTCTTTTCGTGTAGAAAAATGTATACAATAAAATAAACGATATATATTCTTACGCTTTTCATATAAATCCACATCATCTTTATGCTGAAATAAAGCTATTACTTACACGTAAGTAAAGTTTTACTTACACGTAAATAAAGTTCTACTTACACGTAAATAAAGTTCTACTTACACGTAGATAATTAAAATTATTTTAATAACTTTGCAAAAATTATAACAAATAATTCTACAAACAGAGAATAAAGATTGAAAGATTCAGAGTAACGAAAACATGGTTTCCTTAACCGTGTTAATGGATACCAATATACACAACAGACTCATTTCTATCTTACCAATCTACCTGCAAGTTTGATTGTAGGTTGATTTAATTATGAATAATAAAAATGAACACAGACGTAACTAAACAGAAATATCTTAGACCAGCCATTGCTGTCTTTGATATGATGGAAGACAAATTTCTTTTAGCAGCAAGTCCTAATGTGAGACCTGGTGGAGATGGTAATCCCCCAGGAAATGTTACTATAGAACCGCTTAAACCTGCAGTTGGAGATGATGGCGACGAACTTGTTGGCTAATAGTTGGAAACAAAGATAGTAAAAATAAAAAGGTAAAAAGATATAATGAAAAAGATTTCTTATTATACACTATCGGCATTATTTGTTGGTAGCATTGCATTATCAATGGTTTCTTGTGCTGACGATGATTTAGGCAATAACCTAAGTGATGGCGATAAAGAAGCTATTGTGCAATTTGAAATAACCGATGCGCAGGAAGAAGCACTTAGTAAATATAATGCATCAACTCGTGGTGCCATTACTGCCGGACTATCCGATAAGGACCTTGAAGGTAAAAAATTAGAAGCTCAAAGCAACAAGAATCTTAATGTCTGCTTAATTGAAACAACCGTTGAAGGGGTTAATCCAGTGGTAACCGATGCAAGAACACGTGCAAATATCATCAATTTAAGTTCATTTGGCGACTTCTCTTCTACTGGTCTTCGTGGCACAACTCCATCAAATATAAAAGAAGAATGGTTTATTGATGCAAAGACAAAAAAGAATGGTGAACTCTATACTCAGATACCTTGGTCGTGGCAAAAACCTTATGGTTGTTTCTTTGCGGTATATCCAGAGCTTAACACTTATAAGGATAAGATGAAAATAAATAAGCCAGATGCTAATGGTTTTCCAAGTGTTGAATTTGAGATAGAAACTGACGTAAGAAAGCAAGTAGACCTTATGACTGCTTGTTCTGGTAATGTACAATATGCAACACGCTATCAAGCACCAAGAACCAGTCTTAATTTCCGTCATGCATTGACAGCTATCCGCTTTGCTGTTGGTCAGAATCTGTCATTCGACAAAACTATTAAGCAGATCTCGCTTAAAAATGTATTGTTAAAAAGCAAGTATGTAATTTCAAATCAATACAATGGTACAGGAGCTGAGTGGGTATCTACTGGTTATACTTCTCGTGGCGATGCAACTCTCGATGGTCTTAATTACAAGACAAATGAAAATCCAAACAGCATTGTTAGAGATAGAAGTACATTTCCTAATGAAAATTCAAGAGATATCACTAAGTTGAACGACAACTACACCTTTTATATGATTCCACAGGAACTCGATAATAAGGTTACTGCCGAAATTACTTTTACCGATAACACTACTATTTCTGTACCACTTAAGGGTTCTTGGAAAGAAGGAACCACCCGTACTTATAAGTTGAGTAATAAGAATTCAAGCTGGGTTTACTCTATCACAAGTGATAGTCCATCAGCCGTTGCTTACAACGCAACAAGTACAGGAAACTATGGCATTACAAGTTTTCGTCAAGCTCCTGATGGCACAAAGAAACCTGTAGCATGGGAAGTTATTGGATATAGTGAAGATAATGGTAATACTTGGACAACAACCAAACCAGCATGGCTAAAGAGTTTAACTAAAGAGTCGGGAAATGGTGGTACTGCTGCAGAACAAGGCACAGCTACATTAGGCACAGATATAGTAGACCTTGTTGCTAAACGTAATAAAGAATTACAAGATGGTGAGCCTTTAGGTTCGGCAGCAAAGCCTTACAACTTATCGAATAGCACAGGTGAAGCACAAGTACAGAATACTGCCAACTGCTATGTTATCTCTGCACCGGGATATTATATGATTCCATTGGTTTATGGTAATGCCATCAAGAATGGTGGTACGAATACAAGTGCATATATAAGTTCAGCAGCAAAACTTGAACTCATGTTTGGAAGTCCTGCTAAAAATACTGATGTTATTCTTCATAATTTTGTAGACCATGAAAGTAAAAAAATCGACAACCCATGGATTGAGAAAACAAGTAATAATGCAAATAATGGTATAAATGGAGCACAAATTGTTTGGTCTGATGAAGCAAATCTTGTAAATTTAGCTTCTAATCCTATTTATCGTGATGGTAGTGGAAATGCTTTTGTAAAGTTTGAAGTAACAAAGGCAAATATAAAAAGCGGTAATGCAGTTATAGCTGTTAAGAAAGGTAATACTATTGTTTGGTCATGGCACCTTTGGTTTGCGCCTAAGAATGCACTTGATAAAATTCCTGTTACCAATAAACAAAACAAAGTTTATAACTTCACAAACGAAACATTAGGTTGGAAACCAACAAAATGGACTGGTACATCTTATTCAACTCCACGAACAGTAAAGGTAAAAGTTGAACAAACTATTGCTAACAATGGTATAAAGCAAGTATCAGTATTCGCTATTACTCAGAATGCTGGTATTACAGAAAGAACTGGTACAACCACTTTCTATCAATGGGGACGTAACAATGCTTTCCCTGGCACAGATGCAACACTTCCTCAGGGTAGTATCGTAAAAGGAAATGACCAGATTCACGTAAACAATAAGGTTCAGTATCCAAACTTCTTTTTCACGACGGATATACTAAACAATGGAACTATTGCTCCAAACGATGGCTTAACAAAATTTCATTATTTCTATAATCTCTGGTCAATGAATAATAATAGGCGTGGTGATCAAAATGCTCCTAACAACATTGAAGTTGTTAAGACCATTTACGACCCATGTCCAGTAGGATTCAACGTTCCAACCAATGGTGCATTCTCTGGCTTCACTTCTAATGGTCAAAATAAAGGACCAATGAATGTGAATGGAACCAATAACAGAGCTACTTATAATATAAATTCAGGACATCTTTTCTGGACGAATAGTAGCAAGACCGAAACCATTTACTTCCCAGCATCGGGTTTTAGACATGCAAAAGATACAAAGATAAATGAAGCAAATAACTTTGGTGATTATTGGTCTGCAGACCCACAAGATTACAACAATGGTTGTGTAATGGGCTTCTCTTACGATAAGGTCTATCCCCTTTTCGTCAACATCCGCACCTACGGTTTTGCCGTTCGTCCTGTTGCTGAATAATAAAATTAAGGCATTATAAATACCTAATATATTCTTTTTACTAAAATCCCTGCCCTATTTATTAAGGCAGGGATTTTTATTACTGCGAAAATACTACAATATAGAGCGTGGCATAATAGACCAATGTTCATTATGCCTGACACCTCTATTCAAGAGAGAATACATAAGAGTAATTAAACCTAATTATATAAGCACTTAATCTCTTTTTATGTGTATCTTTGCACATAAAGAAATAGAGAACAATTTCTATCATTATTAAAACCTTCATACATTATTCTAATGAAACAAATAGCATATCTGCTCTTATCTGGAATTGTAGGATTGGCAGCTTGTCAAAACAAGCTTTCGAAGCAAACAGATAAAAATATTCAAGATATCGACAATATAAAGCAAGAAACAAATATCGATAGTATTAAACAAAATGCCAAGCTAGATAGCGTTAAACAAGTTCTTGCAAAAACAACTGACCCTTTGAAACGCATTAAGCTCCATCAGCAAATAATTGATATTAAGATAGAAGGAACATCGCCCGAAGAACGTTGTCAACTCTTTGACGATTATAGTACGGAAGTGCAAAAAGAATTGAATAAACTTAATGAGCGTGAGAGTCATTATATTGAGCACTATTATGATTATAGAATAGATGACGAGGGCAATGAAAAAGAACCACATGACTCCATCAAAAAGAAAGACTTATTCTATAAGAAGGCTGGGATAGATATAATAGATTTGGGAGAGGGTATCGTGGAATTGACTCTTCAAACCAAATTTTACACTAAGTATGTCAAACAATTGCCTAAGTACTATCAAGACTACTGGTACCTGAGAAAGGATGCGGAGAACATTGCCCCTGATGCTTCCCTCATAATATCGTGGCGAGAGTTGGGTAATCTGCTTGCTCGATACGAGGCTTACGTAAAGAGATATCCAACACAGAAGGAATTATTCTGTAGACTACAAGATGACTATAAATTCCTTCAGTCGGCTTTTCTGTTTGGCGTTGATAATACTTCTACAGTGGACTTTGATAGCGTAGACAAAAAAGTAAAAGAGGAATGGAAACGATTCATAAAAACTTATCCTGATAGTCCGACAACACTTTTTATCAAGGAAATGCTTCTGCTAAATAAATACGAAGATATGTATTCTATTCAACAAAAGCTAATAAGGTTTCAAGAGACTTCAAACTATCCTTTACTTAAGACCTGCACTTTCAAAAGATAAAGGCTATTCAAAGATGATTTAAATATAGATAAAAGTAGTAAACTTATGAAATGAGGGTGAAGTTGAAACATTTGTTCTATTTCAGAAGATACCATTTTATTCGTAGGTTTTTAAATGCTATAAGAGTAGTAAATAAAAGGCTTAGAAGAGTTTTCAGCCTTCCAAATATTCATTATGCCTGAAAAGTGGACAATACCACTTGTTTACTGGGCAGAGATATAGAAAGTATAGAGGATTAGAACCGTCACACTGTTGAAATCACACTACGCAAAAGGACCAAATCCTATAAAAGAATTCAGCCCTTTTGGTATATTAACCAGCAAAAAATATACTTATAAGCATTCCCATTGTAGCAACATTAATGCTTGTATGCCATATCTTACCTTATATATTTCTTTTGCTATATTGCATTGTTATGCTATTGCTTCTTTCACTATTATTTTTATTCTCTAAAGCTAATAACCCCCTGGATTGGCTCTGAAGAAGTTTCTTCTTTCTTTTCAGGGACAGACTTTAAATCTTCTATCATTTGCTTTGTTCGCTTATAGGTTGGCGTGTTTTCTATAGCGAGAATAATATCTTCGTTATCCAAATCGTCTTGAGAGAAAAGATATATGTGTGGGTGACGTTTCGACTTTGCCGACTTGCTTCCACCATAGAAGCGCACTCTGCGGTCGTCTAATGTCATTTGGTGTTCTTCTTGTTCAGCAAGGCGCGCAGCTTCTTCCAACGATTGTTTCTTAATGTGGCTACCCATTCCCTCAACATCTTTAATGCCGAAGCCTGTAGCAAGAATAGTTACTTTTACCCTTTTATCGAGGTCTGGGTCGAGTGCTAATCCCCATTTCAGTTCAAATCCATTACCGAAATGGCTCATAAATTCGTTAATATCACTCATCTCTTCCATCGTCAATCCAGGATTATCGTTGTTGTCGCTACTGAAATTGATAGAAAGAAGTATCTTTTTAGAGTTGTATATATCGTTGTCGTTGAGCAACGGAGAATTTAAAGCATCTTCAATAGCTTGCTTTACACGCCCCTCACCTTCACCATAACCAGTGCTCATAATAGCAACACCGCCATCTTTCAACACTGTCTTCACATCGTTAAAGTCAAGATTAATGAGTCCGTGTACAGTAATAATTTCTGCAATACTTTTTGCAGCAACACTGAGTGTATCGTCTGCCTTTCCGAAAGCATTAAGCACACTCATATCCGGATATATTTCGCGTAAGCGCTCGTTGTTTATCACCAACAAAGCATCTACGTGTTTCGACATTTCTTCTACACCATCAAGTGCCTGGTCTATCTTTTTGTTTCCTTCGAAACGAAATGGAATTGTAACGATACCAACTGTAAGAATATCCATATCCTTACTTACCTTTGCAATAACAGGAGCCGCACCAGTACCAGTACCACCTCCCATACCAGCAGTAATGAATGCCATTTTGGTGCCATCACTCAGCATTTTCTTTATGTCGTCAATAGTTTCTTCTGCTGCTTCTCTTGCTTTCTCTGGCTTATTTCCTGCTCCTAAGCCTTCCTTACCAAGTTGCAAATGAATAGGAACGGGCGAATCGTTTAGTGCTTGTGCATCGGTATTACACAAAACAAATGTAACATCGTGTATACCTTCACGATACATGTGGTTTACGGCATTTCCACCGCCACCACCAACACCAATAACTTTGATAATGCTATTTTGTTCAGCTACCCCAAAGTCGAGTATTTCTTTCTTCATATTATTATCTGCCATAACCTTCTTCCTTGTCTTATTCTATATTTCTTCGTTTAGAACACTTCCTTTTATTCATCTTCTGCTTCTAATATCGTTCCACTAATCTCTTTCATCTTGCGAGTGATTTTTCCCCAGAGACTATTCTTACGTTTTTCTTCTTCGTCGTGTTTACGTTTTTCTTCTTCTTCTTCTCTGCGTTTACGTTCTTCTTCTTCCATACGGCGACGTTCTGCTTCTGCCTTTTCTTTTTCGGCAGCAGTCAGCACTACACCTTGTCCAATTTCTGGAGCTTTTCTGGGTTCTTTATGCAAGTCGCTTGTTGTTGATGTAGTTGGTTTGGTAACATCATCAAACAATTTCTTATCTGAATTAATAGGAGCTCCTGCACAATTAATATCGCCTTTTGCCAACAATCCAAGAATAGTGTTCATTGTAGCATTCTTTGCATTAATATCTGCATTATTAGCATTAATGGTTTGTGTAACAAACTTAGCTATTCTTATTTTATCTACATGCGAATGAGTACGGAATGCTTGTTCAATATTCTTCATATTCGAACCACCACCTGTAAGAATAAAACCTCCTAATAGTTTATTAGCGTATTCGCTTGGTATTTGATAGATAACGTTTTTAATAATCTCTTCAACACGCGATTCTATGATATCAACAAGTTTTCGGCTTTCTATAGAAGAGTCGTTAGAGATTGTATAAGAGTGTTTGTCGTCTATATCTTCGTCATTAGTATAAGCACTTCCGTATGTTAGTTTCAGTTTTTCGGCATCTTTCTCTTCAATGTGTAGGCTTGCAATATCTTTTGTTATATTAGCTCCACCAAGTGGCAACACAGCAAGGTGTCGTAATATACTTTTATAATAAACAGAAACTGTAGTTGTTTCAGCTCCAAGATCGACAAGCACACAACCTCCACGTTTTTCGTTATCTGTTAGAATGCTATCAGCTAAAGCTAAAGGAGCCAAATACATTTCGGCAATAGCAATACCAGCCTTTTCAAAGCAACTATTAAGATTATCGTAGAACGATTTACGCCATAAAATATTTAAGAAGTTTCCTTCTAAATGGTTTGCTTTAATACCTACGGGGTCTATTGCATCTTGATTATCCACCTTATATTCTTGTGTGGCTGCATCGAGAATTTCCTGATCAGGATAACTCATATTACGATTTGCGTCCATCAGTTCGTTTATCATATTACTAGATATGATAGTTCCTGCAGGCAATTCTTTTACTATTACGTTTTTTACACTGCGAATAGATTGTCCGCCCACACCTACATAGACGTGTGTTATCTCGTGTTTAAGTTGCTTCTTTAGTTTGTTTATTATATTGGTTAAGCATTGTCCTGTTTTGTCGATGTTGTAAACAACACCTTTTCGAATGCATTGCGAAGCGTCTTCTTTAACAACAGCATTCACAGAAATACTACCATCTAGGTTTTTCTTTCCTGCTATACCAGTGATTTTTGATGAGCCCAGTTCAATGGCTACAATAAATTCTGCCATACACTAATTTTCTTATTATTTATTTTTATTCTTATTCTGATACTTCAGTTTGTATTTTTTCCTCTTGCTTGGGTTGTTGCTGTTCGTTTGTTGTTTGTTGTGCAGCTCTTCGTTTACATATAATTTGATTATCGAACTCCACATCAATATACGAGTATTTATTCCAACCTGCTTGTGATAGCCCATAACGATAGAATTTTTCGGTTCGTTCGAGTTTTTTCGTAACAAACTCGTCTATACCTTTATCGTTTGCTGCCTTATTTCGTCTTATTGGTAGATAACCTATAAATATTATATGATTTCCCACACGTGGCACGAGTTCTATTCCCCTATCTGGTCGGACATTTATCTGTTCGATTTGGTTGAGCCAAAACTCCGATTTATTTATTGCTTTTGCCATAGGTGTAATTGCGAAATGAGCAAACCATTTACTAATATCGCCTGTTGCTATAATTAAATCGCTTGTATATTTAGAGTTTGGTAAAATTCCTCCATTATCGTCCAGATAGTAGTCTTCACCTTTATTATTTTTTATACGAATGATTGGCATTCGTTGCGAAATTCTAATATTAATATGCCCATTCTCTGTAATATAGCATTGTGCCGTATCAACAAATGGTCCCACCTTTAAAGCTTCTTCTATTTTTCGTGGTTCAATAGAACTTAGTTGCCTATTAAGTGGGTATAATTTATCTTTTTCAAGAATGGCTTTAATTTCTTCAGCACTAAGAAATCCAGAGTTATTGGAATCGGAAATATTTATATTCACTTTCGTACATATACGATGTTTCTTATCTGGCGTATTCCACGAAGTTATTGCCATAACAAGGTAGAATGCCAAGATGACATCTAACACATAAAAAATAATCGTCTTCCAACTTGTATTCATTCTCTTAAACTATTCTTTTTCTTTTATTATTTCTGCAAGTTTTTCTGTATAATTGTCGAGATTTCCTGCTCCGAGCACAACAAGAACATCAAAGTCTCTACTTTTAGCAAACTGTAATACGTCGTCTTTCTTTATCATTTGCTTTTCTACATTACTCTTCAGATTATCGTAGATAAGTGCTGATGTAACACCAGGCATTGGTTTTTCTCTAGCTGGATAAATTTCTGTAAGAATAACCTCATCGAAATGACTGAGAGCTTCTGCAAAATCCATATAAAAATCGTGCGTACGTGAGTAAAGATGGGGTTGGAATATTACCGTTATCTTTCTATCAGGATATATTTCCTTCAAACTTTTAGCACTTTGTATAATCTCTTTTGGATGATGTGCATAGTCGGAAAGTAAAACGTGTCGATTATTTTTTACCTTAAAGTCGAAACGACGGTCTACTCCTGCATAAGTTTTCATTCCATTTCTAAGTTCATCGGCTGTACAACCACAAAGTTGTGCCAATGACATTGCAGCTATTCCATTTTCAATATTTATTGGTATAGGCTGACCTAACTCTATGTTTGTTACATTTTCTATAGGCGAAACCATATCAAACACAATAGTTCCATTTTGTATTCGAACATTTTCGGCATGAAAATCACCAGTTTCCCTACTATATTCATACACTTTTACACCAGCTTGTACGTTTTGTTTCATTTCTAAACTTTTATGAATAACAAGCGTTCCCCCTGGTTGTATTAATTCGGTGTAATGACGAAAACTTTCTAAGTAGGCTTCTTTCGTACCATAAATATCTAAATGGTCGGGATCCGTAGATGTAATAACACTCATATACGGACGTAACCAATGGAAAGAACGGTCGAATTCATCGGCTTCAATAACAACATAATCGCTTTTGGGCGAGAATATGTAGTTTGTACCATAATTTTTAGAGATACCACCAAGAAAAGCATTACAATCTAAACGACTTTCGTGCATAATATGGGCACACATTGTAGATGTACTTGTTTTACCATGTGTACCAGCAAAGCAAAGTCCTTTGTGTGTTTGTGTAAGTCTACCCAACACTTGTGCACGTTTTTCTATTTCGAAATGGTTTTCGCGGAAATATATTAATTCACTATGCGTATTAGGTATAGCAGGTGTGTAAACTACTAATGTTGTAGATGGATTTTTACACACATCTGGAATCAAATTTATGTTATCTTCGTAGTGCAGTTGTATTCCTTCTTTTTCTAAACGGCGTGTTAAATCGGTTGGTGTTTTATCGTAACCCGCCACCACAAGTCCTTTATGATGGAAGTATCGAACTAAAGCACTCATACCAATTCCTCCTGCTCCTATGAAATAAACTGCCTGTATATCCTGTAATTTCATTTTGTTACATTATTATTTGGAATATCATAACCATTCCAGATTGTTGGTATCTCTATTGTTTTATGAGTTTTATTACTTCGTTTGCTATTACATCGGCAGAATTATGAAGCCCCATTTTTTTCACATTTTGGCTTAAGCTTGTAAGTTTCTGTTCGTTGGTTACTGTATCTATTGCCAATTGTAAAAGCTTATTAGGTGCTTCTGCGTCTTTTACAAACAATGCCGCACCTTTGTTTACCAATGCCATTGCATTTTTTGTTTGGTGATCTTCTGCCACATTTGGACTCGGAACAAGTATAACGGGCTTACCAATTAGTTGAAATTCGCTAATAGAACTTGCTCCTGCACGGCTAATAACTAAGTCGGCTGCCTTGTAAGCTGCTCCCATATCGCTTATAAAGTCCATTATTTTCAGGTTAGGAAGTTCTTTTCCTTTCATTTCATCAAGAATAGACTGATGATAATACTTACCTGTTTGCCAAATAAACTGTACATCAGAAGCTTCAATAAGCTCTAAATGTTCTAATACGGCACGGTTAATAGTACGTGCACCAAGACTACCTCCCACTAGTAAAATTGTTTTCTTTGTAGGATTTAGCCCGAATTGTTTTCTGGCGTCTTCTTTTGAGAGCGGTGTTTCTAGAACGTTTTGGCGTACAGGATTTCCTGTCATAAGAATTTTATCGGCTGGAAAAAAGCGTTCCATACCTTCGTAAGCCACACAAATTTTCTTTGCTTTTTTGGCAAGTAGCTTATTTGTTACACCAGCGTAAGAGTTTTGTTCTTGAATTAGGCAAGGTATTCCCATTTTCGAACATTCATATAAAGTAGCTCCACTGGCATATCCTCCAACACCCACTGTCACTTGTGGGTTAAAATCTTTTATTATTTTACGTGCCAAACGCAAACTTTTCCATAGCTTGTAGAGTACACTAATATTTTTCAGTTTGTTTGCACGGTTAAAACCTTTTATGGGCAAGCCTTTTATTTCATAGCCTGCAGCAGGAACACGTTGCATTTCCATTCTTCCTTCTGCGCCAACAAATAATATTTTTGCTTTAGGATATTTAGTTCTTATGGCATTGGCTATTGACACAGCTGGAAAGATGTGTCCTCCTGTTCCTCCACCACTAATAATTATTCTTAACTCTTCGTTCATAACAGCTCTTTTTATCAACTTACAAAGTTAATCATTTTTTCTATTTTGTCGTAATATAAACCACTTAAAAATGTGAAATATAATAAATGTGGCGCAGAGTCAACCAGCAAGTGCAAAATTATAAAACGTATTTGAAGAATTCATACTTTGGAGTAGAAAAGTTTAATTTTTCTCTCGGTCTTTCGTTCAATTTCTTTTGTATCGACATAATTTTCTTTTCTGTATAATCCTTATTTCCGCAGCGTTTTTGCTTGCAAGAAATGCAAGTGCCTGATACATAAAAGTATTCAAACACTTGCGTATGTCAGAAATTTCACCTATATTGGTGCTGCAAACATAACAAGTAAGCAAAAATCTGACATGACAAAGGTCGCAATTGAAAACGAGAATATCACTCTTTCGGTGGAATTTATCATATTATGAACGTTTTCTCAAAGTTGGGCTTTGAAAAAACTTACCGAATCTGTATTGGGCAAACGTGGAAGTAGCGGCAAAGTATTCTGTTATGGAAGTATTTTTTGTGGTTTTTCATACTTCCCCATTGGTTTGGGTGGGGGATTTTATGATTATGCAAGAACCAAGAACCCCAGAAAATCCCCATATCAATGGATAAATCCCCAAAATGTCACTTCAATATATAAAAGTACCTCACAAGAAATAATACTGCAGAATTAAGGTATTATCTTAAACTCGCATATGTTATTCTAATCTCATTTTTTTCTTTCCCAAAAGTTGTTATATATATAATTCTACCATAATTATCATATTTGTACTGACATCTGTAAATAACGGTCTCATCAGAAAAATCTGGCATGTATTCATATCGGAACTCTTTAAGTAAACCTTTTTCTATAACTATTGTGAGCGTTAAAACATAATCGACTCTTGCATTAATATATGTGTAATATTTGTTGATTTTTAATATATTAATTGTTTTACAATCGCCTTTTGTTTGAATAAAAGATTGAATTTCCGACTTATCATAATTGGATAATATATCAGAGATAATACAAAGGTCTTCGAAAATAACCTCCGGATATTTTATATTCACCCCCCACGATTCCAAGTATTTTAATTGTTCGAAAAAGATATTTTGCATATCTTTCTCGACTTTTGTGAGCCTTATAGGTTTCTTTTTCTTGCTTTTATAGACAGCTTCTTTCTTTCCATTTATATATAGACTCTTGGAAATATACCCAGATTCATACGATAAGGTAACATCCACCTGATGATCTTCCGCTACTTTACTGTTAAGAGGAAAATATAATAATAAAAGAAGTAAAAACACTTTCATCTTTAATTCCGCAGCATAAATTCTTGTGAGAACTCCAAGTGCCTGAGAAACAAAGTTCTCAAAACACTTGGATATGTCAGAAATTTTACCTATCTTGGTGCTGCAAACAAAAAATAGACAAAATTTGACATGGCAAAGGTAGCAATTAAAAACGAGAATATCATTTCTTTCGATGGAGTTTTTCATATTATGGACGTTTTCTCAAAGTTGGGCTTTGAAAAACTTACCGAATCTGTATTGGGTAAACGTGGAAGTAGCGGCAAAGCATTCTGTTATGGAAGTATTTTTTGTGGTTTTTCATACTTCCCCATTGGTTTGGGGGGGGATTTCATGACTATGCAAGAACCAAGAACCCCAGAAAATCCCCATATCAATGGATAAATCCCCAAAATGTCACTTCAATATATAAAAGTACCTCACAAGGAATAATGCTGCGGAATTGAGGATTCTCATAAATATTTATCAGAGTGGAAAATAACCCTACTTTGATTAACTTCCAACATCACCCATCCTATCATCTATAGATAACGTTACAAGCCGATAATATTCAAAAAGATAATGCAAAAGTAAGAAAAAAACGAATCAAATGCTTGTCACAATACTAAAGATATATTGCCACATAGAAAAATACGTTCAAAAATAAGGCACATAGAACTACATATACCTCATTTTAGGTATTGCACGCTCTATAGAATATTAATACTTTTGCAAACATTAATTAACACTCATAGAATTGTATTTATATGAAAAAAGAAACAATTTATCTATCTCTCGCAATGCTTGCAATGGCAACCACACCTTGTAATGCACAATCAGAAGAGATTAAAGACTCCACACAACATCTCGAAGAAGTAATAATCAGTACTACACGTATACCTGAAATAAAGCAGAATGCGGCTGCTACAGTTACGATTCTTGACCAAAAGCAAATAGCAGAAATGAGCAAGGCGGCTCCCGATATCACTCACCTCTTAGGCATGCTCACGCCTGGTATGGCTCTATCAAGTAATACTACAAGCTCTCGGTCACAATCACTTCGTGGAAGAAGCGCACTTATCTTGATTGATGGTATTCCTCAATCAACTCCTTTACGTTCAACAGACCGTGACATCCGAACCATCGACATCGCTGCTATCGACCATATAGAAGTAGTAAAAGGCTCTACTGCTCTCTATGGTAATGGTGCTATCGGAGGATTGATAAACATCATAACTAAGAAGAATACCACCAACAAGGCTGTAGCTGGAGAGACGACTCTCTCGGGTTCAACTTATAACCTCTTCCGTCACGGAAAAGGGCAAGGTTATCGCATCAACCAGCAAGTTTATGGTCGTGTGGGGCAATTTGATTATCTCGTAAATGGGGCTTTTGGACGTACAGGTAGTGCTATTGATGGTGATGGGAAATTTATCTCTCCACGCTACGGACTCGGTGATACTTATACAACAAACATACTTGTTAATCTCGGTTATTCCCTATCTCCTAAGAACAGAATAGAATTGATGTATAATTTCTATCGTAGTTTGCAAGACACAAAATTGATTCCTTTCGGCGGAAAGTACCTCCAAAGTCCTTCTATTGGTATAATTGGTAACAAGGACCCACAGGCAGTTGACGAGGGAACAAGATACAATCACAATGCTTACCTCAAGTTTACTTCAAAGGATATATTCAAACATACCGACTTAGAAGCATCTGTTTATGGTTCGGGAATATATACTATCTTCGACTTCCGTAAGGCTAACCCCGCGCAGCCAAGATGGGAAGAAACAAGTGGACAGTCGGCTGTTAAGGATCGTAAGTTTGGTTTCCGCACCCAGTTTAATACTCGACTTGTATTCTCAGAGAATGCTTTTGCACACTTAGCTTATGGTTATGACTACCTTTATAATAAGACATCACAACCTTTGGTAGATGGTAGATACTGGATGCCATGGGTGACAAGTAACAACCATGCGCCCTTTGTTCAAATGAAGACCACACTATGGCAACATCTAAGCCTCAAATTAGGAGGACGTTACGACTTCATTAATATAAACGTACCAGACTATGGTGTATTGCGCAATAAGCTCTCCGACCCACAGGTTCAGGTCAAAGGTGGAAAGCTAAAGTATAATAATATGTCTTTTAATGTGGGTGTTTCTTATAACAAATATCCTGCTTTTCAACCCTTCGTAGCCTACTCTCAAGGTTTCTCTATCTTTGATTTAGGTCGTACATTACGTGCTGCTAAGGCCGATGTACTCTCTAAGATATCAACAGAACCAGTAAAGACAAACAACTACGAGATGGGTGTTTACTCTGATATTAACCATTGGTTGCAGTTGAATGGATCTGTTTTCTACACCTATTCTAAGCTTGGAAGTGACCTCAAGATAGAGAATGGTTTCTGG
>QWCF01000018.1_pt1 | contig 106110 bp, 132 predicted proteins | sample 1972521 | NCBI WGS metagenome assembly QWCF01 (sample SAMN09866715, study PRJNA288562) | Human oral metagenome isolate term4_saliva, whole genome shotgun sequencing...
AAGTCTAGAACGGCCTTTTTTCCTATGCTAATAGCTGAGAATCTTTGACTGGCTGGAGGAGACTCACTAAAGGATAAGGGCAGGAGAAGGCGATACACTACTCCCCTGCTCATATTGATTCAAGCTGGCTTTGAGCTTAGATTCAGGCGAACATTCCCCGAAATACTCTTTCAGAAATAAGGTCAAGTCCAGTTCATAGAGTGTCCCTGACCAGTCGTTGTAGAACTTAAGATAATAAGAGAAAGAGTCAATGGGAAAAGGTTTCACATCCAATCTTTCGTATCTTAACTTTCCTTCGAAACCGCATGAATCCGCACTACATTTTGCAGAGATGCTGTGCAAAACCCCTGAGTGTTCGTTTAAAAGCCTAACAGCAGTATGGAGGGATTCAACATCAATATTGACTTCAAGGTCAGGAACGGAAAAGTCGTACTCATCTGTCTGCCAAATCGTAGCTAATGCTTCACTATCTTTGGGAAGATTGAGGTGCAGGATATGTCTTCCGTTTACCTCTTTTAGAGTAAATCTTGATTCAGATACAGGTTGAGTGCTTTCTTTGTCAATATGATTTCCTATCATATCCAATCTCACTATAAAAATTTGAAGGCGACCCTGCGATTTGTCTTCGCAGGGTGAATGGCTAAAAAGTCTAACGATAAAAGCACACTTTATTAATCATCTTCATCAAATTCGTATGAAAAGTGTTCTGCGGCGAATGCACGGACTTCTTCTTCTTTACAAGGATATTCAAATAACGCACCCTCGAAACCCTCGTATGTTCCTGCAAACCACATTCCACCTTCAAAATATTTGGCTTCAAATTCAACATCCGGAAAACGTCTGGCGATTTCATAATAGATTCCCTCCGGAGGGCCCCAAGCTGTATCACAATTTATCCAAATATCTTCCGCTTCAACAGTTACATAGGTACTGTCATCACAGACATCCCATTTACATCCCCAATTCGACATTCGCCATCCATACCAAGTTGCGTGTCCGTATTTTTCAATGTTTTCAGCAATACGATTCGCTAAATCGTGGAAATAGTAAAAACGTGAGGCAATTTCTGGATTTTCCTCGAAGTGGATAAAAATTTCACCAACAGTCAGATTTGACCAATCGAACAATTCCGAAAAATATTGCTTCATTTCTGAAAAGATATTTACCGGCATGTGATATTTGTTCTTAATTTCTTCTTCCAGTTCGATAAACTTTCTTTGAGGTTGTTGCTTGATGTCAAGCCATGACTGTTGAATGTAACTATTAGGGCCTTCTTCTATATCAAGTTCTTTTGGCATTGGAAGAAAATGCTGAAAATTGAATTTATACTCTTCCCCATCTTTAATGAGGATTTGCTTCACGACTTCATCTAAGATTTGTGGATTAGCTTTTAAGTGAATATTGTTGCTACACCAATTAGGCATAAAAAACTCCTTTTGCCCCTGTTGTTGAAAATATTTTGGTCTGTTGGGGCGGCACTGACCATGTGCTTATAATAGCTCATTACGCGAGCTTTTGCAAGTGTTTTTTTAGATATTCCTAATTATATTCATACACTTAACTAATTTTTCTATTCTGTTTGTGTGAGTTTGATAAGACAAAAAACTATATTACTTGCCGGCACCCTTGCGTGCTTTTTTATTTGAAAGGAATTGTATGTTTATTTGTTCTTACTTGGTTGGGAATCAAAATCTTCGTTACTTTGCTGTTCCAAAGGAAAAGCTCTGTGATGAACTTTTACCATATTTAGAGAAAGATACTCTTCAAAACGTTATTCGGTTTAATGATGATGAATACATGAAGTTTATCAAAACTCCAGTTCCATGTGTATCGGAAACGATTGAACTAGATTGGGAGTTTGTTACAAGATGGTATCCCGATTATTGGCACTCTCAGAGGATTACTCTAGCAAATGATGTGTCTTGTGTTATTGATTTTGGGGATGTAAGTAAAGATGATTTAGTAAGTGAGGAAATGTATGAATCGCTTTCTGCTCAATTAGCTGATGAACCTAACGGTGATTTGTCTGAGGGGCATATTTCTTGGTTACCAGATTTTATCGGTACGAATCTTACATTGGAAGAAGTAGAAACAATGTTAGATGTGGAATGTAAGGCTATTGCTTTGCATCGCTATTCTCTTGACAATGACTTGGAAAATGAGGCCATTAAATCTTGGTTATCATATGCCAAGGCATGTTTAGAAGCACAGAATATCTATGTGGATATTTATAATTGTTAATTTTAAAGACTGCTTCGGCAGTCTTTTTATTGCCTAAATTTTAAGCAATATCATGAAATTACCTAATCATCGTATTTATACGTTTTGGTTCTTTAAATTTCCTCAAGTTATTCACAAAAAATGTGGAAAACTCAAAAAGCAGGAAATATATTGATTGTAAGCACTTTTGTGTTTTTTTATTTGAAAGGAAAATCCATGTCTATTTCTGCACCAAATAACCACCCTGCCCGTTCAGTATCCTTTGGTGAGCCTATTCAGGCTATCAAAGCATTTGGACATTCTTCTGGATTTCCAGAAGAATTTTTCTTCCCAACGAATCCTATGGGTTCAGATGTGATAATCAATCATGATTATCTCTTTGATAAAGAAATTCTCAAAGGTATTTGGGCTTGGCTTATAGGGCTTGGAGGAGGTTTTAAAAACCTGTTGATAACAGGAGATACCGCTACTGGTAAATCCTCATTGATAGAACAAGTGTCGGCCCGATTGGGTTGGCCATTGTTTGATGTTGCTTCAAGCGGAAGTCTTGAAGTTGATGACTTGATGTACACGCGAAGTATCAAAGAAGGTAATGTTATTTGGGAAGAAGGCCCGGCTATTCAGGCTATGCGTGTCGGGGGGATTCTTCTTCTTGATGAAGGCAATGCTTTAGATCCAAATCAGCTTGTTGGTTTACACAAGCTTTTAGATCATCGTGGATTCATCGGAAAAGATGGTGTTCGTGTCATGCCTCACCCTAATTTTCGTATTGCGATGATCGGTAATGCAATCAATGGATGTAACAGTTCTTCGTATGCTGGTATTAATCGACATATGAATATTGCTACAAAGTCTCGGTTTTCCGTATGCTTGGAGGTAGATTATTTATCACCAGTTCAAGAGATTGAGATGCTATCTTTTATGTTCCCTTCTGTTGAGAGTGATTCCATTAAAGTTTTAGTGGAATTTGCCAATGGGACAAGGGAAAGTTTTCGGTCTGGAAATTTGCCGGAACCTGTTTCAACTAGAACGATGATAGATATTCTTCGTTTTGTTGAAATGACAGGGGATATGGCACTAGGGTTACGATTATGTTTTGTGAATAGAATTGATAAACGTTTTCATAACGATGTTATCAGTTCTTTTGATAAAATCTGTTCTATCGTCCCTTTTTGAACCAAAAAGACTGCTTAGGCAGTCTTTTTTTTGTTCATTACTGATAAAATGCACAAGCCTATTTTTACAAAGTACATTCATATGCTAGAACAAAATTCACTCGTAACGATAGATGAGATATACCGAGAACGATTAAGGTTATTGATAGAACAATATGGTTCACAGGCCAAATTTGCGAAATTAATTGGCCGGAGTCCAGCGTTAGTTTCGCAATGGCGTATTGGCGCGGTTAATGCTGCCACGGGTAAAACCAGAAAAATGGGAGTAGAAACAGCGCGGGATATTGAAGAAAAACTCAATTTGCCAAGAGGTTGGTTTGATCAACCATTAGAAACAACTTTGACTAAATCGTTTGATTTATTGGGAAAAAGTGATTTCAATACGCTAAAGTCCAATGTTTTTTCTGGACAAGAGATGCATACAAAGGCTATGCCGTTGTTAGATCTGGAAGGAGGCGTTGATTTTGCGATTAGTCCTCAAGAGTATTTTCAAAAAAACAATGTTAGAGGTTATAAGCGCATACTTACGGAGTTGAATAACCGGTTCACATTTGCAATAACGATGACTTATGACATTTCCAAAGAAGTTATAGGTGAAAATATAGCTAAAAACGATATTTTAGTCATAGAGCCTAATATGGAGCCAAGACACGGAGATTTAGTTTTAGTTGGGTTAAACTACCAGTCAGCAAATAGAAGAGGATTGATAGCTAGATGTGAGCTTGGGTTAGATAACTCATATAGTATCAAATACAATGATAAGTATCCTATAAGTTTGCCTTCAGGTTCTTTGATTTGTGGTGTAGTTGTTGAAATAAGAAGACGTATCATGACTACTGATGATTTTGATGATCGAGTGAATAATTCATGGAATATACTTGAAACTTTAGTTGACTAAACTACACTTTGATATTAAATACACATATACACTTTTGCTTGCAAAGGTGTATTTTTTTAAATATAATTATATTTTAAAAATATCTATTAGGTTAATAATATACTGTTTATTATTTCTATATTTATTTTATGTATTGTTATATTTATTTAAGTAACTATATGTATTTAACAGATATAGTGAAAGTGTATGGTTAAAATGCAACATATGGAGAAAACCAAAACTGGATAAAATATTTAATTTGCTTATTTTTTCTATTCTTCTTGTATAATTATTTTTTATTCATATTAGATGGATTAAGTTGGATTTTGTATTCGATACAAAGATAAAGGTATGGAAATGATAAATGTTGAAGAACTTTTGCCGGAACAGATAGAAATCGGCAAAAACACACAGATAGAGGTGCTTAGAAATATCATTGAGGATATTAAGCAGAACGGTGAGCTGGAAGGATTAATTGTTATGCCCTTTAGAAAAGGTGCAGAAAAAGGACATACGCTTGTTTTTTTGAAAGATGAGGTTTTGCCGGATGCTGCACAAAGCCTTATGAATTGCGTTTATGTTCTCATAAAAAAAGATTCTTAATTTTACAAAGAAAAAGAAGCCCGAAGGCTTCTTTTTTTTTATTCACGTTTACGGGGAATAATCCATTTTGCAATATTGCTCAGAACCAGAGCCATGCTCAAAATACCTATTTTGTAGGTAGGCAAAAGCTGGAATGAAAATATCCATTTAATACAGTACAGCCCAATATACACACTTATGATGCTTTGGGTAATTCCAATTATTACAGAGAGATATGAAAATATTCTCTTATAGTTGGATTGTATTTTTTTTTCTTTGAGCAGGCGATCATGGTAAGAACGGTCTATCAATGAGTATGATTTCATAATTTTCCTTTCAATTTAAAAAAACGCTAAAGCGTACGCATACAATATAAAATCTAATACTCGGAACTATAAACCTAGTTACCCTATGTCATTTTTATCTACAAAAAAAAGCCAAATGCAAAACATTTGGCCTGTCTAACAAAACGAAAACTGGAAAATACACAAAATTACATGTGTACCTTAATTATATCATTAGAATAATATATTTTAAAATAATATTTTTAAATATATTTAAACTAACAGAAATATGGTAGAATTAGTAAATTATTTTCTTTATAGCCAACTATGTACGGTACTCAGCAGAAAATCATTGGGCAGCTTGTTAGCAAAAAAACATACAACAATTGGGCCTTTGGTTCTTTTAAATTATTCAACGGTGATGTAGTCAAAATCACCGGTGAATTGGTTTGCTCAATGGAAATAAGAAAAGCTTATGAGTTATATGTGGATGAGAAAAATCACCCTCAATATGGAATAAGCTTTGCCGTGAGTAATGCCCTTCCCTATTTAGATGCTTCTCCGTCAGTTTTGATCAAAATAATTAAAAAAAATTTTAAAGGTGTGGGAGACGTAACTGCCAAAAAAATTGTTTCTGATTGGGAACGTAAGGGTTCTTTGCCTGAATTACGAGATATTCTACTTTCTAATCCTGCTTCTTTAGATTTCAGTTCTTATTCCCGTAACAAAAAAATTGTATGTCAAATTAAAGACGGCCAAGAATCATTCATTCAACGCTCTTTAGAAATTCGGTTTGCTGCTTTGCAGTCTATGAATATCCGTGTCTTTAAACATTTGGCGAAATATTTAATTACGGTTTTAGCCGCTAGATACGGTGAGGATGAAATTGAAAATGCCGGAGCTTCTGTTGTAGCAGAAGCAATTCAAATTTATACAGACGATCCATATAAACCTATCAACCATATTACTTATTATGGCTTCAGAACTGCCGACGAAGCAGGAATGATGCTTGGTTTCTCTCGTAATGATAAACGTCGCCTTTCAGCTTTGGTGATTCATGTATTAGGTGAATGGTGCGACCGGTTAGGATACAGCTATCTAACCGGTGAACAATTACAGAAAAGCATCGCCAATTTTGATAATGCCGTCAATGTACCTGATGCGATTAATGCCGCATTAGAAGATGGTGTCCAGATAGTTCATACCAATGAGGGAGATACTGGACGATTTTATTTAAAACGCCATTATGAAACTGAACAGGCATTGGCTCGTATGTTGTCAGATCGTATGAAAACACATTCATCGCCTATTTGGGGTGGAAGTGCAGAGTCTTTGTTAGAAGCCATTGTTCGTTCGGAACAGAAATTCGCCAAATTGAAGAATATCCCAAATTTCTGTTTGGACGAATCTCAAAGACAAGCATTGATGAAGGTTTTTCTTTCAAATACTACTCTTCATACACTCACTGCCGGCCCCGGTTGTGGTAAAACAGCATTGATGGAAATCTTATCTGACATCATGCACAAATCCAAAAATATTATTTTTTGTGCGCCAACAGGTAAAGCTGCTAAGGTGTTACTGAATCGTGTCGAACAATTTAATTTGTCGGCCAGTACCATTCACTCTTTACTAGGTTATCGTGAGGGTGGATTTGAATACAATGAATCCAATCCTTTAAAGTGTGACATTCTTGTTTCCGATGAAAGTGGTATGAATGATTTACACCTAACCTATTCCTTGCTCTGTGCAGTTCAGCCTTTTGCTCATGTAATCTTTTTAGGCGATCCCAAACAATTACCATCTATCGGTGTAGGCTCGGTTCTGTCTGATCTTCTTACTTTGCACCTTGATCACAATAGGTTGACTACAACGCATCGTAATCAGGGAGGCATATTACAAGTTGTAAATTATATTGGTAGCGGAATGGTTGGGATTAAGAACTTCGAAGATGTGATTTTTCATCCCCTACCGGAGGTTGATGCGGTAGAGGTTGATAAGGTGGTTTCATGTTACAACGAAGGTGTTGAGAAATCAGGTGGAGATTTATCTAAGGTTGCTTTGTTAGTCGCCCGAAGAAAAGGACGGCCTGATGTTGCAGGATGGAATGCGACTTATTTGAACCATGTGTTGAGAAAGCAATTTAACGCCTTTGGCCAGAAAATCAAAGGAACTCAATTTTCAGTAAACGATCGTATTTTGATTAAGAAAAACCAATCTTTCTCATATTTGGTAGAAAATGACGGTAATGAAGAAGTAGTAAATGTTTCTGTTGTAAATGGAGACACCGGCTTCATTCGTGATTATGCGATGGACCTTAAAGATGAAGATGTATTGGATTATTTGATCTTAGAGTTAGATGACGGTAGAACTATTCGTTATCCTGCTGCATCTGTTATGTATCTTGATTGGGCATATGCTCTTTCCGTACATGCTGCTCAGGGTTCTGAGTATGATTTTGTGGTTTTCTTAAATGTAGGTGGAACTGCTACATTTATTCATTCAGGAATTGGTTATACTGCTTGTTCTCGCGCGAAAAAACATTTGACCATTTTTACGAAATCCGATACATGGGCGCGTATGGTTAAATCTCCCATTCCAAAGCGAAATAGTAGTTTAGTTGAGAGAACGCAGTCCCTGTTAGGAGCAGTAGAAACAGCCCCTTTCGTTTGAAAGAAAAAATATGCTTGGTAAAATCATTTTGTTGAGAAGTCTGGGTATGAAGAATCTTATAATTTTTGTATTGGGTGCTTTTTTTGGCGCGACCTTTCCTGCTGCCACTAACTATGTTTTAGATCAAAGTGGTATCAAGCCATATATTCATCAAGTTATTCCTGCAAGTCTCTTAAATATAGTTGGTAAGGTCGAGCATGATAAAAATGGAAACGGACATCCTGAAGGTCAAAAGACACAAGAGACTGTCGATAATCCATTTTAAACCGGAGAAGTGATGAAAGTTTTAATTTTGGCGGAAAAGCCATCTGTTGCTGAAGAAATTGCAGCAGCATTAGGCGTGCCTCAAAAAGGACGCATTTATGAAAACGATGAGTATGTCATTTCTAATTTTATTGGCCATGTAACCAATATTCATGCTAATGAATTTGACGTGGCTAATGCCTCCTTACCAATTTTACCAAAACGATTTAACCTGCTTGTTTCAGAGGACAAAAAAGAACAGTTTAATCTTATAAAAAGGCTTATGAGCCGAACGGATATTAGTTGTGTTTACAACGCTTGTGATGCTGATCGTGAAGGTGAAAGTATTTTCATGCGTGTTTATACCATGCTTCATTGTAAATTACCGATTAAAAGAATGTGGATCATGGCCACTACCTCCGAAGGGTATCGAAAAGCATTTAAAGAAGCACAAGATGGCAAGAATTATTTGCCTCTTTTTTTTGCGGCAATGAGTCGTGCAGAGTCGGATATGATTTGGGGCTATAACGGTTCAATTGCATTGAAAATGGCTTTTGGACGTGTTCAGACACCTACTTTAGCGATGGTTTGCGATGCCTATGAAAGAAATAAAAATTTTGTTTCTAGTGATTTTTTTGAAATTATAGGAACATTTGCACTTCAAGCCGGAAGTTTTAAGGCAAAGCTTCTTGATGGTAATGGCAATTTTCGACGTTTTGAGACAGAAAAAGAGGCCAATCTTGTCATTTCTGCAATATCAGGCCAACATCCAAGCCAAATAGTAGATGAGAATAAAGAAGAGTTGAATAAAGCTCCTTATCTTTTTGATATGAATACCTTATTGAGAATGGCAGCCAAAAAATATAAGTATAAGGCTGAAAAAACTACGGCGATTTTGCAAGACTTATATGAAAAACTTGGTGTAATCACTTATCCTCGTTCTGATTACAATGCTCTACATGAGGATGAGGAAACCCAGACTTCAATTTTTGAAAAAATACGAAGGTTTGCTCGACTTGATTCTTTTAAGCGAGCTGTCGGATTGTTAGAAAAACATAACCTATTAGTTTTCAATAAGAATGTTTTCGATGAATCCCGTACAGGTAGCCACTATGCGATTGTACCTACCGGTTTAATCAAAATAACCGGTAAAGGAGAATGTAGTATAGATAGTTTATCTGAGGATGTATTGAAAGACGTGATGACTATGGAACAATGGAATGTGTTCCATATGATCGCCTTAAGAACAATGGCTGCATTTTGCCCTCCAGCCAGATATTCTGTGACTACACGCAAAGTATATTTGGCTGATAAAGTTTTTCGGGTTACAGGGAAAATTTTAAAAAATATGGGTTGGTTAGCATTATATGGTCGGGAAGAAGATGGAAATAAAAAGAAAGAAATCCAATTACCTGATTTAGGGCAAGGGGAAAAAGGTAAAACTGTAACTTTGGAAAAACATCTTGGAAAAACAACTGCCCCTCCTTTATTAACGGAAGAAACCTTACTTCGAATGATGGAAACAGCCGGCCGGTTAATTGAAGATGAAGAATTGGCTCAGAATATCAAAGATAAAGGTATTGGAACTTCATCTACACGAACAGCCATTGTGACTAGCTTGCAAAAAGATTCTAAAAGTGGACGAAAAGCGTATGTGAACGAAACAAAAAAAGGTTTGGTGCCTTCTTCTACTGGCATGGCACTTTATCTGCACTTAAAACATCACTATCCGCGTAGTCTTGATCCTATTATTACAGGTGAGTGGGAATATTTTTTGAAGCAGGTTGAGGAAGGGAAAAAAAATAAAGAAGAATTTATGTCCGGTATCCATGAAGAAGTCTCTAAATTTTGTGCAGTGATGGCTGGAAGAGAGCTTCCTAAAGTACATGTTGAAAAAGAGGTTTTATGTGGTTGTCCGGTGTGTCAAAAAGGGGAGCTTCTTGAGCGTAAATTGTCATTTACATGCAATCATGATGATTGTGGATTTACGCTATGGAAGGAAGTATCAGGAAAAAAACTTTCTAAAACTATACTGAAAAAATTATGTAAAAATGGTGCAACGGATGTAATCGACGGGTTTACTTCTAAGAGTGGAAAGAATTTTTCTGCCGCGATTAAACTGATTGAGCATGAAGCAGCCGCAGGCGGAATGAAAATGGCCTTTGAATTTTCTAAACCCGAAGGGAATAGCTACGGTAAAGTAGAAAGTTACTCACTACCCTGCCCTTGTTGTAGTTCTGAAATGTTTGATAAACCAAAATTACTAGAATGTTCACAAAAGGAAGATTGTGGTTTTAAAGTGTGGAAAATGATAGCTGGCCATGAGTTGACTAAGGATCAAATAAAAGACCTAATTTCATCTGGAAAGACAAAAGAGAAGCTAAAGTTCACAAAGAAAGATGGAATTAACACCTTTCAGGCGTTTCTAAGGCTAGAAATTTCAGAAAAAAAGGTTCTGTTTGACTTTAATTAAAAATTTGCAGTTCGAAGTGCTTATAGCACTTTCAAATTGTTGAATGAAGTATAGTATAATTAAAAAATTATATGTTATAATTATTTTTAGGTTTAATACATCTTTTATGAGTTGTATTATTTTGTTTAATATCCTATATAAGGACTGAAAATGGAAAACTGGTCTGGAAGTTTTGCTAATATCATCATCATTGCTGCGCTGGTGGCATTGGCATTTGGTTTCATCAAAAATAAAAACAAGAATACTCGAAAAGATGATGACGATTAAAATCTAGAATATCTTGTTAAAACCTTCTGCGAGACAGCTTTCCACGGCTGTCTCGAAATTAATTAAAGGGTGTAGTTATGGGGCAAAAATTGAAACCGGTATCAAAACTTTTTAAAAGTTTGAAAGGTATAAATCGGGAAAACTGGAAAGAAGTCTTACAAGATGGTAGTGAACAAATTAAAACATTAGCTTTAGATGCGGCCCAAAAATTAGGTATAGAAGCAGGTGAAACTGCTGAAATGGCAAAGAATGCAAAGTACGTCGAGGAAATGTATTTTGATGCCAAAGTGGTCCATTATCATGGAATGATTTTTGTTGTTCCAGTTGATACAAACTTTATATACTGTGAGAAAGATGAAGCTTTTCCAAATTCTCTTATTTTAAATGCTTCTGTTACCGATCCAAACACGGGTTTGTTGGAGGAGGGAGTAGTTAGGATTGCAAGAATAAAGGATTTGCACTTTGATAATCTGAGTGATTCAGTAAAGAACGTTTCAGGTTCTTAGATATAAATAATTTTGAGAGGAAAATCATGCTGTTTGGTAAAGGAAAAAACAACAAGTCTGTTGGCCAACGTGGACGAAAAGGAAATATTGGGGATAAGAAATACAGTTATTGGCGGCCGGCTCCGGGGAAGGTCTATGTAAAAGAGATGCGACGTGACCTTGGTAAAGGAAACTTGATTTATGTTCCAATGCATAGTCAGGACAAATTAGTTAGTCTGGTAAGTGGTAGCTGGGCCAAAATCAATCGCCATAAAATTGTTGCTCGGTTTTTACGCGCTAAGTATCCTAAAGTGTTTAAGTCATTTAAGCCGCTGTCCAAAAACACAAATTCTGTAATCATTCAAACACATTGTTTTGATTCTAATGGAATTGCACAGCCCAAAATGATCGAAATCTTTGGTGATATTCTAAAAACGCATTGTAATAGCTTAAATTACCTGATGAATGTCATTCGCTTCAATCATCGTTACAATCTTGACGGAACGCCGGCAGAACGTATTTCTATGGCTGAAAAAAAATACGCTATGGAAAAATTGGCTTTGAAGATTAAAACTGCTGAATCCCGTAATGCCAATAAATCAAATCCAAAGATTAGTCGTGCCTATCAAGAGGCTAAAGCTTTTTTAGCAAATGTGGGGTTGAAAAAATAATGAAAAGGGCTCTAGATTACGATGTAGTAAAAAAGGATTTAGAAGAATTTCCTGATGAAACAGTCCGCGCAAGGGCAAAAAGATTAGGTTGTAATCAGAATACATTGGGCCAGTATATTTTGGATTTGCGCGATCCGTCACGGAAAGTAGCTAAGAGTAAAAAAATTCATGAAGCAATGAGGAAGTTAAAAGAAGACTTGGAAAAATTCCCCTCTTCTTCTGCTTCTGAAAGAGCCGAACGCTTAGGCTATGCAGGCCCAGCATCTATTCATTATCTTTTAAATCGTATGGGACTGGCTACTCCAACTAGAAAGGTTAAAGAGACAGAGGAATTTTTGAACAATTTACTTCAGGATGTGAGAAAGTATCCAACTCATTCTACCCAACAAAGAGCAAAGCGTTTGAAAGTATCTGTATCAACGATCAGAAAAAAGCTTATTTACTTATCTGTAATAAGAGTAAAAGAAGATTTGGAGAAGTATCCAGAATCAACTCTTTCTGAGAGAGCTGCCCGATTGGGATATAAACTAGGAACAATTCAGGATGCCATAAATAAAATAGAATGAAAAAGAAGCCCGAAGGCTTCTTTTTTTATTAAAGATGTACGTTATTGCTATTTGGTTGGATAAAGGTGCCGTTCAAACATTGATAAATATAAAGGATGTCGGCGAAGTACGTTTTTAGTCCGTCAACAATATTTTCCGGCTTTGTTCCGTATTCTTCCAAAATTTGTTCACATGGAGTAAGGCTATACTTTTCAAAGATAGCCTTTAAGTTTTCAGGAGGTGCATCCTCTAATTCATTGAAAACTGATCCATATGTATCTTTAATATCAAATTCTGAAAAAACATAGCCTATGGCATATTCAGAAACTTCCTCATGGGAAGGGATACCAACAATAACCGAGATTTTAAAGCTACTAGTCTTTGGGATGCTGAGAATTTCTGCTACCCTTTTCTCATTCAAAATATCCGAAACATCAAATATCTTGAAGTAATGAGCATTAATGTTGGTTCTTGTAGCGAATGCTAAAGCCAGAATTTCTTTAATGTCTTTCCTATCCAACATGCCATCTGAACAAACAAATTGTAAACCGTTTAATTTGTCAGTTTTTTCTTTCGAGTTTTCTGCTTCGCAGAAGACGGCAAACTCACGTTGAATATTTTTCATAATTTTCCTTTCAAAAAAAACACACACAAAGGTGCAGGTATAAAGTATAAGTTGGAGTTTAGACTCCCTCATAATCCAATACATGAAAATGTATAGATGTACATACATAAATACTCATGGATGTGATTGCAAGTTTACAGTTATATGATATAATGCTCGCACAATTACCAATCATTAAAGGTGTAGTAATGATTATTTCTTTTTTGAATCAAAAAGGTGGCACAGGAAAAACCACCGTTAGCACGAATGTGGCGGCTGAACTTGCTTATCGAGGTTATAAAGTATTGCTTGTCGATGCTGACCCTCAAGCAACCTCATTGCGTTGGGCAGCAGAACGACCAATGGAAAAGCCTTTGCCTTTCAATGTTATCGGTATGGCCAATACGAGTATTTCTCAACAGATCCCCAAAATGTATGTTGAAAATCATTATGACTTTGTGGTCATTGATGGTCCGCCTAGAATGACGGCTTTGGCCAGAAATATCATGTTGGCTAGTGAATTGATCGTAATGCCTATGCGTGCTTCAGGTTATGATGAGTGGGCGACAAAAGAGATGGAAGAGTTGATTGATGAGGCTCGTGCATTCAAGCCGGAAATCATTTCTGCTATTTGTTTCAATGCCTATACTAAGAACACTAAAGTAGCTAAGGGTGTATTCCAAAAAGTAAAAGATAATGACTGGTCATACTTTGATAGTGTGCTTTGCAGTCGGTCTATCTATGCTGAAGCTGCAACAAAAGGATTATCAGTAAGGGAAGTTAATTCAAGCTCCCCTGCTGTAAAAGAGATTGAAAACTTGGTAAACGAAATTCTTCTTTTGAAAAAGGATTAAAAATGGCTGTAAAACATAATATTACTGCAAATGATTGGGCTAATGGTCATACTGCGGAAGATGAAAGACCGATTGAAAAAACATCTGGTGCTGTTGAAATGGCTGAACCACAAAAACGCTTGACAGTAGCTATGCCGGCCTCTTTGCATACAAAATTAAAGATTTATGGTGTACAACATCAGATTACCTTAAATGATATTCTTTTGAATGCAATCAAAGAGTATATGGAGAAACGTGACAACTGATTCTCGGTATAAAAAAACCGCTCTTATGATAAGAGCGGTTTTTTTAATTAAAAGGATTATCTTTGTAGAGATCTTTTGTTTGGACAGTGGAAATAGAATCAGGTAAATGCCTTTTTTCCATATTAATTTTCATGTCTTCTAGGAGTTGTAATAGGAACTTTAGAGTTTGTAATCCATTTTTATCATTAGTTATTGTCATGGAACCATGTATAGAAATAGCATCTATACTATTTTCAACCTCTAATATATCTGTTTCCACTGAAGTAAAAGTGTACCCCTCAAAATCGTTTTGAAAGAAATTCATGGTTTCACCACTTAAATTTGTCATTTTTAAGAGATTCTGTAAGAGCAGGAAAAGGATCAATTCCTGTTATTTGGGATAATTCATTTATGCTCATATATACACCTTTTGAATTACTATTTTCAGAAATGAATGCACTTGCACGATGTTTGGAAGGTACATAAACTGCTTTCCAAATATGGGATGGCACTAATACGCCAGAACCGATAGATTTTAACCGTTTAGTAGTAAATGCTGAACCGGTGACTATGTAAGCGGCTTGGTATTTCATCACCAATGAGCGAGTATTTTTTTCTATATCAGACCATGTGTTCCGATTATTGCCTCTATCTTGTGGAATCATATTTGATAAGGAAAAACTCTCATCTTGAGAAATTCTATCTGGAGTATCACCATTTGGATAAAGGTGTCCTCGATCATATCCACTATTTCTGTAATCGCTTAATAAAGCTCTTGCGTTTATAGGGATACGGAAATCTTCGTGAAAATTGTTCTGCCGGCTTTGTCTTCTAGCATTGACTATATCAGAATAAGTCAGGTATTCAGTTGCCCAAATACCTGTTTTGCTAAGAACAGAATAGCCATTAGAGTGTTTGGTATTGCATAAGACAATAATGCTTCTTTGCAATTTTGGATTCATGGAAACGGGATATTGGCTTAAATATGACCCGTTTTTGCAGGAACCAGCATAAACAAATGGGGAAGCTAAAAGAAAAACATATAAGATAAGGTTTTTATTTATCATGCTCTTGCTTTTCCGCGCGAGAACGTTTGCCCCAAACAACAGCACGACCATCACTCAGAATTGCACCTTTATGTACTTTGCTGAAGGCCGAACCTCTTGTGATGTATTTAAGTGATGATGTGCTAATATCGTTTTCTTCCATCTTTTGAAAGACGGACTCTTCTTGATTTTTGAGGACTTTTCCTACGTTTTCATCAATATCGTCGCTGTATAAATGAATAGGGTGATCAGATGTGCTGATATAGTTGTTTGTAGAATATTCTTTTCTTTGTGATGTAGGTTGAGAATCTTCGCTAATATTACGGCTATATTTAGAGGCTGGGCCATTCTTAGAATTTGAGATTTGAGGAGACAAAGCTTGACCGAAACCGGTTAAGAACATTTCAGGGGAGTGTTTTCTGTAATGAAGAACCATTAATTGAAATGGAGAGTTGCGGTCAAGGAAGCTGATTTTCAAACCGTCATGCGAGATTTGCTTGTTGATATTTTGCAGAGCATAACGAACTGTGTGGTTTTCAGCTTGGTTGATAGAAACTTCGGTTTGGGCGGAAGTAGCCATGTTTAAATATGGGACTTCTAATCGGCCGGAAAGCTCACGCAGGAGTTCTGACACATTGCCGGCATATTGAATATTAATCTTATCATTCAAATCTGCGGCGGCTACACCAAGAGATACGAAGAGCATTGGAATAGCCAATAATTTAAATTTCATCTTCATTTTGTGTTATACCTTTCAACTATATTAAAAATCTGTTTCGTCTTTAACTTCTTCAAACGTTCTAAAAGTATCTTGCTTATCTCGTGCATAAATTGCTTCATCAGACCACGTTTTTGAAGCTGTTATCTTTCGTAAAATAGAAAGAAGTTGTTCGGGTTCTAGACTTGAAAAATCCTCGTTTTGAAAGCCATTTTGCTTAAAGACCGACTGGATTAGTAATCTTTTCTTAAAGGGTTTCAAAAATTCTGTTTTATAAGTAGTGCGCTTTCCATTTGCCCAAGCATAATTAAAAGCAATGATGTTTATGTATTTGCCATTAAAGCCAAGTGGCAGAAAATATATATCGTAGGTGGGTGCATTTTCTCCCCTGCCCATGTTCCAAATACCGGAAGAAGCGATACATATATCTGGGTTGTTTAGAGAAATATCTATTTGTGATTTGTTTTTGGAAATGCTTAGAGATTGTGTATTGCTTCCTCCTTTGCGGCCCTTCTTGTTTGTATGTGGAATATCTAATTTTTGGCAGATTGATACTAGGTTATCTAATTCTTCTTGGCTGACACCAAACTGTTGACATACGGAGTCATTGGCCAAAAGGCAAAATTTTCCGTTCCGATGTATTCCTATTACTGCTGATGGGATATGAGCAGGATTAAATTCTGGATTTACTGAGAATCTGCCTGTAAATATTCCTCCAAACAATTTCAAATCCATGAATTTATCAAGCAATGGTTTAATATCTTCGAGTTTTCTACTCTTTGAATACTGCTCTAGTATTTCTCTGTATCCTGATGGTATATCATCAGACGTATATGTGTTTTCGATATTTGTTTGATGACAAATATCAATAATAAGAGGCTGTATAGAAAAGTAAGATGCCTGTTGAAATTCGAAGATTACGCGCATATACATAAGTTGGAATTTAATTTAATAATATTATATTACAAATTGTTTTAATTTTGCTATAATAAAAAATATTATTTTGAAAGGAAAATTCCAATGGACGAGGCTATCAAGTTACGATGCCATATGCTTTCTGATGTTGTAGGGTATCCGAAAGAAAAATCAAAACGCGAACATTTGACACAAACTGCCAAAAGTGCGTTATTGAAATTAGCACGGGAGAATCTTTTTGGTTATCAGGATTTTGAGGGTAATAAATATACTGGCAAAGGGAATGAATTAGAAGATGTAGCTATCAACGGGAGTGGTGTGATTCGTGGTTTAAACTTTCACAAAAATGAACTCCGTTTGGAAAATGACTTTATTAGTGGTGAGTGTGATATTTATATCCCATCTCGAAAATTGATCATTGATACAAAATGTACTTGGAGTATCAAGACTCACCCTTTCTTTGAGGGAGAGGGTTTAAAAAAGGTTGCCGAACTCGGTTATGAGTGGCAAATGCAAGGTTATATGTGGCTGTACGGTTGTGATTTTGCAGAAGTGGACTTTTGGTTGTTCCCTTGCCCTGAGTCCTGCCTTACTTCAAAAGATGACCCATATAAAGTCATTGAATTAGTCAACTCTATTCCTTTCAATCAGCGTCATACTACGGTTGTTATTGAAAGAAAAGAAGACAAAATCGCTCAGATTGCAGAGCGTGTTGAAAAATGTCAGACCTATTATGCTTCAATCGTTGAAGAATTTATGAATCGGACTAACAAATGAATACTTTTTTAAAAACTCTACCTGCTTTGGTAGTTTTAATTTCTTCATCAACTGTTTATGCAGACTTTGATAGTCTCTTCAAACAGCAACAAAATAAAGCTTTGAAAGATTATCACCTCGCTGTTGCCGGTGATTCTAAGGCCACTGCTTCTTTGAAGGAACGTGCAAATAAAGGTGATAGATGGGCCGCTTTCCAGTATGGGTATTTGGCGCAAACAGGCCAATTACTCGGACTAAATGGCAAACCGAATATTAATCTTGCTATGCGTTCCTATAACCTTGCTTCTAAAACTGTTGGTGATGATGGTAAATTGCGTAACATCTATGGTAATTATCTAGCAGCTTACAATATGGGGGTTATATATTATCATGGACTATACGGCGTGAAAGCCGATGGAGCGACTGCTCTGCGATGGTTTCAAGCAGGTGCTTTGAAATCTAATAATAGTAACCAAGTCTTTTGGCCGGCTGCCGTTTATGCTGCGCGTATTTACTCCTCCGGATATGGGGTGAGAAAGGATTATCGTGAGGCTTTTAAATATTGGAAGTATGCAGCATCAAAGAACGAACCGGTTGCAGTATATGAAGTAGGCCGCGCTCAATTCCTTGGTATTGGAACAGATGTTAACAAGCAATTGGGTATGTCTAATCTGAAACGTGCGGCAGAATTATGGAATATTGATGCGATGTATATGTTGTCTATGGCACATCTTCAAGGTAATCGGTTTCAAGAGCCAAATATTTCAGAAGCGGTGAAGTGGTTATTAATTTCTGGTACAAAACGGCCGCAATATGACCAAATGGCGACTCAATTGATGAATCAATATCGTATTCCTCCAAATAGACGAAAAATGTTATTCAAGGCAGCAGGTGATTGGATGAATAATCATACACGCGTACCAGAAGCATTTGATTATCGTGTCCCAGTGAATGATGATCCGGCTGTAAGATAAAAAGAAAGACCGCATAGGCGGTCTTTTTTTGATTTCAATAATTTTCCATACTATTATATAAAACAATTAATGTATAATATGTTTGTATAAAAATTCAGGTGAGGATGAATGATAAATTCAACTGAACGCTTAAAAATTATAAGACATATGATACTGGTCAGTTTAACCGGCATCCTTTTTTACTATGGAATGACTTGGTTTTGTTCTGTATTATGGGGGTTAGGACTGTTAGGTATTTATGGGCAAAAGATGAAGATGGTTCCTTCCTTGCTCGTAAGTTTCCGTTACATTAGCTTGATCTCAGCATTGGTATTTTCACTTGTTGGAATCTTGGTTTCAATACCTTCTGAGTCAATGCGCCCTACCCTGACTAATGGTGATTATGTTTGGGTTTCTAAATTACCAATGAAGCAGTATGAGCGTGGCGATATTCTGGTATTTGAAGAGGCCGGAGAAACTTTGATCAAACGTGTTGTTGCAGTTGAAGGAGATCGAATTGAATATAGAGACCATAAGTTATATGTAAACGGATTTTCCAAACAGGGTGCTATGTTAGGAGAGGACAGATATTCAGGGCCAATGCGAGATCGTGTCAATATTATTTATCAAGAAGGTGAATATTCTATATCGGTTGCAAAGGTCGATGATGAGTCTTCTAAAACAGTAAATCATGCGGAAATTCGTGATGGCCGGAATAAAGAACAGTGTGAATATGGAGCGGAATATATACGTTGCATAGTTCCTAAAGGCCATTATTTCATGATGGGTGATAACAGGGATAATAGTATAGATAGCAGATATTTTGGGGCGGTTTCCAAAGAAAATATCGTAGGTCGTGCAGTTATGATTTTATTTAACTTAGATAATCAGGAAAGAGTATGGAAAACATTGTAGAAAATAAATACTTGGTAAATATAAAAAAAGATATATTTCCTCAAGTTAATAGTGAATCATTCTGTGAAAATGACATCATTCCAGTAAGAACAGAACAAAAACGGAAGTTTGAATTGGGAATGGGGATCCTTCACGAAGACATCACATTGCCAGAGGTTGAAAGCCAATTCTTCAGAGTAAGATTGCATGTTGGAATGTTCCGTATTAAAGATGATGTGCCGGAGTTTTTGGCTTTAAATATAAAAGCTAATAGTGAAGAAAATATTTTGTTTTTTCTGGAGGACTTGGTTCATTCTGAATCTGCCGTTTTAACTTCAGACTTTATGCCGAGCCTGACCAGATTTGAGGCTGCTGTAAATAATCATGCAAATTCAATGCTCAGTACAGTTCTTGCATTAGAAGAAGAGGATACTGACTTGAATGTAGTTGGTTTTGATTCGGCCTCGAAAAAGTGGGTACCGAAAGATAAAAATGGATTTGAGATAGCCATCGAAGATGGGCGGTTTATTTTTGCAGCGGCGTTTGTGACACCTGATAATCTCAATGAACTTAATATTGTATTACTACAAATTTTAGATGAAGAAAAAGTCGAAAAGTTGATAGCTGTTCATCCCGAAGTATCCATTGAAGGATTTTATAACTACGAAAAAGCATCAACAGAATTTGAAATGTATGAGTTTTGGCATTCTATTTTTGAACATGTAGGTAGTGTTTTCACAACAGAAAATTAAGAAACAAAAAGGCCAAGCATTGTGCTTGGCCTGTTGTTTTAAAAGGTATGTATGGAGATAAGCGTCAATATCCTTTAGGTTCTGATTAGTAAAAAAAAGACCAAGCTAGAGGTGTAGGGCTTGGCCTGTTCTCTACAAGTTGGATAAAGGTGTATCAACTTTGGCAATCATAAAATATTATTATGGAATTGTCAATAGGATTTTAGATGCTTTGAAGTTTGATTTTATTTTTTTTGCGTTCGATATAGGCAATGATTACTTGTGGAGTGGTCATAACTTCCATTTGGGTGTCGGGAATACGGATACCAAAATAACTTTCAATCGTTAGAATAAGCTCTTGAAGATCTAAAGAGTCACCGCCTAAGTCATCGACAATATCAGAAGTAGGGCCTATTTCATCAATAGGTACAGTCAAAATAAGAGAGATCATCTTTAAAACCTCGTTTCGGATGAACTCACCGGTGATGTTACTGCTATCAACTTGTTCTATTTTTGGAGCAGACAATAAGTCTAGTGTTATGATACTGTCCTGACGAGGAATACAATGGCCCACATCTTCCAACAGTTTTTCTTCGTTATCATTTTCAGCTAAGTTATTTTGCATTTTATCCGCCCAATCTGGAAATAAAGAGTCATATTAATCTAGTTATTATAGTATAATATTTAGTAATTGGATAACTCATCTTTATCATTATGCGTAAAACCAAACCAAATTATTTTAAGTCATTGATAGCATCAATGATTTTATTAATTCCTGTTGTAGCTTTTTCCGAATCTGATTCAGGTTATGGAGCAGCAAAGGAAGATGGTTTTTTCTACTATAAAGACCCAAAAGTGGAAAAGAAAGCCAAGCCTGAAAAAAAACCGGTACAGAAAAAAACTGAGCCAGCAGTGCCAGCACCGAAGAAAGAAGAACCGACAGTAAAACAGGTAGAAACGCCCTCCCCTGCTCCTCAGCCGAAGTTTGGCTCAGTTGCATGGTTGAGGGAAAATCTTGATCGTTTGCGCGATAAGGCGATTGATGAACCGACTTTTGAGAACATTCAAGCTTACAAATACGCAGAACGTATCACGTTGGACAAATCTTCAAACTTCGCAGCGATGAGCCAAAAAGTAATTGACCAAGACCCAATGTTGAATGAGGCTGTCCGATTCCCGATTGCTGTTGCTGCAAGAAGTTCGGCGTTATATCAAGTAGCCAAGGCTAGAAAAGCCATTATGCAGGATATGACTAAAAAAGTAGGTTTATGGATGTTTTTTGATTCATCGTGTACCTTCTGTCATGCACAATACGCAACTATGAAATTAGTACAGGAAAAGTATCCTGAACTAGTCATTCAATATATCAGTACAGATGGCAAAATTCTAAGCGGTATGCAAAACAGTTTTAGAATGGATGTTGGTGGGACTCAAGCTAGAAAATTAGGTATTCAGTTAACCCCTGCTGTGGTGATGGTAGTACCTTCACAGCGTAAGTTTGCCATTATAGCTCATGGCGCGATGGCCGCTGATGAACTAGAACATAAGATGATCACTGCCGGTATTGATATGGGTATTACAGATAATCGCCTGACGAATATTGCAGAGTTGGAAAAACGTGGAATTATTTCAGCAACAGATATGCAGAAAATTCAACAAGAGGCAGAAGGCTTAGACATGACTGATCCTCAAAATATCATCAAAATCATCAATGGTGCAGTGAAGAGAAATATGTAATCATTAAGGACCTTCGTTTTCAGACCGCTTCGGCGGTCTTTTTTTTTTGTCTTTTATATTCAGTACACACAAAAAGTGTGTTTATTTTTTTTTTGAAAGGATACCTGTATTTGAGATGATGCAGGTTAGGTATGTTAAATTAGGAGTTTGAAATGTTGAAACATTTTATTGTATGGATGGATCCCAATAATAAAAATGGGAGACAGATGGCGGAGAAAATCAATGGGTTAACGCTCAATTCTCATCCTGATGGTGTTAGTGGTGCATTGCGTGAATACTTGAAAATTGCAAGTTTTAGTGATGTAGATGATAAATTTACCATAGAACCAGCAACATTATTTACAGCCAGTATGAACATGAATGGGAATGATGCTCTAGCATTTCTGATCTATTCTGATGAGCCGGAAAGTTCAATTACAGGTGCTTCTTTAGAAGATGATCTGAAATTAATTCTGAAAAAATCTGGCACTAAAAAAGTTTCTGATGATGTTCTGTATAAGGCGTTAGATGGGAATGCTGTAAATTGGTTTTATTCACGCCATAGACTAGAAATCCAAAATTGGCTCATAGAGAATATGAAGTTAATCGATGATTTTAACCACAATTTATGTGATGTACTTGATGGTAAATGGCAGTCTTTACTTTGGGAAGTAGTCTATCAGTTTCTCTACAAAGAAGTGCTTCCGCATTTGGATGCTCAAGGAGGAACTGAATGAGATATAGTAACCATAAAGACTATAATGATTTAGTAGCAAATGTAGTTCAGTCAGGCAAATGGCAATTTTTCTCAAAAAAGGGTCATAAACATGCTTGCATAAAAAATGTAGCTAATGGTCACCGGTTGGCGATTCCTTTATCTCCAAGTGATACTAGAGGGCTACTTAACCTAAAAGCACAGATACGCCGGCTTGAGCGCATTCTATGAAGCTTTTAACTTTGTAAATCAAAAGACCGCTTCGGCGGTCTTTTTTTATAAAAAAAAGAAGCCCGAAGGCTTCTTTGGATTATTTAAAATTAATTAAATTGCACTTCTTGCAAAATTGTTCCATTTGCAAAAGACCATTCAATGAATTTTAAAAACATTTCGCTATCTTCTGGTTCTAATGAAAAACCAAACGCTTTTACTTGCATAAGCTGTAACGAAGGAATGTACGAAGCGCGTATGGAATAAAAATTTCCATTTTTCAAATAACCTGACTCCAGCTTCAGAGAATAGGATTCGTTTCCATATGTTGTGTTATTGGAAAATACCAATGAATACTCTTCCATCAAGTCTTGCAAGATAGGGTTTTTAGCTTTGAATCCATGAAGGACAGTCAATTGAGGTTCAAGGAACTCATTTACATCATCTGAATTAGCGGAATACTCATGCGAGTTACCATTAATAATGTAAGTTACTTCATGTTCATTATCTCTATTATATTTAAAGGCGAAAACGATGTTTTCAGCCTCTGGCCATGATGAGAAATCTATAATGAAATCAAGCAAATGTCCTGGTTCCTGTTCCATATATAAATTGTGAGCAAAGTAAATAACGTCTTCTACTTCGGAAGATGTTAAACGACTTTCATGCTCTTCAGTCTGTGCAAACCGAATCATATCCTCAGCAAGTTGCTTATTTTCACAAACAGAAAGTGCCGAAATATTTGTTGATACCAGTTTACCTTTTACTTCAAGAGAAGAATAAATAAGAGACATAGATTTTCCTTTCAAATAATGAAAAAATAGTGCAACAAGCACAATTAAAGAATATAATGTTCTAATTATTAATTCACATTTAAACGGAAATGAAAACACCTTTATACTTATCCCTCATACTTAGTATTGTGGCGATTGGATCATCTTCTTATTCTGCTTACTATGTTTACCAAACTTCTTCCCAAAACTCTGTCAATTTAGAGAAACAGCAAAAAGCTTTTGGAGAGATCGAAAAAAAATTCCAAGCTATTAATGGAACTTTAGAAGAACTCAAAAAAGAAAAAAGTGAGATTTCAAATAAAACGTCTCAAGTTCATGTTTTGCCACCAGAGCCGGTTAAACAACAAGAAGAACCGGTGAAAGTGGACATGGCTGCTTCTTCACCTAACAGTTCTAATGCGATCAAAATTGGATTGAGTTGTTATGAGGCGCAACGCAGAGGTATTGAACGTTTAAAACATGATAAGAGCAAAGAGGCTTTAGAAGAGGTTGAAACGATGGTGAGTGCCGCCTGTCCCAAGGAATAAGTATGGATGAGAGGAATGTAACACCACGTCCACCAAATAAATCCATTCAGAAGCATAAATTGTTTTTTTTGGAAGATATTATTAAGGCCACGTTTTTTTTCTTCTTATCAATTCTGAATTTCTGGGTAGGATTGAGAACGCCTTCGTATATAGATTTAGATGGATTAGGCACCGCGGTTACATTCCTATTAGGTATATTTTGTTTCTATCTAGGAAGTCGCCATCTTAAAAGTGCCTATTTTAGGCTAAAAGGAAAATTAGTAGAACGTTTGTATTATTGGCGTTTGAAATTTTGGGCATGCTATGTTTATAGAATGTTCAACGTGTACAGGAATGTTTTCCCAACAGCGGTTTCATCTGATATTGATATATTGTTAGTAAAAATAGCAGAGCCATCTGTAAAAATTACCGTAGAGGTTAAAACGGCCCAAAGTGATTGGGGCTTGTCTAGCATGTTTTCGTTTAGTTGGTCATCAAAAGCTAAAAATGCAATTCGTCAGGCCAAAGCAACAGCAAATTCTGCTAATGCAAATTTAGCCGTACTTTGGTTGCCTCTTTGCACTGACAGGGTGTGTTGTTTTAGAGATGGAGTTTTAGTAGTTTCTGGTGGCCCAAGAAAATTAGTTAAGGCGATCAAAAAAAACATTTAAGGAAGCTGATGGTTTCTCTTTTTACCTATGTTCTGCCCTTTCAACATCCGGTTGATGAGGCTGATATTTTAAGCAAATTAGATCGTTTTTTTTATTCCGCATCCCAACTGATTGCAAATGGTGGGGCATATGGATTGGTTGGAGTGTCCATATTTGCGGAAAAGGTTTTTTTCAAGATACAGGGTATAAAAGGTTCGAATAGTTCAGTAGCAACCGTACATATTGAGAAAATTAAATCTCTTTTTTCATCTTCGTTTGCAATCAAGACCGACATTGGCTCATGGTTAAAAGATAATTCCGCAAATGAATTACCATTGATTGGTTTTGACTTCCCCTACCGACTTTATCCTAAAGGGCATAGAAAAAAAATTAGGTTAAGCAGGAATAAAAAAGAGTCTGATCTGAATAGCGAACCAATCAAAGAGATTCAGTACACCAAAAAAATGTTAAAGGAAGATATTGAGAAAGAAATCGCTCAATCTCCTAATAAACTTGAGGCTTTAAAGAAGATTAAAGCCTTGCCCAAAAACCACCAATTTAAAGTAATTTTTTTGCTTAAGTGCATACCGAAGGCTGATTGGCCTTTAGATAATGATATTGCAACTGCGATGTTTTATTCATCAGAATGTAGAAGGCATATTAGATTATCTTGTCAAAGCTTCAAGATCGGTCATTTGTTTAACGAAGTGCAATCTAAGGTGTGGGAAGTATTTTCCCAAAAGATTTTTAGTACATTAGACTCACCTGATAATTTTTATAAAGTTCATTACACAGTAGTCCGGTTGACTGCAAGGGCCTTTAGTCAACAAATTCAAGGGCAACCACAAAGTATATTCAGCCTTTCAGAACTCGATAATGATGGTAGTGAATTGATTGAGAATGATCAGATGTTTTATAAGTCAGGATGGGTGGCTGATTCACCAGAGGTTCATTTTGAGCAAGAAGAATCAGATTCCCAAGCAAGGGAACTTGCTGCAAAGCTTGCAAAGAAAATATCTTCTCGAAGAGAAAGATAAGTTTGATTATTTTTTAAATGAAAGAAGGAAAAAAAATGGCTGAAATTCGTGCGAATAAAACCGCAAGTGTTATGCAAAAAAGCACAAGTCACATTGGTAATGGTCAATTTTATGATCCAAAAAACTATCGTTTTGGTTGTTTTAATCGAGGTTTTTTGGTTGGTTTCCCAAAACGCGAAGGTAATAAGATTGTAGTCTCTCGAACTGCTAATGAGTCAGGTGCAAGTTTTGCACTTGATGTAGCAGAGGGTTTAGTTTTCGATGAAGTTGCAGCACAAAGCATGTTGCACGAAATTGTATTCCAAGTTAGTGGTGCGCCTGATGGTAAGGGTGGTTACGAAGCCAAAGCAGTAGTTACGGAAGTAAAACCTGTTGATGCTCATGTAATCCGAAAAGGTAATAACATTTTTGATATTTTCAGTTTGAATGATGATGGTACATCGTTAAAAATTCTTCCTCGCGCGGAATTGCGACAAACCCAGTTGGATGGTCTGGTACACAATATTGCAGCTTACAATGTTGTACGCTTTAGTGGCATTTGTACTTCAATTGAAATGAAAAATGCAGCGGAAGTTTCCGGTATTGATGATACAGGAGCAAAAGAAGAACCTTACTTGGAAATGCGTATCCGGCAAACAAGTGATAGCAATGAGTGTATCCCCGTGCGTTTATACGGTAACGTGGCCGCTCATCAAGCTGTTTTGGAACGCGCGGTAATGCGACCATTTTCAGTTTTTGGGCTGTTGCAATTTAGTAAACAACCTATGTATAGCAATGATGGTAATCCCCTTTTAGATGCAGAAGGCAAGCCGGTTATTGCTAAAGAAAATTTCATTCGTTTGCGTAAAATGCCCCAAACACCTACCGCTATGGACATCGTTTGGTTGGCCGAAGAAAGCAAAGTGAGTGTACCTACTTGGGTATGTGAAATCTGGCAAGAGCATCGCGCGCGAATGGAAGAAAAAGCGAAAGCACGGGCGGCAGCTCAAGGTCAGCCCCAAAATTCTGACATGAACATGTAGTTAATATAGAGATTTGTGTGCGCCGTTTTGTTTAAGTTAAGTCGAACATTGCGGCGCTTTTAAGTATTTATATGTATAAATGTAAACACATATTTATGTACATATATACATATAAACTCTTAACCTTTTGGGATGTAGATAGTGATATTACAAAAACATTCTGTTGTTAAAGCAGCTTCTTTAGTTTTTTTCTTTTGGTTTCTAGTTGCCGTTGGAGTATCTGGATTTTTGGGTTGGTTTCATATAACCATTTTTTCAGTACGTCTCATTGTATTGCTTGTGTGTATAGCCTTGGGATGTCTGTTCTCATACACGACTATTTTTTATGAACGTCGGGATAATGAGAAAAAATTGAATAATAATCCTCTGAGAGGTGTTTCTGCCTCTATTGGTGAAACATTCAATTTTATGCCTGATTTAAAGAAGTTAGGTGACAGGGTTTCTGATGCTCAATTAAAAAAATTTGAGGCTCCTGAAATTACAGCCTTGAGAAAAGAAATTAGCCTCAAGGAACAAGCAGAATTTCTTGATGACTGGCGAAAGAATACTTTGGCCAAAGGAGAAGAATATAAGCCATACGTTGACCTGTTCGATGAAATGCTGCAAGTAATGGCTCATCCTGATCATATACAAATTCCAGCTTCTCCCGTTGTTGTAGGTGGAAGAAATCATGGTAATCGTTCTGTAATTACTCATAGTCTATTGGTAAGTCAATTGATGCTTTTCCGCTCCAAAGAATTTGCCGATATGTATGAGCCTGATATTTCTTCCTATAAGTTGTTAAAAAATCCAGACTATCGTTTTAATCCGGATGATCCCCTTATTCCTCTTATTGGTTTGGCGCATGATTTAGGCAAGCTTGAATCTTGGGAATATGATGAACAAGGAAATGTGGTAGGGGTAAAGTATAGACACGCGCAAAGAAGCGCAATGGTTCTCACTAGATTGGATTCGTTTTGGCACCCTGCCCTTAGCTATTCAGTTCTTGATATTGTAAAAGACGGTGAGTCAAAAAACCCCAATGAAAATGACCGTAACTATCTCAGCATGATTGCTTCGTGTCACCATGATATTGCTGCTCTACCACATCTATCGGATAAAAATAAAGACTTTTGGCTTGGTAAGCTAACGGCCAAACAAAAGGCTGTCGCTGATATGCCGGCAATCATTTCCGACCGTCTTCATGCATTAATGCAACTACTGTACTTATGTGATAAAGAAGCATCTTGGATTGAAAATCAGAGCAACACTCAGCCTATGAAGGTGAATCATAAGTTTGTAGGGTTGATGAAGCAAGAATGGCGTAATGCTCAAAGAGCTTTGGATAATGAAATAACCAATGGGTATTTGGTTGCCAAAACGCCGGAGCGTATGGAACGGGCGTTTTGGCAAATTTTATATTCTGCTATTACGTCAGAATATTTTATTAAAAAAGATTCTGAGTCTATGAGCCATTCCCCATTAACTTATAGTGAGGTTTTGGATTCTAACGGCAAGTATATTAAGGATGAAAATGGTATAAACAAACGCTATTTGTTTATCAGTATGGCAGCACTAATCGAATATATCACTGACAAAAAGGTTTATTCGGCATCAAAACTTCAAAATGAATATGTTGATGAGTTCAATGCCATTTTGAATGGATTTTTTGATTTTAAATATCCCGATGAAATTGGCAGAGAAGAAAGTGCAGGAAATATACTTTTGAATATTGCCAGAATCGCAGGTATTCATCGTTCTGACGTTATTGAGCCTAGTAAAGACAAGCTTGGAGCCTATGTTGTATCAATAGGTCTTTATGCTAAATCCGCCATAGCAAATAAAGATGGGGGCTTTAAAACATTTTCCGAAGTTAAAGGTGAAAATGATAAGGCTCATTGCCGATCTTCCACACATATGGTGTGCATAGACTTGGAGTTACTCAAACAAAAAGGTATTCCTATCCATGATTTATCCAAAATACACAAAAGTGATTTAGTAGTTTTTGTAACTGGCTATTCTTTTGGTGCAACTGCGGCAACTCAAACAACAAAATCCATGAGTGAAGAAGATAAGGATAATTTAATTGGTAATGCTATTTTACGAAGTGCTGAACAAAAAAAATCTGTTAAGCATAATTCAAAACTAAATCATTCTAAAAAAGAAAAAGCAAATCCAAAAGATGTTGTAGAGGAAAAGAAAGATTTAGATAAACCAATAGCCCCAGATTCCAATTTAGTTAATGGATGCGTTCTTAACGTTGCAAGGAGGAATCTAAGAAAAATAGAAGATTTGGCAATGACCAAGAAAAGTGAAAATGGAATATTTTCTGATGATACCGGTCGTATTTTTGGTTACAGCTTTAAAGCGAATTTGAATAACGACCGTTTGATAGTTGCTTCAGAAAGTCCTGAATTTTTCCTGAATGTTTTCGGTATTAAAGTCAACCTAAAGGTTCAAGAAGATAAGACAACACATATGGAATTGCTTTCTAGCGATAGAGAAAAAGCACTTTCTGTTTGTGCTGCAAATTTTTCTACCAATGGCCGCATCAATATCGGTTTTTTGATTAAGGAATAACGCATGTTTTTAAAGGTAAAAGATGACCGAGCTACAAACCATTTAAATCCTTTGAATCCTGAAATGACTTTAGAGGAAATGGTAGATATGGTTTATCACCATAAATATGGTGGGCCAAAAGAAACAGCCGGTATTATGGGAATCGGTACAGCAGTTATCCTCACAACACCTGTCGGTACATTTGGTTTGTCACAAATTGCAACGGCGGTGGCAGAAACAATACCTATCCCTTCTACTGCCGTATATTCGCTTGCTCATGCATTGATTTCCTATGGTTTGCCGATTATGTCGTTTGCCGGTGCCTTAACATTATCCGCGCATGTTTTGTCCAAATGGCGAAAAAGGTTTTTGCTGAAGTCTGTTGCAAGAGTTGAATCAAGTATTCCTCCTTTAGATGCCAAAGATACTGGAGGTTTATTTTTAGGTTACTCTACCGATACTGGAGAGAAGATCGGTATTCCTGATGACAGTTTGTTTCGTCATTGTTTGATTGTAGGTCAATCAGGTATGGGTAAAACAGTTCTTGCATCTACAATGATGTTTCAACAAATTCAACGTGGAGGCGGTGTTTTATTTATTGATGGCAAGGTAGATGCATCTAATATTCAGATGATTTATGAGATGTGTGTTTGGGCTGGAAGAGCGCAAGATTTTTTAGTGTTGAATCCCGGTCAACCATACATTTATCGTTTGAAAGCTGATGGTTCATTGGTTGATGATAAAGATTATGATCAAACCAAAAGTCATTTATATGAGCGAGTTGCAAATACTAATACCTACAATCCTATTTTGGATGGTGATGCAGATGAAATTTCTTCTAGGATTATGTCAATTATCCCTAGTACGGAAAGCAATGCCGGTGCAGACCACTATAAACAAGCCGGTTCTGAAGCACTTACAACCTTATTTGGAGCTTTAAAAGCTATTGGAAAACCATATCATTTCTTGGATTTGGTAACTCTTTTGAATAGTAGTGCCAGTTTAGAGCAATTAGCTAAAGAATTAGATAAAGTAGCATCTACTTCAAGTGATGAAGATGTAATTAATGCAAATAAGAGCCTAAAACTGTTTATTGATCGCTATCGTGCTGGATTCGGTCCGAATGCTGGCAAGGTAGATGTTGATAAGATGAAAAATTTACTGGGTGGTATTGCTGGTCGATTATCTCAGTATGGCGTTGGTGCTTTTGGCAAGGTTTTAAATGATCTAGAACCGGATGTTAATTTGTACCGTGCAGTAACTGAAAGCAAAATTGTATATGTTGCCCTTCCGACAATGGGTAAGGATATTTCGGCTAATAACTTTGGCAAAATTCTTTTGGGTGACTTTAAGACTGCCATATCGTGGTTACAGAAAAATCCAGCTAAACGCCCTTCTATCCCTTTCATGCTCTTTGCAGATGAAGCTGCTTCATATGCAACTGAAGCGTGGGCAGTCGTTTTTGAACAAGCTCGTTCCGCCGGTGTATTTCTTTTACCTGCAATTCAAACTGATTCCGGTTTCACCAATATATCTGAGGATTTTAAAGAACGGGTGATGGGTAGTACATTTACAAAGATTTTTTTCCGTGTTGGTACTTCTGCTATTGCAGAAGTTGCTGCCGAATTAGTTGGAAAAACTAGAAGAGTTACAAAATCCACTAGTTTTAGTGTTGGCGATTCAGCTTCAGCAGAAGCAGTGAAGTTAGGTCCTGAACATAACAAAGGTGCAAATGTAAGTGGCGGTGTAACTGAACGAGAAGAAGAAAAGTATTTGGTAGATACCGGTTCTTTTTTATCATTAAATATAGGTGAATGTGTAGTTTCTTATGCAGGGAATAAAATTTTTGATGTTGTGGTTCCATTGCATAAATTTAGTGATGAGATGAAGAAAAAAATCGGTCCGTACCGTTTGAATTTTCCAAAAAAACGTGGTGTTGTTGGTATTAACATATATGAGAACAGTACAAAGGGAATAAAATCAGAAGCAAATTAGTGCATATTTATGAATTAAAATATGTATGTACATAAACACATAAAGATGTGTAGATGAATATACATATAGGAATTTAAATATAAGGATGATTCGATTGTGGAACTAACAGAACAGGATTTTTTGGACGGAGCAAGTAAGAATGATGAACAAATATCTTTCGATAGCCTTATTGATTTTTTTAGTGAGCCTTTTCATTTCCCCGATGAGATCGGCGATGGCAGCAGTTCTTTGGCCGCCAATAGTGGAGATGTTCAAGATGATGCTTTCTTTAGTTATTTGGGCATCGAAGAATTTAGTCAGTTCACACCTTTTGCTGGTTCGCAGTCTATTGACCCCGAAACGCTTGCTCTTTCCATCCTTGGAGGAAGAACTCAAGAAAAAAGAAGACGAGAAGTATGGGCGAAACACTTAAATGATGCGTGTGCAACATTGGATGGCACTTTGGATGAAAACCAACTTATTTTATTTCGTGAACTGTTTGCAAGGTTCTACGGTATTTTTGCCGCAGCAAAAGAGAATGCTCAAAGTATAAAGGATAGCATTTCATACTTTTTCAGTAAAAAAGGAAGCATCGAAAAAGAAGACGATGTTCCATTTGAGGATTTACTGTTAGCTCTTGGTTCAGATATTCGGCCGGATTATATCCGGTTACGCTTGATATACAAGATTTGGAAATCTGGTTGGTCAATGCCACCATTACCCTTTTTTTATACACCAGTGCCACTGTTTATTGAAAACAAGATGGATGCTCTCTTTAATCGGAATAAAGACATCATTTTTCATGAAGGTTGGACTTTGGGAAATGCCACGTTACTGATGGAGTTGCTTTGGCAGCATATAGGTATATCGAAAAGTGAATTATTAGAGCTTTATATGAATAGGGATAATTCTTTAAATAGTATTCAAGTTGAAAAAATGCTGAATATGCTGGTAGATGCACGCATTATTTCAGTTCAGACGCATCGGCGTGAACGTATCACTGATTTGAAGAAAAAAATTCTTGGTCATGTAGAAGAAGTAGAAGCAGACATCCCACGAGTGGAATTATCAGAGCCAAGGTTCTATTTGATTGGCGATAATCCTGAAAAGCTTGTGTCAGACATATGGGAACACGAGAAACGGATTGTCAATACTACATTTATGAGTGTTTTTGCATTTGTTTCTTAACTTTCATAATGGCATCTGCTATTATGTGCATAAGTACATTTGTACATTTATATGTAAGTGATTTATTTCAGATGTAAGAGGAAAGCCTATGTATCAAACTTACCGATATGCTGTTTTAGAAAAGAATGGTTTTTCAGATATTGAAACGGCCCTACTCAATTACAGAAATCAAGCGTGGAATGAGTTGGCTACTCTCTACAACAAAACACTTTCTACACAGAAAGAGTACATTCGACAGTTTAACCAAGGGGCAGTAAATGCGGTTGAGGAAGCTGCAAGTTTGTCTTTGAGGAATAAATCTGGAATCAAATTGCTACTGGATACATGGTTTTTAGAATGTAAAATTCATACAACCCGTATTCGTCAGCTCTGGGATGAATTTAAACAGAAACGAGCTGAATATATGAGTGAGCTTGATATTTGGTGGCCAAATAAAGATAAACTTTATTTCCAGCATGATCAGGCGCGTAAAAGCCAATACAAATTGGTGCGTGAAATAGCCTTACGACCCACGCAAGCAGAAAACCTCAAGGGTGCTTTCCACTATCGCTTTCATAAACCAGTTAAAGTAGAAGAAATTCTCAATAAAGATGATGGTGCTGTTGGTATATATAAAGTGGCTGGTACAACCAATACTTTCCGTATCCGCATGACTTTGGATAAGTCTCCAAAGGAACGAGATTGTAAATATGAAACTTCATGGCTTTTTAAAATGCACCGACCATTACCGGAGAATTGTGAAATCTCTGGAATCTGTCTGAATGGACATACGGATCCATTTGGCCGTTGGGAAGGTCAAGTGGCATTCACAATCAAAGTTGCAGATCCACTTAAAAAAGAAATGGGGTGCATTGCAGGAGTTGACATTGGTTGGCGTTTTGGTGAACAAGGCATGTTATGCGCCACTGTATGCTATGACGACAATGTATTCGAACGCTTATTTATGCCACCTGAAATCGTATCCAAATGGATACATTTAGAAGAATTGGGCATGACTATTCAAAATTCCTTGCCAGATAATGTAAAAATAAACTGGTTTAAATATGCGACTTTAGGACAAGATTTGGTCTGGCTGAAATTGACCCGTAAGCATCGAGAGGAATGGCATCATACCTTCCGCAAATTAAGAGCTTACCGTCGTCAGCTTTTTTATACATTTGCCAATCATGTGACAAATCGCAGCAAGGTCATTTGTCTTGAGAAGTTAAATCTGATCAGATTACAGGCAATCCAGTCTTTGCCGGTTCGCGGCCACCAACGCATGGTTTCCCCTTCTTTGTTGATAGAGATTCTGAAGGAATGTGCTGCAAAAAAAGGGGTATATGTTGAGGAGATTAAATCTAACTCAACAACTCAGATTTGTTTTGAGTGTGGGCATTTAAACAAAAAAACCGGAGAAGAAGCCAGAAAGACAGACATGAAATGTGAGAACTGCTTTCGGCATTATGATCCCGATGAAAATGCGGCTGCTAATATTCGCAAATGGGGATATGAAACAATGTGTGAAAAAATGGACAAATCAGCAGCATAACATCTTCAATGAAACATAAAAGCGCATACATATATATGAATGCGCTTTTTTACATTTATACATATTTAAATTATTAGTACATATTTAAAAGGTTTTAGTTCATATTTAAGAATGTCTAGCTAACTGAATTATCGCGTGATTTTATTTATTTGTACAAATTAATAATTTGTACAAAAAAAAAGAAGCCCGAAGGCTTCTTTTATTCAGAAATCGAAGTTTACAAGAGGAGGAGTCTTTAACCAACTTTTTAAAGACTCTTCTATCAAGTGAATATTCCCAAAGTTAGGTGAAAAACAATCATCGAAGTTTACACCCTTGGCCTTTAAACCTGACAGATAGGCTGAAACAATTGTTTGATACCCATATACACCATCTTGATTGCCATGCGATATAGGTAAGTCATCATTGTGAAAAACCCAATCATCTTTAAGGTTATCTGTTAAACAAAATATTCCTGAATCTGTATCTGCATCAAATAACCATGTTTGACCATCGCAATCTACTGAAAAGGACGTATCCAATAATTGCCTTCTCGAAATATAATACCTTCCAGTATTTGCATCACACAAATTCCAAATTATATCTTTGCGTACAGATGTTCTTATTGACAGCCGCTTTCTTCGAGAATGGCGATAATTGAAGTTGTCTCCAATTAACGCACTGAATTGCCGGTTCTTTCTGATAGCGAAGTTCATTACAAGATATTCTTGATGGGTGGACATTTTATTGTCATTTCCCTTACAAGCGTGTCTTGCTAGAAAACTACCATTCAGAATAGTCATGGCAGGATTGCCTTGAAATATTTCCGATTCAAAACGGCCTTCATTGATACTTATACTTTTTGTTGGAATGCCAACAATAAGATTCGTAGCAACAAAATCAGCAGTACATCTTAATCCATCAGAATTAGTCATAATTTTCCTTTCAAAATAAAAAACACAATATGTGCTTGCCAAGAATATAAACGATACGATTTTCTGAGATTCTACAAACACACATATTTATATAAATATGTACATACATATAGATGTAGATATGTGCTTATGAATTGCAGGCTAGGCAATACATTTTTATATTCAAGGTCGGCATTTAATATGCTTTTTTATTTTGAAAGGAAATTTTATGGGATTGGCAAGTTTGCAGATTTTGGTGAGATGCATTTCTCAGAGAGAAAATATAAAGGTAAGAATATCAAATTCTGCCTCAACCGCATCAACCAATGGAAAGGAAATTGTTATACCATACCGATGGACAACGATAGATGAGCCAGAAGCGGAAAATCTTTTGATAGGGATTCTTGCCCACGAAGGAGCAGGCCATATCCGGCATACAGATATTTCTGTCTTTTCTTCATGCCCCAGCCCTTTGCATAAAACTATTTTAAATATCCTTGAGGATATTAGAATAGAAAATAGGGTAATTGAGGAACGTCCTTTTTTTGGGCCTGTTCTCGCGGAAGTGGTTGCTTACCTTGAAAAAAAGGAAAGTTTCTTTTCTTTTGACGAGGAAATGTCAGGATTAAATCTGCTTGTATCTTCTTTACTTGTTTGTGGACGTGCATGGTGTATTAAGTGGCAATACGCTGTTTTACGAAAACAGGCTAAATTGTTTTACAAAGTTGCACTACGAAACTTTGGAAGCTTATGGTCACAAGTATTTAGGATAGCTATTAAAGCGAAGAAAGTTAAAAGCACTTCTCATGCTCTTGATCTGACAAATCAGATTTTAGATTTGATCAAAGATTTAGCGGAAAGTGATGACCAAAATCCTCAAGTCTTTACGTTGCAAGAATCTATCGCCAATGGTGATGTCTGTAACATAAAAACTGAGCTGAATGATTTGTTGGAAGATGCCTTACAACAAATTTCTCATGTTACTTCTGGTTTTGGTAGTTCTGGTTTTGGTAGTTCTGGTTTTTTACCTGAGATGAATGACCATAGAGAGTTAATACGGGCAAACGAATCTGTTAAGCGGCTTCGGAAGCAAATTTCTCTTTTATCAAAAGATATAGGAGAGAAATTTGAAGCAGAAAGACAGGTAAATCGTGCTGTAACTCGTAACGGAAAAAAACTTTCGGTTAAACATCTTCATCGTGTAAGCTTAGATAACCCGAATATTTTCCGAAGCAAAAGAACAGAGATAGCTATTGATACCTCCGTCCTTTTTTTAATAGATACTTCGTATTCAATGATTTCTGAATTAGAAAGTGGAGAAACTAGGATGGATGCAGCTAATGCATTAATGCTTGGTTTCGGTGATATGTTAGAAGAGCTAGGAGTTGAATATAAACTTTCAAGTTTTTCGAACGTCATTACATCTGTAAAAGAATATGACGAAGAAAATTTTGGACTTTCTGAATATTGTTGTTTTTACCCTAAAGGAGGGACAGAAACAGGACAAGCAATTATTCAAAATTTACCAGACTTAATTTGTCGTCCGTCCTCGCGCAAAATCATAATTTGCGTAACAGATGGAGAAGCTGATACAAGAGTTTTGTGTTCAGCATATGAAGAGGCGTTACGGAATGGGATTGAGATAGTCAATATTTTTATCGGACAAGAGATTTCAGAAATTAGAGAAATTTCCGACCGATTTGGCTTCTCAAGCGAAACGTGTAATGATTCATTTCATTTAAACAGATATTTGCTTTCTGTATTTAGTAACCTTTTGGATTATTAAGTAACTAAAAGAAGCCTTCGGGCTTCTTTTTTTATGTTATTATGTACAGTTGTACATTTTTGCATTTTTACATATTTGATTATGTTTTTAAAGAACTGGTATTTCCAATTCTAATTATAATATGTAATAATGAAATATATTTTTAATTCAGTATAGAACTCTTTTTTAGAAAGTATTCCATGAGCTTTAAAAAAACTCTTTTGGCCATCGTTGTTTCCGCAGTAGCTGCAACAGCTTGTACAAAACAAAATGCTGATACAGTTGTATCAGATGTAAATACATTCCAAACCAAACCGGCGGAAAAAGAAGTCCAAGATAAAATCAAGACTGCTTTAAGTAAACAAATTGGGAACGGTTCTATCGTTATCGACGAAATTAATACCACACCATCACCAGATTTGTACGAACTTATCGTTAAGGTTAATGGCGACAAAAATATGGTATATGCGACTAAGGATGGTAACTATATAGTTGCAGGTTCTCTGCTATCTTCCAAAGAAGATAAAAATTTATCTGCCGAACGAATGATGCAGATTCAGAGTCAGGAACAAGGATTTGACTCTCTTCCATTAGATGTTGCTATTAAAAAAGTTTATGGGAAGGGAACACATAAAATCGTAGTGTTCAGCGATCCAGATTGCCCATTTTGTAAAAAACTGGAACATGATTTTGCCAAGAATGCAGATAAATTGGATATGACCGTATATACTTTAATGCTACCTATTGAGGAGTTGCATCCGGGCGCGCTCCAGCACGCTCGTCAAATTCTGTGTTCAGAAGATCCTAATAAAGCTTGGTATGATTGGATCTTAGATAACAATCAACCTATCGACAAACAGGAAACTTGTGAAAAAGCCAATTCTATCCTTGAAAAATCAGGTGAAGCAGCAATGAAGTTTCAAGTTCAAGGTACGCCTACTATTGTTTTTGAAAATGGATTTAGCCAAGCAGGTGCAGAGTCAGTAATTCAGATTCAAGAGACGGCTAATAAAGTTGCCGAGCAAATGAAGCTGAATAAAAAATAAAAATATTGGAAGACCGCAATAAGCGGTCTTTTTTACTTCCTGTATATTAATTACCATCCATACTTTTATTTTTTTATTTGAAAGGAAATTGATATGAATATCGCTGAAAATCTACTTAACAACCATTTTTGCTTGTTCCCAAATACTGGTGAGCATGCGGAAAAAAACCAAATTTATTTCAAAGGCGAAAAATGCAAATCTGATTTTGCATTTTTTGATACTAAAAACAAGTTTGCATACAATGCTAAAAGGATTGAAGTTGAAAACAGGCCATACTTCCTAAGTATAAATGTTTTTGATTCACAAAATAAAGTCTCTGTAAATGGTACCTTATATCAAAATAAGCGTGATTCAAGTCCTGAATTTACGGGTTATTTAGGTGATAAAAAAAATCCAGTTGCGAAACTTCAAGCTAACCGTAAGCAAACACGGGAAGGAAAATGGTACATTTATGTAGAAGTCTTGCCAGCAGATTCTGAACGGTTGATAAGCCTTTCTGAATGTCCTTTTTAAGCACAAAAGAAGCCTTCGGGCTTCTTTTTTATATTTTTTGCTAGTGCATTAGTACAATTTTATTTGAAAGGAAATTTTTATGAATCAAAATAATCCATCTATTCATGCAGAAGAAAAATTTTCTGTTGTAACTAACTCAGATAAGTCTTGTGATATAAGAACAAGCGGAAGATGCTCGGTTATAGGTAATGTAGGTGCTTCTGTCTGTATAAACAACAGTGGCTCATTTTCGTATATTTCCAGTAGTGGAGTTAATTCTTCTATTATCAATCGAAGTGAAGGTGTTCAAATCTCTGTTGCCGGCAATAATTCTCGTATAGAGAATACAGGCAAGGCATGTTACATATCTAGTTCTGGAGATAGATCCGAAGTTATTAATACTGGTCATTCATCCAAAATAAGCTGTTTAGGAGCTAATAGTAATGTGCTAAATAGTGGAGCTTTTGCTGAAATTCATATTGGTGGCTATCAGTCAAGCGTTGATTCTTACGCTGAATCTGTCTTTATTCACTGTACCTGTTTTTTTGCTAGAGTCGAAGCTAGAGGAAGAAACGCAGTTATTACGATGATTAAAGGTGGAATATTTAAAGCCGGTGAAGGAAGTACAGTTAGTGTCTTTGTTACCAAGTCAGGAAAACCGCAGTTTGTACAAGGATATGTCGGAGACGATCTTAAGGCCGATGTCTGGTACACAGTAAATTTAAATGGAGATTTTGAAGAGTTAGAATCACAAGATTAGCACTTCAAGAGATATTCATTAATCCAAAGAAGCCTTCGGGCTTCTTTTTTTTTAAAAAAAGAACCTAATAAGAGCTTAAATTGAATGAATAGGTAGCAATCTTTTTTTCATAATATATAACAATTGTTTCAGTTTTATAATATAATGTTTAAATTGTTTGAAAAGGCTTTTTGTCAAATGAAATTATCTTTGATATTACCTGTTGCTTTGGTTTTGAATAGCGTGCCAGCCTTAGCAGGAAATAAAATATATGAGTGCTTACATGGGAAGATTCAGTCATCCTCATGTATAAATATTTTGCGTGGCTATTGGTCGCATAAAGATGTGATTGAGAATGCGGCTAATCGTTATAACATTCCTGTTTCACTTTTAAAAGCACAAATAGCTTATGAGTCTGGCTATAACAAAGATGCACGTTCACATGTTGGTGCTAAGGGATTATCCCAAATAATGCCTGCAACGGCTCAGTATCTAAAAGTGTCATACTCAAATCTGAATACGCCAGATATTGCAGTAGATGCTGGTGCGAAATTCATGAGCCAGTTATACCAAGATTTTGGCAGATGGGATTTAGCATTGGCAGCTTATAATGCCGGCCCAATGCGTGTTAAGCGAGCAGGATATAAAATTCCGCGTATTAGAGAAACGCAGGATTATGTCCAAAATATTTTACGCCTTGAAAAAGCTTTTCGAGATAAAGAAGGCAGTAAATCATCAGTTCCTAATAATTTGATTCAAGATACAGTTATTGCCACTCACACAAATGATGTAAAACAAGAGAACTTGGTAAAGGTATCTTCAAATATCAGTCAGAATCAAAACTTTATTCCTCCCAAAAGATCAGAGCGCGTAAATGCGACCCTTCCAGTGCGAACTAAAGAGGGATGGGAGCAGGGTGAAAAACTCAGTCAAGCAAGACATAAGAATAACCCTCAAAATGTTTACCATGTTTCAAATCACGTTGTAGCCAAAAAAAATAGTAATTCAGGCGGCTTCCATAATAGCGGTAATCGGCAAGGTTATTGGAATAGTGGTGTAGTTTCTATTGCATCAGAAAACTAGTAGTTTAAAGAAAGGAAAATAAAATGGGACGTGTTATCGGAGTGGTTTTTTGTTGTTTTTTGCTTTTTTGGATTTTGACCTTTTTAACACCAACGGAACAGCGTGCAAGAGTAAATAACTTTTGCGCTCCGTTTCGCTATCCGATTCAGGTTGTAGGAGCAGCGGTATCTGCATTTAATGAAGATGGTGGCCAAAGTATATCTAATGAGGGTACAGAAGCAACTAATGAGTGGTGTCGAGACTTCGCGCCACGTTTTTTAAATATTTTTGGTGCCGGTAAAGAATCAAACACAACTGAAGCAAATACTGTATCACAACAAAAACAAGAGATTATTGAACAAATAAAATTTTTAGACTCTCCTGAAGGTAAAGCAAAATTTTCTGAAGAGGAAATTAAAAAGATTAAAGCATCGTTAGTAGATGAATACCGTTCTTTGGAGCAGGGTCAACCAAAAAACAAAACGAATGAGAACGGTATTTCTGAACAGGATAAACTCTAATGGCTGCAAAATATAACAGAAGTAATTGTGAGTATCTTGCATCTGATTTCGGATTTGACAAGAATTTCTTAGAAAATTCGATTCAACATGAGAATGTTAAGTTTGATATTAAAGGCAGTGGCTTATTTAATGTTAAAACTGATCCATCCGTTGCAAATTTCTTAAATACGCTTTTTATTAAAGCTGCTGAAAAACATATTTCTGATATTCATTTTTCTTCCCAACCTGATGGTGTACATCTTATTTTTAGGAATGGCAATGGTTCTTTAGATGAAATTATGGTCATCAAACCAGAGAATGCGTTGGCCATTGAAAATATGATACGAACACAGTGCAATATCAACGTATCAGACCGTGAATCCTTAATGGATGGCGGTTTTATGATGATTGAGCCAAAAGAGCAAAAAGTAATCTCAGTTCGTGTTTCTATTGCACCTACTCAATTTGGTACAAAGATCGTTTGCCGTATTCTGAGACAAGATGAGAAATTTAATCTTGGTAATTTATATATGGCAGAAGATGTAAAAGAGGTTTTCTATAAAACGCTCAAAGAAGAAAAAGGTTTGATTTTAATTTCAGGCCCAACCGGTTCGGGTAAATCGACTACTTTATTTTGCGCTTTATCGCATCGTAATGATGGAACTGTAAATATTTGTACAGCAGAAGATCCAATCGAATACATGATTAAAGGTGCAAACCAAGTACAGGTTCATCATCGTTATCGACCGTTTGCAAAGGTATTGCGCTCTTTTTTACGACAAGATCCAAACATCATTATGGTTGGTGAGCTTCGAGACAACGAGACAGCGGCGGTAACTATGCAAGCGGCCAATACAGGCCACTTAGTATTTGGAACAATTCATACGAATAGTGCAGCAGCTATTATTAGCCGTCTTCTTTATATGGGTGTTGACCGGTTTGTAACAGCAGACGCTTTACTTGCTTTTACGGCTCAACGTCTGGTGCCAAAGTTATGTGAACATTGCAGGAGACCTAAAAGCATTCCTTCAAGTAGAACACTTCCAACACGTTTCCCATCAGATACCTACTATGAGGCAAATCGACAAGGATGTTCACATTGTAATAAGGGTGTCAAAGGCAAAATACCAGTTATGGAATTTGCCTTAAATACACAAGCAATTAAAAATGTAATTGCAAGTGGAAGAACACAAGATATTCAACAAACCTTATATAAACAACCTCAATACCGAAGTTTGGTAGAAGAAGCATTACGAATGTCCCAAGAGGGATTGGTAGATTTCCATGATGCCCTTTCTGTTGAAACAGATTTTGATGAGTTGTCACAACAAACCAATGCAGCAGAGGAATAAAAAATGATTAAAAAATCAATTATCGCTATTTCGCTAATTTCTTCTTTATCTATGCCGGTATTTGCTGCTGATGATCCATTGGCAGGTTTGGGAAAGCCACAACAGAGTCAATCTGTTGATAATTTCGTTAAACCATACATGGTTGTAGGAAATTATAAACAGGATCAAAACCGAGTTTTCATGTTTTTTTCTTATACCTGTCCATATTGTCAACAAGTATGGTGGGGCATGGAAGAATGGGGTAAGACGATTCCGTCCCCGTATCGTTTTGTTTCTATTCCGACCATTACCACTATTGAGTCTAGCCGAGTAGCAGCAATGGCGTATTTTATTGCTAAAGAGTTGCGGCCAAATCGTTTACATGAGTTTAATCGACTAGCGTATGCGGTTGGTGAAAACTCACGAGATATATCCGGAAAGGGATATGTAAACGCTTTATTCAAAATTGGATTAAGTGAGGCAGAAATCCGGCAGGCATTAAATAGCCCACAGATTGATGCACAAATTAAAAGAGCGATGAATTTAGCTAAACGTTATAACGTTCGTCAAACGCCTAGTTTTGCCGTTGCAGGTAAATATACAACTGATGTTGGTTATGCAAACGGTGATTATAAAACATTGGTAAAACTGCTTAATGCGCTTGTATCCAAAGATATTGAAGAAAGGTCAAAATGATGAAGTCACCTTTAAACTATCAAAGGCTGATGGTGATAGTTATCGTGTTGTCTTTGTCTGGCTTGATTTTTATTTGGAATACAAATATACCTAAATGTCTTATCCCTGAAGGTCAATTTACAACGTTCAAAAGTATGGAAATAGATCGACCGGTAGAAACTGGAATAAAGAGTGTTTTTACTTCTAAATCCTGTTTTGGACAAGTGGAACAATCAGATGTTTATGGACGGACAAAAGAGGTAACTGAGAATTTACAACAATATAGTTACCCTGTCTTTATAAATACGAGAAGATTTACAGCGTTAGGTTTATTCGTAATTGCGGTTTTTATAACAGCTTTTATTTTTAAACCAAAAAAAGAAAAAAAATAAAGCAATAATCTGAAATACAATTCATAAGTTATATTTTTTAATTGATAAAAACAACAGATATTTGTAAAATGCTTTTATCCGATTTCTGGAAGAAAAAAATGTTCACATATAAAAGAACTCTTTCGGCATCAGTATGTTCCATGTTGTTAGCAGCATGTGCAAGTCATAATGATGTACCAAACCAACAGGAGGTGCAAAAACAATATAGCTTGCATCCTGCTCAACTTGTAGTTCTATCAGAAAACAAAACTGATGATTATGCGGAGTATGCTGAATCAGAAGGTAGTTACTTGTGGTTGCCACAGGAAACTTCACCATTTGGCATCGTGTTTGATATGACTTTTGAGCAGAATACTGTAACGTTCGTATCTTCATCCGCACGTTTTACAGTGCATTTTGCAACTGATTCTGCTGTTTTAACGGCCAAAGCAAAAGCTACATTGAAAAAAGCAGCTAATGAATACAGAGGTCAGAAAGTAGCAATCAGAGGTTATGCAGATCCAAGATATACCGCTTCATATAACAAAGCTCTTTCCGTTAGACGCGCTGATGCAGTAGCGAAATACTTGAAACAACAAGGTGTGAAAATCGGTTATTTGCATGGTTTTGGCGAGCAACATCCTCTCGAAACAAATGCGAAATCAAGACGAGTAACAATAGAAGGAGCAGATGAATGAGTAGCGAATATGTGAACTTTCCAGCTTATCTGGATAATCCCCCTCAGCTTTTATTTTTGGAATTTGATGATCTGTTGCCTTTTTTTATAGGCTTTAGCTTCGGTGTCATTATGGAGCATTTAGGCCGAGGAATTATTCCATCACCCTTGATGTTCGGTATGATTTTAGGTGGAATCGGAACAAACTATTACATTAAATACAAACGAAACTCACTGACAGGTATTCTACTTCACATGGGGTATTGTTACGGTCTTGGCCCATTAAATAAAGTGTTCAAAATGGGTTTCACTAAAGTTTTAAATAACTAAAGGTAGAAGCAAATGAAATTATCAAATTTTTCAAAATCTCTGAACAATAGCCAAACAACCAATAAAATTTTAATTTACTCTTTGGCTATTTCTCTTACAGTTAATGTGATGCAACAGTACAAAATTAATGATTTACATGAGCGAATTGTTCTTTTGCCTCCTAATCTAACTGAAGAAGCGCAGGTCGCATGGAATACTGCTTCTCCAACCTATTTATCTCAATTTGGTTTGTATATCGTTACCCAAATTTCAAATACCGTTCCAAGCACAGTAGATTACACAATTAAGACTCTTCAACCATATTTTGCTAAACCAGTTTGGAATCAGCTTAAAAAATCCATTGAAGAAATTCGTGATGATCCGTCTTATGAGGGTATTAACCCGATTTCTTCTTTTCAGGCATTGGGTAGTGCAATTTATGAAAAAGAAACGGATACCTTCTTTATTTCCGGCCGAGTTGTATCTAGTGCCTATAAAAACGGTGTTCTTGTACCAGTTGGTGCAGTAACAGTGACGTATGAATACAAAGCCAAAGTTCAGAATGGCTTACCTTATATCACTGAATTTTGGGCCTACGAAGGTCCTCCTCATACTCTTGATTGGGCTAAAGGCAACAAGGCAACGTATGAAAAAGAACGTGCTGACCGTGCTGAACAGGCTGAATACAACAAAGATGTAATCAATCTGCCTAAAGTTCCAGACCAGAAAATTAATATCCCTGATAACACGGAAAATATACCAGTTGGCACAGCAGTTGATACTGCCGGACAAATCGAAGAAAGAGCGCAAGGTATTCGTAGTGAAAATGGCTTATCACCTCTTCCTAAAGTAACAGAAGACGAATACAAAAAAGCATTAGAAGAAGCAAAAATTAAAAATGCAGAACTAGGCCGAGAAGAAACAGCCATTGGTCGTACTAAATCAACCGACGAAGAAGAATCAAAATAAGGACAAAACATGAAAACGAAGCAAATTTTTTTAGTCTTTGCCGCTTCTGCTGCTGCTTTTTTATCAGCCGGCATTCAAGCCAAAACTTTACGCCCTATTGGTTCTGCTCCTAAGTATTACCAATCTTCTTCATCAAGAGGAGGTAGTTCAGTCCTTCAGCCTATTGCATCAGGAACGGTAAATGGCGTTCAGACTGTTTTGTCTCAATATGGTGAAAACCATTCTGTTCGAATGTCATCCAGTTTACCTAATATCATTATTACGCCTTTTGCTGAGGCATCAGTTGTGGCTGTTGATGGTGTTGATTGGACAAATAATGGTAGTAGTCTGCTCATCTCTTTACGAGGTAACAAGAATAAAGCATGGATCTCTATTGTTGATAAAAACAATATGAGTGGTACGCCAATTTCTTTGACATTAGTTCCCGATAAAAAAATTGGTTCTCAAACCGTTGTCGTATCTTTAGGTAAAGGTGCGTCCGTTAAAAATGAAGCAGTATCCGGTGGAGGTAAAAATACATATGAACAAAATATTCAGTATGTATTTAGTAGTATTGCACGCCAACAAATTCCAGAAGGATACAGTATTCGTCCATTGACCTCTACTTTTGCTATGGCTAATGGCATTCGTGTTGACCCTATTGAAATGTATTCAAGTGCAGATGATGATGTATTGCGTTATAGACTAACTAATACAACCGGCCAAACACAGATTCTTGTAGAAGAACAATTTGGTCGATCAGACCGCGTTAAGGGTGTCAGCATTTATCCAAAATTGCGTTTACGCCACGGCGAAAGCACTGATGTGATGATTATGATCGGTAAACATTAAAATTGGAAGATACAAGTCATGGAAAATAAAGACAAAAAAACAAAAGATACAGGCGATCATAAAACATCAGCCTTAAAAGAAAAATGGTCAAATATGACCGGTGCTGAAAAACGTAATATTCTGATTGGTGGTGCTGTCGTAGCAGCAGTAGCAGCAGTTTTTATTGCTGACCAGAACAGTCCAACAAAAGAAGAACGTGATGCCAAAAAAGGTAAAAGCACACAAATCGCAACACAGATTGTATCTCCGGCAAGAAAAGATATTAGCCGTGAAGATATGATGCGTTCCTTGACACAACAAAAAAACCGTGCCGATCAACTGGAAAATCGGTTACAGCAACTTGAAAACGGTGATGGCAAGAAAGGTGCAGCACTTGGAGAATTAGACCGTGCCGCTAATGAATTAGATGATAAACCCAAAGTAGATGTAGTAGAGACCAAAACAAATACGCCTGTTGGCGGTGTAGGTTCAAATACCGGTGATGGCGCATCTCAAAATCCTAATAATGGTTCTACTGTTCCTCCTGAAATTACAGGTTCAAATATCAGTGCTGCTGAGAAAAATGCAATTGGCGGTTTGGATATTGGTTCAGATTCTGGTACTGGTATTGGTGCTTCCCAAGTTGGATCATCAAATGTTCCTCCTATTGATGGAAGTGGTAATGTTACTATGCCTTCTTCTTCTGGAGATCCTTCTGTTGGAATGGGAGGAACTGACCAAACTCAAGGTAGTAGTTATTGGAAGCGTGGAACGACTGGCAATAATAAACAAAGTAGCCAGACTACAAATCCGTCCGAAAAAAAGTCCCAATCGGGCGCACTCTATATCCCCTCAAATTCAATCTTTAGAGTGGTTAGTGTTACCGGCCTGAATGCCCCGACTTCTGAACAAACACAAAAAACACCAATGCCGGTTGTGTTGCGTGTAAAACAACTTGCACGCTTGCCTAATCAAGTTACAGCCGATTTGCAAGATTGTATGATTGGCGGAGTAGGATATGGTCAGATGTCAGATGAACGTGTCATGATTCGTGTAACCAATATTAGTTGTATGAATCGTCATAATCAGGCTCTTGAAGCTTCTATTCAAGGCACACTTTATGGTGAAGATGGCAAGGTTGGTTTCCGTGGCCGTATGGTAAGTAAAACTGGCGAAATCATTTCTCAAATGATGAAGGTAGCCGCATGGAGCGTACCGGCTCAAATGTTGGTAGGTTTAGGCAGTAATATTGAAGTCGGAAAAACAGATCGCTCGTCGCATACGAGTGTATATTTGAATACAGGTAAAGCGACTGCCGATGCAGCAACAGCAGCAGCTAACGGAGTGGGAAATATCTTTAATGAAATTTCCGGTATTTATAAACAATATGCACAACAAGTATTCCCAGTTATTGAAGTTAATCCGGGCCGATACGGTACAGTTGTCATCACAAACGGTTTCAAATTGAAATTGGCCGATCAAGAGAAATAATTCAGTTAAGGAAAAAGAAATGAAAAATTTGGTTCTTGCCGTAGTGTTGACAACAGCTTTAAGTGGTTGTGCTTCTAGCTTCAACATTGGTGAAAAGGATTTGTCCGGCCCAGTTCCACAAGGTTTCGCTTGTGCAGATGGTGTTCAAGCAATGGATTTGACTAATGACTATCAAAATGGTGACAGTCTTGATGTCGATCTGTGTAATTATGAAAAGAAGGGCCGAAAATCCAAGAAAAACAAAAATCAGCCAAAATTAACCCATGAAGTTTCTGCTTTTGGTGGTACTGTTATTCCGGATATGAATGTGATTGACGATCCAAAACCAGTTTTGATGCCGGCACAAGTCATGCGTATTTGGGTTAATGCTTATGAGACAGATGATGGTTCGTTGGCTTATCCGGGCCGTATTTTCACCGAGATTACTCCTCGTAAATGGAATGTTGGTTATTCTGCTCAGAAAGGCATGAATGGCAACAGAACTATTTCTCCGTTAGCTGTACGAGTTGAAGAAACAATCCCAACAGAAAATAGTAAATCGACTGCAAATTCACCTGAACAGGCTGCTGATGCAGCAGCACAAAATCCTGAACAAGGAAGTGCAAATGGTACAGATGGAAAAGCATTGGAAGACTTGAACGCATCTGTTCAAGAATTATCCGATAAAGTTAAGAACTTTCCAGAAGCTCCATTAGGTAACTAATTAAAATATTTAGAATAATCCAACAATAATTGTTTTGTTGGGTTATTTTTTGAAATTATATTGAAATATTTTTTAATTGTGCCTATAATCTTTTTAGAGCTTGCCACTTAGACTTAAAAGTGGACATATTGTTAGCCTTTTCAAATCACAGGCTGAAAGTAGTTCAACGTTTTTTATTAACCTAGGATTGATATTATGTCTATTCAATTGACTTCTACTTTTGCTGACAATTTTTTTGCAGTAGAAAAAAAATTAAAAAAATACGATAAGCTGGTAAATTTCTTGCTGCTCGCTATGGCCGCTTTGGTAATTTTCGGTATGCAAGCCGGTGCATCAAGTGACGACACCTTCGGTACTTGGGCTTCTTGGATGATCGAAAAACTGGAAGGTTCAGGCGGTTTCGTTTTGGCAATTATTGCCCTGATCGCAACAGTTTGGAATGCCATGATGGGTAACTTGAAATGGACAGCGTACATGTTGCTCGTTGTCTTGTTTGCTACTAAAGGCCCTGGCGTTCTGCAAAGTATGTTTAACTTTGTATTCTAAAAATACCGAGTAGAAATACCCCTAGCTTGCTAGGGGTATTTTTTATTTATATAAAAAAATTCTATATTGTTACTATTAATAAAAAATAATATGTTAGAATTGTAGTTATTGTAACCAACTAAAAATAGGATTTTCCATGTCCATCTTTGAATCCTTCAAAAAACGGGAGCGTGTGCGTGAGTTCATGTCGTGTACTGCATACGACGATGATGCCAAAATTATGTATCATGAACGTGATAATGCTTTAAGCTGTATTTTGCAATTTCCGCCTATCAGTGGCGGCGGACAGAATACATTAAAGACAATTCAAACCATTTTAGCTATGGAATTTCCTGCCGGCACATTGCTTTCTTTTACAAACTTTGGTTCTCCTTATTTACCTGATGTAATCAATCCTTATCTAGCAGAACGTAATACAGCGATGGCCTATGGCCAGTCCTTAGAGCAAAATAGAACTATGAATATTGCTCGTATGTCCGTTCGTTCAAGAGCAGAATTTATCAATCAGGGTTCTCGGAAAAAACTTATTCCATCAGTAGATACGCGAATTTTGTCTTCTACCGGATATTTCTCTATCAAAGTCCCTTTGAAAAATTCTACACCTTATAAAGAAAAAAATTCAGATCTCAATATCGAATTTGAAAAAGAAAAACGCAATTTTGTGGATTTGGTTAATGCCATTATTGCACAAGGTAAAAGCTGTCATCTTTATTTCAAACATATGGAAGAAGAAGATGTAATGGCAATGTATCGTAGATATTTCAACCCCTTTGGTGCAACGGACACAAGTATTGATGCTACCCAGACTATGAACAACCAATTTGATCCAGTTGGTTCCCGTATGTCTTGGAATAAAATCCGTCATGAGGATCTTCACTTCAAAGGCTTTAATGAAAACGGCGAGCAAAACTATGCTGGCATTTTATCCATCGAACGCTATCCACTCAATGAAAATCGCTTTGCTTGGTATCGAATGATCGAAATGCTGGGAAACGTTGATGGTGCCGGCGTTCAAATTGGTATGCCTTACGCATTGACTACTGTTATTCACTATCCTGACCAACAAAAGAAAATTATGAAGTTACGTCAGGACCAAGCTTTGACAGATAAACAATCGACTCCCACTTTCCTTAAATGGAATGAACGATTAAAACTGAAATCGCAAAGCTATCCAGAAATGAATAGAGCTTTGTTGGAAAATAATAAAGTCGTAGAAGTAAGTACCTCTCTTACTTTATTCAATCGTTCTAAGCGCGAAATCAAGGCCGCGTGTTCACGCTTGAGTGCCTACTACCAAAATCTTGGTATGTTCATGTTGCGTGAGCGTTATATTCCGGCTGTTACCTTTTTCAATATGTTGCCTGCTAACGCAAGTCCAGAAAGTATTAAAAAAACATACCGATTTAAAACAATGGCTTCAGGCCATGCAGCTCATGTTTTGCCCATTCTTGATGAATGGCAGGGATACGGCAATACTTTATTGCTCAATACCCGTTTAGGGCGAACATTTAGTATGGACTTCTTCAGCAACCTGAATAAAAACAAATCTTTTGTTTTGGCTGCTGAAGCAGGTGCAGGTAAATCATTCTTGATGAATACTATTATTAGGGACTATTTGTCAGTAGGCACAAAAGTTTACTTGTTCGATAAAGGTAAGTCATATTTTGGTTTGGGTGCTATTTTGGGTGCTCAAATTATGAATTTTGACAGAAATACAAATATTTGCCTGAATCCATTTACTCACGTTCAAGACATCAATGAAGAAATGGAGTTAATTTTGCCTGTATTTGCAAAAATGGCAGATCCAGTTGGTGTTTTGAATGCTGAAGAAATGGCGATCCTAAAAGAAGCTATTCTTGCTCAGTTTAATAAATATGGTAATGATGCAAGTGTGACTGATGTAGTCAACTATCTTACTATGCAAGAAGCTGAATTATGCCATCGACTAGGCCGTTTGCTTAATGATTTTACGTCAACGGGTACTATGGGCCGATGGTTTAATGGACGTAATACTTTTTCTTCAGAAGCTCAATGGACTATCTTAGAAACACAAGACCTGTCTAGTAATAAACATTTGCAACAGGTTGTATTGATGGCCCTGTCGATTAGTATTGAACAAGAAGTTTATGCTTCTAACAATGGCCGTAAAAAACTTATGATTATTGAAGAGGGCGGTGACTTACTGGCAGATGAAACTTTTGCCAAATTCGTTGCATCTCTGTATTCAAAAGGCCGAAAAGAAAATACCGGTGTTGGTATTGTTGTTCAAACATTGATGCAATTGTTACAAGCGAAAGATGGTCTCTACGGTAAAGCAATCCTTGCATCTGCTTCGACTAAAATGTTTATGGAGCAGAAACCGGAAGCCATTCAAACTGCAATAAAAGCCGATTTACTGGATGTTGATAATTACACCCACAATTTGATGATGTCGGTGAATACAGCTAAAGGTCAATACTCTGAAGTATGTTTTGTTACTGCAAATGGTTCAGGCATTGCGCGATTAATTGAAAGTCCATTCAACCGTGTTTTATTCTCAACTGAGGGTGAACTCTTTAATAAAATCCGTTCTCTCGTTTCACAAGGTCAAACTGAAGGAATCTTGGAACTTGTTCAACAAGAAGCAGATCGACTGTACCCAGAATGGGCTGAAAAAAATACGATTAATCCATTTGACGTTTTAGAAGAGGTTTAACTATGGATGAAGAAAATAAAAATACTGATAAAGGTAATGACAAGTCTAATGATATAAAAAATATCGTTCTGGATTCATTAACGCCTAAAACAGATTTGGCCAAAGAAGCTGTTTCCACTGGTTCCGCACAGATGTTAGCTATGATCATTTCTGTTTGTGCGTTAGTTATGGCGGCACACTTAGAGTATAAGAATTGGAATACTCATTCTATGCCTAAAGTAGCTGTCGTAGATGAATCAACGTTGAATACTTCGATTGGTTATGAGGTAATGCAGAAAGCATGTAAAAACCCCAAAAAAGCACAGGCCGCATCAGAACAACGTGTAGCACAGCTTGCAGAGGTTATCAGCAACATGCGCGATTCCGGTTATGTAGTCATAAATAAATCTTCTGTAATGTCTTATCCGGCAGGAAACGACATTACAGAAGCTATTGCAGATGAGATGGATTTAGAATTAGTAACTCCGGAATTTGCTGCTAAGAATGCTTGCGAGGGCTTTGCCAACACAGAAAACGCTGAAAATGAAAATGATAGCACTGAAGGCGGAGATTTTGATGATGGTTCATTCGACTAATGAAGAGCAGAAGTCTGTTCCTTTCAAAACTAGGATTCTGTTCAGTTTGGGTTGTATTGGCTTCTATTTTGCTGCCTCAGCCGGTATAGATAAATGGGCAGAACACTACTCCATAGGTTTTGAATCAATGGTTGAAGGATGTTTACCCTATCGTGCGTATCTTATAAAAAAAGATATTAAAACAGCAAATCGTCATGATTTGGTTTTCTTCAGTTCCAAAGGTATGCAACCAATTGCAAAAGATGGCTTACCAGTTGGAAAAATGGTAATGGGCGTAGCAGGTGATAAAGTCCGTATTGAGAATGGCCAACTTTTCATCAACGATAAATATCTTTCTAGCTTGAAATATGGCTCTGACCGTTTAGGGAAACCGATCAACTTTTGGGATAAGGAATATATTATTCCGGAAGGCAAAATTTTTGTTTTTGGAACAGAAAAAAAATCGTGGGATTCTCGTTATTGGGGTCTTTATGATATTTCGGGTATTCGTGCAAACATTCAACCTCTGTTCTAATTTGAGAAAATCCATGTTTACTACCAAAAATATTTTTTTCACTTCATTAATGCTAACCTATTCATTAGCAGTTTCTGCCTCGCCTACAATGAATGAGTTAAGTGATAATGCGAAGAAAAAATCTCAAGCATATTCCTCTTCCGCTCAAGATGCAGTAAAACGTTCGCAAAGTACCATTAAACAAACTATTCAGAAAAATGGACAGTTCTTTAATTCAACCAGAAAACAAGCGGATGCGATTGCTAATCGTGCTATTACTGGAACAGTAAACGGAACACCAGATAAACAAAACATGATTGACACCGGCGTGAATACATTTGTTTTTGTTTCTCGTTCTATGCCTGAAGATGTTTTGTTGACGCTGTTCCGTCAAGGGCTTGGCCAACATAAAACTTTCTTTGTTTTGAGAGGATGGGGAGAAGGTGATGTTAATCAAGCGTTCAATTGGGTAGAGACTGTATATGAGAAATTGGGTGATGTTCCTAATATTATTGTATATCCCCAATTATTTGATTTCTACAAAATACGTCGTGTTCCAGCGGTCGCTCATCAAGACCGTGACAAGAATTGGTATCTGATTCAAGGGGCATTAAGTATAGATGCCACTATTGAAGAAATCAGACGACGTAACTTCAAACACCCATTAAGTAGGCAGTGGCCAGTGGTTGAACCCGATCAAGCCGCAGTGGAGCGAAATAAAGTATCCAAAACCGATTGGAAAAAATGGGATCAGCAAAATAGAAAAGCTTTAGCTCAAACCTTTCTTGGCACTTTGCAATTACCTTATTCGTCAGTTACAGAAACAACCTCGTACACGCCATATAAAATTTTGGATTACGATGTAAAAGATAGGTTTGGCAAAACTATATTTCCTAAAGGCACTAAATTAAATCCGTTAGATGCGGACCCTTCCGGAAAACGAACTTTTTTATTTGTTGATGGTACAGATCCTTGGCAAGTTAGGTTTACTTTAAATTTGGTAAAACGTCTGCCAGATACAACTGTTTTCTATACAAGACTTGGAAATCTTTCTGAATCAGGAGTGGAAATATATCCTTTAAATGAGGCGTTCAGAAAAAGTTTCGGTTTGCAAACTGTCCCTTCAGTATATATCCAAAGCGGAAATAAATTTATCGTTAAAACTTTCAAACGGAAGTAGAAATGTTATCAAAAACTCTTTTAGCCGCATCTTTACTCTTATCTTGCTCTTTTGCATTTGCAAATAATACTAGTGGCAGTAGTGGTAGTAGTGGTAGTAGTGATAGTAATGATAGCAAAGGTAGCTATACCTGCCCAAATTATTGGATGCAAGCCCAAAATCCATTTTCTCATTGTTTCGATTCTATGTTTCCGATGCGAATCGGTGGACAAGATGTCATTCGAGGAGGTGGTGTGGGAGCGCCTTATGGCGCACATAAGAAAACGATCTGTAAATGTACGAAATGGTATTGGAAAATTCCGCGCGGTTATTGGCACGCTACACGATTGGTAGATGTAACTAAATCTCCGACTTGTTCGCCAAGTCAGGGACCTTATGCAAGTGCTATGTTAAACATGATTTCTCGTGTAACTTCGAATACAACGAGAAATGGTGGCATTGAAGATGCTGCCGTTAATACCAAATATGGTTTTTTTCATGTTCATTCTTGGAAGTATCCTTTTGGTACAGGCTTGAGAACTTGGGTTCAAGGAGGGCAGTTAGAAACTTCTTTGACAAATCCTTTTTGGAAGAGTGCTGATCCAATCAGAGCAAACTGGCTTTTCCCAGAGTATCTTGCTTTTGCAAAAGTTGCGAAATCACCATTGGTAGATGCCGCAACTCAAGCAGCGGTATGTCTTGCTGAAACGACTGGTATTGGCCAACAAGCTACTGATATGATGTATTGGATTTCAGGATGTGGGGAAAACGCTTTACCTACGTCTGGTCATCTCTCATCTTCTAGTTCAACTGTGACAGCGCATATGGCAATCTTGTCTAGATATTTGAATATGTCTAATAGAACCGGTGGTTTTGCCGCAAGAAGTAACGTCGGTGAAAAAGCATGGTGTTCAGCTCCGCCAACTCCGTTCCCTATGAAGAGTGAGTTTAAAGTTTCTATGGTTGCTCCATATAGCGAAAATAGCACTAATAGTAGTGGCATGAACACTCAACAAATTAGTAAAGGTGCTGGACAATTCGATGGAAGCTTGGCGGGAATAGTAGGTCAGGTTGCAAGTTATGTGAACTTACAATCAAGGTGTGACCATCGTATGGGGACTAGTGAATACCGTTGGGGTTTAGGCAAATCGGATCAATCCTTAAAAACCAACGATGAAGATGCAACGTATATCATTTGGCGATGGGTTGATGCTTGCTAGAAGCTGAAAATATAAAGACTGTAAATATCTATATTTACAGTCTTTTTTTATTTTTCCTTGTTTTTATAAATTGTTCCTTATATTACATGCCCGCACATTTTGTGCTATTTTTTTTTGAAAGGAAAAACTATTATGTTTAAAAAAGCATTTTACCAAGCATTCCGAAATCTGGTTTCTGAAAATCCACTTGGATATCAGGAAATCATAAATAAAGGCGATATATCAAAATATCGCCCTTATACTGAAGAATCAAAAGAAGTTCAAAAATGCCTTGATGAGGCATTGTTGGCCAGCTTCAAGCTTTTTGCAAAAAACAAAGAACGCATTGCGTTCGAAAGATGGGCAAAAGAATCATCCCTTTCGTTGGAAGTTAATGATTCGTTGTATTACGTTAGCAGCGTAACCGGAAGTTGCTTCAAAGCCTTTTTAGAGGGTTTAAGTTGCAACATTGCCATTGACTAACCTCAAAGACCGCTTCGGCGGTCTTTTTTTATGCATATTTATGCAAGTATGTTTATACATTTGCACACTTTAGTGTTGATATATATTTCATACCTACACTTAAGTGTATTTTTTAATTTGAAAGGAAAATTATGAGTTTAGTATTAAATGAAGAAAATAAGGCTGCCTTACTAGATAAGGTCTATATTGTCTGGCTTGGCGATACAGAGGTACACCCCAATTACCTGCTGCTCGAAGATGCTGTAACAGTAGGTAAAAGGATAAACCTAACTGATGTATGCATCACAAATGAAACTCTGGATACCGAATGGACGGTAGAAGAAGCAGAAATGTGGTGTAAATTATTATTACATTAATTAGTATTTAATACAAAAAACCGCTTCGGCGGTTTTTTTGTTTCTATCTAAAAAATACTCTACTCGTTTGGTATTTTTCTGGTTTGCAATGAAAATTTCCATACACTTTTGAAAATATTGAATTGATTTATTGGCCGTATTATTAGAAAATATACATATTATTTAATAATTGAGAAACCATTAGATTATGCTGCGCTCTGAACTGAAAAAGACCATTAAAGTCATCTCTGTATCTTTGATGTTTATGTTACCTGTTTCCGCAAAGGCCGATATTAAGTCCGGTTTAGATGCAATGTGGAATATTACCTCAGCTTCTACGGATACAGTAAATGGAAACTATGGTGGAACGTTAGGCGGTATTTCTGCACGGTATCCAACCAAGTCATTTTCTTTGATTGCCTATGATGCCCCACGTTTACAAGCAGGCTGTGGCGGTATTGACATCTATTTTGGTTCTTTCTCAATGATCTCCGGCGAGAACATTACTCAACTTATGAGAGCGGTAGTAGCTAATGCTACCGGTTACGCCTTCAAATTGGCTTTGGATGCGGTTTGTCCGAAGTGTCAATCTATTTTGTCTGGATTACAGGACGCATTGAATAAAATCAGTAGTGCCAGTACCAATTCATGTGAATTGGCTACAAGCTTTGTAGATGCTCTGAATCCTAAAAATACCGAATCAAGCTTGGCTTCTGTTGGTAGCACTTATCGTGAACGCTTGGAGTCGGCGGCTAAAGGGGCAAGATCAGATTTTGTGAAAGCTTTTGATGCCACGACAAAAGAAGGTAAAAACGCAAACCGTGATGCAAATGCAGCCAAAAACTCAACTGATTACGGCAACAGTATGATGAATACTATGGTATCAACTGGTTATATCGACAGTAATGAAAATGTAGCCAAGATTCCGTTCGAAGTTTTTGGCGGTGGTCGTCAATATATTGGGGTGCTTATGTCTCTTTACGGCACATCAGTCAAACTAACAGGTTCAAATGCAGCTTCTAGTGGTGGAACAAATCCACAATCAAAAGATGATAAAAATTTCGAGCCTCTGTGGACTTACCGCGAGTTCTATGAAGGCACACCACAAGGCGGAACATTAGTTCAATATGACTGTACTGACTTCAATGCAGGAGCAGCAGACTCATGTCAAAATGTTTCTCAACAACCAAGTAAATGGAAAGGTGTGAAACGCTATGTGATGCGTATGTTGGCCGGCGACAAAGCAGTTGAAGGTGATGCAGAAAACATTACATCCTTCTCTGATGATTCTATCTTGGGGGTTATTAAAGACAACTCCAAAATTAATAAGCTATCGCCTGAACGTCGTCAGTTCCTCAACAGTATTTCAAAACAACATATTGGTATTTTGAACCAAGCTGCACAGCCGGGATGCGGTACGTTGCTTTCAACTGGTAATAGTATGGCTGATTTAATCGCAAGACAGACAGCGGCTCAAATGATTTTAACCTTTAATAGTGGTGTAAAAGTTGCGTTTAATACCGGACAAGTTAAAGGTCCAAATGGTAATAAGAAAGTAGCTCCTTTAACTCAAAGCCAACTTCATGCTTTAGAAAAACTGGAAGCAGAAGCAAGAGATAACTTAGACCAGAAAAAAGTGCTGACTGAAATTGATGCAATCAATAAAACAGTATGCCCAACTGGTGCTGCTATCAGCCGACTTGGTTCTTAATAGAATAAGAAGGATAAAAAGTGAATAAATTGAAATACATTTTTGGCAGCCTGTTCCTGCTTACATCTGCCCCTGTCTTGGCAGATCCAGCCATGCCTGATACCGTTATTGATGATGGCGGTATGATTAATACAGTATGGGTTGCCGGTGATTACCAAGTAGTTGCTGATACTTTTAATTCTATTGGTATGCTTTTCAATGGCGGTCATGATTCTATTTTTTGGAGTCTTATGTTTCTTGCTGCCATTATCAGCCTGACTGTTGCCATTACCCGTTTAGCTTTTGGTGGGAAAATGGGCGATATTGGCCAATGGTTAATGGCAACCATCATTATGTCTATGCTTTTTTTACCGCGTACTGATGTCAAAGTGGCAAGTTATTACACAGGAAGTTCTGGTAACGAAGCCGGTGCGGTTGCATTCCGTAAAGTGGACAATATTCCTATTGGTATTGTTTATCCACTGGCATTGACGACCAATATTGGTAAGAAAATAACCGAATTGTTTGACCAAAGTTTCCAAGTTTTACCCAATGCTTTAACAAGTACATCAGCCGATGCTGCTAATTCATACAGTTTCATGGTAAAAGGGCAAGAGGGGTTTTTTAGCCCTCTCAAACTTGCTTTGCGTGTATCCAATCGTTATTTTCCTTCCGATCCTTATTTCTCAACTAACCTGAATAGAGCTTTTTTGGCATGTAACTGGCGTGATCGTGGTGCAGACTTTTCTAAATATGGCTCTTTTGGTTTGTTGATGCCAGAAAATGTAAGTTCAAATACCGGATTGACAGATTGGACTTATAAGAACAGTGATGGAACAGAAACAACAATACGCCAATCTTGTGATACGGTTGGTTTCTTGCTGTCTGCCCAAGTTTTGTCTGATTTTGCCCCGTCAGCAGATGGTTCTTCTTATGTATCCAAAGTATTAGCGTCTTCGCGCGATATGAACGTTTTGACTAAAGGCTCACCAGATCCAAAATTTACTCAAAACGCAGATAAAATTATGGAAGCAGAGTCTAGTATTGCGCCTGCTCTTATTGCATCTGCTATTGGTGCTAATCAATCCAACAGCTTGACCGCGCCGTCCATAAACACTTTTATTTCAAATGCTATTAAAACAGGAAACACACCTGAAGCAATGAGAAACTTCATTGCAAATCGTGAAGTAACAGCCACACACATTAAAGCTTCTATGGCCTTTAATAATATCATTGTCAAATGCTTAGGCAGTAAAGACCAACATAGTTGCGGTCAATATGCTTCAATTATGTATGATGCCGGTCAAGATGCTTTGATTCAAAGTGCAGGTGAAGCTAGTATGTTCCAACGCTTTTCAACCGGAACATCAAATCTTCTTCTAGTTGTGTACATTGCTATGTCACCAATCATCATGTTTATGATTATGGTTTCAGGTGCAAAAGGTATTAAATTAGCTCTTTCATATTTGATGTTCTGTACTTGGATTGCTTCTTGGTTGCCTTTAACTAATGTCATTGCCTCTTATATGCTGAAAAACTACATCATCAATTTGGAAGCAATTGGTGCCGCAGTAAGAAGCGATCCTGCAAGGGCTTTAAGTCCTGTCTTTATTGAGAATATCATGAGTTCTACTTCTGATATGATCGCATCAGCATCTAGTATGATGGCCTACGCCCCTACAATCATGTTGACCTTACTGTCTGGCTCTATTTATGGCATGGTAGCCTTGGCTCAACGAGCTTCTATGACTGGTAAGGACTTCATTAAAGAAGAAAAAGCTCAACCGAACTTGGAAACTTCACCGGCTATGGGAATGAGTAGCCGATACAACCAACAATTTAATGAAGGTGGTGGCCTTGTTAACTCTGGAGGACATTTGTACTCAGGTCATACCATGACCAATTCAGAACAGAACGGCACTACATCTGTCAATTTGGGTTACTCTGAAACTGAAAAAAATGCCTTACAACAAGATGCAGTTACAAAACAAAGTGCTGCTGACAGCATTAAAGCCGGCCATGTTTTGACTACAACATACAGTCATGGCGAGCAAGCAGGGCATGGTATGGTAATTGCTAAAATGGATTCAGGCGGTTATCAAGCGATGACTACTTCACAATTAATGAAGACTGAGGGAGTGAGTGAGGTTTATTCTGCTAATGTTGGAGCGAGCGGTAGCTTCATTGCAAGTGCCGGTTTTGAAGTAAAAGACATGAATCAGCTTGATGTAAAAGGTTCTGATGGTAGTACCTCTGCGGAAAGAATTGAACGCGCGATTCAAAATGGCACAACCAATTCTTTACAAATTAATGGTAGCTATTTGGAAAGTGACAGTGTATCTAAAGCTGTTGAACAAATGCGTTCGGAATCTTCAGAAACAGCACAACGAGCTACTCATGCACTTGAATCAGCAAACTCCATTCAATCAAATACTGTTCTTACCGATTCAGATGCGACTGGAATGGTTGCTAGTTATATGAATAGTCATGGAGGCACACCGGATTCAGTTAGAACTGCTATGGTTACTGCTGCCTCTCAAGAAGGTGCTAGACCAGAGTTTACACAAGCGCTGAAATCTGCAAATAGCCCAATGGAATTTGCTAAAACTGCAATTGCAGAGGCATCAAATCCAAATATTTCTGGCGTTGAAAGGAATGCTGCATTACAAGCATTAAAACCTATTGTTGCTGAAAATCCAAATTACCAATCTACATATAATGCATTGGTTGCGCGAGACACAGTATCTGATCAGGGTCCTCAAGAAAATATTGCTTCTGCTGTAAATTCACGAATTTCTTCAGTGAGTAATGATATTAATGGGACAAATGTAGATACCACTCATCAACAATTCAAAACAGATTCTGCTAATTCAGATGTCGCTAATAGATATGTAGGTGAACGTGTTGCTATGACACAGCAAGAGGCTATGGCTAATAGTTCTTTACAAGAGCATGCGTCCAATGTGGCAGCAGGAGATAAAAAACTTGTTGGAGAACAAGTGAAAACTACCACTAGAAATGCAGCATCTGATATTCAAAATACTATAAGCAGTGATGGTAATAGAGTTAATCAGATTTACAAATCACATGAGGCTGAAGCAGTAAAAACTGCACAAACGAAAGTTCCGGAAGCAGCAAAGGTAGAACCAGTCTTTACTTCTGGTGCGCCATTACAAGTGGCAAGTTATGAACGTACTGAAGCTGAACTCAAATATTCGGAAGAAAGGGCAACAACTCAACGTAATTTGACTGTTGACACTATTTCAAATGCAAGAGCCAAAAATAATCCTCTACTTGGTGAAACTGATGTGGCAACAAGTTTGGGAAAGTCAGTACCGGTCGCGCAAAACGCTAATTCCGTGGCCGGTATAGTGGGTGGTGCAGTAAGTGAAACTTTTTTTGCTGCTCAACGAAGTAGTTTGATGAATCATTCTATTCCGAATGCCAGCCATCCTCAGTCTGCGGCTCCATCTTTGGATTTTGCGACACCTTCATTTGGTCATATGCATCAATCACATAATTTTTCACCATTGCCAAAAGGTTCGTATAGCAAACCTAGTACCTCCAAAAACCAAGGTATTGCGGTAGATATGGCTACAAGTAATAGCTTTACTAGTGGTTTTGAGCAAAGTGAACAAATAATGATTCAAAAGAAAGGTAAAACTTTATCTGGTGCATGTGCTGAAGGGGTAAGAATCGGGATAGAAAAATCTTTTCATACCAAAATTGGTTCCCAAGGTCATGCAAATCAAGTAATTGGTAATATGGTTAATAATGGCACAGCTAAGAAACTGGGCTATACTGAAATTTCCTTTGATCCAAAAACATATGTACCGAGAGAAGGAGATATTATGTCGATGTCTAAAACATCAGCAAGATTAGGTAAAAAATTTGGCCACATTGGTGCATATACCAAAAATGGGTGGTATGCAGATGGGAAACAGAACAAATCTTTTGGTAATACAATTGCATTTAAAGAAGGAGATTGGGAAAAAATTCAACGTGGAGAAATTAAGGTTCGTGTCTTAAGATTGGGTAAGAGTATTGGAAACTCAGTTTTGAATGTTACCGGACTCAAAGGGGCGACAAGGAAGAAAGGTTAAAATGTGAAGGTAGCCTACGTTACCTTCCTTTTGCCAAAAAGAAATTTTAGTATTAAACTTCTAGAATGAAATAATTTCCTTATTTCACATAATGAATGAACATATTTACATAAAAATGGATTAGCATTCGCGCGTATATACATTTATGCTTTTGTATGTGCATTTTTGCAGTTTAGTGAATAAGAAGAAAAAAGTTTTGAAAGGATAAATCATGAGCAACAGACAAAAACGACGAAATCCTCATGCTTATAAATATGTGGACAGACCATCATCTAATAAACGTCAGCAGAATAGACAATACCGTAATCATAATGATGGTAATTATGTAATTCTTCAAAAGGATCCTTTTGAAATTGTAATGTGGCTCTTCGGTATTGCTTTTATGGCCCTTGTATTTATTTTTGCTTAAAAAGAATTTCCTTTCTTATATTAAATGCCTTGCGTTTTCGCAGTATTTTTTATTTGAAAGGAAATTCCTATGGACAATATGTACATTAAAAAAAATGAACACAACCCTAAAAAAGAGCAAAAAAAAGATTCGAGACCTTTTAATAGGTTCGCATCTTTTATATCATTAATGATAGTAATTGCTGCTTTTTTTATGGTTATTGTGCCTAAGAAAATATATAAGGTAGCAAATGAGACAGGGATTGTCTCTTCTCATATTCCTTATAATTTTACCGGTAATGGTTGGGATTCAAGTTTGGTTATAAAAATATCCTCACTTGGTCCAGAGATAGAAAGAACAATTTATTCGCCTAAAGGCGAAAGAAGTTATTTTTACGCTCAAGCAACATATTGTGGTAAAACAAATATTTGCTTCTATGATTACCAGACGAAATCTGATGTTGTAATTAGTCGTATTGATGATAAGTCAATACGATATGAAGCAACCTTTAAAGCAACAGGAGAAAAACAAACTCTTGTTTTTTCACATTAACCACCAAAGAAGCCTTCGGGCTTCTTTTTTTGGTTAAGCGATATATATATCGTCGATCTTAGTCATAATTTCCTGTGTTTTTGATAAAGTCAAAATCACCTTCTGATAGTGTTCAATATCAGTAGCAGAAAGATTTTGATTTTTTCGATCCTTCAACCATTTTTGAGCTGGTTGATAACCGCCAATAAACATTTCCCATAATTGAAGGGGTACACCTTTGATACATGTTGTTTTATTCCAATAAACCGATTGGGTTTCTTCGTCATATTCAATTTTCTTCACCTCCATATCAGGCTTCTCACCATCAAATGTTGTGATGAAGTTGGGTAAATCACAATCTTTATGTTTAAGTAAATGCCATAACCTCAACTCGTGGCCAACATGAGATAGTTTTGAGAATTGCTCAAAATCTTTAGGGTAGGGGACACGAGGTAAGTTTGTTTTAAGCATTTCAGCATATTTGGTCCGATAACTTGAACTATGCAAAACCGCATATATGTAGTCAAATAGACTTTCCGGCGTAAACTCGTTACTTAACCACTTCTTGCCGATTATTTCTGCAAACTTGGTTACTATCTCTTCGTTTATGTTCGGTTTCTTATTATTCAATTCTGAAAAAAGATGTTCTTCAGGTTCTGAACAGTTGTATAGTGGGAAAACATAATCTCCTCCTGACATTCCCGGTCGAGACCAAAACCGAAAATCAGAAATACAATCTGTCACAAAACATGGTGATGATTTTTCTTCCATACTCCCACGTTTTGTAATGAGAACGATATTTTCATGTTGAACAATCTTTCTCATCACATTTCCGCGCGGCATACAATGGAAGCCTTTACTGTTACCCGTAAAAAATGTATAGCGCGTATCAAATGGGCGATATGCAAAGGGAACAATATTAGAATCTTCAAAATTGTTCTTAACATCTTTTTGAGCATCAGCCACATTCCAGTCGCGTACATCTTTGGGTAGTTTGAAGTGAGTACGGGCAGCTTCTATATCCAGATCAACAAATTTATCCAATACTGCTTTCATTGTCTCTTTATCCGGCTGCACACAAAGGCTGTCTCTGGCCGTAACTATTCCAACGCTATTGATTGGAAATAGAGATGCTAAATCAACCATTTGATTATACTGTTCGAGTTCTGATGAGCTATAACTTTTAGGGACGAAGAAATAATCAGGAGCTTGAGGTTCAAGTTTCTGCCATTGGATACTGTCTAAATCTTCTTTTTGAAGGAACGCAAATTTATCTTTTCTCTTACCGTATAAGTCGGCATGGTAAACGCTTGCAAGTTTACCTTTCCTTTTTTTGGTTCCTGAATTTACAAATATGTTTATACAAACACCTTCCGTAATATCGAAGATGTTTTCATCTTTTTCGCCACTAATCGTAGTTTCTCTTTTCTTGCTATTACCATGAAGATCTAAAATATAAATTTGATCATAGGTTTGAAGCATATTCCAGCGTACACCACGGAAAATGACTCCATCCAAATAGCTGTTCATATTGATGAAACCGATCACACCTTGATTTGTCTTCTCAATATGGTATTGGGCGTAACGCAAGAATTTGATGTAATCGTTATTGATCCATTTACTATTACGCTCTTTCAATCTTTGGTCACTATCCGGCTCTTTCTTATAATCCTCCATTAAACCCATTATCCATTCGCCTTTATTTTTACTTTCGCCGAAATAAGGCGGATTACCGATAACTACCATAATCGGATTATCTCTCTTGATTGCATTTGCTTGGTTTGCCTCATTACTCAACCATTGGGCAAACAGCGTATTTGTATCGGGGTGATGTTCCTCTAATGTGTCGGTAAGAAAAACATTCAGTCTTTGATTTTGGTTTTCAGGCAAACTGTAATTTGTTTCTTGTAAAACCAAATCCAATTTCAAGTGTGCCATAGCATAACTGGCCATCATCAATTCGAATCCATTTAGTCTAGGAATCAAATCAGTTGGCACATAGCTTTTCCATAGAGCCGGCTGCTTGGAAAATTGAGCGTGAATATAACGGATAATTTCAGCAAGAAATGTTCCTGTTCCCGTTGCTGGATCAAGGATTTGTAAGCGGTGAATTTCTTTTTTGGCTGTAATGGTCTTATACCCACCGCCTTTAGATTTATTTTTGGCTGTTGTTTGTACATTAATTTCTGTTTTAGAGTTGTCTCTTAAACCTTGCTGAATATTCAGATGGGCCTTTAATGCACTATCTATGGCTTTAACTATGAACTGAACGGCAGGTTGAGGAGTGTACCAAACACCATTTTCTTCGCGCTCTTTTGGATCGTATTGCTGAAGAAAATCTTCGTAGAAATGGATGAAAGGATCGTCTGTATGTTTATTTTTGCCAAAGTCTTTAAGAATTTTCGGAACATCAGCAACACGGAAAATATCTGCCAATGCATCCACAATCCAAATAATTCGTTTATCTAGGCGTTCATCACCAATTTTTTGAAATAGTTCACGAAGGAATGGGTTACTTTTGGGTAATAACTTGGCGGCTTCACTTCGACTAAATGTTTCCGGCGTTTTATCATGTAATCGTGCAGCAAACATACCGTATGCAAGCGTTTGAGCATAAAGGTCAGCAAACTGTTTTTCGGTTAAGTCGTGCAAAAGATGTTCTCTGAAACCTTTTAAATAGCTTTCCAACTCACTGGTTTCATCTAATTTTGCATCCTGTGCCAAGGCTTTTTCTATCACATCGGCCATCATACGGGCTTTATATGCCATCATTTGAGCAAGGGCAGAAGGGGAGTTAATTGTCTGCCCTTTATATGATACGAATGTCTGTATCAATTGTATAAAGCGGCCAAACTCTTCCGGATAGGTTTGCATTTTATCTTGTTCGATATTGGCCAACCGGATATGAGCAATACGTTCACCATTCTTATAAAACTCGAATTGAAGGTAGTCAGTAATAATGAGGTTTTCTAACGCATTTTTGTAGCGACTGAATTGTTCTTGTAAATTTTTATGATGCAAATCCACATTAATGTCTTTAGCCTCTATGTATCCAACAGGGAGGTCATTGCGAGTCAGGATGTAATCCGGCGCACCACAGGCTATCCGCTTTGGTTCATTGGTAATCTGAATGTCTGGAGCTATACTCTGAATTAATTCTTGTAGAGCAAGTCTGTAACTATGTTCGGTCGCTTTTTTGGACAGAAACTGCTGCATGCATTGTTCAAGATAAACAGCAATAGACATTGTTTTTCCTTATAAAAGCTCAAAATATTTGAGTTAGTCATATACAGAAGAGATATAGATTATACTTTTATTTATAACTTGGTAAGTGGGCAATTTATCATAAGCAAAAAGACCGCATTAGCGGTCTTTTATTTTTGTGCATTTTAACAATAAATGATACTGTCCATCGTCAAAATTAGCTGGCCAAAGATGTAAGTCAGACATATCTAAGCCAGTTTGTCTATTTGCCGCTTCCGCTCAGTAGGTGTTACCCAGCCGATTGAATCAAGCACTTCATGATTTATTTGTTCCGTTTCATTTTGTACAGCAGTTGCGGCAGCTTCTGTCAGTATCTGGGATAGCTCCCCAATATATCCTTCGCTCATATTGTACAATCTGACGGCAAGTTCTCTCGTTTGCAGTTCAGACGGTTTTTTCAGGGGGATCATTCTTTCAAAGCTAACCAATAACCGAAGAAAATTTCTATCTAAGTTCCATCTAGGCAGAACAGCCTGTTCGAATCGGTTGGATAACTGCGGATCAGTTTGAAACGCACGGAAAGCATCCTTAGTGCCTATACCGACAATCGGTATTTGTAAATCGTTTCCTATATATTTGATGACATTCAGAAAAGTTCTTTGCCGGTTCATGCTACCAGCCAAGATATGATGGATTTCGTCAATAATCAGCATTCTAGTTTGCATACGTTTGAGTAAGTGTATGACTTGAGTCCGCTTCTTATCTTCCTTCATCTGGAACAGATGGAGCCTGAACCATCAGTACAGGAACTAATACACTGTAACCATCCAAATTTAGGTCAGCAGGATGTTTTCTCAAAAAACGGCGAGCCAGCATGGTTTTACCGTTATTGGTATCTCCGACAATCAGAAGATTCGGCATATGGTCGATTTTAGGATAAACCAAAAGATCTTCCAGTTTGTTCAAAATGTGTTCAGCTTGGGGATAACCTATCCAATGCGGCGAACGGATATACCAGATGCGATCCTCTGTATCATCATCTAAATATGTGGCGGTTTTTGTGTGCAAATGAGGATATTTCATGACAAATCATCCAGGTCGTCAAACGGCTGTACATTTTCAAAAGACATTTCAGTCTCCAGCAAATCCGTTAGCGGAAAAGCAGTGTTTAATCCTTTAATTTGGACGGCTTTTTTTTAAGGGCTGAGATTTAGTTTTTTTGGAACGGTACATTTCTGAATCCAAAACATGCTCAGATTCTTTAAAGGCCGTCATGAAGTGATGCCAACTGATAACGCGCAAAACCTCTTCCATGTCATGCGCGATATTCTCTAAATGTTTAATTTCATCACCTTTACCGACCCATTTTTCAGTTTTGAAATACCTTTGCGATATATCTGAAAAAACGCCGACGGTCACATTAATAGCAGTATCTTTTCTCACAGAATTTTGTAAGCGTGCCAGCATCTCAGTTTCTGCATCTGCATTAATCTTTGAACGTGATATTACCTCTAGGATTGTAATGTATTGGTAGTGGAAAGCGCAGGCATTATAAAAAATTTGTGAATTAGCTTCACCGGTTTTTAGCTTTTCAATAAACTGCTTAAATGGAAGTAGTGTTTTTTGTATCGTCAATTCATCTAAAGGTTCATTACTTACTGACAGTTTCGCAAGGATATTTGCGCCTCCGCGAATATTTCCAACAAGGGTACGCTTTGGTTTATATTTTTTTCTTGGTTTTCCTGCTTTAGGCATGTTAAGCCTTTCTTTTTTTGCTAAACAAATGAAGTATTAAAAAAATAATATAAATGATTAGGGCTAAGATGTAAGACAGAATAAGCGCAGCAAGTGAATCTGAATATACTGCTTTCAGAATTTCTTGATTTGGATTGGGCATATAGACGGCTAAAAAATCCAACGGATTAAAAGTGTTCCATATGGATGGCAAGTTCAGGTTATTGAACTGGAGACGAATTAAACAGAGGAATACAAAACCGGCCATATGATTGGTAAAAAAAAACAAATCCTTGTCTGACCATGAGATCTGACTAATATGACGTTTCAAGAGTCTTGTCATATAGAAGTTTAAAAGAATTACATACACAATCAATAACGACTTCATCGGCCTTTCCATTCCCGTTCGTGCCAAGAGTCCATATGCAGGAACGTTCCATATACCCCTATACCACCAACATTTAAATATCGCGCTCTATTGGCAAGTTCTTTAATGGATACTCCGGTCATTGTGACATCTAATGCTCGACCTTTGGTGTGTTGACTATCTCTTGCCGCACCTTCAATTCTGGCATTGCGACGAGATGTTCTGAAAGCACTATTTACGTTTAACCAAGGGTCTGTATTGCTTTTGTAACGTTGCCATTCTTGTAATGCCCACGCACTGTTTAAAAGATCAACATCCATTTTGATCCAACGGTTTTGATCTTTCACATCACGAAACACCCAACATAATCGGGCATAAGCATCTAAATCATATTTTCCATCTTTGAAGAAAGTAACCGAGACCTTTTCTTTGCTGTCTGTTCGGTAAACAGAAAGTGTCCGGTTTCGTTTCCAAAAATCATCTTTAGTTCCCGTTTCGGCCAAAGCGATAGACGGAGTAATCAAAGATAGGGCAGGGGGTAAAATCAATCCTGTTGTTGGCATTAATAAGCCGGCTGCCGTTTTCTTTAAAAAATTTCGACGGTTCATCATATATAAAAATTTCTTTCTTATTGCTGTGTAGTAATAGATGGTGCTTTGGATGTGAAATAAATCTCAGCCAATTCTGTACTCTTACATTTTTCAGCCATCTGAAGTTTAAGCTCTTTATAACCGGCACAGATGTTGTCAAAAAGTAATTCCTTTTTGGCCTGCTCATCCTTGTTCTTATTGATGACCAATCTACTTAAGATATTGTTACAAAATTTATTTATGCTAATTACATATTCTTCAATACTACCAATATTTTCTTCTGTACCACTTTCTAAAAGAATTGAAGTTAGAAGTTGATGCAAAATACCATCAAATTTCAATGCATTCATAATGATAGTAGGAAGATTTCCGTATGCTTTACTTTCGGATAATGATTTACCATTTGTCAACGGAAGAAGATTTTCATATCTCAGTAATTCCGGATCAAACTGTTCTTGGAAAATATAGAAAAGTGAGTTTGATGGTACGCCACCAACAAAAATTTCCAAGTCCATTAAACCTCGTGGATCACGAAAATTAAACACGGCTCCGAACAGCGGAATAGGTGTAATTTTACTTTGGCTATTATCTTTAAGATGCCCAATTAGGCTTGAATACGCGCATAGGGAGGATAACTCTATATGTGTGTGTTCATGTTCTATGATACTTATAAAGTCCGTATCTATTTTCAGCTTGGATACATAAGCGACCATTTGTAAGTGAGGAATAAGAGTGCCTTGTAACTCTGTAAACCCTTTTGTGTGATTATAGTTAATCATCATTTTATCTAACCTACTTTCGCATTTTCCATTTCAATTTTAAGCCAGCTCATTTTTTAACCAAAACCACCTCTTAGTTCATCTGCAATTTCTTGTAACTCCTTGGATATAACCGGCTTTTCCTCTGCATTATGAACCTGATGAACCGGCTGCACTGACTGAACCTGATAAACCGGTTGAACCGGCTGCACTGGTTGAATCGGCTGAACCGGTTGAATCGGCTGAACTTGCTGGACCGGCTGAACTCTCTTCTGGTTATTTTCGATACCCAAAGAGACTACGGCTTTTTGTACTTCGGTAGATTGAGGCACAGATTCCATTTTTAATTTATCGGCACCTACCGCTAGTGAAATGTTTTTGATATGTTCAGTAGCTAAAGACAAAACATACTTTTCGTCTTTATATACTAAATCATGATTCTCGATGTATTCAGCCAATGCTTGCACAACTAAATCAGTCAGGATCCCCTGAGTTTGCGCGTCATGCAGCAAAGTATGAACTTGAGGATTCTCGGAAAAAGTAACAGAAAAATTGTACCGCATGGTAGTCGACCACCATTTAGCTGCGCGTGGCCGACCTACCGTTTTTTTTGATTGTGACATTTGAGATTTCTCCGAAATTTTACTTCGGAACAAATTTAAGGTTAGCTAAAGCATTTCTCAACAAACCTTCTGCAACTGCCCAACGGGGATTTTCCATCATATAGGTGTTTTCGAACTCTTTTTTAAAGTAGTCAAAAATAATAGGTGCGCCGCCCCCTACAAGATAAATGGCATCTACTTGATCAATGCGTGTATTGAAAAACGTTTTCATTTGGTTCATAGCGATACCGCAAATTTCTTCACACGGTTCTTTAATCAAGTTCTTCACATTTACATCTTGGCCACGACGACGAATAGAACCAGTAGTTACTGCGCTTGTAATGGCAGATAATTCACATGGATAACCATTATTCAAAAATTCTTGGCGAACTTTGTTGTAAACGGTATGAACACCATTTGGAATAGACCCACCGGCGACAACATTTTTATTCCAGAACATACTGTAATCAATTGTGAAATGGCCAACATCTACAATGATGCAATTATCGGTATCAAGTTTGGAGTTTGGATTTGGCTCGCCCAATTCATCAAACACAATATTGTAGAGAGGCGCATTTGACTGAGCATGTACATTTACATACAACTCAATGTCACCTAAAAATTGTCCCAAAATTTTCTTTGTCTGCTGTAACAAATAAGCCTTCTGCGAAGCAAAGTATTCTGTCGGCAATCCCAGCATCAGAACAACTGCATCTGGACGAGGAAGATTATAGGAATGCATTTCGTCCAAAACTTTTTTGACTGAACCCAATAACATCACATCATGCACATAACTCTGAATCCAGTTTTGCTCTTTACCAGAAAACTCGCTTTGAGCATTATGGGTCATGGCTGTATCACCAAAGAAATAGTTTTGACCTTCATAATTGATGGTTTCCTTCGCGGCACGTTTAGCAGTTTCTTCGTCACTGATGTAGCTGGCCACATTTACAACTGTTGGGATCATAATAGTATGATGATTGCCTTTATCACGATTACTGGCCCACAGAATATTTGCACAGGAATGCCCCAAGTCAGCACCAATTGATACGATGTTTTTCATGTTGAATCTCCTTCCGGTTTAAAAATAAAACATATTATATTCTAATTGAGGAATAAAGCTACAAGTATTTTGTACAAATTTTAATTTTTACAAATTAATTCCATATTTTTTACAAATTAGTAAGCCGTACTATGGTCATAACCTAGCTAAGGATGAAAAAAGGCGGGGTAAACAGAAACAAAGAAAACCAAAATAAATAAATCGTATTTTGGCTATACATTCAAGAAGGGCCGGAAATATACAAGATGGGTAACAAATACTAGAAAAATTCTATCAACCATGATAGTGACCCTTTCCATTATCGTACAAATTACCGCACAAACCGGAAGAAACCCCTTATCGTACAAAAGTGCCTTTTTTTGCCCCGATTGGTTAGTTCTAAGTACAAGGTGTTCGCCCTTTAATGTGTTCTCCTGCCTACGGCACATATATCCTGTTTCCGCCATAGTTTCTGTTTCTCTTTCGGTTCTAAACCCAAGTCTTTTTTCAAGACTGTCAGGCTGCCTACAAGTTGAGACCATCATGTTAAACATGATACCCTAGCTATATTTGTACATATCCATTTATTTAATTTGTACAAATTCGACCCACTTTCTGCCTTACTCAAGAATCCATAGAGAACATCCACCATAATCCGGCTTGATTTCAAGTCAAACGTTCGCCCTTTAATGTGTTCTCCTGCCTATGGCACAATATCAAGTTTCTGCAATACTGCCTCGTGACAGCATCTTCAAAATTTTCCTTGGTACGTTTCTTTCTCCAGTGAAATATGAACCTACTGTCGGGCCTGATCTGTTTACTCTTTTCCTCTTTCCTCATCGCTTTCTAGGCCATAGCCTGTCCGAAATAGACAGAATCACAACTAAATAGACTTTCAATTGCACTTTTCAGACGGCCTTTCTTTGCCCTTTATTTTGGCCATTGTGGTTACTATTGCCTTATGATGTTCTCTCTGTATTGTGTTCTCCTGCCTACGGCACATTTAAGGTTTCTGACCCTCAGAATCTGCCACTCAAATCTTTGTGAGTGTATGATGCAATTTGACGTAGTGTTTTCTTTCAGTACGTTTTCTCGCGCGAGATACAAATCCGGCTCTTCTTTCTGCTCTTAAAAAAATGTGGCCTATACGGAAATCTTGATTCAGAAGAGCGGTCTTGGAGCCTGAAGACCGGCGAGTTAGGGGAGGTGGGATGGTTCTTTTTTCTGGTATGTCTTGTCTTACAATTAAATATGTTCTCCTGCCTACGGCACAGCAGCAATCCACAATTCCCCACCATCTTAAAGCGAATAGTCCAATATGGTCCGCCCAAAAAAAAACCGGAAGCCATATTCGGTTTCCGGAAAATAGTAGGAGTTTTAATTCAAATATCCAACAACCATGTAAATCATAAATGCTATATACGCACCTATGATCGTTGTAACACCACATACATAAGACATATAGGCCAACTTGCCATTTCTGTCACCTTCTTGATAGGCCCAGTACACCTCATACCATACAGCCGTTTCAGTCTTTCTCCGAGAAGGGTCCATTTTCTGCGCGATCCTATTTGAGAAAACTTGATAGGACACTAACGACACGCAAAACATCAAAAAAAAGAAAGCTATCAAAAATACTTCCATACATTCTAATCACCAACTTGTTCTTATTTAAATCATACTATCCCTTCTAGGTATAATCAAATTAAGTATTGGCGATACTCTCTCGGTCCTGTTCTTTATGTTCTCTGCCTACGGCACAACTTACGCCTCAAGTATATTCCTATATACAATTCCTGATATAAGTACCACTAAGTACCACTAAGTTCCGGTTGGTTTTTCACACACACTTTTCTTATATCCGATATATCCAAAAGCGTTTCCTCTTCACTCTATTCAAGAAGACTCTACAAGACCAACGACACAGTAATCCTCTCAATTTCTCACTTGTGCTTGTAGCGAACACCAAAAGGGGAATAAAAGGCGAACATATAACACTCTTGAGGGAACGGTAATCTGCCAATCAAATCCCCCCATTCTTTCCCTGCTCTTAAAAAATCGTTGGTTAACAGCGGCTCTCGGTTTAATACCGGATTCTTGGAACTGTCTTCTAGCTCAATTAAGCTATCTGTTCTTTTACAGTTTTCTTTGTTCTCTTCGATTATCTACGGTAAGAGCATCAAAAACGCGCCGACATGTTTTTTGGAAGATTTTCCTTGGATCGGTAGGGTAGGTGATTTGAAAAAATATGTGACCATTGTATATCAGGTGGTCTATTTTCTTTGACATTTTCCGTACATTGGATTATTATCTCTGTCAGAAAAGTCAGCCTGAACCATTGGGTTGAATTTTCCTTTCAAATTGAAGGCTATGGATGATGGTTTGTTTACTCCTTACCATTTATCCTTTATCTAGCCGCAGTAAGACATCCCCGAACCGCTATTTCGGGGATTTTTATTTGTACCGAACATTCATATTGGGTTTTCACACACGTCTTAGATCAAAAATCGAACTCTCGCGCGTAACCTAAATACCCATTAAATAACAATATAGAAGTCGGCCATTCTCTTTTTTTTATTCGATCACTCTTCTTTAGCTTTATAATCTGTTGGGCTTCGAAACAATAGGGGGGAATCTTTGGACTTCACACACACTTAGTCTCAATTTAGTTGTTTTAGAGGTCAAAACTAATGGTGTTCCACACACGTTTTTATTGGTTTTTTACACACATGCCTTTGGTTCTTTACACACTCTACTATTGGTTCTTTACACACATTGTAATGGTTTTTTACACACACGCAATTTGGTTTTTCACACACAAAAACATGCTTGAAAAGCTTATACAGCAAGGTTTTCAAAACCTGTAACACGCGCGCGCGATTAACTCCATAACTCTTTTTAACCCAAATTTTTACATTTTAGATTTCTTTAAAAGTATGGATCTAAAAAAAGCCAAATGTGTCTGAAACACAATATGGCTTTTCACGTTAGTTCAATTTTCATTCAAAATAACCGGCTTCTTCAACATGAACTGAAATTCTCAGTCTTTTTAAGAGCAGAAAAGAAGTGGCTGTTGGGTTCTAAATTCTCTTGGCTGACTATTTACTGAGTGAGCGTTTTCAACAGTTTTTTTCCATCTCTATTTTCTATGTTGACCATATCTCTTTCAGCATCAAAATTTATTTTGTAGTCTGGCAATGAGTTTGATTCTACCAATTTACGAACTGCTCTCCGAAATTCTCTTAAACTTGCTGTACTACCTGATTTCTTGTGCAAAATTTCCAATGAAACCGACCATTTTGGTTGATTACCGCAATGTTTGGCACACAATTCATAAATTCTTCGATCCAAAGGTTTTCGTATATTGAAATAGTAGGGCGAAATGGTTTTAATTTGTTTTGATTCAACGGACCGGTACAACCAATCAGGAAGAGTCACTTCAATCTCAGTCATAGGGCTAGAAGCATCAGTTTCATCTGCATAGACAATTTGTACTCTATCAATTAACCCAAAATTGACTCTCGTAACCAATCCACCGGTTGCAACATTTGTAATAATCCTTGTACCTGCTAAACGATCTAAAGACTCTCGTAAACGTTTGTATCCATTTCCTCCTAAAGCTTTTTTAGTTGAAACCAGATAGTCATAAGCTGTAAACCGGACAGTCCTTGAAATTGAATCCCCTTTGTTTTTAGCAGCTATCAATGATGAAATACAATATATCCATAAGTCCTTATCATAAATAGTGGCCGCTCCAACTACACTTGGTGTAATACTTACTGTATTGCCGTTATGTTCGTATGTACGGATACGAGTATCACCGGCTTTAAGGGCAAACAGAGGATGTTCCATACTGGCCAAATCATCTTTAAAAGATGCATCAAACGCATCAATTACAAAAAAATCCTGTTGTTGTCTTTTGCGGCCTTTTTTTGGGGTTGAATCTGATTCCTCAAAATTCCCATCTGTCTCAGGATGGTCTTTTTTTTCTTTTCCTATGCTGTCCTCGTCAACAAGAGTTTGGCTATTTTGGGACGTATTTTCATCTTCCTTTGCTTTCAGTCCGGCTATTCTTTCAGCTAGGATTTCTTGAGCGTTCCTATTCTTATAGGTATTTCCCATAATTTCTTCCTGTTTTCCTGATAGATTTAAATGTAATACGGTAAGATTGCCATTTTATCTGATATTGGTTTTCTACACACGCTTATTGGTGCTTTACACACAGGTTTAATGGTTTTTTACACACAAAATATTGGTTTTTTTCCCACCTTTTTGTGCGAGAATAATGGTTTCTTACCCACCACTAATACGCGCGAGTGAGCGTTTATAAAAATATTCAGATAGGTATAGCAAATGCAGCTTGTAGAGTTAAATCAATTCATAGAACAGGGACTAGTAGGTGATACTCAAGAACCAGATGAACATTCATTTGATGCTCAATCATCTGTTAATACACCCTCTAGTTCCGGTTTAGTCCAAAAACACCAAGCTTCTTCGTATGAAAATCTATTTATGCCTTCGTTTCCCGAAAATCTGAAAACCAGCATTGAAACAAATCTTGCTTGTCTTTTTGATCGGATTGAAGCCATAGACCTGCTTATTTCAGAATACAGCATGGAACTCAATAGAGGCCAAAAATTATTTCAACCAAGATTATGTGTGGTTTTTCTGAAAGATTATGCAGTACGGGTGGATGGGAAAATCACTCATGATAGGAAACCCGTTTTTGTTTGGCAAAAGCAAAACAGTAAAACTGGAAAATGGTTTATTCGGAAGCTAAAAGATCCCAAAAAGTTTTCGGGAGAGGACTATTTTCGGAAAATGGCATCTGGAAGAAAAAATGCAGGCGAAAATGGGTCATATTTGATGTCTGTTATAGTACAAATAAAAAAATTGATGAAAAAAAGAGAGGAGCTAGAGAAGACTATCGGTGCGATTAAGACACTTGCTAAGTCTAATCTTACTAAAGATTGTGATATGCTATTTGATTCGAGAAGCAGATTGTATGAATTAAGGAGCAAGATTGAAACAAATCTTCCAGAAAAAGCCATTATTTCAGCACGGAATAAAGGTATTTTATAAAATTGTTCTACTCTTTTATTAGAATTAATTTCTTATATATATCAAGCAATTAACAAATTTTATTATATTTATTCAATTTATACATATTATTTTGTAATCATTGTGTTATAATAGTATTCATCAGTTAAATGAGAATGGATTGGATTAAATCATGTCTTTGAATAAGGTTATGCTCATTGGCCGTTTAGGTCGAGACCCTGAAGTACGTTATATGCCTAATGGCGATGCTGTTGCCAATTTTTCTATCGCAACTGAAGAAAAATGGAAGTCTCAAGATGGTTCAACACAAAGTCGAACAGAATGGCATAACATCACTATTTACCGAAAATTGGCCGAAATTGCAGGTCAATATTTGAAGAAGGGTGGTTTAGTTTATCTGGAAGGAAAAATTCAAAGCCGTAAATATCAAGGTAAAGATGGCGTTGAACGTACCGCTTACGATATTATTTGTAGTGAAATGAAAATGCTGGGCAGCCGAGATGATAATTCAGGACAACATCAATCGAATCAGCAAGGTCAATATCAATCACCTCAACAACAACAGCAGCAGCAACCTCCTGCGCCTCCAACCCGACAAACTCCTGTTCATCAGACAGCCCCTGTCGATGATATTGACAATGACATACCGTTCTGAATTCATGGTAGGCTGCCTGAATGTTAGGCGGCCTATTTTATGGCGCGAAAATCAAAGAGTGGTTAATACTTCATATTAAATAACTACCGGCACATTATTCTGTGTCGTTTCAAGGATTTCAAAATGGCTGAATTTAAATTTGGGGATGTAGTTAGTCACAAAAATAAAGATTTTTATCCTCAATTGGGGATAATTGTTGGAATAAACAAAGAACGTAATCAGGCAAAAGTTCATTTTGAAGGGCTTAATTATCCTGAACATTGCAGTATTAGCTATTTAGAGCTTGTTAAACACCCTGACACTCTTAGGTTAGATTTTGTTGAACGGGTAATTAATATTGATGGCATGATTAAGCGTGAAATGCGTAAAGGCTGGGTTTTGGTTGATGGTGATATTGAATTAAACACACCTGAGCCATTATTACGCGACGCGATAGACGAGGCAATGCACTTAACGACAGGCAATAGACCATAGGCAGCCAAACGTCCGAGCAGTTGAGAGGACGGCCTCACAAAAGGAAATCCGATGAGCATCGAAAAATTTAACCCTAAATACAACCCAAAATATATCGAATATATTTATCGATATTTAAAACAAGAATTTAAATTGCAAAAAGCATTAAATGCGTATCCAAGAATTGTGAAATTTAAACATGACTACGGATGGTATATAGGTTATTTTTTAAATGACGGACTTGGAGACTTTATTGGCAGCCGGCTTTTGTACGGGAATCAAAAGGTAGAGGTATTTTGTTTTGTCAGAACAACCGAAGAAGAAGTCGCTGAAGAAATCAAATGGGAAGATTACGAACGCATCGGCGGGTGCGCATTGATTCCATGGCGACACCAATGGATTTACACAAACAAGCATTCCAGAAAATGCAAATTTTGCGGGCAATGGGAGCGAAAAGTAATAAAAACCGTTAAAACAGTTAGCCGTCAGGAATTATGGAAATCAGAAGAAAAAAAATCATACAAGGACCGAGAAAATGTCAAAAATGCCAACAGAAACTAGATTAATGCTGATACACGGCAATACTCATATCCCGCTCGAAACAGTGGCAAAAGAGTATTTGAACCTCAGCCCCGAAGTAGCACGCAGGAAGATTCGGCGATTGAATCACAGTATTAATGGGTAAAGCAAAATGAGTGAGAAAATTACTATTTACTTGATCGAAGATAATAACTGCAATGCTGCCAAAGCATTAAAAAAGTACCGTCAAGACATGGATGAACATATGAAGGTATGGCAGGAATGGGCAGAACAAAATCTCCCTCAACATACGCAGATTAGATATTACTTTGATGGTGAAATAGCCGGTTTTACATTTCCTAATGACCGGCCAAATGGTTGGAAAAAGCCAAATAAATACGGTGTTAGTTGGCCCAAGAAAAATAACAAGATTGTCGAAACAATGCCTAAAAACAAGAAAATTGAATGTCCAATGCAATATTTGGAAAGTTTTGGTATTCAAATCCCAGTTATGATTTTCGAAAAAGACCAAAACGATAATATTTTCGCTTCATGGGGCATCGGTGACTTTTTCGAGCCTGTACAGTTCGCGTGGGAAGGGTCAGAAGACAATGCACCAAAATGCATAATTACCCCTAATTATGATATTGAACTTCGTAAAGGTGCTGAAAGAATTAGATCCGGTTGTGTGATGGATCCGCCGAGTGATTTTGACTGGCATAACCTTTTGTCAGGTTGCCGAGTAATTCCAAAGTACGAATGGGATTATTTGTGCGGTAAATGGCAAGCAGAAAAGCAAAAGGCGGTATAAATTCAGTATAAGAGGTAACGCTATGAAAATCTTCAAATGTAAAGACAAGCCAAAAGATTGGAAAGGACAGCATGTCCTCCATTGCTGTCATTCACTAAATAAGCGTTCTAAAATTTACTATATTATGTATTGTGATATTTTGAAGAAGATGCCGGACGGGCGTTTAAAAATTAAAGTCTATGGCGAACGCTACACTTCTGTTGAAACTGAAAGAATCCGTTATGTGCCAGAATTCAGAGTTGAGGAGGCTACAAAGAGGCTGAAATCTGATGGCAATTAAAAAATATAAATAGAAATCTGTAAAAGATTTAATCATTTTATTGAAATGCTAAAACAATACAAACTACTAGCCCGAAACTTCATGTAATTTTTCTATTGACTCTTGTCAAATGTCCCCGTTATTGGTCATCGCTTTTTATCCGTTTGGTATGTTTTTCGACCGTTTGGTAATTTCTTAATCTTCTAAATTAAGAAAAAATATAGTAGAATCTAATTTTCATCAATGCGTAAAGAAAAATTAAGATGGACTCAAAGGAATATAAAGTCGGTGATATGGTTGTTTGGGAGGGCTATAAGAACATTGGCCAAAAGACCAAAGAGCATATGATCAAGGCTGCTAATGGCAGATACCTGTATTCCGGTCGAATTATGGAGGTTGTTCCTGCCAATGTTATTCCAAACATTGCACCGTATCCCAATCTAGTTACGCGCCACAAAACAATGCCGGTTCTACCGAGAAATAATGTGAGTTATATCATTTACAGCCCACAATTGGATAAGGATTACTGGCCTGATCGTCTAATTTTCGGTTCTGTTGAAGAATATAACCAGTTTTCTGACGAAGATAAAATTGCGCTTTTACGGCAAAATTCGATTGAAACAATTCGCAAAGGGATTGAATCGGGTGAGCTTTTGTCTATCACTGCTCGTTTGCGCGAGGAGGATGGATCGTCATTAATGCGTCAGTTAGCTGAGGAAAAAGGTGGCATACGAAAGGCTTTAATCTTTTTGTTACAGAATTATCAACAAGAGCTTGATTCAAAAAAAATTAAGGAATAAAAAAAGAAGCCCTAGGGCTTCTTTTTTTTTACAAAGATTTGGAAAGGCTTTGAGCTTTCTTTATTTCATTAATTACGAAATTAATTTCCGGAAATGCTTCATATTGAATAGCATATTCAAGTGCATCTTCCCAATCTTTACCTTTTTTAGAATAAACAAATTCCCAGAGAACGTCTTTCCATTCGGCCTCATAACCCACGAGGCTTTCAGGTTTAATTTTGGAAATATCCATATATACCTTTTCTAATGAAATCTCCTCAATTAAGAGATCTTCTTCATCATGAAAAAAAACATATCCAAATCTCAGGGCATATTCTTTTGCGAAGTTTATAAATGCTTCTTTTTTCTCTAAAAAATTGTTTTCTTCGATCGCCTCTTGAATTTGAAGCATATCCTCTTTTCTGTAAAAATCCTCCATACCCCAGTCGGGAAAACTATAACCTATCATAGAAATTTCCTTTCAAATAAAAAACCCAGAATTTGGGTGGCACTAAATATATTCAGTGCATTTCATTTATGCGTTTTTTTTTTTTGAAAGGTAAATCATGACATTCACTTTTGATCTCAACTCAATAAATTCAATCAACTCTGAAATTACCATTCCAGAAAAAGCTACTTTTATTGGTGGGGAGGCTACGCTGTTAAATGGAGAAAATTTCCCTAAAACTTTAATAGTGAGTAGAATTTTCTCGTTTAACGATGATGAGTTTTGGATTGAGGTTTGGCTGGATGGTATTAAAAAACCTATACGTTCTTTTTGGAGAGGTGAAGAGAAAAATTCATTTCGAAATTTGATGTTTAAAGCTTTCTCTCAAATTGGACAATTTGATGGCCGTTATATTGATGAGCAAGAAATAAAATCTGCGGTTTTGGAAGCATTTGGTTTCAAATACTACACTACGGTTAAAATCTATCGTTAAGCTAAAAAGAAGCCTTCGGGCTTTTTTTATTTGAAAATAATATGTAATAAATGCTTTTTAATCTGAAAATATTATGCTACAATTTATCTTATATTGTAGTCTAATACTTTTTATTTTTGAAAGGAAAATCAAATGGCTAACTATCCTGCAAACTATAATAATGGCAATACTAAGGTATCAGATAAAAAGAGCTTTGATGCTTCTTCATCTGCACTCCAATTAAAACAATTTATGGAAAGTAATGTTGTTCAAAATAAACTTAAAAGCTTAGTTGGTAAAAATTCTGCCGTTTTTACTACGGCAGTAATGCAAATTGCTAATGGCTCTCCTAGTTTGTTGAAGTGTGACCATAAATCCTTATTGTCAGCAGCATGTATGGCCGCTACTCTAAATTTACCCATTAATCCTAATTTGGGATTCGCCTATATTGTTCCATATAAAAACACTGCTCAATTTCAGTTGGGTTATCGTGGATTTATCCAATTGGCTTTGAGAAGTGGCCAAATTCAACGTTTAGTTTCAGTTCCAGTTTATAAGCAAAATCTTGTTAGCTACAATCCTATCTCCGGCAACGAATATGACTGGACTTGTCAAGTTAACCCGAATGAGCAACCAATCGGTTATTTGGCCTATATCCGCCTTAACAGCGGTTTTGAAGCTGAAGTCTATATGACTGCGGAAGAGGTAAGAAACCACGCTAGTCGTTACAGTATGAGTTACAAAACCGATAGTAAAGGTGATAGTCTTTGGGCAACGAATTTTAAAGCGATGGCCTTAAAAACAGTTTTGAAGAAATTGTTGAGCTTGTATGCGCCAATTAGTATTGATGAAGCTGGTGCAAACTTAGCAACAGCACTCGAAGCGGATCAAGCCGTCATTAATGATGATAATACATTTGACTATGTTGATAACCCTCAAGAAAAAGTCACTGAAGAAAGTTTGATTCCTCAAACAGAGGTTTCAGATAGCTTCTTTAAAACAATTGTTGCCAATATTGAGGCTGGCGAGGTGACAGCAGAAGAAATGTTGGTTAATCCAAACTATATTTTCTCAGAAGAGCAAAAAGATATTCTGAATAACTATAAAAGTGCTTCATAAATTTTGAAGCTGTTATATACTAAAAAACATCAAGATTCTCTCTGATAAGAGGGTATCTTGATGTTTTAGCATGAAGAACAAAAGTTCTACAAACAAAAATCCTTGAGAACATCTATATGACACAGAAACTTAAATATTTATCGGCTTTGTCTTTCACACTACTTGTTTGCGCTTGTAGCGGAAGCAATGGCCATTGTGAACCTGAAAAGCAAGAAGGGTGCGAAGAAGTTTATCGTTCAGCAACAGCAGAACCACCTAAAGGGACCTTAAAACCTGTTATTTTGAAAGATGACCAGTCTTTTGATGGTAAACCGGAAGATATTGGCCAACAAAGTCCAAGTACAGAACAAGCGGTCGATGATATTGCAAACGAATTAGGTAAGTGACTTTTACGATTTGTGTTTTTTGTTTGGCTAAGATACTAATGTACCTTATATTTCCTAGGTGTTCATATAGAACTAAATTTTTTGAAAGGAAATACAATGGAAAATGCAATTCAAAAAATATCTGAAATTTGTGGGCAGGTTGGCACAGATTGGGAATATGAAATAAAAAATATTTTATTCCATAATGATATGTGCATTGTTACGATAAGATTGGTTTATCAAGGCATGGTATGCGAACTAATCGGAGAGGGGAAGCTTAATGAAACTGATCCGGTAAACAGAGCAGCTACGAAAGCTTTTGAAAGAGCTTTTATACTTTTGAAAAAACCATTCCATACTTCTACTTCTACTTCTGAACCTGAGCCGGAATGTGAATTTCCACAACAAGAGGTGAAAGAAGATAGCAAAGAAGATAGTAAAGAAGCTTTCTATCTTGATAATGATTCTTTTACTATAAAGTGCAGTGAATTGAAGGAGCTTCAGTCTTTGCAAGAAGCAAATGAACGAAGACAGAAATTGTTGTCGTTTAATTTGCGGAGTGACCAAAAAGATATTCTTCTTCGAATCCTGAACAAACGGATCACTGAATTAGAAAATAAAGCTTTATTTGGTGAAGAAGTAAAAGCAGAATATATTGGTATCGTTCCAGTTCAAGGGTCGAAATGACTAATCAAAAATAAGACTGCCTCGGCAGTCTTTTTTTTGGTTTTTATATTATTTGATTGCTCATGGAAGAGCTAATTTTTGTGAAAGGAAAGGAGTCCATCAATATCAACCCGTATTGAGTTTTGCACCATATGGTCAAAATTTCATTACAAAACTGAGGATAAATAGATATGATGAACAAAACTTCAACTCACGTTTGGCAAAAGTGGTTTAAAAAAATCGTTTTTCCATTCCGTTTTCCTGTTCCTGAAAAGGTCTTTGATTCATGGTACGATACCTTGGATACAGCTTCTCGTAACTTGTATTTGGCTTCGCTTCCATATTTTTGGTTTAACAAAGCTCCATTCGTGGAACGAGTTTGTGAGACATTCTTGATTTTGCTGCTAGGTTATATCTTGCATTGTTTTGCTTATTGGTTGGCCAAGAACAAATCAAAATTTTCTGTTCAGAAAAAAAGACGGAAATAATGAATAATAAATAAAGAAGCCTTCGGGCTTCTTTTTTATATTTATCATGGGTGCAAATTTGCATTATTCGAATTTTGAAAGGAAAGTTATGCCGTCAATTGATTTTAATTTTGTGGAAGAACAGGCCAAAGGAAAATGGCCAGAAATCTTGGAAGGAATGGGTGTACCTTCGGAACTCCTAAATCCTAACAAACACCATCCTTGCCCTAATTGTGGAGGCAAAGACCGTTTCCGGTTTACCAATGCTCATGGTACCGGTTGGTTTATTTGTAACCAGTGTGGTCAAGGAGGAGGCTTCAAATTGGTTTCAATGTTTTTTAATTGTAACTATCGAGAAGCTGTGATTGAAGTTGCCAAATTTTTGAATTTAATAGATTCAAACACTGGCTATAAGAACCCTGTATCGAAAATGCGCAAAATTGAAGTTAAAAACCCTTCTGTTTCGCCAAAAGTTGATAAACAGGCTGCTCTTTTAGCTATTTGGGAAAAGGCTAGACCGGTGGAGAAAGGTGATCCAGTCTATCTTTATCTACAAAGTAGAGAGATTGATTGGGAGCAAATCAAAGATCATATCCAAGAAATTCGTTTTTTGGAAAATTATGATTATTGGTTGAGGACTGATGATGCTCATAAACCATATAAAGTAGGTGAGTTCCCATGTATGGTTGTTTCTATTCGTGGTGCAGATGGTGTATTAAATGGACTTCATTTTACTTATTTGCAAGCAGTAGAAGCCGGTTATCAGAAACTAGATATGGCCAGCCCTCTTGATGAAACTCCGCTTCCGGCGAAGAAGATTAAGAGTAGGTTCCAGTCAGCAATTTCTGGTAGTGCAGCACATTTGTTTGAATCTAAATCCGATGTTTTATGTATTGCGGAAGGTTTGGAAACAGCAATGGCAGCATTTATACTATACAAACAACCAGTTTGGGCCTGTTTGACTGCAAATGGTATAAAGATGTTTCAGGTGCCTGAAGGTATCCGAAAAGTTGTTGTTTTCGCTGACAATGATGCAAATTTTACCGGTATCACAGCAGCAGAAGAGTTCAAAAAACATTTGGAACAGACAAAACCTGATGTTGATGTCAAAATTTATCTACCCAATCAGACGGGGTATGATATGTTAGATGTTTTGATTGAACGAAATTTTTAAACGTACAAAGAAGCCTTCGGGCTTCTTTTTTTGTGTAAAAAAAGAAGCCCGAAGGCTTCTTTTGGGTTAGAAATTTAAAGAAACTCTAGTTACAACCTTTTCCTCTTCATGAATGATCGGGTGTTTCTGTTGTCTCATTAATTTCGAAGCTTCCTGCATTTCTTGTAAGACAGCTTCTTTTTTGGATATTTCAGGAGCAATGATAACTAATGCCTGATATGCCAAAGATAATGACCTCATAATACGAGAAGCATTGGTATTGGCCGTTAATGTAAGCCAATCAACAATGTTTTTTGCGTATTTTTCAGATCTAAATGCACCAGTAAAGTGAGCAATTGCCAAATCTGCGCCAAATTTTGCTATAAAGCTTCGTTCAGCTTCAGACATTGGTACGGCTTCACTATACTTTTGATGCCATCTTTCTATGACTTGTTGAGATGCATCATATGATTGCTGCCGAATCCTTTGCATTTCATATCCATTATCATCCAATCGGTTTGTATGAAATGGTTCAGGAAGTACCTGATCCATTCCTTCGATTGGATTAGTTTGCGAGAAATGAAACGTTTTGATTGAGTGAAGTAAGGGTTTAATGAAATATTTTTTTGGATCATATTCCTCAATCCCAGTAACTTTCTCACTTTCGCCGGTTTCGAGGTTTATTCTCAGGTAGCCTTTAGCCAAAATTGTAAAGGAAGCCTTTCCACCTTTTTTTACTTGGTATCCAAGGTTCTTCCAGCTTTGGAAGCCTGAAAATAGCGGTAGAGCAGTTCGCTCTCCCAACTTTTCCATTGTCATCATCAACAACGGGATATTTGTCCCTTTGTAATAGATACCGTCTCCGGTCCTTGCAGGGATACCACAAAAACCTTCAAACGGTTTTTCTGAGTTGCATTCCTTTATAAGGAATTTAACAGTTTCCATTATGGAAGATTCAATCCAAGTTGCCATAGTTTTTTCCTTTCAAATTTAAAATTAGCCCTTCATTGGGCCAGCTTTTAATATAAAGATTTTGTTATATATTTTTTTAAGTTTATTTTATTTCCTTTTTAAAGTTGCTTTCTAATTCGACTTGTTTTTGATAGAATCCAATCAATATAGAAATATTATTTTTAATTGTTTTCTGGAATCTATCCTAATGTTTGAAATAGAAGCTTCTATCCCAATCCCTAAAATCATTAAAGAACCAAAACCTAAACGTCAATTGAAATACCCATTTGACCAAATGGAGATTGGCGATAGCTTTTTTGTTCCTTTCCCCAAAGATTGTTCAGATCAAAAGGCAGAAATACGCCGTATTAGAACAAATGTGAGTTCTGCATTTAATACATATATGCGAAAGATTAAAAAAACTTCGACACATCTTATTTTTCGTGTTCTTGAAAAGGATGGTGTCATGGGGGTTCGAGTTTGGTTAACGAATAGATCTAAGTCCAAACCTATTCGTAAAACTGGCCGTTGCAAGATCATCGACAAAAATCAGATTCAAATGCTCAACCAAGAAGGGGACAGCATAGTTGTCAGATGCGAAAAAGAAGAAGATGTGGTCACTGTTCGTTCCGCTGTTTATCAAGCATGTATGCGACGAATGAAAAATAATCCTGAACTCTTTAAAGGCTTAAGGGTTACTCTTCATAAAATTGAGGAGAATGGCCAATATGCTATTCAGGCTATTTTAGTATCAACAGGTAACAAAACATTCTAATTATTGAAAGGAAATAATATGTGGTTCAAGCAAATCAGTTTTTATCCGCTCAACAAAGACAAGTTGCCAGATTTAGAAGTGCTTGCTGAAAAATTGGCTGATTATGAATTTTCCCATTGTCAGGGGTTAGATTGGTTTAGCGAAGGCTTTACGTCTCCGGTTTCTTTCTCTCCTGAATTGGTTTTCCCTGCCGATTACACTTTGCGCGTTGCTCTGAAAAAAGAAGAAAAAGTTCTGCCTGCCGGCGTGATCCGCGATATTTTGGATGAAAAGATTTTGGAAATCCAAAACAACGAAGCGCGTAATGTTGGCCGCAAGGAAAGGCAGGAATTGAAAGAGCAAATAACAGATGATCTGTTACCCCGTGCCTTCACGCGAAGCAGCCTTACACAAGCTATTTTTGACACACGTCATGCCTATCTTTTGGTCAATAATGCAGCTTCTGCCAAATCTGAAAATATCCTAACCAAGCTGCGTGAGGCTTTTGGAGGGTTGGAAGCACGTTTGCCAAATACCAAACAATCCTTGTCATCCCTAATGACCAATTGGTTATTACAAGGCCACTGCGAAGGCGGTTTTGAATTGGACAGCGATTGCGAACTCAAAGGCGTAGGCGATGTTGTTCCGGTTGTCAAAGTATCCAAGCAGGATCTAACCGCAGAAGAGGTGGTCCAACATATCAAAAATGGAAAAACCGTTACACAATTAGGTTTGGTATGGCGTGAACAAATCGCTTTCATCCTTACTCAAGACTTTACGCTCAAACGTATCCAGTTTCTGGATACCTTACAAGAGGAAGCGGAAAATAATGGTGATGATGCTGAAAGCATGGCTTTTGCTTCGCAACTTTTAATGACAGAAGGTATCAGCACCATGTTGGAAGAACTGGTTACTTATCTTGGTGGATGGGAGCAGGAGTAAATTATGTCTGATATGACAGAAGGTTGGAAGTCTTTTAATGAGACTAAACGCCAAAAAAAATACCAAAATCAAGAACAGTCAACGAGTATTTTGGAAAAAGAAAATATCCCTTTTGAGTCGAAAAATTATGGGACTCATTTAGTAATTCAAACTAAACCGGTTATTGATTTTTGGCCAAGTACAGGCTTATGGATAGTAAGAGGCAAAGATATTAAAAAACGAGGTGTAAGAGGTTTGCTTCGCTATTTGAAAGACAATCAAATGGTAGGAGGGTAACAGATCATCTGTTGCTTGCTCTTTAATACAACTTTTTGAACTGATATATAGGGTTTTAAATGAAAGCAACTAACATCTATCTAGCCGCTAAAACCAACATAGCGCATGAAGCCTCCGACTACATCAACGGCTTGGCTATGAGCAACGGCTTCGCTACTGCAATGAATGATGACGAACTGAGCCAATATCTAAGCTGGTTTGAAGCCCAAATTCAAGGGTGTGACGAATATATTGCTTCTAACTTGGTTATTGAGGCTGAAGAAATAGAGATAGACGATGAATATTTGTTTCTCAAGTAACCAATTTTAACCAAAGGCCACTAATGTGGCCGTTTTTTTTGTCCTCATACTCTTATTCTGCAAAATATATAGATACATACTTTTTATTAAAATATTAGCAAATCTTCTTTCATTACCGCTATAATAGCGGTAATATACACACATCGTCAGACAACACAACCAGCCGAAAACATGATTAACCAACTGACCACCTACGGGCGGAAAGGAGCAAAAAATGGATAGAGAGGCAACCATTGCCCGCGAATTATGCGCCACACCTATTACGCTTGGCAGTCAAAAGCAGATTGACTGTGCAGAGGATATTAGATGGCGCAAAGCAGCCACAGCCGCGAAAATTATTCACCAAATCGAGGACAATAAACTAGACGACCCCGAAAGGACGGCAATACAACAAAAAATCATTGATTTTTATAAACAAACATTTTCTAATAATCAGGCGCGGTTTTGGATTAATAATGACTGCGAATCTTTTGACGTATTCTGGATCCAAGAGCGCCAAGCCGTAATTTTTAAATGATATTTAATTTGCCGCTTTCGGGCGGCGGATATGAGCAAAAAGAATATGGCCATACAGACTAAATTTGAGGCATTACACAGGGTGCTTGACGAGTTAATAACGCCTACACGGGAGCTTATAGATGATTGATGACGCAGAGTTTGGTTACACGCCAAACAATCTCAAGGCATTGCGCCAAAAACACGAGCTTACGCAACAGGCAACCGCCGACCTGTTAGAAGTAAACATTTCAGCATATCAACGGTGGGAGAGTGATTTTAATCTCAAAAGTCATACGGATATGCCATTAAAAAAATGGTTTGAGCTTTTACAAAAGTTAACAAAGTAGGTTTGCAATACCGCAAAAATAGCGGTAATATACATACATAGATTTAGCGCAACTGTACAAACCGCGTCTCGGGCAATCAGGGGTAAGGAACTAAAATGGACTTAGCATACGAACTCAAACAACTTGAATCTTATTATGAGATTTGCAACTATCGTGGCAAACTTAGAGTAGATAGCCTGATCCACGGCATTAACTGCATTTTGGAAGGAAAAGAAAGAACAGTTGATGTTCACGACTCAACAAGAGAAGAGTTGGAAGAGCGAATTTCTAGATTTTATATGAATATTGACGAACATTTGACAAATTGATAAAAGAACAAATTCCGCCTGAAACATGGCGGCTTTTTTTGAAGGGAAAACCTATGCAAAACCAGAACCGAAATTGGCAACGTCTTTGGATTGTCAACTTTGAAGAACAGATTGTCACTCATGCTGATGGCTGGGTCTTTAAATTTACAATGATTGACGATGGTGTATTTGATGGCCGAATGATTAAGCAGCCCGAACATCTCACACCGGAACAAATTAGAAATGCACCAAGAATAGCGCAGGAAGCAGGTGAAGCGTGGATGAGAGCGCGAAAGAATAGGCATTAACCAAAAGGTTTATCTTTCTGTTGCACTTACGGTTGCTAAATGTCGTTGCATAAAGCCATATAAATATATGCAAGTAAATGCGTAGTTACATATTAATGTAGAAAAGCGGTTATGTTATTACTATTTTATGGGATAACTATTTTATGTAAATGCTCTTGGCCAATAAGGGCTAGATTGTTGAATAATTTTTAAAGAAAGGAAACCAATGAAAGACTATTATTTTTTATCTATACGAGATGAAAATTCTGAAAATTCTGAAAATATTGATGAATTTTATTCAACGCTTGAAGAAGCTTTACAAGCAGCAGAAAGGTTATCTGAATTTGAAGAGTTTTGTCCAGTAAGGATATTTGATTTTAATCATAATATTTGCGAGAGCGTTCAATTAGAGAATGGAAAAATAGCCTTTGTTTTGGCACCTGAACATAATAGGTTTCTACTAAGTAAGACTGATTCCTTACGAAACTATGTGAAAAAATATATTCAAGATTGACAACTGAGCTAAGATACCACTAGTCGAAACCAAAAAAATCTAAAATTTCTTGTCATGGCTCACATTATGAGCTATTATACCCTTATAGACGCATCGCCCCACGCGACTAAAATTCAAGACATGGGCAAAAGGAAAAAATCATGGCAACTCGTGCAACCGTAAACGCAACATTAACGTTAACATCATCCGTATGTGGGATGCAGCAATTGAACCAAATTGCAGAACAATTTAAATCCATTCTTTCAACATTAACCAATCCTGATAATATTCATAATGATGTTCATTTCTGGATTGCCTATCATGAATTACTTGATTTCTTTAGAATCACAACCGTATTACAAAAATGGTCAGAAGACCCTGAAATTGTTAATGTTGTGCAAGAAATACTAAATGAATTTGATGGCAAAGAAAGTCAATACCCACAAATTGAACCAATGAAAGGAATGATAGGATGGATTTGTGATAGTAAATAAAATAATGGTCGCGTTTTTGGGGTTGTTTCGCCTCAACTGCCTAAATTCACTATCAACAGGGGCAAAAGGAAAAAAAATCATGAAAAATCGAATAACTGTAAACACAACATTAACGTTCAAAAACGAAAAAGGTGAAAAAGATTATATCGTTATCTTCCGCGATGAAGCTCACATGAATGCGCCGTATCCATGCGCTTCATCTTTAGAGTTTATATCCACCGACAGCATCATCCGTATGTGGGAGCAGCAATTTGGGCAGCCGTATAAAGGGGAGCGCACCCGCGAGGCCGCAATCAACGCGGTGATGGCGATTACCAACAAAATGTACTACGAGGCTCATTATGCCAGCACTAAGTGGGGGGATTTGGACGCAGATTACACTGCCAAAAATTATTTTGGCCACAAAATCAAGGTGCTTGATTTGGCTTAATACGGCAACAGACTACTCAATCAACCACGCCGCGCCTTGGGCTGACAGGGGCAAAAGGATAATCATGAGATTATTTGACGACGAAGTATTAAAAATAGTGGCTAATATAGGCTTTCCAATTTTATCCTTTATTAATATCTGCCTAATATTTCATCATTGGAAAACTACGGATTGGGGTTGCAGAACTTTTCGTATATTGATGATTTGCCTCCCTATCGCTTTTTTTTACAAAGCAATATCTAAATCAACGGGTGATGATGCAATATACGCAATAACCTTTGGATTTGTACCTGTAACTATGTTGTTTGCTTATTTAGTTCTGACTGAAAAAATATAATCATTTATAGGTAAACTTAAATGCTAAATCTCATTTACATTGGTACATTTTTACCCCCTGCATCTTTTTTAATTAACACTGTGTGTTTGTTGAAAGGTAGTGATGCTTTGGAAGACAGTCAATTTCACATGAAATTCTTATGTTGGTTTGGACTGGTGTTATACAATATATCTTGCTCCATCGCCTTTCAACTGAGCACCGACCAGCTTGGAATCCTTATAGCATTAAGCGGATTAGCCATTTTGACTTTGATGTTTGTTGTACTTACCATAGCGGAAAGTCGCCTTATTAGCCAATTTTAAAAATGGAATGGATGGATGCGGAGCAGCTAACTATGTGGCCAAACGCATGGACAAGTGCAAAAGCAATGCCTATTCAGTATCAGATACTCTAAATTGAAAAACAACACATAATGAAAGTGAACTGATATGGAAAATTCCCTCTCCCCTTTGGCAAGAGAAATTCTGAAAGCAGGGCAGTATTGGTTGGACAGTACACCGGCTTATTGGTATATCGTTAATGCCAGCATAGGTATAGTTATCGCTCTTTCCGCCATGTATTTATTGATCTCCACTTTCCGTAGCCAACCGGCTTCACGCAGCAACGTAGTGTCCATGATGTTTGCTGTATTCGTGTTATATCAGTCAGCCGCTAACCTAAGTTTGAACGAACGTCCAAACATTTCCGTGAACTATCAATCCGCCGTCGAGCGGCTTGTTCAATCGGATAATATCAACCATGCCGATTGTGTTTTCGGCAACAGTAATTACAAAATTGCAAAACAACTCGGCGGCTTGGAAGCCTATGCCAGAGCTAAAGCGACAGCGATTGAGAAAGAAGCAGCGCAACCATTGGACGGTAAGAAAACTTGCGGCTTACTCTTAGAATACGAAGAGCAGATTATCCCCGACATCGAAGCGGGTGCTAAAGGGGAAAGTATTTCTAAGCAATATTTGAAAGGATATGAATAATGTTTCCAACGTTTATTACCGTTTTCTATTTGGTAATTCTGTTTGCGATTGCGCCAATTTGTTTTTTTTTTTTCGCATGGAATCACAAAAAATTTGAATTTAAGACTATTGAAATTTTGATTTTAGTTTTGATTGGTACAGTTGCTTTTTCTGCCTTTCTCATTCTGTTGAGATTGGAATCCATACTAATTTATTTGAAAACTATTCAGGAATTTGGAGTAGGAAAATGACGGCTGAAGTTACTACGAATAAAAATATAAAATTAACTAGACAGGAAAAAAGAGTCTTAAATGACTTGGGGTATTACGCTTGTTTTGGTTCAAATTATCCAATCGAAAAAATACGCAAAATACTTAAACTATGGATTCTTGTATTTATAGTGGGATTACCCCTGTTGTTTGTGCATATATTGATACCCTTTCTATATTTTTTCTCAATGGTTCTTGTGCTTTACATTGGCGACAAAAAAAAATATTTTAATTACCCTGACATTACATACCGAAATAAATATATCCGCGAATATACCCATTTGAGAAAAGAAAATCCGTCTTTGAATGTTGAGGTCTTTGCCAAAGCCGTTAAAACGTTTATTGCCGCTCAAGAAAAAAGAGAAGCTGAACAGGAACATTGTAAAACTAAAGAAGAAATCGAAACTATAAAAAATCAATACGGGATTTGAGATAATTTTTGCTGAATACCCTACTATTTTAAATTAAATAAGGATTTAAGGATGGAAAAAAACATGGATAAAAAAGCATATTATATAAATAGAGTAAGTGTTGCTGTATTGTTGTTATTATTTAATCTAAGTATTCCCAATAAATTAGATTTACCAATACTATATATTCCACTTTATAAAGCGTATTTTGCTGCCGGAATTGTATCTTTAACGATTGTAATGGCTTTTAGGATAACTATATCTCGTGTTGTAATGGTTAATTCTATTCTGAATTTAATGGAAACTATTATATTGTTTATAACTGTATTCAGAGTTGCTGTCTATATGAATTATATTTTGCTGGCTGATTTTATAGTATCCGACCCGAACCAGATATTATCATTGATTTGCACTACGGCATCAATAACTGTAGTTCTTTCAATATATTATTTGATAGATAAGACTGTTAATATTATTGTAAACAGGATATTTTTTGGGCGTATGAGTGAGGTTAGGGGGATTAAGCCATGAAGTTTACCCATCGAGAAAAAAGGCTGTTTATTGTATGTGGACTCAAGTATTTTCAACCTAAAATCCCATAAGGAAAAGGACTTATGAAACTAACTAAGCAAGAAAGCGGAAGCGGTTAAAGCGTGCATTTCTGCTCAAGAAAAAAAGTAAAACGAACAGGAAATTCAGAACCTAAAAAAGGATTAAGTATGAATGCCGAATTACAGTCTTTAGCTCAGACATTTAAGGAAAAAGTCAGAGAGCTTTCAGTATTATCGGATAAAGCCAATGAAGCTTTCTTAGAATATGAAAACACAGGACGCACAAATATTTGGGAGGACTTTGAAGTTCGTGCATATACATTGTGCGATGAAATAACCAGAACCGTTATACACATGCGTAGTACACAAGTGCGTTTAGACAGGGAGCGGAAATAAGCTATGAAGTTTACCCGTCGTGAAAAAAGGCTTTTTGACGAACTGGCTTACTACACCTGTTTGGGTACGGAATATCCGTATGAAAAGCAAACAAGAATGCTTAGCCTTCTTAGGCTGATTGGTTTTGCTATTCTAGTCGGGCTGGTGGGCTTTATTCCTGCCCAAATAAACACTTCCCAAATCGACAGATTAAAATCATTTACTTTACCTGCTTTCTTAATTTATATGGTAATTATTTTTGCTATGATCTGTATTGGAATAAAACGTGACGATTTTCTAGGAGGGAAATTACAAAAGAACATCAATCTGCATCGAAGCGGATATATCCGTGAATATAACCTGCTCAAACAGGAAAATCCAAGTCTGACTGTTGAAGCTTTTGCGGAAAGCATCAAAGTATTCTTGGCCGCCCAAGAAAAACAGCGCACCCAACAAGAAAAATGGGAAGCCGAACAGGAACGGGCTGAACTGAAACAGAAATACGATCTGTAATCTCATTTGACCTCGTGACAAGGGAATAAAGTTTGGATTCCTTAAATAAAAAGCTTGCAATAGCTCGGTATATGAGCTATTATAATCTTATAAACAGGAAAGGAAGAAAAATGAGCGACCTTTTTTATTTTTTTAAAGGAATTATCCATTTAACAATAGTTATTCTGAATAAGATTGGTAAATTCTTTTGTTTTCTCCTTTTTCCGTTGGTACCGTTTTTATACCTATATTCCCACTACAAAGAAGATGACGTAAATGAAGTCATCACCAATTTTGATGCAATAGATTTTCTTATATATTCTATTGGTTTCATGCTTTTTATGGTGTATCTGTTATTTTTTTTCCAATTAAATTTTTATTTTGCTGAATATTTACAGAATCACCCAACGCTTTCTTCCCTGTGGACTTTTTGGGTAGAACCATCTATAAGGAATTTTTGGACAGAACCCTCCATAACAGGAGGTAAATTAGGACTGGCCATCGGTTTGATTGTTCTATATATTCAGACGTATCTTATTCTTTTTCTATCCGCAAAAGAGTTTTTTAAAAGGTCCTTCTTTGCGTTTTTCGTGAAGTTAGGGAAAGCGTGAAACATTTTTTGTTGAAAACAACTTGATGTGAGTTGTCATACTCATATGGATGTACCGCCCCAAGCAGCCATATTTTTTAGAAAGGGGCAAAAGGAAAAATCATGAAAACCATCTACATTGACCCCAACAAAAGAACCGTAAACGACACAGGTAAGTATGCCCTGCAAATTAACTACGTTTTCGGTTTGTTCGATACAAAAGAAGCTGCTCGTAAAGTTTACGATGATGTAATGTCCAAGTGGGACTCCATCGACGACAGCCCTTATGGTCTCATCGGTATTTTGCCGCCAAACTACCGCGACCCGAAGCTACCCGGTATGCCCGAAGCAGAACAGCCGCTCTCCGAACTCCAAGCCATCAATATTGCCGACTATGCTGTCAAACATCCTGCCCGCAGGGATGTCCGATTAGGTTTCAAAGGTGGTGATATAGACAAATTGGCGGGTAAGTCCACACTCCCCATCCGGCTGGAACGTTACAAATCTGCAAAAAAACACGAGGAGAAATCCTTGATGACGGATTCTTTTTGGGATGCTCTTATTATTACAAAGTGGAAGCTGGAGGAGGTGCAAGAGGAATGGCTAAAGGCCGTACCCACAGCAAATCTTGACAATTACCGTTTTGAAAGCACTTTTAGCGTTTTTGACGAATGGGATAGCAAATTTCTGCCACGCCCTAAATTTCCGCAAATTTAAAGGGAAAAAAAGGACGATATTATGATTGCTAATTTAAAGATGCTGGTAAAGAAGCTGTTACTGTTATTTTTTCCTTTGGTGCCTATTTTATCTGGTTGCCTCAAAGCCGATAAAAAGAAAGAGCTTTTTATGCAGATATATGATGGCAGTATTCCTACCGATATTAAATCTGCTTTATACGTTGTGTTCTTCGTTAGATTTACATTTGACCGTATAACTGCATTTCCAAATGTCATTCCAGTGACCAAGTTTAATGATTTAGAGATCTCAGAGGGTGTAGGATACTTGTTATTAATCATCTATCTCCAATTGGTTGTGATTGTAGTTATTTTTGCATATGATTTACTAATTACATACATTAGAGAGCAAAAAAAAATGGAGTAATTATAAAGGTAAAAAAATGGCTCAATACACTTACGCTTATTTATGTGGACATGGTAGAGGAACTGTCCGACTTTACGGGAAAGAGTCTGAACGTCAGCGCAAACTGGCTTGGTATGCCGACACTTTTGTCTGCCCTGATTGTTTCAAAAAACAGAAGGCGGAAGAAGATGCCGCATCCCCGAAAACTGCCAGTCTGCACTTGGCCGTATATGGCAAGGTCTATCAATCTATACAGGTGCATGGACAGCTTTCTGCCAACAAAGAGGCTTTAAAACAGCTAGGTTATCGTTGGGGTGATGAGATCGACGGAGGCTTGCTTGCACTGTTTAAAAGTCCGAAACTGGCCCTACAAAAATGGGCTGAAGTGCGAAGCATTGAAGATATTCAGGCTACGGCCAAGCGGTGGTCTGATGAATTGACTGGACTGGGATACACAATAACTTCCGTCCCTAGTATATTCGACCAACAGGCGGCAAAGCTGCATTTTGAAAATGCAGCCAAAAAAGAAAAAGAGGAACAAAGACAATCGGAGGAAGTAGAGCGTCAAAAAGCGGCTGCCGAAAAAGCAGAAGCTGAAAAGAAAGCCCGAATCGACAGACTTGATCCGAAGCCCAATCCACCAGAATGGTATGCCAAGTTGCAAGCGTCTAAACAATATTGGAATGGAAAATTTTATGGTGACGACAAACGGGGCTGGCGTATATATCTGGACGGAACCGAAGTAAAAGTCGCCGTAGAAGATAAAGAGCATTATGAAAACTGGAATGCCGAACTCAAGGAGTGGCATGAATTTTGGAGGAATTAAAAATGAATAGCACTGAAAAACAACTGGTAAAAGGCTTTCTCAACAAGAATTGGAGAGATTTTATCCAATACATTGACGAGCAGTTGTCGGAGATGCAAAATTCAGACCCTTTTGCGGATGAAGTATCCGATATCTACAACAGCATTATGGACAAGTTGACCGAACCTTCTAGGGAGGAAGTGTGATGAATATCACTAGACCAAATAAAGAAGACCTTGACGCAGCATGGGAGCTGGTCGCGTTTTTAAACAAAATTGAGCAGGGTTTGAATCCGATTTACCAACCTGCCGACCCAGAGGATGAAGACGATTTCCAATATCTGAGTGATGCACCTGCGGATGAGGTGTTTGAAGCATTGGAATCTAAGTCTACCAAAGCCGGGTTGTCTTGGATTATGACCGTATTGGATACCTTGCTGTCTTCGAGTAACGATATTGTTGACCAAGAATCTAGTGTTTTGGATTTCTCTCCGAAATTTAAACAGGCTGTAAAGGATACGGAAAGGCTGGATTTTCTGTTCAAGGTTGAAACGGTTGAGTTTAGCAAGAACTTGGACGGTAAGTATTGTTGTTTTTTATATGACCAAGAAGTAGATATTCATGGATTTGGAGACAGCTACCGTGCTGCGCTGGATGATGCAATGGCAATATGGAAGGAAGTGTGATGAAGGTATTAGATCCGTGTTGCGGCAGCCGGATGATGTGGTTCGATAAAAATAACCCTAAAGCTGTTTTCAGCGATAAACGCAAAGAAACCCATCTACTGAAAGACCGAAAATATCTGCGCAAACTGGAAATTAATCCCGATGTGGTTATGGATTTTACAAATATCCCTTTTCCTGACAACACGTTCGCAGTAGTGGTTTTCGATCCGCCTCATTTACAAAGAGCGGGAGAAAAATCTTGGCTTGCCAAAAAATACGGGGTGTTGGGCAATGAGTGGAGAGAAGATTTGCGTAAAGGGTTTGCTGAGTGTTTCCGAGTATTGCGTCATGAAGGCATATTGATTTTTAAGTGGAATGAAAATCAAATCCCTGTGAAAGAGATTCTTGCTCTGACTAACGTAGAACCACTTATTGGACACGTTAGCATGAAGCATAAGCAAAACCGAACACAGACACATTGGATAACATTTTTGAAGGACGAAGCGTGATGGACATTGAGCAATACAACCCTAAAAAGAGTCCGAAATTACCATTTAAAAGAGTAGGATAAAAGGACTTTTAAAAAAAGATGAAAACGCTATCTTTTATTTTTAATTTGTTTTTTGATGGCTATGGAATCCCTTGTGTACGGGCATGGGTAATTTATTTTATTCTTTGTGGTGTAACGGTAGTCTTTTTCTGGTTCAGCTCTTTGAGTAGCAATGAAGAGGGAAAAGCATTATCCAAATATTGTGCATATTCTGCAATTTTCTTGTATGTATTTTTATTCTACTTAGTGAATTCATTAAACCCATATGAATATATACCTTTTATCGGTACAGACATTCAAAAGGCCAACTTGATAAGTTGTACATCTGGGAAAACAGTCGATTTAGAAAATATCAAGGATATTATGACTGACTGTAAAAAAAGGGACCAAGAACTCAAATCAAATTAAAAGAAATTCTTATAGGAAAATGAAATGAATAAACCGTATAACAGTAAGTCCCTCAGAGTGGTTTTCCCATGTGGAACAGATAAATATGGTGAACAAGCTGAATCAAGCAGTGAATTAACGGTAGCTTTATCTGGCCAAAGAGTCATCTTATCAATAGAACAAACACGTCATGATATTTGTGATCCCATTACCGGATATGGAACGGACACGAACACGAGTTTCATTGAATTGGATGTGGATGATACGGAGAAGTTGATCTCTATTTTGCATCACCATTTAAGTTTAATTAAAGAAACTAAGAAAGAAAAAGAGATGAGTAACCAAACTTCTAATGAATTATTTCAATTAATTTTGCGTAAAGGACAAAGTGCGGCGACGTTGATCTTATATTTGCTATTCCCTCTTATACCTTTTCTGTATATTTGGCTTACACCTCAAAATAAACCCTTAGATTTTGAAAGTAAGTTAATGCTATTTGGGACTAAACCATCTTTGAGTGCAGATTTACTTTTATTTGTATATACAATCTATACGTTTCTAATTGTTTTTTTTGCCATATATAGTTTTATACTGATTTATTACCTGTTACAAGGCATCGGATTTTGGGTTTTTTGGTTAGATGCAGGAGGAGGATATTTTGTATTATCAATTGGTACTTTTTTATTATATTTCCAATGGTTCTTGGTTTTAGTCCTTCTTTTGTGGGATTTCATTTTTAATAAGAATCAGAAATAAATTCCAGTAAATTCTTAGAATGTATAAAAATGTTGATTATAGAAAACAACCCTGACGGCACGATAGCTCAAACAAATTATTGGCAAAGTGAGTACAACACACGCGGACTGGCATATTTAAGTCGGCATAACCTTGGCTTGCGCTTGTTGATCCCATCCGCCGTTACCGCCACTTGGTTGGCCGAAATCAAAACCGGCAGACGTGCCGTCATTGAACCGCCTGTCCGAGCAGGTTTCTCAAACCATATAGACATCGTATTTGACGACGGGACGGCCAATCCATTCAGCCTCTGTATAGACAAGACAGGGCAACTGGATAGCCAACTTCGTAGCGGCAATACACGACTGCTGGTTTACACTGATGATGGTTTGTTTTCGCCGTTGGAGCTGCCTTGCGAAATCAAGCTGCCGGATGCACCTAAGCAGGTGTTCTTAACTCATGCCACTGTTGATACAGGCCATAGCAAGAGAAGTTACCGGAACGAAGTAGATGATGAAATAGTAGAACAACTGAAAACATGGTTGCCAGACTTGTTTGCCGGAAAACTCAGGGGTGTCATAGACGACTATTACGCCTTCCGTTGCGACTGGCACAACAGTAAATCGGTTGGATTTACTGTCAGCCGGATGGACGCAGAGATGAAAGCAACTGAAATTGTCAAATTCAGTGTCTGCCGGCATAGCAAACGTGCAAAGCCTTCTTGGGAATTTGTTGGCGGCAAAGGAACGCCACCGCCTGTTCCATTCGTGGCAACAACGATCTATTCCAACAACCTGATCGTTGATGATTTAGCCGCCATAGCAGCAATAGCCGATTTTGAGCGGTGTTTAGCTTGGGCGTGGATGGAAAACCATTAATTACCGGCAATAGATTGAGGAGCAGGTGGAAGCCCTGCCTTTCAAATCAATTTAAAAGAAGATTCCTATGTATGCGAAAGTTTTTGTAATAATATTTGGTATATTTCTCTCAGCAATGACAATCAAATTTATATATACGGCCAACCTGACAACTTTTCTTTCAGAAAGTCCATTTATTATCTTGAGTTATATTACACTTGTTTGTATGTGGGTATTAGATGATTACTTTAATTAAAGTAAAATTAAAAAAGGTTGTCTGAACTTCTGACGGCCTTTATTTCAGTAAATCTTGCTTAGGGATTAAAACATTTTGATACGCGAGGAGCAGATTTAGGTAGATATGCTTAAATCCGTTTTGCCTCAACTTGGGAGTTATCTATGCAGAAATTTGAAGCACCAGAGATTGGTTATACACCTGCCAATCTTAAAGCACTTAGAAAACAATTTGGGCTGACACAAGCACAGGTAGCAGAAATTACTGGTACCAAAACCGGATACAGCGTCCGCAGGTGGGAAGCGGCAATTGATGCCAAGAATCGCGCGGATATGCCGCTTGTAAAATGGCAAAAACTTTTGGATTCCTTGAAATAAAAAGCTTGCGATAGCTCGGAATATGAGCTATAATTTAAATATCTAAAACAAACAAAATTCTTGATAAATCTGAAGTTGGTTCTTCTAAGAAGCATTAGGTAAATAGTTCAGTTTTAATCATAAAATAAACCTTTATGAGAGTTGCTCTCTGCGGCTAAAAAGTTCTAAAAAATTTCCTGTTCCATTGAAGATCATGGATTGAACAGTGTTCCGCAAGGATTTGATTAAAGCGGAAATTTTATAATGAAAATGGAAAGCAAAATGAAAGATGATACCCAAGCGATTTTATTGCAACGATTCCGAATTTATAAGCACTACAAAGGAGGGGAATACACTCTTTTAGGCGCAGCGAAGGTGGAATCTGATTTAACGGATATGGTAATTTATAAAAAAGCCTATTCAGATACGGACGAAGTATTTGTTCTGCCGTTGAGCGAATTTAAAAAGAAATTTAAACCAGTTTAAGGAATTTAAAACGAACGAATGGAAGAAAGTATCTGAAGATTTACCGCCGTTAGACACGCCCGTATGGGCTGGATGGTTCAATGAGGACGGTAGTTTCACAAACGGTATATTTGTTTTAGGCGACACTGGAGAAAGTATTCTTTGGTGCCTATGCGATGAAGCAATATCCGACACTGATTTCGGGGGGTGGATGTGTGACGACGATTACCACGTCAGCCATTGGATGTATCTGCCAAAACAGCCGGAAGAATAAGGAGTTGATGCAATGGCAAAAATCGTAATCGAAATCGAAGATTTACCTGGCGGCGGAGTTAGATATGAGCCGCATGGAGACCTACTTATCCTAGATGGTGGTACACCTGCACAATTAACTTGGGTAGCATTGCAAGATGTTATTTATATGCTTGAGAAAATTGGTGCCATGCAAGTCAAGTGAAACAAGGACAAGCGAAATTTTTGTGACCGCCTAGGAATTTTTAACGAAGACGACATGAAAATGTGGCAGAAAATGAATAACATTAATTAAATAGGATTTAAAATTGTAATGGAATTTTTATTAAAGATTTTCTACGATGATTATGGTTACTTTGATCGGGCCTATTTTTTTGTTTTTTTTCTTATCCCTGTCATTCTTTATTTTGTTTTTAATACAAAAAAACCCCTATACAGTAAAATCCCGTTTGTGATGCTATGGTTGCTTACAACAAATCTTTGGATGTTTATAATGACATCAAACAAAATATATAACTACATACCAAGCCACGGCACGGCAGCACAAAGAAGTACCTTGGCAAAATGTACGCAAGGGCAAACTGTAACGGAGGAGTCCATCAAGGAGGTGATGATGGCATGTAGGAAGGCTGACAAAAACAGAAATTGATACTCTCTAATAAGCTAAAGGTTATATATCCATGTACTATCATATTATTCCTAAATACTTTGCAGATACTGCTGAACGCGAAATCAAACTGGCCACTCTTGAAATACCGGAATTGGGCTTGAAACTGAGTGATAAAGAACTGAAGACGATTAAGCCGTATCCCAACAAAAAGTACAGTATTGGCTGTCTGAGACACGGTTTCAAAGGCAGGAATTTTATCGGACTTATCCTTGAAACAGATCGTATCGTATCGGAATTTACTAAAATCTGTACATGGACTGTATATCCTCAGCCTAGGGGAGAACCCGATATAGCATTCAGAATGACACATACAACGAAATACAAGTTGTTAGACAATAATAACCTGCTTTTTAGCGAAGATAATCCTAGCAGATCAAACAGACGGTTTCAGGAAAGACGGCTTCAGGAAAATTATTGTGATAACTCTGTTATGGAATTTTGTCGTCCTTACTTATTTACAGGCATAAATGTCCAAGATATGCATAATAAGAGCTATGATGATTTTTACGAAGCTAAGGGAGTCATTATTCATCGTGAACAACAGATCGAAACCTACACGACCAATATTGAGGCTTATTGTGATATAAGTGCAAGAAATAGTATATGGCCATCTGTGGAAGCTGCACTAAAACTCAATAACGTATGAAGAGAATTGTATGAGCAGGTTTGTTAAATATTTGTCCGATTCAATATTCGGAAATCCTTGTATAGGGAAGGCCGGCAAAAACAGTAATTGATACTCTTACACTTATAGAGAACAGAGAACATGAAAATTAGTGAGCGGTTGCGAAAAAAAATTAAACAAAATTTTCCGCAAATAGATTATATAGATAATGTAACGTTTTATAGGGGCTATGGAGTGCCAGACGGCGTGAAATTTTCTTGGTATGCAATCGACCATACACATCGTGCAAATCCTATGCTTTATAGTTACGACACTATGACAGATTGTCTGAAAAAACCAATCACCGCTATCTATACCCATGAAATAGTGTCATCAACGGAAGGATGGTTGATTGGATATAATGGTTGATTGGAAATGAATAAGGAACAATATGAAGCCTAATAAAAAATTTGATGAGTTAATGACTCAACAACAAAACATTCAAAATTTAAATGATCCATCGAATCAGTTGAAGAAGTTGGATTTAATGGAAAAAGCCCATTTGGTTAGTTTAAAACAAACATTGGTGTATCTTGTTTTTGCCAGTGTAGTTTTCGGTGTTTCGGCATATGTGTTCTTGTCAACACATCAACCAACAATTAAAAATCAGATTGCGCTCTTTATATCGATCTGTATGTTTCTGTTCCAACTTCGTCTTTTCCTGAAAGGTTACAGCTTACTGAAAGATGTGCGGAATCTTAAAAAAGAAATTAAGAATACATTGTAATGCTGGTTTTTGAGGAGATAAATAATGAATGAACTTGGCTTTAAAGAAGTGTTCGAAAAAGGGAAGAACGAATTTAAACAGTTAGATCCACTAGAGCGTGCTGCTTTTATTTTATTTATCTTAATGATTTTTGCTGGGTTGCTTGCAATGTTTGGCATAGCAATAGGAATATTTTCAGTATCGCAAGGGACAGAGGTGTTCACCTCTCCTAAAAGCACTATTGAGAGTGCAATAAGTGCAAAATTTATTTCAATTGTTGTCTTGTTGCTTATCAAAAGTATATTTGACTATTCTTTTGTTCGAAAATTTGTATGGATCACCATCTTGTGGATTATCCTACATTATTTTATTGGCATGCCTTCCCTTATTTATCTTTAGAAAATAATTGATTGTAATAGCTCGCAATATGAGCCATAATGCACACTTGATTCATCTATTCCAATCACCTATATCATGATTACAAATTTGTATTAATGGCAGTGATGGACAAAGACTTGTAAACTTTAACCTTACTGAATCATATACTTTTTAATTTACATAAAGGAAAAAAAATGAGACCAAGTGAAGCATTTCAAACTACAAAAGAAATTAAGTTAGAGAATTTTGTTCAGATTTGGAATTTGGGTGGTGAACGTAGTGTGGGAAATCAATTTTCCAATATGGATAAGGCCAATTATTTGGAATGTATAGATAAGTCTGCTGAGGAACAAATTGTACATCTTCAAAAAGAGCTTGACCAATTTATGGACTCTATCCCAACGATGGGTATATTTGGTTGTGGCCGTTTCGCAGAAAGGGCAGAAGACCAAAAAATTGCCGACCAAATTCGGGAAAAAATTAATGTTGCTTCTGAAAAACGACTTGTTACCAACATTAAATCTGAATTTGATGCAGGGTGGGTACTTCCCGGAATCAAGCATGGCAAATCTTTTAAAACACTGAATGTATCGCCGTTACCCGAAAATTGGGACGAGGTATGGCTTGTTTATGAGCAATATCCTCATTTTCGTAGGATTTTGGTTGCGCGGAACAATCATGATGGTACGGTTCAAGTTTTCAAATCATGATGACGAGGAAGAGAAGTAATCTTTGATAACTTGACCCACAATAAAGTTAACTAAGCTCGTGAAAGGCATCATGTAAAACAACCCATCACACGGGGCATTGCTCAAGCCGTTGAGAGGACGGTATTTAATAGACAGTTGGCTGTATTGGTAAACAAAAAACTTATCCAGTTAGGAATGGAGCCACTTAAAGATAGTGAAGTTGCACACCGGTTACTGAATGAAGCAATTGGAAGAGCGTATGTAACAACCGATGGTCAATTAATAGTAAAAAACAAATAAAAATATCCGATTTATTCAGATTGCGATCTAAAATCCTAGTTCGCATAATTTATCTTATGTTAAATTTTATTTTAGTATATCCCCTTCTCTTACAAAGGAATCATTTATGAGAACGGTATCCTTTTTAATTGACAGCTTTGTACGGGAAAAATTTGCTGATAAAAAAGACAAAGGCGGCCATCCGTATTATGAACATCTTTTTAGGGTTGCTCGTAATAGCCACCTAAAAATTGGTATGCTACATGATGCCATTGAAGATTTAGGTACAACAGATCAGGAATTAAAGTCCCTTGGATGTACTGAAAAAGAGATAGAACAATTACACGTCCTGTCTAGACCAAGGTCTCTCTCATATTCAGAGTATATTGACCAAATAATCACTTATGCTCTTAAAGAAAAAGATTTAGAAGTCCTAGATGTAAAATTAGCAGACTTGATCGATAACATGTCTGTTCACCGATTACCAGAGGTATTGACGGATAAAGATTTTGCTAGGCTTCAAAAATATAGACTAGCCTACTCTAAAGTTAAAAGTGCAAGGGATAAAATCGTTGATGAACTTTACTAGATGAAATCGAAATACTCCTACCCTTCCTTTTTTCCAACGACCGCATAATGTGGTCGTTTTTTTTTAGTATTGACTTGCCATATATAGTATCTGATAAAATGATTTCGTTACAGAATCAAATTAGGCGAACTAAATGGATGAACTTCCGAAGAAGCGTGGTGGGCGTAGAGAAGGTGCAGGAAGAAAAAGAAAATGCGGTGAAGCTACCGTTGTAAAGCGCATTCCAATATCCCAGTATCTACCGTTGATGCCTTGGTTGCTTCTTCTAAACTACCTCAAGGTAGGCTTATGCCTATCAATAGAACAACATTGAAAGTTCCCTATGCACTAGAAAAAATACCTGCCGGTTTCCCATCTCCAGCAGAGCCTTATATTGCCGATTATCTCGACTTCAATGAATACCTGATTTCAAATCCATCAGCCACATTTGCCGCCCGTTCCGGCGGCTATTCCATGCTAGATGCAGGAATTAGTAAAGACGATATTATGATTATAGATCGTTCAAAACTGCCTAAGCATGGCGATATTGTGATGGCGGATTTAGGTAACGAGTTTACGATCAAACGTCTCTACAAAGTGCCGGAACGAAAGCCAGAACTTCATTCTGAAAACTCAACTGGAGAATATCCCGACTTTATTCCTGATGATGAAGACACATGGTCTATCGTTGGCGTTGTAACCTTCGTTATCAAAGATGTTCGTCAGGGAAGCTAAGATGTTTGCCCTTATTGATGGGAACAGCTTTTACTGCTCTTGTGAAAGAGTTTTCAGGCCGGAATTGAAGAATGTTCCGGTCGTCGTCTTGTCAAACAACGACGGCTGTGTGGTTGCACGTTCTACTGAAGCAAAGGCTTTAGGTATTAAGATGGGGGAACCCTATTTCCGTGTGAAACACTTAGTTTCTCAAGGTCGTCTGAAAGCTTATTCGAGCAATTACGAACTCTATGCTGACCTGTCCCGAAGGATGATGGAAACTATCGCCGGTTGTGTACCGGCGGTTGAAGTCTATTCAATAGACGAATGTTTCGCAGATATGTCCGGCATTGATGATCTTGCTGTACATGGGCATCAAATTCGCAGCCGTGTTTTACAATGGGTCGGCATACCAACTTGCGTTGGCATAGCACCGACTAAGACGCTGGCCAAGTTTTGCAACCACTTGGCGAAAAAATATCCCTCCCACTTTGAGGGTGTCGTTGTTTGGTCAAACTGGAGTGAATCTATACGCATGAGGGCATTACGGAGTGAAGCTGTAAATGAAATATGGGGAATTGGTAATAGGATAGCTTCCAAATTGGCAGCGCAAGGGATACTTACAGCTTTGGATTTTGTGCTTGCAGATACAGCTACTCTACGCCGGCGTTATGGAGTAACTGTCGAAAGAACGCAAAGAGAAATGCAGGGCATAGTTTGCGATGGTTTGCATCCAAAGCCAGCACCCAAGCAAAATCTTGTTCGTAGCCGAAGTTTTGGAACGCGCATAGATACACTGGAGGCTTTAAAAGCCGCCGTCACGCATCATATCAGTTCAGGTGCTGAAGCATTGCGTAAAGACAAATTGACGGCCTCATCTGTTTCTGTGTTTTTACATACCGATTTTTTCAAAGAATCTGATCCTCAATATCATAACAGCCAGTCGATGAGCCTAATTGTGCCGACTTCCGACACCGTGCTGTTAAATCACGCAGCACAAAAGATACTAGAAACTATCTACCGCAGTGGCTACCACTATAAAAAATGCGGGATCGAATTACAGGGTTTAATGCCCGCCGGTCAGATACAGGCGGATCTTTGGCAGTCTGCAACTAACAACCCAGTCATGGAGGCATGGGACAAAATTAATCGTCAGTACGGTAAAGGCCGTCTGAAACTTGCATCAGAACTATTGGCCGATGACTGGAAAATGAACAGAGATAGGTTGAGCCAGTGCTATACAACGCGATTTTCCGACTTACCTGTTGTGTGAGTATGTATTACCATAATACATAAGGCCGTCTGAAGTCTAGAACGGCCTTTTTTCCTATGCTAATAGCTGAGAATCTTTGACTGGCTGGAGGAGACTCACTAAAGGATAAGGGCAGGAGAAGGCGATACACT
>QWCF01000023.1_pt1 | contig 104409 bp, 166 predicted proteins | sample 1972521 | NCBI WGS metagenome assembly QWCF01 (sample SAMN09866715, study PRJNA288562) | Human oral metagenome isolate term4_saliva, whole genome shotgun sequencing...
TTTTAAAAAAGAGGTTAAATATTTTAGTTCAGTTTTTTTCATTTATATAGTTATTCCATTTGTTATCTAAATCATGCCAAAATTTATGTCCTTCTTTGGTTTCGCTAAAAACAAAAGCAGAATAAAATAAGCCTTTATAGTTATGGTTTAATAAGTAGACAAAAGAAAGCATAGCAAATTCTATATTGTAGTTATTAAAATATTGAACATAACAATTATTCTCTTTCAGGAAACGAGTAAACTTCTTTAATTTTCTTTTTATATCTTTGTTCATATAATGTTTATTTAAACAATTCAAGGCATGACATCATTTAATGTAGTATTACCTCTTACAACTGAATTTGCAGATACTATTATATTACCTTTAATTATGGCTTTATCTAATACGCAAGCCCTATCATAAACCCAACAACTACCATCATGTGATAAATTGTTCTCACTTTCAATATAACCGCCTAATTCCCCTTTATGTACGTCATAAAAGGTCTTTAAGGCTTCAATACGATAAAGAGTTTTTCCATTGACTACTTTTATTAAATCCTTTCTAAGTTGATATTTCTTTTCCATATTATATTTCTTTTTATATTATGTTGGGTATAATATACAAATAAAATATTAATTAACCATAATATAATATATTAAAATTGGTATATAATAAGTAATAAAAGGGAATAAAAGTATTATAGTTAATAAATAAAAAAATATATAGAATTTTGACTCTATATATTGTATATAATAATTTTTTATTTGAATCTTATCAATATTATAAACGTCTTCATAATTAAATAAAACTGATGTTATTATTAATAATAATTTATTTAATTCTTCTTTATTCTTTATTTTAATAGGCTTTTCACATTCAAAATTAAAAGCATTAAATTCAGATAGATAATCAAATGATGGTCTTCCTTTAATAGAAAATACTTCAGACAATAGTAAACCATTATTTTTATCATCTTTAAAATAAATTATTTTAGGGAACATAGCATAAAAGAATTGTTATTAATGAAAAAAATAAAATTATAAATGATAAAACTATATAACTAAATGGTCTATCATTTAAAAATAATTCATAATAATAATATTTAGCCTTCAAAGATGACATATTATATTGTTTAATTTGCACTTGTTTCAGATTAATAATAGATGTTGCAATAAATGTCATTGCATCATACATATCATTATTATTCCTAAAACGATGGCAATCTTTCATATTCCATCCATAGGTAAAAATGACTGAATGAATTTTATTATTAGAATCATATTTTATATTTTTAATATATATAGATTCTTTTTTATTAAATGACATTTTTATAACTTTGTCTGTAATCATTGCTATTATTATCTATGAAATATATTTAATACTTATAGTATTTAATTTTAATCTACAGTAACTCTTATTATTAATAATGGAATTTATTAAAAATGTTTTAACAACATCAAATAAATCATTATTCTCATTAAATTTTAATGCATCAGCAAAAAAATTATCATAAACATGAGAAAAACTTATATAACTAATATTATTGTCAGAATCATATTTAATTTTTTCTACTTGATATAATTCATTATTTATGCCTTCTACTAAAATTATATATTTCATATAACTATATAATAATGTTAATCTATAATAGGAATTATCGTAATACTATCTAAAATTAAATTATGAAAGCCTTTAACGTTTATACTTCTATTTAAAATATATTCTTTTATTGCTTCAGCCTCAGCAATGTTATCACATGTATAGAGGTATGGGTCACTACCATAAGTATAAGTTACATAGCTAATAGTGCCATCCTTATAATGCTTAACACTTAGAACGGCATACCTCATACTTGTTCCATCTTCTTGTTTTACATCAAATATAATTTTATATATCATTTATTACTAAGTTTGAAATCTAAATGTGCTTAAATCCAAGTAAGAATATTTACTTTTATGATTAATATATTGAGTTGTTATATGTTGTTTGACTTTATTAAAAACACTTTTACTAATTTTTTTTCCATATACATCTAAATCAGAATAATAAAGATAATTAAATAAAACATCAATGCATTCTTTATTTTTAAATTCAACGTCTCTCAATATATAAGTAGAAATTCTATTTGTAGTATCAACTAATAAATAACCATATTTATCTTTTTTCTTTAAGTGCTTTAAACTTCGCATATTTGAATAGTATTTAAATCAATATGATTAGTCTTTTTACTATTTAATACTGAACTGTTTAAATGTGCAATAACACGTTCTGCTTCATTTAAATCATCTGTTTCAAAACATATTTTAGAAAAGAAACCTTCAGTTGGGACTATCATAACATCTTCTATTTCATTATTAGAAGATTTATTAACAGAACCAACTTGATAAGTTCTTTCATCATTTGTATATTGAAAAATAATCTTATACATATAAAAAAATAAATATTCTATTGGCAAAAATATGTTTTTATTTTTAGAAACCAAAATTATTTAATCATTAATTTGATATATAACTAATTGTAGACATATCAACGTTTTGATAGAATAGTTTACTATTGATAATAAAACTAATTAACCATTGTTTAACAACATTAAATTCGTTCTCATCTTTTAAATTATAAGGTAATATATTATACCTTGCTTGTTCTAATGAAATAAAATAGCAATTAATACATTCTTTATTATTATAATAGACCTGATATAAAACATATGAAATATTATCTTCATCCTTAAAAGTCATATAATTCATAAACTTATTTTATAATTTGAATAGTATCTATTAAAAAATGGTCTCTATCCTTTTTATTAATAGCAAGATTTATTATATACTGCTTTACTTTATTAGCCTCATCTATTGTAAAATATTTAATACATTTAGATATAAAATCGTTTTTATAAAGTCTATAATACATATAAGATATGCATTTAATGTTATCCGAACTATCATAGTGTACACCAGTAATAGCACACTTTTCAATTTCTCCATAAACATAACAGTCTAAAATTATTTTAAACATATTTACTTAAAGAATTTTAATTGAACCTATATCAATATTTTTATAAAACGAATTACCATTAATAAGAGAAGTTGTAATATAATTTTTAATATAATTAAATTCTTTCATATCCTTAACTTCATAACAAAAATACATTTTTGTAGACTTAGTTAAAACAATATAATAAAAATCAATTATTTTTTTATTACTATCATATAATATATAACTTACTATATGGGGTATATTATTAATTTTAAATGTAATAAAATTCATAAAATTAAATTTATCATAATATTTTTATAATCTTAATAGTATCACCAAGGTGAGTATCTTTTTTATTGATAATTTTATTTATCATAAAATTTGCAACAATTTCACATTCTTCTTTATTAAAATGCTTGCATAATACATAACCATCATAAAAACTACAACAGTTAATAGTAGCTACTTTACCATTGCTATCATATAATACATTTGATACGGTATATTTATTATTTCTCTCACTATCATATAGTTCAATTACATACATAATTAAAAATTAATCTAATAATTTAATACTGTCTAATATTATATTTAAATCTTTAAAGTTAATATTAATCGTTATAGCATAATTCTTAAAAGCAATTAAATCACTTTCTGTAAATTTATTGAGTTTTTTTGATGTAAAAATATCATCACTATTAATAACAGGCATTGATGAAAAACCAATTATTTTACCAGTTTCATCTTTACTCAAATTTATAATTATATATGTTACAACATAATATTCAAAATCTTTTTTAAAAGCTAATTTATACATACCTACTTAAACCCTTTTAATTTTTATCGAATTTATATCAATATCAGACTGATGATTAATAGCATAGTTCTGTATAAAATTTACAACAGCATTGCATTCTTTTTTACTTTCAAAGTATTTAGCGAACATATAACTATCCGTAAAATAAAAAGATTTAACATCATTTACTTTGTTATTTTCATCATATCTAACAATTGATACAATATATTTATTAATAGGCGTGTTATATTCAATTATATACATATATAAATTGTTTTAAGATAAATCAGTAAAGTCATCATAATTAATGTCCTTATTATATTTGTTAACTTGAATATCATCTAATTCAAATGTTAATAAAGGAATATCACCATTTCTAACCTTAAAAATATCTTTCTTATTAATTAAATCAGCTCTTAACATTAATAACGTTTGATTTAATAACGATTCATTTTTAAATATAAAAGGGTTATTACTGCCAACTTCATAAGAAATAACTTTGCCTAACATTACTTGAATACAAGTAATATATTGCATATATTTAATGTCATCTACAAAAGTCCCTTCAACACTTATTATTTTCAAATCCATAATATTGTATTAAAAAAGTATTTTATTCATGTATGAAAAAGTGGTATAATGATAATCAATATTCTTATTATAATTAACACTTTTAATATCTTCTAATTTATAGTTATATTTAGGGTTTAATAACCTATCATTAAAATAATTAGTGTTATTAATTAACTCAGTTCTTAATAATAATAATGTTTGCTCTAATAATGATTCATCATTGAAGATATAAGGGTCATTTAAAGAAAGGTCATATGAAATAACTTTATTATCACTAACTTTAATGTTACTAATATAAACTGTAAATTCAGCATTTGAAAGTATGTTGTATTCAATAAAATAGATAATCTTTAAATCCATTCCATTATATTAAAACTATTTAAAACAATATCACCATATCTAATATTATTAATTGCTTTATTGATAAAGTAATTCTTAATTCTCAATGCATCACTTTTATTATAAAATATGTAAGCCCTACAAAATAAATCCATAAGACGATAATTTCTATCTAAGTTTATAATTCTAATGTTACGTATATTATCATTAGAATCACATATAATATCTCATATTGCATATTCTTTATTATCAGTCTTTTTAAATGTTAAATAATATGTCATATTTATTATTCAAATAACTAAATAAATGTACTCATATCATAATCTATATTTCTATCATAATTTGTAATAAAAATATTATCTGATGTTTGTTTATCATAAAAACCTATAGTATGATTAATACATAAACTTTTCAATAAAGTTATAACCTTTTCAGCAGTATTATAATATTAATTTGTTATGTATATTCTATAAGTGTTAAATCATTATAATTTATTCTCTTATTATAGTTTGCTGTATGTATATTATTTATTGTATCTTTTGAAATATATAAATTTGTGTCAATATTATAATACCTTATCTTATTATTTATACATTCACTTCTTAAAATAGTTACCATCTTTTCAACCAAATCATTACTATTAAAAACGTAAGGTTTAGATGAAGTTAACATATAAGAAACTATTTCTCCATTAACAATGGTAACTTCAGAAACATATCTATTTAAAAACATCCCTGCACTTTCTGAATATTCTCTTATATAAACAATCTTTTCTACATTTTCCATTTTAATAAAAAATAACCATAATACTATCTAAAATAATATCACTATACTTTTTATTATTTATAGCTAAATTACATATCGCTTCTTTTACTTTATCTATATCGTATATATTTACTAAATCTTCTAATAAACATTCATCACATTCTTCACCTATCTCCATAAATGAAAGAGCTTTAATATCTTTGTTCATAGAATATCTAATATGATATACACCATATATTAAACCATTAGTCTTCTTAAAAATAATATACCTCCTTCGCATAATATATTATAACTTATGAGTGATAGTTTCATATTCTTTTAATTTATTCTCTAAATTAAGGTAACTGTCAGAAAGCATTAAATTATTACTCTCAGGTTCACATGTGCAATATATTAATGACATCTTACGCATCTCAGATTTTATAGCATCACTTACAATAATGTTATTATCTGAACAATATCTGAAGAAATTATTAAAACTATAATACGTATGTTGTGAACCATGAACAGATGACCACTCATAAAAATATATTACACAATAATCACTACTATAATAATCACCACTACTATTATTATAATATGAACTTGTATAATCACTATAACGATAGCCATGCATCTTGCCATCTATATAATCCTGCTTATGCTCCTTCATATAAGTACTCGGATAACGATAACCATAGATAGCATAGTTCTCATCAGCTTCCTTCTCCTTTAAGGAACGCTTCTCTTCCTTTATCTTCTCCTTACGTAATATATCCCTATGTATTAATTCACTACATAAGTTAGATTGTAATAATATTCTCTTCTTTTTACTCATTAACTAATTGATTAATAAATTAAATTTCTGATTCATCTATTAAACCAAACCATAAACCCATATTAGATGTTCTATCAATAAAAAAAGATATTTGTAATAATTTAAAATTGCTACGCAAATATTTGTATAGATATATTAAACTGTCAAATTTATAATCATAATGACTAACATGTTCAATCTTTAATAAAGAAAGATGTAATAAAAACTTATTAGCATATTCCCTATGATATTTTAAAAAATATAATTTATATTCAATTAATTTATCTTTGTCCTTTAAAAACCTAATAAATTCACGCTTTATTAATTTATCACTATCATTTAATTCAAACATAATGTACTATAACTTCTTAACAACAAAAGTATAACCATTATCATCTAATTTCCTACAAACTTTTCCATTAATTAAACCATTTATTATGTATGTAGATATTTTATCCACTTCAGATTCATCGTTAATGATAAACCAATTCTCATAATAATTACCACGTGACTGACCACTATAAAGTAAATACCTTATCTTACCATTACAATCATAAACAGCACCTTTGATATAATATCTTAAATTATTTTTATTCTCAAAATATAATATATACATAAATTATACTATTATCATTTTATAAAAGAAATATATTAATAAATTTTTATATTGCAAAATAATTAATGTTAAATAATTAAAACTATATAAATATGTATTTATATAAAAATATAAATAAGTAAGAATATAGTAATATAAATATATTTTTGTAAAATTATATTTTTATTTAAAAATTTTTTGTAAAACTAATTTTTAGCTCAAAAAACTAAATTTATTAATAATAAAATAGTATATAAGGTGTAATATTTTTTATTAAAATAAAAATCAAAAAAAATAATTTTATACTAATAATTTTTACCTTATATAAAATTAAAAAACTAATATTATTCCAATTAATTTTTTCTATATAATAATCAAAGAAACAATATTTTCATTACTATTAAATTTTCAATAAACTCTAATGTTCCCCAAATAAAAAAATGGCATATAAAAACAATAATTTATATGCCAATTAAAAAAAAACAAGTGGTAATATTTTTTATCCTTATATAATTCATATTATACGTATTATCAATAAAAACGATATTTGCAATCACATAAATAAATCAAACAGTCAAATCTATAGTTTCTTAACAACAAAATTATAACCGTTATTCTCAAATTGTCTAAAATGAGTTCGATTAATAAAACCACTTAATATGTATGTAGAAATTTCATTTACTTTATCTTCGTTATCAATGACGTAAGATTTATTATCAAAACCATTACTTACTCTAAACGTAAAACCTACAAACTTTATCTTACCGTTAGGATTATAAACAACCTTTGTGACATAGTATCTAAACTTGCCATCCTTGCTTTCAAAATATAATAAATGCATAATTTAAGTTAATCAAATGGATAAAATACTTGTAATGGTGTTGTTTTATCAGTTAGTTTATTTTTTATCCTTATATAATTCATATTAGGAAAAGAGATATTTGTATAGTTATAGTTTTTTAACAATAAAAGTATAACCGCTATCATCTAATTTCCTATAATGACTTCTATTAATCAAGTGACTTATTACGTATGTAGCAATATCTTTTACTTTATTTTCATTATCCATGGCGTATAATTTATCATTAAAACCAATACTTGTTCTTAAAGTAAGAATTACATGTTTTATCTTACCATTAGAATCATATTCAACATAATTAACATAATATCTTAATTTACCATTCTTACTTTCAAAATATAATATATACATAACTTTATAATTGTTTAAATTAGCCAAATGTGGAAAATATTTGTGAGAGTGTTGTTTCATTATGATTTAGTTTATCTTTTATTGCTATATAATTCACAAACACTCTTAATTCATATTGAGCCATTTTATTGAATATTATATACCATAATTTAGGGTTATTGGTATTATTCCAATCAAATGCTTGTTTTAATATATTATATATTGGTTGATTTGTTTCTTTTTTAATTAATTCATCTAATGTTATATTGTTATTATGAGTTTTTAGGAAATATTCTTTAAATAAGAAAGAGGCATTATATTCCTTTAATATTTTAAAGAAGATTTGTTTTTTCTTTTTATCTTCAATATTTAACATCATCATAACCATTATAAAATTAATAAGCCAAATCATACCATATTTTGTAATTATCGGTATTAGTCCATATAAAAGAGACATTTATTAATAGGTCTTTTCTAATATAAAAATGTTTAATAAAGTGATTAAATGAGTATGTATAATTAATAAGTTTTACTTTTTCATATTGATAAATTGATTCATATATTTTCTTATTAATTAATTTTCTATGGTGTTTAAGAAAATTGGTTTTATATTGACAAATCAGGTCTTTTTCTTTTAACATTCTTATAAAAGAACGTTTAACCTTCATTTGTTCTTTATTTAATGCTATCATATAGTATATATTTATTTCAATTTAAAATAGGATTGGCAATCTTCTAAATATTTCATTAGTTGGTGTATTAAATGTATTTTGCCATTTTCTTCCCATTACATTAAACATATCAAGATTTACATCATTTAATATTTGATTGAAGTTATCTTTTTGATTATCGAATATCATTAATCTATTCGACTTCATGGAAGATATTATTTTATTATATGTTTCATTTAATAATATTATTTTTAAATTATTCCAATCTGTTTTATCTTTTGGTGCAATAGATACTCCATCAAGATTAAGTTGTTTATCATGGTTTACGTTTAGATAATGTAGTAGTGCAGTACCTGAAGTATATGCGTATATATTTTTAATATTTGGGTATTGCGTTTTTATATTATCTACGAATTTATATAAGTCATTATAAAGGAATGGGTCTCCACCAGTGATACATATTGTATCAGCGTTATACAGTTCATTTACTGTTACAACAGGTATTTCATCTACATTATATAGTTTATTACAGCATAGTGGGCATTTCTTACCACATTCATTAATTGTATATATGTGTATGATTTGTTCCATAATTATTATTATTGTCCATTATAAAAATACTCATCGCTTCTTTTTAAGAAGTTTTTAAATGCTTTTTCCCCAACAGTGTATTTTATCAATTTAGATATTTTATTCCACATATCGAAATCATCTGTAGTGAACCATTCAAAAGGTGAGTTTATAAGGAAGTTATAATCTCCATGTGCTAATTTAATAAAGTTATTATATGTATAATCATAGTTACGATGTTCTTTAACACGTATATCTTTGATAAACATATTAAATATTTTTTTATGGTCTGTCAAGAATCTTTGCCTATATTGATAGAAGACATCATTATCTTTTAGTATTCTATTGAACTTTTGTTTTAATTTAAGTTCTTTTTTGTTTAATTCTATCATTTATGTAATTTATTAACTCTTTATCTTCATAAAATAAGTTATACCATAAATCAGGATTATCGGTATAATCCCAATCAAATGCTTCATTTAAAACACCAGTATTTTGTATATTTTCATTAATTCTTTTAACGAATGTATTGAAAGAGGTATTATTTATATCAAAATTTTCAACATGTAAATAATATTCTATTATGAATTTTCTATATCCTTTATTAAATTCTTTAATGAATTGTGGATATACGTTATTATCCTTTAGGAATTGAACAATTACTTGTTTAATTTTTAACTCCTTTTTATTCAATTTAATCATAGCGCAAATATTTTTCTTTGTTTGTTAATCTGTCCCATAATTGTGGGCAGTCAGTATGATTCCAAACAAAAGCATTTGGAATAAAGTATTCATTTTTTATTGTATAATGTTGAACAAAAAAATTAAATGAATAATCATTTGTTTTTTTATAATTAAAGTATTTAATAAATTTATAGTAGGCATTATTTTCCTTCAAGAATCTGACAAACTTTTGTTTCTTCCTAATTTCTTGTATAGTTAATTCTATCATATTTTATTCCATATTTTACGTTCTTTGCCACTCAAAAAAAACCAAAAGAATTGTGATTTTTTTGTTTTTGTCCAATCAAATGCTCTTTCAATATATCCCAAACTATTGTCTTTATAAAAATGTATAAATGCATCAAACGAAAAATCTGTCTCTTTATGAAGTCGTGTTTGCCTTTCAAAAATAAAATTACCTTTATTGAACTCTATTATAAATTCAGCTAAAGTATCATTCTCTTTTAAGAATCTGATAAATTTTTGTTTCTTTCTATTTTCTCTTTTTGACAGTATTATTTTGCTCATATATAAGAATTTCATTATATATATCATTCCATTCATTTACATAATCTGTACCATACCAAACAAATGCTTTCAGAATGAAATTATGCAAAAAAGAATTTGTTTTTGTTTTAATAAACTTATCAAATGAAATATTATGTCGTTTTGAGAAATATATTTTAAAAGGCAAAACAACATCATACTTTTTTAGTAATCTAAAGAACATTTGCTTATTATTTTTTTCTTTATCATTTAAAATCATAAAGCCATAATTTTTCTTCCTTTACCGATAGTTCACACCAAAAATTATATTTCAATTCTGTTTTATCCCATATAAAAGCATATTCAATGTATGAATAAGTTTTTTTTCTATTATAATATTTTATGAATGAATTAAAAGAATAATCATCATGTATAATATTCTTTCTTTCTTTTTCTATATAGAAAAAACCTTTATTGAACTCTACAATAAAATCATATAGTGCATCGTTTTCTTTTAAGAAACGAATAAACTTTTGTTTATTATTTTCTTCTTCTCTATTTAGATATATCTTCATTATAATTGCTCATACATTATATTTTCATTAATTTCTTTTTCACCTAACTTATTCCATAAGTCTTCATTATTTGTATCAGACCATTTAAATGAGTTTATAATAAAATAATCATTATTCTTATGTATTCTTTTAACAAATGCATTAAAGGAATAATCATAATTTGAATTTAATGGGGTAGATAGTTTACTGTATAATTTTCTATGTAATTTATTAAAATCTTTAATATACTTTATATATGCATTTTCTTCTTTTATAAATTTAATAAAGATTCTTTTAAATTTTCTTTCTTCATTATTTAGTTGAACCATAGTATTCATCAATAATTTTTATAATATATTTTCCAATAAGATATGGAGACATACATATTACAATTATTATTGTGAACGGGAAAAAGATGGAATACATTAATATATCATCATTATATTCTTCTTTATCATTATTCTTTAAAGTTTTAAATTTCTTTTTATAACAAATCTTCAATATTACAATAAAAAGAAAAACAATAAACATATAAAATAATATAAAAGACAAAATTGTTGTCATAATTTTAAAAAGATATAATGTTTAATTATAAAAATTATCTATTGTTTTTGTAATATATTTTCCTATATAAAATGGAGATATTATTATTAGTATTACAAATGTTACAGGAAATAATAAACAAGATACTATTATTTCAAAGTTATATGTTTCCTTTAAATTCTCACCCATTTTTTTAAAACGTTCTTTCAGTATAATTTTAACTGTGATTAATATTAAGAACGCAATAATAAAATAAATTACTGTATATGTAATGATATTCATACGTTTAATTATTTTTAAAAAAAACTTGCTAATTCTCTCCAACTTTCATCCTCATTAGTTTCTATCCATCGGAAAGAATGGTATAATAAGTTTTCTTTTCTATCCATTTTGTTCTTCATAAAAACTAAAGATTTTATCAGTTTATCAAATGAAAAATTGTAACTTTCTAAAAAAGTTTTATTATTGTATAAACCATAAAAATTAATTATTCTTGTTAAAAAAAAGTTTCTATGTAAGTTTATAAAATTTATTTTATATCTATAAATTAAATCACGTTCTTTTAATACCCTAATAAAATCTCGTTTAAATTCCTTATCTATATTATTGAGTTCAATCATGCCTATATATTTACATATTTATATAAATTCACAAGTTTAAATAACGCATTGATAATCAGTTACTTACATAACTTTTAAATATGAATAAATGTTTAAAATATTTTATTTCCACAGGTGTTATATTTGTAAGTGTTTGATATTTAAACAGTTAACTATTTTAATCGTTTAAACACGCATATATCTTTTTCTTACCGCCCCATAGTCGTGTTTCTTTATCATTTAAATTTGACCAAAATAGATTTTGGTCATTTGTTTCCCGCCATTCAAATGCATTAAATATAAAATTAGCATGTAATTGAGAATATTGCTTTATGAAAAAATTGAATGAATATATTTCAAATTTATATTTTTGAAAAGATTCTTCATTAGGTTCAAAATTTATAACAAAGTCACGATGTAATTTATTAAATTCTTTTACGAATAATGGAAATGCATTTTCTTCTTTTAAGAATCTAATGAATTTTTGTTTAACTTTATTTTCTTTTTCATTTAGAATTATCATATTTTCTCAATTTAATATGTAATTTACACCACAATTCACATTCTTTCGTTCTGTGATAAGTAAATGACCATTTTAATATTTCAGCAAAGCCATCAGAATATCGTGCTTTCACCAAGTCATCAAATGAATAACCAAAATTCTTTAGTTTGAATAAATTATATTCGTCCCAAAATTTAATATGACTTTTAATAAAATTATTTTTATATAAAGTTATGGAATCATTTTCTTTTAAGAATCTAATAAATTCACGTTTAGCTTTTAGGTATTCATTTGAAAACATTGACTTATTTGTCATGTTTCTTGCGGAATAAATCAAAGACATAACTCCCTATTTTTAAAATGAAATCTATAATAAGATAGAGTAATATTAATGGGAAAATAATAGAATATTCTATTAGATTTTCATTAAATTCTTTTTTTTCTGTTTTACTCATTCTTTTCAACTTACGTCTATTATAGAATTTAATAAATAATATTGTACTGATTACAATAAGAATATATGTTATAATAGAAATAATAGCTATCATAGAATATCTTTTTTAATCATATTTTTCAGTCTCTTTATAGTTGAGAGTGAAGTATTTGTTTTTGCGTTAATGGCATTAGTAGCATAACCATTAAGAATGAGAGCAATATCTTCTTTATATTGTTCTCTATAATCTTCAATTTTCTTTTTAGAATTTTTAGGTCTTCCCATAATAGTATATTATTTATTTTACTTCACAACAAGACCACCATAACTCTTCGATTGTACTATCACTTAATATTGCTAATGAATCATAGTACTTATCAATTGGGTCTAATGTGCAATGACTTTCATATCTATATCTTAATGATGATAATTCGTGGTTTGAAATATAAATGCCATTTTCAAGGCAAAAATCTTTAAGTTCTGCTATATTATTGAATATGTGAGTGCATTCAATTTCAGATAGATTTTCTTTATCTTCACCTAAATCATCATAGAAATATATTCTTTTTTTGGCTGTATCTTTATTATTTGGATATATTCCATAATCATCAAAATCTTCATCTTCTTCATCATCATTTTGACACCAACTATTATAAAAATCGCTATAGTCATAGTCATCAGAATCGTCATAATTATATCCATAATACATATCAGTTTGATATGCAGATTTTGGTTTAGCATTTTCTTGTGCTATTAATTCTGATTTAAGAGCTTGATTAATAGTAGGATATTTAGAAATTGTTATTTTTTTCATACTATAAGTGCGATTATTATATTTAAAACAAGAAGAAAAATGAAATACCAAAAATTTTCAAATGGTTTTAATTCCTCTATTTTCCCATTTAATCTTCTAATTTGAAATGTTGGCACATGTAAAAATGAATATGTAAAATAACATATTGCTAAAAGTATGACTATTAATAAAATTATTCTTATAACCATATTATTTTTCTTTTTTATTAGATTCATCACCAATCATTTTAAACACTAATATAAGCATTAAAAATGGCAATATTGGCAATATTACATTATCTATTAAACTAAGCATAAATTTTATTTTTAACTGTTTCAAATATACAGTAATATTGTTAAACTAACAAAATAAATTATTAGTTTAACAATATTTTAACATTTTAGAATTTACTATATATGTTATATTTCATAATATCGTTACCTTGACTTACCATTTGTTCCAACTCTTTAATTATCTTTGATAACTTATTGATTGAAACATATGTTCTATCCATTAATATTGATAATCCTAAGCGTTTCCCAACTCCATTAATACATTCCTTATCACTGAATTGTTGAATCACTCCACTGCTTCTAACATCGCCATATAACTTATCCATGTTAGTCTTTATATCATCCAACTTCCATGATAATCTCTCAATATAAGCATAGATAGACTTTTCATTATGTTTACCTAATGTGGTAATTTCATTAAGTAGTGTTTCCATTTCTCTTGCATTGGCACGAAAAACCGTGAATGAAGAACGAATTTCTGGTAATTGTAGAATAGTTTTAGCAATATTACCCCATTGCTTATAAGCATTATCATAATAAGCTGCAAGTGATTTAATTGGACCTGCATTTCTAATCATTGTTTTAATCCAAGATGGCATTTTCTGTATTTCAGTTTTAGGTGCTTTCTTTTTACGCTTTGGTGCAGCTGCTTTCTTCTTTGCAGCAATCATTGCCTTAAACTCCTTTTGAGTCATTTTCACACCATTTACATAAATTACATCTGTTTGATAAAGGCTGTTCATATTATTTGTTTTTTTGTTTTAATAATGGCAATATACAAATAAAAAATTAAACTAACAAAAAAAGCATTTAAAATAAAATACTTTTAAATGCTTATTGTATCGTGTTACGCCATAAACAAAAATTTGAAATTAAATCAGTCTTTTTTATATTGCAAGAATTATAAAAATCGTGAAACGTATTGTATTTTTTTATTTTTATAAAATTAAATACATAATTCCAAAAACAGTCTTGCTCTTTTAAAAATCTTATAAAGTCTTTTTCAGACATATTAATTTCATATTTTTAAATTGTTAGTTCTGGGGTATCAATTATATTACCTATAATAACTTTCTCACACTCATTAATCCATTGTTGGTCAATCTGACATGAATAATTTTTATCCGTAGTTAATACTGCACGGAAAGACGCTGATTTTTCGTCATATTTAATAATATGTCTATTACCATGGCTTTCGATAATATCTCCTTCAAATATCATGTCACCATTTATATCTCCTAATCCAATGTATTGACTAACAGTATCTTTGTCTACTACTGTTGGGTGAAGATAGTAACCATTTATTTCTCTAATAGCAGTAACATTTGGAAGTTGAATCAAATCACCATATACCCATTCTTTTGTAAATATATTTTTCCCTCTAAATATTATTCTTCTATTCATATTTAGCCTATTTATTTCACCTTAATAAAACCTGTACCATGGCATCTTGGACATGTTTCTTTACCAAATAGATAGCCCAAACCAAATGTCATTACACATGCTACATTGTCAAAAAATTTGCCTCTTCCTTTACATTTAGGACATATAACATAATCACCTTTAAAATTAGGACTTATAACATAATCACCTTTTTTCATTGTTTCATTATTTTGTTATTCATAAACATTTAAATTACATTTATCATCCATGATGAATGGTTTTTGGCAATCAAGCATGGCAAAAACATCATTGATTATTGGCTGTTTTTGCATTGTATGACCAAATATCTGATAATTATATCCATTTATTTCTAAAGGTTGATTATCCTTTAAATTAAAATGTTCATTTATATCTGACCATAATGGACTGCCTGTCAAAAAGTTACCTCCACGAAAGAATCCACATTCAGCCAATGCTTTCCATCCACGTTTAGAATGAATTAATTCTCTAATATGATAAGCATCACAATGATTATCAAGTAAGCCTTTATGCCTATCTGCCCAAATATTTGTTATACCTGCGTGTGTAAATAATATTTTTTTACCATCAACAATTTCTTCATGTGCTAATTGGAATAAATCAGCATTGTCTTGAAATATACCTTTTATTGCATTAGAGTTATTGAAAGAATAACGTGAGCCACCAGAAATGTTACAGAAGACATCACTAATATAGTGGGCATCGTGATTCCCTATTAAAAAAATGTATTTATTAGGTGAAATATTATATTTAACTTTATTAATTAGATTAAACCAATTAATCATGGCATCATATTCAGAAATACCTTCCATTGAATACGGGTCAAAATAATCACCTAAAAAAATAATTTTATCTACATTTAATTTATTATCTATAATATCTGTAATAGGTTTATCCCAGAAATTTCTTCCATGAATATCTGGGATAATTAATATTTTATTCATTAATTAAAAATTGTATCTAAAACCTAAATAGCAATTTACAGTTAAATCACTTCCTACATTATCTTGAAAAGCACGCATATAATTTAGTTGTTGACTTGCTATAATTTGGGTTTTCTTATTTTTGTCTAAATTAAACTTAAATGTACAACCAACATAAGGCGTAATAAATAATGCATGATATGCGTCATGTTCTGTTATAGGTCTACCAAATACGTCACCACCGAGATAGTATTTTGACACATTAAAATAATCACACTTTAATCCACCATTTGCCTCCCAATCAATTAAATTTAAAATTGGTTTCTTATTTAATTGAATATGATAATCACCATTACATCCAACATTGAACCCACCAAAACCATTGAACTCATCAGCATAACCGCCATGAACATTTGCTGAAATGTGTTTAGTGATATTATAACCACCTTCTACATTAAAGGTATAAATTGGTTCATTCATTATAGTATTAAGCACTCCACAAGTGAGAGGTACAACACAAGTGACACCAGTGTTTACAAAAAACTTAGAATCATTACTTGTTTGATTTTGAGCATTTACACATACAACACTCATCAAACTCAACACCATTGTAAATAAAAACTTTTTCATAATCATTTTATTTTTAAAATTTAATACTTATTTCTTTTAACGATTGAAATATAAGAATAAAAAGATAAAGTGCAAAATTATTTTTATTAAAAAAAGTTAATTAAGAAAATTCTTCTTTGAATGGTTTAAAATTCCCTTCAGGATTATGTTCCTTGTAGTTACTATTTGAATTAATTATTGCGAAAGCAATAACTTTGAATTTATTTTTATATTCTTTTTCATTAATAACTTCATGGAAACATTTAGCCATTGCTTTTGGCGGTGTTTTAAAAGCACCACAACCAAATGCGCCTAACACCAAAGAATCATTACCATGTTTTAAAGCGATATTAAAAATAGTTCTAATTTTATTTTTCTCTTTAATAATATCTTCTTCTGATAATTCTAAAATTTTATTATATTTTGGTTTCCTAATAGCAGCTACTGAAATAACATCTATTAAAAACGGTTTACTTAAAAAGTCATATTTTTCGCTTTCTGTATTTCTAAATACTACCACGTTTTTTGAATAAATCCCACCATAATTATCATTTAATGGATAACTGTGTTTTTTATCTCTTTCTATATCAAATTCACTTCCAATATTATGGTAACGATATAATGATTGAAATAAATTTGTTCTCCTAAAAAGATTCTCTTCTTGCGCACCTGAGCCTTTAAGCACACTACCTCCTGGCATAAAGTTGCTTGCCATATTTAACACAGCAGGTTTTAAACCATTATCAAGCAATTTTTTAGCTAAAACTAAACAATCTTCATTTTCTACAATAATATCTTCTTGCTCATATTCTTTACTTTTTAAAGATTTAATTTCTTTATTATAAAAGAAAGAATCTCCAACAATGGATGGTAATTGTACAATGTTACCTTTTCTATCAGAATAGAATTTTTGAAATGCAATTGTAAGTGTTTGAATAAAAACCTTTATTCTTTTTTCATTATTCATATTAAAAAGTCATTTTATTTTTAGGTGTAGCCAAATACTTACCCATTTTGTAAAAAACATAAGCACAAAATAAAACGCAAAGAGTCCAATCAATTTCAAATAATACAATCGCAACTCCAATAATTCCTAATAGCATCAAAATTGTGCCAAATATTACACGTTTATCTGTCATAATAATTAATTTTTTTTTATGAAACAAATATATGATAAAAAAATTAAATTACCAAATATTTATATGTTAGTAAAATAAATAAATTAATATGGCAGCTTATTTAAATTTATATAATATAGAAGAAGATAGGAATAAACTCTGAGTTTATTCCTCTACATTTATTGGCAAAAAAGTTTCATATGTAGAAGCAACTGATAAAGTGCGTTATACAGACATTAATCAATTTGAGGAAGAAGTGACTTTAGCTAAACTTGTTTTAGATGATAATTCTATAATTAATATCACTAATCAATATCATAATTCACAAAAACAACTTATAGAATCAGATGTACATACTTTTGCCAAAAACCAATTAAATAGTGTTATAAAAGCGATTATATTAGATGATTGTGAAGACATAGGTGAAGGTGCTTTTAGATTTTGTGGTAAATTAAAAAGTTGTGATTTTTCTAATTATAAAGGAGAATTAGGAGAATATATGTTTGCTTCATGCTCAGAATTAACTGATATTGTTTTCCCAACAAATATAACTAAATTGCCTAATGGTTTATTCAGTGGTTGTGAAAAACTGAAAGATGTAAAAATACCAAATACAGTTACGAAAATTGGCAATGGTGTGTTTGGTGGTTGCCAAACATTAACAGAAATAATATTACCTGATGTTATTATTGAACTACCAAACGATTTATTTGGTAACTGTAGTAATTTAACTAAAATAAAATTTAGTGATAAATTAACAAAAATAGGTAACGGTGCATTTTATAAATGCGGCATTAAAGAAATTAACTTACCAAATACACTTACAAGCATTAATTTTGGGGCATTTAGTAAAAGCAAATTACAACACATAACACTACCACCAAAATTAACACAAATACCGAACTTGTGTTTTGCTGAATGCTACTTATTAAATAGCATAACATTATATGATGAATTAACTAACATAGCATCAGATGCTTTTAATTTTTGCCCAAAATTAAAGAAAATGACAATTATTGGTACTAAAAATATTTCAAATGTTTTACCAACAACATTATTAAGCCAATTAACTGAATTAAATGTAGATTCAAGTTTGGTTTCAGAATATGAAACTTTTAAAACTACAAATCATTATAACTTTGTCGTTAAAGCAAATGCATAAATAAAAATGAGTTATTACTTTTTAATTGTAATAACTCATTATTTTATTTTCAATTTTACTTCTTCCAAGGCTCAATTGGAGCAGCTGTGTCCTTTATGTTAATCTTAGGCTTCATAAAGAACAATATATCACAAGTGCCCTTAATATTGTTGATTATTTCATCAGTTGGCTTATAAGCATCAGGAGCCTCATCAATCGTATTCTTACATACTGAAGTTGAATAAACATCCTTCATTTGATTTACGAAATCATCTAACTTTATGGTTTCCTTTGCCTTTGAACGAGACATTACACGTCCAGAACCATGTGGGGCAGTACAATTCCAATCAGCGTTTGACTTTCCCTCACAAATGGCAAGACCATCACGCATATTAAATGGAATAATCATCTTCTCTCCCTTATAGGAACGTATTGCTCCCTTACGAAGAATCATATCATCAAAATCAATATAGTTATGAACTGACATTACATGCTCAACAACACCATTACCACAATCATTTACAAAAAGATTATTCATAATCTTTGCAGCCTTAATTAGAATCAGTGAACGATTAAACCTTGCATACGCTTGTGCAATTACCATATCAGTAAGATAACCCTTTAAGTCATCGTTTGACAAATAACCATTATTAACATTTGCAGAATACTTAGAACGTATAGCTGTAATATGCTGTGGTATTTCAGTCTTTGGACCGTTCCAATTCTTAACAAACTCCTTGACCTCATTATTAAATGCATCCTTATCAAAAGTTGATTCATTGGCAATCTTTGCCCAATAATTATGAACCTTCTGACCTAAGTTACGAGAACCTGTATGAACAGTGAATGCATACTTCTTTAACTCTTCATTCTCATCATACTCCATGAAGTGATTACCACCTCCAAGAGTACCTAAAGAGTGATAGAAAGTATTAATATCCATTCCTATCTTCCTACACCACTTATCTAAAGCATCCAAATCATCAAATTGAATTGGGTAAACAAGTCCATTAGCCGATACAGTCGCCTTATGTAAATCCTTGTTAATGACATTTAGTAACTCATTCATATCAAACTCAATAGTGCTATTTTGAACACTACCAGTTGGAATCTTTTCCTTTATTTGCTTTTCAAACTCAGCATACATATCCTTTGGAAGTTGCTTCTGAAAGAAAATAGTCTCAATACCACAACCAACATCAACTCCAACATGTGATGGGTTAATTGAATCCTTAATGTTTGATGAAAACCCAATAGTAATACCCTTGCCCAAATGTACATCAGGCATTATTCGTATCTTAGCATCATTAAATGCCTTATTGTTTAGAATATCATATATTAATGATATTGCATCATCCTCAACGTTATCAGTAAAAATCTTACAATCCTTACAATACTTACCTACTAAATTCATATTTTTTTTTATTTTTATTTGTTTATGGTTGTAATATAAGAATAAAAAGATAAACAACAAAATAATAATGGTTAAAAAATATTAATAATAGAATGCTTATTTTATCTATATAACTTTTGACTATTTATGAAATTAATTAAATCAGAAGTTATATATGGATATGGATTCAAATTATTTTTAATCATGTCTCTAATCATAGTAGAAGAAATATCTAATGGAATTGTTTTAATATTTACATAAGATTTATACTTATAATGATTAGAATTAATTTTATCACTATTTCTACTTATTTCTATAACCCCAAAATACGGTTTTATTTCTTCTTCAAAATTTTTCCATTTAATGATTTGTTGAGCAACATCTGTCCCTGCAATAATGAATAAATTATCATTTTTATATTGCTCTCTTAAAATCTGACAATCTTTATATGTATATGTAGTACCTTCTATGTTTTCTTCTATTGTAGACAATTCCACTTTATCTCCAAATGGCTGAATAGCCATATTAATCATTGCACATCTATCATTAAATGATGCAGCCTTATTAGTTTTCCATGGGTTTTGAATAGTTGGTACTACAATTACTTTATCAACTATATTATGTAAGAACACAGTTGAAATCATGTGTAAATGACCAATATGTATTGGGTCAAAAGACCCAAAAAGAAAACCTATTTTCATTTTATTTGTTTAATCTGTATTATTTATCGAATGTTTTGCTAAACGTTGAAGAGCAGCTATTTTTGATGGCAACCACGCTTTATGAAATTCATTATATTTATCACATCTTGGATTACCAAACCAATAACCATCATCTTCGTGTATTTCATATATCATTTTTTTATTAAGAACAAATGCTCCACAACTCCAAAAAGATATGATTGTTTCCTTATCAAACCATTCAGTTAATGGTATTGGCTCTTTTTTACTTTGAGTATAATTTCTGTTTAAATAATCTACTACATCTTCAATACTATACATGACTTTATTAATCTTAATCCCAATCACTACACCAATAATCTTGAAAATCAGATTGTTGAGCATTAGCATAATGATATGGTTTATATTGAAACTTATTATAATTTTGACACGCTGTTACAACAGTATTTCTTTTAGCGTCATCATTTACAGAAATATTTTTTTTCTGTTTATAGTTATTTTTTTTAGCAACAGTGCTTTCTGAGTATAAACTATTTTCGTCATTAACGAAAGATGTTTTCTCATTTTCTGTTAGTTTTTTCAACTCGCAACTTTGTGGCAACCATTTAAAACCTTTTTCATGTAGATAAACTACAATTTTATTAATTTCCGTTTGTGTGGCATATCGCCAATCATCTACTGTTTTTTCATAAATAACATATTCAGACTCTTTTCCGTCAAGTCCTACAGAGAGAATTGGCGATAGTTCATAAAACGTACTACCATTCTTGTTTTTCTTTTTCTTATAATTTGTAGGGTCACTATATGCAATTAAAGAAATACCTACGCCATCTTTAGTTTTTATCTTATTTCCGCCACAAATAGCGAAGACATAAGTATCATCTTTGAAAACTAAAAATGCACCTTTAATAAAATTATTTTTTCCCATAATTTATGCTTTATTCCAAAGTAGTGTGAATGAAGAACCATTTACCATATCAATTTTATCTAATGGTAATTTTAAAGTAATATTTCCATTCTTTACAATACAATATGGATAAATTAAATGAGTTATTGTAAATTTATCTTCACAAAATTTAAAACTTACTATATCATTTATTTTTAAATTTATAATTTTATAAGCATTTATAAAACTAAGCCATGAATTGTATAAAGTGTCTGAATATACATATGACAATGCTTTACCATTAAATAAATCTTTTTCTTTTAAAAATAATTTAAATAATTGTGTTGTTGTAAAAGCCATTAAGATTTTAATACTTTATTAGATATTTTTTCATCATAATCGCACAAAAAAACATCATAAAATTCTTCATACCATTCAGACACTTCATCTTTAGGGTATAGACTAATAATTTTATTAAAAATTCGTTTAGCATCTGTATTAATTACTTGAATTTTAAAATCAGGTATTTCTTTACCATTAACCCAATCTTCAATCCAATCTAATGTTTTACTTATGCAACCTAAATATTCTGCAAATAATAAAAATAAAGGTGCTTTAATAGTTTTATTATTTATTTTTATATCATTGATTTTAGCATCAATTTCTTTAGTAATTATTGTTTCGCTTTCATTCATATAGTATGTATATCTATGTTTAATTAACCGTAATAACTTTCTTTAAACTCATTTGCATTTACCATTGTTTTAGTAAATGTATTATTTACTTTTTCTTCAATCATAGGAGAATCTAAAATAGTTGATTCTGTGATAAATAATTTGTCTGTCATTCTATGGAAATGTTAAAATTACGTTTACATTTGTTTTTTACTTTTTTAATAACCTCTTTGTTATGATAATATTTATTTACCTTTCTCTTAGTGTAGCCATAATTACGATAGTAATCATCAAAATATTGGTTATTATTATCATAATATGTTTCCTTATTACATTTAATGATTACTTTAACAATATGAAGCATACATAATATTAGTACCATTATGCATGGTATGTAATAATTGTTATTTATATTGTAATCATTTGACATTTCAGCCATAATACCAATTACTATAAAAGAGAATATTATACAAATAAAAGTGTACATAACAAATATAGGTTATCATATATGTGCATATATAATGATTTTTAATCAAAAACCTATTAAATTAAACGTTAAATTATTTTAATTAGGAAATCAAAGATGTGTCTTTATGCTCTTTGTACATACTTCGTTGTTTAAGAGTACGTATTTTTTGAGCAACTTCCACATAATAAATTAGTAGTCTTTTATTACCATTAATTTCACCATTTTTATAAATTTCAGCATCTAAAACACAAAAAACCGCTTTTTTACCTAAATCATCTTTGGTGAGATAATCTCTACCTGTATCAGCAATAAATTGTTTAATTTTTTTAGGTCTAAATTGATAAACTAAAGATTCAGATGTAAAACTGTCAAAACGTCTGTTTTGTGAAGTGTTTTTATAATTATTTTTACCGCTAAGTACTGCTTCACCTATATAATCATATTCAATGCTTTTTCCTTTAGATTGTAATAATTTTGGTAAATATTTTTTCATAAAATCAACACATGATTTTGATTTTTTGCTTTTTTTATTTATTTCCAAAATCTCACTATTAGTAAGTGGTATTTCAATATTACCACAAGACTTGCTACCAAGTTCTGTTTTTTCACCTATATAGGAATTATCAACCCATTCCCAACCAATCTTATTACAAGGGACTTTATTACGATTCTGAAAGTCATTTTCCCAATCAGAATACATATCAGCAAACATTTTATTTACATAAAAATGTGTGTTAATATTTGATTTTTCATTATCTCTATAACCACAGATACGACCTAACAATGCTTGTGCTGTAGTATCTGATTTATTTGAATAATCATAGACCATATAAATATAGTCCTTAAAACCGTTTTTAATGGTCATACCTGCCCTAAAAGCACCTTTGACTAATATTAGTAAGGGTTTAATCTTAAATGGGCTTACATAGGCTGTATTTACGTCAGAAACCTTTAGTCTTTGGTTGAATTTATTTTTCTTTACTAAATCGCTAATTTCTTCGTTAAAATATTCATAGTCAATGTTAGAACCATTAGATGATAATTCAAGTAAGTTGAAATTATTTTGTATGTATTCGTTATTTTCAAAGATTTCAAATTTTCTTGTACGAATAATAATTATGCCAGAAATACCATCATTTATCATTCGTTTTTGATTCTCTTTAATTATATCAAAGATTTCTCCATCTTCTTGAATATCATCTCTATTAGCGTCAAAAACTAATCCATTTTTAATAAATTCTGTTACACCATGATACTCATTAGTTGGTTTCAAGTCTACAACATTTTTGCAAACCTTAGTGTCACTAATAATTTCTTCAAATGGTGTTGCTGAAATAGAAACAATATATATATTTCTTGAAATTAATAAGGTTTGATTTTTCCAATCAATACCTTTATTTTCAAGAAATTTAGTTAGTACATTATTTTTATTAGAGCCATAATGTGATTCATCAATGAATATTATAGAGTTATCAATAGACCCATTATATGACAACAAATCACTGTTTTTTAATATAAAAAAAGAATTTTCTTCTAAATTACGTAAACTTCTTTTACCAATATATGTATTATCTTGGTTAGCTGATATTACTTGCTCATAGACACGTTTTAATGTTTGGTGTTTTAATCCACAATCATTCATGCCTGTAATAAAGAAATATTTGTTAACCATCATTTCTTTTTTCAGTTCAGTTTCATTAACGATGTTAATAACTGCATTGCAAACACCTGTTTTACCACTTTGCATTTTTGCTGCAAGTATAACATGATTTCTACGAGTTGTATTTTCTAATAATTTACTAACTATTTCTTTAGCTGTATTTATTTGAGTGTCAAATAAATATCCTTTACTATCTTCATCCTTAACTTTTCTAAATTTATTGTTATCAAGTTTAAATAATACTTTATTTTCCATTTATTATTTTATTTCAGTTATGAATTTAGAATCAATATCATAGCTATAAATGTAATTACTTGAATATGGTTGCTCATCAGATTCATCTAAAAATTTAATACGAATCCAATATTTTGTTTTATCTAACACTTTAAAAGTTTTTCTTTTGCTATCATTAATTGGTGGAATGTGACAAGTCATACCAACCTTAATATCATCCCAATTTAAAGTCATAGGTAATTTTTCACCAATATTTTTCAACTTTTGCCTTTTAAAGTAACTGTCTTCATTAAAATTATCCATAAATTTTACTTTAGTTTATTTTCCAAATTAAGCCCAACTTTATCAATAAAATATGAAGTAAAATCAATTGGTTTTAAACCATATTTCATTTCTCTTTCATATTGCTTAAATATTTCATTAGTTGATTCATTCTTCATAATGGCATCTAAAACTGATAATTGATAATCAGTTTTTTCACCATATAATTTTTTAAAAGTATGCCTTAATGTTTTATCACCTATGTCATTGATTTTATCTATATTAATACCGTTTACTTCTAAAAATTCATGCAAAAGAATATTTAAAATCATAATAAATCTTCTTTGAATTATACGTTCAGAACCTGTAATATAGACTAAATAATCAATAATATGATATATGTCTTTATTATTGTAAATTTCATTTCTTTTCTTAGTATCTTTTTTTAATAAAGATTTATAAATATTACTATTAAAACCATTTAATAATAATATGTATTTATCTTCATCTTTCATAACTCTCATAAAATTTTTAAAAATAATTTCAGCTAAATCTCTAATTTCTCTATATTTCATAAGCTATATATTTACATAATTCAAATATACATATAAAATAAAAGAGAAGCAAAATACTTCTCTTAAAAATCATTAAAGTTCTAAATACAGGGGTTTAAATTTCAAATTATACGTTTCGTCTAATACTGAAACATTATATACTTTTGTCTCATTAAGCATTTCCATATTATGATTTGTTGTATGTAAGTGACCATGTAAAAGCAGTTTAGGCTTTTTATTTATAACAGCATCTCTTAATCCCCTATTACCAATATGCTCTCTTTTATTCCAAACAACATCTTGTTGGCAAATATCACTACATCCATATGGTGCATCGTGTGTTAAAAGAATATCAACATTTTCTGGCATTTTATTGAATATTTCCTTTAATGCATCATCTGAGTAGCCCATAAAAGCCCAACGACCAAATTGATGACACCAAGGAGTGCCATAAATTATATAATCTTTACCATTTTCATCAGTATATGTTTTTTGAGAATCTTGCAAATAATGTATTTTTGTACCATTTAATAATTCTACTAATTCTTTATAATGGTTAAAGATAAAAAAATCGTGATTACCACCTATAATATAGACCTCTTCAACATCTTGTTTATTACACCATGGTATAAATTTATCTTCAAACCAATGTTTAGATTTTTTAGAATTGATTTGAATATTTAATGGTATAATATCTCCACAAATACATAAAATATCTGATTTATCAATATTAAAATCAATATTTCCATGTAAATCACTTATCGCAGCTATTTTCATAATGTATGAAATTTAAAAAAGCTATTTAGATTTTATTTTATATTCTAAATAGCTTATCGTTTTATAATTATTTTTTTACATTAAATTTACTATCAATAATTTTGGAAACAAATTTTTTACCTTTTTTCACTTTATTAGTGATTTTATCTTCCGCTAAAACGTCAGAGTTCTTAATGGTTTCAATTTTTTCTTTTAATTGCTTTTTAAGGCTTTCATTTTTTTCTTTAAAGTCAGCAATAGCATCTCTTATTTTTTCATTTTTAATGTACTTAATGTCTTTTATCTTTGGTATAATATAAGTCATTACCTTCATTTCTTCATCATATATCTCTTCCATTTTATCAATGTTGATGTTTTCTGGTAATGTAGTGCTTATTGTGTTTTTCATACTTGCATCTTTAGACACTACTTCGACTTTAAATAAACCATCGTTAATTGTATAAGAAATAACATCTTTATCTTTATCATAAGGGATTTTAACTTTCAAATCACTCATGGTTTCATAAACATCTTTTATTTCTTTTTTGATATTGTTATATAAACATTTTCCCTTATTAGTTACTTGTAACATTTTTTGATTTTCTACCATAAAATCATTTAATGTTTTATCTAAATCGGAAAACATTTTGCTCATAGAGCCAAATGCATTAATTGTATTCAAAAAAAATTTGTCCATGTTAATATCTTTTTATAACTATTATTTTCAAAAACTTATTTTGCAAAAATAATACCTAAACATTATATATGACAATTTGTCAGCACTCTATTATATGTACTGACAAATATATCACATTAATATTATATTATTACATTTTAGCAAGTTCATCCGCATATTCAGGTAAAGATTCCATAAAACGTTTGATTACGTTTGGCTTACCTGTATGTTTACCCATATCTTCGGATAATTTACAAGTATCATTAAAATATGACCATTTTTCAGTCATTTTAATTGCAACTAATTTTATGACCATATTAGATGGTTTAATATCTACGCCTAAACTTTTATAGTCATTTGTGAAATGAGTACCAATACCGAAACTTGGTTGGCAAACATCTTTAGCAACGTTATGTATATTAATTGCAGTATCTACGGTTAATGCATTACTAAAAACAATCTGTTTGGTTTTTGGGTCAATACCTAATGATTTATATTTATCAACAATCTTCTTTAATTGCTCAAAGTTATTACCACTATCAATTCGTAAACCTCTAAATTGATTGGCAAAATCTTCAGAGAAATTAAGATTAAATATATCCCAACCAAAAGAATCATACAACATGACACCTAATGCCCCACGATAAGTATGCCTCCATGCTTCCATTGCTAAATGGTTAGCCATTGTAGGGCCACCATACATACCAGCAATTCCACAAATAAACTCATGCGCCATTGTACCAATTGGTGTCAAATCATATTTCATTGCAAGATAGACATTACTTGTGCCAACAAATTTACCACCTGTTAATGATTCCCAATTTCTTGATTGATAACAGTCTTTGAAAGCCTTAATTACGACTTCTTCAGTTTTAAAATCAGCCCTCCTACGAACACCAAAGTCACTGAAAATACAACCTGCGTCAAGCAAACGTTCGCACTTTTTGTATGATAATTTATAGTATTCATCATAATCAAATGCAATGTTTTTATTGGTCATAATGTAATAAAGTTCTGATATGATAGCCATAATCATTACTTCAAGCAAAACAGTATTAGACCATTCACCTTCAAAAGAACCATGTAGATGACCTTCATCATCTTGTTCAAAATGCACCCAATTATGATTGAATCTAAATCCCTTTAAATAAGTGTAAAACCAATTTGGCAAATAATAACATTTACGTTTAAGGAACTCAATTTCCTCATCAGTAATGATTACATTGTCAAGCAATAAAATCTGACGATTCAATTCATTAATAAAGCCATCTGGGTAAATACGGTTATCACGGTCAATAAATTCATATTTAACAACAGCTCTTGGATAGTTATCAATAATGGCACATGCCATAGTTAACTTATACAAATCCGTATCTGTAAAATGTGTAATAATTTGTTTTATTTCGCTCATTTTCTTTTATTTTAATAAATTAAAAAATTAATTATTCAATATGTTATAATATTTTTGTGTTATTCTTTTTAATTTATTTCTATCAGTTACAAAAAAACTTGACATAAATCTCCTTACCAAAATACTGTAAAATAAACTATCATTGTTTAAAAAATCTTTAGTATATGTGATAAAATTTACACCTAAAGTATTTTTAGCATCGTATCTAATGTTTTTGTTTTCATCTAAGAGTTTAAATAAAAATATAGTATCTTTTTCAAAAGAATCTATTAAGTTATCATAACTTATATTGAGCGTTTGCCCTATTTTTTTAGAACTTAAATTATTATTTAAATATATTTCTTCATCTTTTAAAAGGTGAATAAAAATATTTACTCTTTTTTTGATTGTTTCTTTGGATATGTCAACCATTATTTAAAATGTTTTTATATTTTTTAAGAAAAGGTTTCCACAAAAAAATACGCTCAAAGATACTAATATGTTTTATTTCAAAGAATAAATCATAATATGTAGCAATTTTTTCTTCTAAATTTTCTATTTTAGATATTAATTCAAATTCTTTATCTTTACTCTTATTTATTTCTTCCTTTAAAGATTTGTAATCTTTAATTGGCATTTCTATTCTACCATCATTCATCATAAAATTTCATAATATTCGCTTGTAATTTTATGCGTTGTATCGTCATCAAATAAGTAAAAAGAGGTAATTAATCTGCCTAACAATATTGTATAAAAAAGTTTTTCATTTTCTAAAATTTCTTTAATATCTATAATTTCAGAAAATGGGAAATATTCATCAGTACTATAATACAATTTTTTATCTATATTGTTATATATCTTAGTATATAAATTTTCGGCATCTTCTTTAAATAATTTTTTAAAATAGTTATAACTTAATGATATTATTCGCTTATTTTCTTTAGGCGTTTTACTTAAAAAAATGTCATTATCTTTTAAAAGATGAATTGCTAATCTAAGTTTATCTTCAAAATTTTTATCTCCAATAAGTGTCATTTTATTTAATTTTATGTGAAAAATACCAATTATTAAATTTTTCAAACTCATCATTTGAAAATTACTTACGAACTCTATTATATTCTTCATAATCAATATGTTTAATTTTAACCATTAAACGATTATTAGATGAATCTTTTAAACCATGAGAACTTCTAAGTACTATGCCTTCAGATAGCAAATTAGAATCTACTGCTTTAAGATGTGTTTTAAAACCTTCTTGAACAATTTTTTCTGCTTCCAATAAAGACATTTCCCCAAGATAAGGAACTTGATTTAAACCTAATTTATTACATAATTCATTACGTAAATCAGTTGGTAGCCACCATCCTTGCTGTTGAATATCAAAAACTATAAAATCATTTCCGTTTAGGTATTTTTTACCAACTTTATGTATGCCTTTACCGTAATATTCTCCATATATATAAATTGGGTCTTCTTCCACTTTTATACCATAAATACCATTTGTTAGTTTGTTATTTTCAATGTTCTGCCAACCATTGAATTTAAGATTGTCATCAATAACCTTATCATAAAAAATAAAGTTGTTGGTGTCGTCTTTAATTGGTTTAAATTTAGCGCATTCTTTTGGGAATAATTCCTTTAATTTAGGTAAAATTTTCTCAGCAATATTTGATAGGTATTCAAACTGTCCTGATTGAGACTCTGCTTTATCAGTTTTACCGCATACTTTATACTCACCTGTCGATGGGTAAAATGCAATTTTTGAATTAGTACCATCAATTTTTTCAAATGCTTCCATAGGGAGATTTTTTATATAATCAAAAGTTTGATTTGAAAAATCTCCCATAATAATTTTATGATTAAACTTTAACCAATCTTTATTTGGTATTGTATCAGACATGTCTTTATCAATAACATATCTTTTATACAATGTATTTATTTTATTATAAACGTTCATTCTTATAATTTATTTATTACAAATCTGAATTGAGACCATTGTCTTTAACTAATTCTTTCAGTGTTTTACCGCCATCAAGAGAAGGTGAAAATTTAGTGAGAACTTTTATTTTATCCTTACCAACCTTATCTATGGCAGATTTGATGGTTTCTGTAACACAAATATCTCCTGCTAAACCACAAATACTTAATTCGTCAATCATATATTGTGATAACAAATCGAGTATTCTTTTGGAAGAAAGTTCGTTATCAAAAATAGAATATTCTTCTTTAAGAGGATTATTACCTTTTCTTAAAACAACATTAAAACCCGTGGTTTTATTAATTGCTTCTATAATTGGAAAGTATATTGCAGCACCCTCGCTATTTTGTACGCAATGCATTACCCATAATCCACCATTTGATTTAAAAGATAAATGGTTATATGGATGCCAATCAGTTGTAATCAATTTTAAGCTATAATCTTTATCATGCTCATATAAAAATTGAGATAGCTCATTCATTTTCTTTTCTCCATCTTTAACACGGAGAGACCCATTAATGAAATCAATTTGTGGGTCAACAATTAAAATAGCTTTATTCATATAATATTTTTTTATTAATGGAAATATATATAAAAAAAGATTATAAATCAAAAAATATTAAATTAATTTAGATATAATTTCAAAACATTCTTCTTTTGTTATGTTTGGGTTGTTAAAATATTCTTTTTTTACTGTTTTTAACAACGTTCCTATTAAAGGACTTGTTTTTAGAGAGAACTTATTTATAATGTCAGAGCCATTAATAGGTAATTTCACAACACTAAGGTTTTTGTTATCTTTCTTTTCTAATGCAGTAATTTTATTACGTATTATACTAACTTGATTTGAATTTTTTTTTTATAAATTGAGTTTTTGTTTATAGCGTCTATTAAAGCTAACGCCAAATCGTAATTTTCTCCTGCATTAGCTTTAAATTCACGAAGACTGCTTTTACTTGGTAAATTTTTACCTTTATAAGCAATAAAAGTTTCATGCAATTTAATAGCCAAAGATACTTTATTGGTAATACCTATAGGAAATCCCATAGTTTCTAACCATTTCTTTGACAAAACAGCACCTTCTTCTGCATTGTTATTAAAATTATTTTTATAAGTTTTTACTTTACCCAAATTACACAACAAAGCAGATAGTCTATATTCTAACTTTGGCTCTATAGTATCTAAAATATCAAGAGTGTTATCTAATAATGTTACATCTAAATTGTTATATAGTTTTATCCTTTGCTGAATTTGTAGGCTTGGGAGAATATAACTAATAAGTTCATTGCAACGTAACATATATTTAATAGCAACACTTGGTTTTTCTGATACTAATATTTTTTTTGTTTCATTGATAATTGAATCAGATGACAAATTTAAAACTTTATTGCTATTTTTTAGCATACTAAGCCACGTTTCTTTTTCAATTTTAAACCCTAAAGTACTTGCTAAACGAAGTACTCTAATTATTCTTATAGGGTCATTATCAAATGTAACGTCAGGTTTATTGCATGTTCTTAATATCTTGTTAGAAATGTCCGAAAAACCTTTATTAGTAAAGTCTTTTAGTTCATCAGTTGAAATATTATAATAGATTGAATTAATAGTAAAATCTCTCATTTCAGCATCTTGTTCTACTGTGCCAAAAGATTTAGATTTATCATTAAGTTTTTCTTTAGTCTTAATTGTTTGTGTACATTCAATTTCAATATCAGAAAAATCCTTATTATTTAATAATTTAAATTTATACGTTTCGCATTTAGGTAACACTACAGGATTACTATCTTGTTTTAGAGAACCATCTTTAAATGTCATAAAATTAGCAAAACCAACATCTCCATAAGCTAAATCTATGGCTAAATCAATATCATGTATATCATTACCTAAAATAGAGTCTCTTACAGTTCCTCCAACAATATAAACATGCCCTTCAAAATAAGAATCTTTAATTGAATCTCTAATATATTCAATTAATTGCTTTATTTTATTATCTTTAAATTTTAATAAATTATTCATTTCTTTTTAATTAAAAAGGTAAATCATCAAATTTATTTGCATTTACAATTTTTTCGTTTTCAACATCAAGAATTAAATTATCTTTTAATGTTGCCAAGTTATGCTCGTAATAAAAAGTTCTATCACTTTCATTTGGGACTTGTCCATTTAAAAGTTTGTAAATTTGTGGCGCATAAATATTAGGCACACATTTCAATTCACATTTACAATTACCAAATAAATCTTCTATTTCAAATACATTTAGATTAGAAGAAGAATTTTTGAAATTAAAACGATGCAAATGTAACTTGTATTTCGTTATTCTAACATCAAGACCAAGTTCTAATTTGATTGTTTTCTCCAAATCAGTTATCATATTGTCAGATATTTCATATGACTCTTTTACTGATAATTTGTAAATTATTTCATCTGAATTTACCACAAGAGGGTTTCCCCAATTTGGGAAATTAGTTTTGATAAAATTATAAATTTTCTCAATCAAAAACATTTCAATCGCAATTACTCTACCTGGGCAAAATTGACCAAAAATAACTTGCCTAATGTATTTTGATTCTTTGAAATAATCTAAATCGGTAAACTTACCAATAAATTCTTCATAACTATTGGTATTTAATAATATATTTTTATCAATCCAATTAATAGTTTGATAATTAGCCTTTTTTAAATCAAAACTAATATAAAAATTGTCTCCTTCTTTTGTATTAGTTTCGGTATAAATAGTTTTAAATGACTTAGGTATGTTAACTTTATATTCTAATAAATCAGCTTCTGAAATGCTTTTAAAATGCTCAGATGCTTTTATAGTAGAAATTATGTTTTCACGAATTTCACTATATTTTTCAAGAAATAAACCAATTTTATTTTGGAATTTTTCATTAATTAATTTTAAAAGCTCATTAAATTTAGTTCTTGCACCAAACTTCTCTTCAAACAAATCAAGCCTATCTTCAAAGAAAGGAGAATGCAAAACCTGAATTGGTAAATTAAAGTCTGAAACAAATCTTTGCCTTAATTTCTTGTCTTCTAAACTAAATTTAATATCTTCCATTTTATTTTATTTTTAATATTATATGGCAAATATACAAAAAAAACTATAGATTCGTTGAAATCTATAGTTAATTTATATTAATTTTTTGAACATTCATAAATTGTTATTTTATCATTTGGTGATAATTGTTTAACAAACCTTTCAAAGAAATTAGAAATCCATTCTAACTCTTTACCATCATCATCTAAATCATGCCAACCATTAGAATCCAAAAAAGCATAATTCCAATAAGCGCAATTATATATAACATAAGTTTCTTTGTCCTTAAAAGTGCTAAAATAATTGCCTTTATTTTCCATATTTTCAAAAATTTTCTTTTCCTCATCATTTTGAGGTTTTCTCTCCCCATGCATTAAATCCCAAACAATCTCATAAGTTTCAGTATTGTTCATATTCATTTTATCCCAATCTACATCCTTACAAATAGCTTGATATGATTCTTTGCCATTTTTCAATTTGAGAGGTAAAGAAAAATGTTCACCTAATCTATATGTAGTCCATTTACCATTAGGATTTTTTTCACTTAAAGCGTCACCGTTTTTATCATAGTATAAACCATTTGTAATAGTTTGATAATATTCAAAAGAAGACATATTATTAAATGCTTTTCTCCTTTCCTTGAAATAATCTATTTGGAAATCGTTTAGTGAAAAATTATTATGCTTCTTTATAATTTCATCTAAAACTTTAATTGCATTATTTTTTAATTTTTCAGCATCTGAATATTTATATTTTATATATGGTTCTACTTTTAAATTAATATCATACTTTTTTATTAATTCTTCTGGATTTTCACCAACTACCATTACTGAGAAAAATTTACTACCTGTATTCATTTTTATATAATTAACTTATTAATTCATGAAATAAATCATTAAAAGATAATAATTCTTTTTCTTTCATTTTATTTTCTTTAGAAATATCTAAAAATGTGTCCATCATAACGGGAATAAAATCAACTCTTTCATAAGAAGTTACTATATCATATTCATTTTCACTATATAACCATTTTTTAATAGTATTATTCTTTTTCAAAGTTTTAAATAAAGAATCTATTTTTTTCTTTTCTTTTATAACATCTTTAAGTAAAACTTTGTTGTATTTAAAGAATTTAATTTTAGACAAGTAACTTATATTATCAACTGAAAAAGGTGCTGTTTGTGTTACAATATAATCTATATTATCTTTAATTTCCTTTAATTCATTAATTTTATTTTTATCTAAATTAAAACATTCATTCTCAAAATATAAACTGCTTTTTTCTTTATTAAATTTTGAAGTTAACTCTTCATAGGTAATTTTCCAATCTCTATTATATGAGATTGAGCCACCAATACAAAGAATATTTTTATTTTTTGTTTTGATTATAGAGTAATCACTGATAGTTTTTATATTTGAAAAATTGATAAGTTTATTTTCAAATATCATAGGGTCTAAATCATTACCACGTATAATAAATAGATTAATGTTATTTGAAGCAAAATAAGAATTACTTTCTTCAAATTTTTCTTTTATTGTATTAAAATCATAAAAGGTAAAATTTTTATTACCTATTGCAATGACAAGTGAATTGTAAAAACCCTCTTCCATGATTCTATGGGTTATATCAGTAAATCTATCATTTAAACCACCAAAAACATAAATTCTTTCAATGTCTTTTAAGTTATATATATCCATAAAATACCTTATTAGTTAATATAGCAAATATACTTAAAAAAAAAAGAAATACAAAAATAACCACTATTAAAAAATAGTGGTTATTTAATTTTATTTACTTAGATAAAATGTAATCAAAAGCACTTATTACTTTAGCATTTCTTTTACCAACAATTTCTTCTTTAACTTTAAAATTGTTTTTAAGCATTTCTTTTAGATTTATGCCATTTTTATCAGCTAAGCTAAAATCAATATCACGAATATTGACATCAGTACGTTGTATTATTAGCTTAATAGCTTCAATGTTATTTCTATTGATTGCATTTGTCAAGGCTGTTCTATCTCTATCATTTACAACGTTAATGTTGACATCATCTTTAGCCAATAGAATCTTTAAAATCCACAATTCCTCTTCAAACTCACTGGCGATGTTAACAGCAGTGTCATAGTTGATGTTTTGAGCGTTAATGTCGATATTAGAATTGTTAATAACAGACTCAATAAATTTACCAATATTTTCTCTTTCAGAGTTATCAGTTCCATGATAAATGTATAACAAAGAAGTTAACAGTGTTTCACCAAAACCATCTTCAATATCTAATGACATATTCTTATGCTGAATAATCACATTGAATAATTCATTTAAACCATTATAAATAGCTTGGAAAATAGGAAAGCTACCATTAAATTCATAGTTAATATCTATATTATCATAATTTTCATTGATAACACGAATAGCATTACTTTCGTCTTTTTCATCAATATACTTATGAAGCAAAATTGATGGGTCAATGTCGGAAGTGTTATTTAAATCTTTATCCGTTAAACCAATTGAATTGAAGAAATCAACCTTATCAATCTTAATTGATTGCATATTCAATGTTTTTTTCAACATTTCAAATCCATATTCATCTTTTGTGTAACTAAGAGCAACAATTGAATTATCATTATCATATCCCAAATTAAAATCTAATACAGCATATAAAACAGAATCAATTGCAAATGAAATTGTATTGGAAGAAATGAATGTATGATTAACAATAAATTTAAAATCTTCTTTACTCTCAACCTTTATAATAATGCGATTGTTTTTATTATAGATAATTTTGCTATTTTTCAACTTCTTACTTTTTTTAACAAAATCATCAATATCCCATTTATAATTATTAGGTCGCTCAATCTTATTGAATAAAGATAAGTCAATATTAAACATTTTTAATGCAGAAAAAATGTTAGTTCTGTTACCTCTATAGTCAATGCCATCATCCATCAAATTAGAATTTTTTGTAGAATGAGCATATATAATTCCTTTACCTTTTTCAACTGTAAATCCTATATGAGCAAATTCATCCGTTTCAGGCTTCGCAAAATTGAAAAAGAAATATTGAGTTCTATTATATTCATCAGAAACATATTGGTCGAAATATTTCTTTTCACGTGTAATACACCAACCTGTTCTACCACCACCACAAAGTTTTTGTGATTCAGTAAAATTCTTTATTTTAAGAATAACGATATTATCTTGGTTTAAGACAATTTCAGACTTCTTTATATTATTTTCAATGAAAGAAAGAAAATCTTTCTTATTCCACATATAACTTTCCTCAGTTGACTTCTTTAAGCCTTCCTTCATGTCATTAACATTAGTATATGCAGAACACAAACTAATAAATTTATTCTTTCTATCGCTTGTTAACTTATTGAACTTAAACAAAATGTTATACCAATCTTTAAAATTTTTATCGGTATGCGCATTTAAGCTGTTTAGCTCTTTTAAATTAATTTCTTCTTCAAGCATATGGCGTTGGTCAGTATTAAACTGACTTATCATTTTTTTAACAAAAGCCATTGCATTTAGATTAGAAATCTCTTCTTTAAGCAAGTCCATATCACTATCCGTAGAATATGATATGATATTATGTTTAGACAGTGATTTTATTAGATTTTTATTTTCATCTACCCACTTTTTAATTCTTTTTAGTTCAGCTAAGTCAATAATTTTACCGAAGATAAGTTTAACCGCCCAAACTTGATAATTTGGTGTAGTAGAAAAAAGATTAATTACGTCCTGAAAAAGAGTATTTGTTTCAGGGTTTATTACATACTTTTTAATTAAAGGTTTAACTTGTTTTGAAAAAATAATTTCTGACATTATCAAATATATTAATGTTATTGTTTTAAAATTTAATTAACAATGCAAATATACATTGTTTTTTTATACGCCCAAAATCCTACGTGTTAAGAAAAGTTAAACTAACTTTGCAACTTCACTACGAAGTAATTCAATATTTTTAAGATTCTTATTTTTAACAAATGCTATATAAGTATTAACTTGTTTATTGCCAATTTTTAACAAATAATCTAATGTGTTTTTGTCGTCATTTTTTAATAAAAATTTAACTAAAAGAGTGATAACATCATTCTTATCTTTTTTTATCAATTTTTTGAGCAATCAAACGAGCTAAATATTGAGATAAATCCCCATTATTATTCTCAAAAATATCAATTAATTGCCTAAAACAATTTAAATTATTTTCTTTATTAATTATTTCTTTGAATAAAGAAAATAAGAAAACTTGCTTAATCTTAAATCTATCAGTTAATTTTTTATCATTAAACAATTTAATATCATCATCAGTTGGAACTTCACATTTTGTTTTACGACCTAAATCTTTTAATAATGAAAAAAGTTTAATTAAAAAATAACTTGTTTGCTCCTCACCTATTAAATCATTTAGCTTTATCCCATACTTATAAAATGCATTTAAAACATCACTTGTTTGTAATTCAAATATAGAGTATTCCAATCTAGATGAATAATATGACAAATGACTTTCCATTTCTTGATACTGTTTAACTATTGAAATAATGTTAAATTTAGAACATAAGTCTTCAATAACATTAACTTCAAAATAATCCATGGCTCTATCTAAAATTTCAACAATATCAATAGGACGTGAAATAATATTATAAGGTAATTTGAAATCCACTAATTTACTATCGAAAGAGCGTGAAGAGTTGTAGCAAAAAGAATCTAAAATATTAATTACTTCTTCATTATAACCACCACAAGATATAATGGCAAAAGTAAATTTATTAGAGTCTTTTTCATTTAACGAAAAATCCATGAATAAAATATGCTTCATTTTTTGCCATCTTGTTGATATTTTTTGGCTATAGCTTTTATCGAATAATTTTTTAATGTTTTCACTTCTAACAACTACACATAGTTTGTCCCCTAAATCTTGAAGAATTTTATAATTCTCTTTACCAATATTTTCGTTAATATACTTTATAAATGATTCTTTATCCCATTTATAAGGTAACTTTTCATAAGAGATGAATTTTTCTTTATCAACCCCATAATCATTCAATAAAGAAAAAATATTTAATTTCTTATGTGTGAAAATAGTATTTAATTGCGGATAACGCTTTTCTTCTTCATTTGGCATTATGTTATCATTATTTAAATTATGCGCAAATATTATACCTTTATTAATAGTTGTAGTAAAACCAACTATACTAGTACTACTATCTTCTTTCTGTGAAAAGTCAAAAACAATATATTGCTTATTAGATTGATTATTTAAATATTGTCCCCAATATGTCTTATTTTTAGATATGCACCAACTGGTATTTTTACCCAAATATTTAGCAGTATCATAATCTAAAACATTTACAACAACAATATTTCCATTTTCAAAAACAATTTCTGCTTTTACATATTCATTATTTTTAATATAATCAATTAAAGATTCTTTAGACCATTGAAATGTTATTTGAACTATAAATGACATTTCTTTAATGATTCCATGAGCGTCAGTCTCAGTTGACATTTTACGAATGAAATTTCTTTTTTTATTATCAGATAATTTATAAAATTTAGAAATTACATCCTTTTCATAATCGCTTAAAGTAACTTCTTTTAGAATCTTTTTCTGCTCAGTATTAAAACTATTAATAGTATCTTTGATACGTTTCTCTTTCCTTAATTCTATCATTTCTGACATTAAAGATGAAATTGAAATGTAATTATTATATGCTGTAATTGAGCCTCTTTTAAGAAATTTGCTTAATTGGCTATATTTCATAGCCCAATATATTATACGATTAATAGTTACTAATGTTACATTACAATCATAATATAATTTAATAGCCCAAAAGAAATAATTTTTAGAGCCATTACTTAACAGATAAAATATTTTTAAAGTTTCTTCATTTATATATTCATTGTATTTAAAAATACTTTCTATTTTTTTATTATTTTCATTACAGAATTTTTCATATTTTTCTGAAATATCGTCAGGTAGAATACATATGTTTTGAAATAAATCCCCATAGGCATTACAATTAGCAATATTATCACAATTACCAATTACCATAACATATTGCCATTTATCCCTTAAATTTTGAATGGTTGGATAAATTTTAGCCCCAATATATTTATCAAAACACATTTCATCATTATCATAAACGTTATTAAAGATTAAAATGCAATCATTATTATCTGATGGGTTTTTAACCTTAATAGCATCACCTAATTTGTAACTTAATCCATCGCAAATAAAAAATATGTGTTTGGGGGTTTCATCTAAAATTCTTACAAGATGATGAATACCCCTCATTTGTTTACCAATCATAAATTAAAATAAATTAAAAAGTAATCTCTTTACTAAAGATAGGAGCAAAATTCTTTTCAAAATCAATATTTAAATCCTTACATTGATTTGCAACCTCACTACTAATTTGCTTTATATAATCTTCATAAACTTCAACAATATATTTTACACTTTCTTCAGAATATGTGGTTGAATCCTTTTTAATTTCAACATTTTCATTGTTATTATTCTTATTATTAGAATTATAGTTAGTGTAATAATTATTGCTTGAATACCTATTTGTATATGAGGTATAACGACCTTTATCACCAAGATTCTCCAAATATTCTTTATCTTCAGGGTCTATTTCAACTAAAGTTTTAACAAGATTATTTGTTTTAGAATCTTTTTGCCAAACAATTTTTCTAACCAAATGCTTAATATTGGTAGGTATTGTTTCAACTAATTCTATTCCCATTGAAAGAGCATGGTCAACCTCTTCCACAATAAAATATTCATTGTTTGCATGAGCATTATAGCCACCATTACCGAAATTCATTGTAACAAGACCTGTTCTTTCTGTGATATAAGCCTCATCAGTAACTGATTCACTATAGAATTTAGTCATGCCATATTTATCACAAATAGGCTTCATATGAGTTTTATAGAAGTTTGCGGTAAACATTTTGATATTCCCCAATAGTTTCCATGCAGCTCTATTAAGTTCTGGTGAATCAAATCCAATGACATATGATACATCTTCAAAAAATGATTCATCCATATTTTTGCTACCCTTACATCCAACCTCTTCTTCCAAGAAAAATGCGCCTTTAAGGACGTCAAATTTCTCAAACATATGCAAAGCAATCAATATGGCATTTTTATCATCAGAACCAGTACCCATACCATCAATATATACTTCATATTGACCTTTGGTATTTTTTCTTGTCCTTAAATCAAGTTCTGCACCTGTTAAAATATATGGTTTAGCTTTATCTTGAACAGTATCAATATGGGCTGTTACACAAGGGTAAAATTCATATTCTTTAGGTTTACCCTTAATGAAATAGATATTACCATAATCATCCATTGAATAATCAATGTTATGCTTTCTTGCCCATAAAATCAACCAAGTAGCCATTCGATATTCATAACCACTATATGTAGGAATTGACATCATTTCATACATTAATGGCACGTCAAGACTTTTCAAATTCAGAGAATTAACTTCAGCTCTAAGTTGATTTTCCTTTTCCTCTTCTGAAATTTCTTTTATCTCCTCATTTTCCTTTAAATCATCATTAACAGTATTTGTTGTGCTATCTACTATGTTATTAGTAGTAGCACTATCAACTGATTTGGAATCTTCATTAGAAACATTAGTAATTGTTAGTGAATTTGTAACACCACTTTCTTCCATATCATTCTTTAAATCGTTCATAACTATTTCTTTTATTTTGAGTATCTAAATATACTAAAAAAAAGATATATAACATTATATTTATTATTAATTAATGTCAAATTTTTCTTTTATTGTGTTATTAATAATAAAATCTACAGTTCCCTTGTTACCTGAAAATATAAATTCTGATAATTGATTAGCAATAACATTAGGGTCATTACTTGTTTTGGTTTCATTATTAAATGAAATGGAGACATTATCTGAACCATCAATATCATCAGCATATTTGTCAAACCAAGTAGATACTAAGCCATAACAATTAAATTTTATTTCTTCTTTATTAATCATATTATATATGTTTATATATTAAAAATTTATATGTAATGTCATTACCATCAGTTCTTTGCCTTTGAGAGTATGATTCATAAAAAACTTTCCATTTATTTTCATCATCCCAAAAAGCATTGATAACAACATCATTATCCTCTATACTATTATCATTAACTCGTGTTACATAAGCCTCATCTATTAAATCTAAACCAATAAATTGATTATAGATAGTAGCACCACCAATAACAAAAATTTCTTTATCAGAAAAGAATGCTTCGCATAATTCTACTGCTTCAAAAATCCCATGTACAATATATACATTATTAGATTCATTTACAGAAAAATCATTATCATCTGTAATGATTATATTTACACGATTAGGCAAAGGTTGCTTATTAGGCAATGATTCAAACGTTTTTCGACCCATAATAACAACATTATCGGTTGTCATACGTTTAAAATTTCTTAGGTCATTCTTAATATGAAAAACTAAATCCCCATTTCGACCTATTACATTTTTTTCGTTAACACAAACAATTAATTTAATTTTCATAATAATATTTTATTTTTACGACAAATATATAAAAAATAAAATAGAATTAAAAATATCAATTGTTAAAATAATAAAAAAACGATGGTTCTTAAAGAGCCATCGTTAATTTTCTTAGTTCATTTTTTTAACGAACTTAAAACTAATTCGTTATTTACTTGATAAACGAATCTACTACAAGTGTGTGAACAGAATCTGAGTGTACGCTGTCAGTATCAGCTGAATCTGTAACAACAGTATCAGTGTCACTAACATGCTTAGCACTATTAGAACCATTACCACAAGCAGCAAGTGTCATTGCTGTTAAACCAATGAACATAAAAACTAACTTCTTCATTTTTCGTTTTAAATTTAATTAAACATAGTCTATATCAATAGACTTTTATTATTAATTTTATTTTTGCAAATATACCATAATTATTTTAAACAACCAAATTATTTGCAAAATTATTAGCTTAAATGATATTTTTTAGCGTATTTCTTGATTAAGATTAAGTGATTAAATGCCCATTTATATGTATCTATATCTTTTAAAGGTATAAATTTAATTTCACCAACTTCCTTTTCTTCATTCCCCTTATGTGAAAATGTAAAATCAGTTGTTTTATAATCATTTAAAATGCCAACAAATCTAAATGTAATGTTTTGACGTTTATCATCCTTTGGATTAGAATTAACATGAACTAATTTAATATCACTTGTGCTTAATTTTACACCTGTTTCTTCATTTAATTCACGTATAGCAGCTTCTGCTAATGTTTCATTCCAATCCAAATAACCGCAAGGACAATTCCATGAGCCAATTAATTCTTTATCAGGTGTACCTTCTCCACGAACAGATGATAATATACACCAATCACCATTTTCATTCTTGCAGAAAATAAAATTAACAACAGCACAAGAACGACTAAACCATCCTATGTAATCACCTTTTTCATTAAAACAAGGTTCATTATGTAATTGTTTTTCAAAAACTCTCTCAAATTCTTCTTTTTTCATATATTATAATAATGTAAATAATTTTTCAACTTTAGTTTTTTGTTTGCTGCCAAAATCATACGTACCCATACCATCTTTTACTTCTTTTGACCATACACATTTAAAATCAGATGGTGCAGAATATTCTGAAATATAAATTTCATTGCCTTTTGATTTCATTAATCTACACCATTCCCAAAAAGCTACATTATCAAAATCACTTTCATATTTTTTAGTACAAGCATATGGTGGGTCACAGTAAATTATAGAATTGTTTGGAATATACATCTTGTCATAAGAGCCATAAGTAAAAGTAGCTTCTTTAAGGTGCTTAAATTTTTTTATTTGTTTAATTGTACCATTATAAGCCTCTTTAATATGGTCTTCATTTTTCTTTAAATTTTTATGTGCATAACCATTCCACCATCCACTACCATAAGAACAAGCATTCCCAACATATCCTATTAACCACATAGGATATTTAATATCTTTATTTTGATATGCTTTCTTAATATCATTGTATTGCTCCAACGTTAAATTAGGTATTGGTTGTACACCATTCTGAAATGCTTTCCACATTTCAACTACATATAAATTATAATCATTGCCAATCTTATTAGGTGTATCAACTAAAGAAAAGGTATTACAGCCACCCATAAAAGGTTCTACATAACACCTATCTTCAGTTAAATTAGCCGTAATAATCGGCAAAATATATTTTGCTATTTTACTTTTACTACCTTGGTATCTCATAGGTAGCAAATATACTCAAAAAAGATAAAAGTATAGAATTTATTGTGTTAAAAAGCATTAATCTACTTGCTTAATGTTTTTCTTCTAAATTCTTTATCTTTGAAAAAATGTGCATATTCTTTCTTAATCATAAACATACCATCTTTATTCAACAATTTCTCTATATCCCATTTAAATGAATTTGTTTCAGGATTCCATATCCATTCTTTAGTTTTATAATCGTAAAAAATCCAATAATATGGAATACCATCACCATATAATTCTTTCTGATTTGGTATATATTGTGTAAAAACCTTACTTCTATCAGAAACTAAATCAGGTTTATTCCCAAATAAATAAGATATAACCTTAACTTGAATAAAAATTTTTTTATTATCTTTTATGGCAAATATATCAATACCACGCTTTGAATCATCATCATCTGTTGTTGGGATTATATCAAAACCTGAATCACGCAACATATTAGCAACCATTAATTCTGTTGACTTGCCTCTAAACGTTTCTACTATGTTATGACAAACCACCACATCATAAAATGTACTTAATGGAATTTCATCTTCCCCACAATATTCTTTCCATTTTATAGCAATATTTTCCATATTTTCTTTGGATAATTTATCACAAACCGTGTATGCCCTATCATAAAAATCTTCTTCATTAATAGGTTTTAATCTACTGCACGTTTTCATACACGGTCCACTAATATTTCGTTTTGAAAATATATTGCGCCATGGAACAGCATATTTGCTTTGATTTAAAATTGTTTTTTCTTTTTCGTAGTGTTCAGAACCTTTCCACTTGATTTCATCTTCTGTTAGAATTTTCACGTTTCTTAACTCTTGGCTGTGAAGTCATATTCTTCACTAAGTTCTCAACGAAAATTTTTCGTTCGTCCTCTTCCATATAATCAAGATAATTGATTCTTTTCTTTATGCTTTTTTTAAATACGAAAAAAGTCGAGGAAAACTTTCTCGCATGTTGTTGAGTTTTAATTTTACCACTATTTAATCTTGATTTGGCAATTAAAAAAAATTGGTCTAATGTGTCAAAACCTAAAGATGTAGCATAGAGCCAAGACCATTCAGGTGTCATCATTTGTTTAGAACCTGTAACACTTGCTTGGGTTTTCCATACTAAAATACCATCATCTTTCAATACTCTATAACACTCTGTTAACCAATGCGAATAAGATTCCATACATTCAGCAACAGGGTAATAAGATGAAAAACGCTTAAATGTTATGTTACTTCCATCTTTTTCATTTTCTTTTTTGGTAGATGCAGAATCACGAGGAGCAATAACAAATGGCAAATCAACAACAATAGATGATATAGAATTATCTTCTAAAGGTATAGAACCCCATGGCTCTAATTTTATGGTTTTATCATCTCTTGGACAAACATCAAATGTATGTAATGGTCTTGTTATCTCATATTCTTCTTCAGTACCATCTGCTCTTTTTCTTTTAAATTTACCATAAAAAGCACCAATACTATATGTTATATCAACATCAAATGGCTCGCCATTATTATGCATATCTATAATATCTTTAAGAATTGAATGTTGGTCATAATTAACACTCCTAATAACATTATTATATTCAATACCCATATAAAAATTAATGTCTATATTAACTAATATTTTATTTATGCAAATATATAAAAAAATGTTAATAAAACAAAATATTTAAACAAAAAAAAGATGGCTTATAAAAAACCATCTAATCATTACCACTTATACAAAGTGATTCTCATAATTGCACTTACTTTCTTAATTACATTTATGATAGTATTAATATCACAATGAATAAGAAATTTAATAAGACATTGGTATCATACCTGTTGGTATAAACGCTAAATAATTACGTCTTAATGTTTCACTAAACTTTCTAATTAATTTCATCTTCACTTCACTTTTTTCCTTGTTATTTTAGTTAAGCAACCACACTTATAAGGTAGGGTTAACACCTGCATCAATAATTGGCTTGTAAACTTGATAATAATTCTTATAATACCAAGTAAAAGCCTTTTTTAATAAATTCATTACCATAATAATTAACACTTACTTCAATAAAAATTCATTCTGTTGTTTGAATAGTATATTTTACTTCTCCAAGCCGTTGAATGAAATCGCACTTTAATTTATTTGTCTATATGCATAAATATATTTATTTTTCCTTAAACAGTAATTTCAAACCCATTAAAACAATTTATCATTTGTTTTTTTGACTTATATCAACTAACTGTTAACGCACACAATTTTATTTCAAATAAAAACTGAATAAATTTATTCAGTCTTTTTCATTATTAAATGGCTCATATAGGTATATTTCACAATCTAAATCTCCTAATTCTTTCATTATCATTTCTTTCACGATATTATAGTCTAAGCCACCATTGTTACAACCAAGATTGTTTATCCCATTCAAATACTTTATATTTAATGGAATTTCTTGTTTCAGCCTATCATTACTTTTTAGTACATTGAGTAGTAAACTACTCAATCAGTCATCCATAAGAGGATAGTCCACAAGCGTAAATTCGGGTTCACACAACCCTAATAAATATGGCACGCAAGGCAAGAGTCGAACTCACAACTATGGTTTTGGAGACCAGTATTTTACCATTAAAACTACTTGCGTAAATTATAACTACTCTTATAGGAATCGAACCTATTTCTACGGCTTAAAAGGCAATAAGGTAATTTGCTGTAAATTTCACATAGGAAACTATAATACGTTATTCTACCAATAAACTAAAGAGTAGTTTTACTTTAAAAATGCGGAGAGTGCAGGATTTGAACCTGCGTTACCGCTTATGACGGTAAGCCTTCTTAGCAGGAAGGTACTTTAAACCACTCAGTCAACTCTCCAAAAGTGGACTTAACGAGAATCGAACTCGTGTCTTGCTCAAATTTATATATGAGACTTTTTTACATGCTTTTTTTTATAATATTTATTTTTATTTTAAGTCAGATTAAACATTATAAAAAATACTGACATCACCATATATCGAATGGCTAAACGTGGTAATGAGTTATGTTCATTAGTATCTCATTCAAAACTATGGCTAAGCCAAATGAAAAAATATTATTAATCAATAACCATATAGGTTAGGCAGCCATTGCATAAACATTAGCTTCTGCATTTATTTGTTTGTTGTCTTTCCAACTGTCTTGCATGGTCTTATATACTCAATTGCCAATCTATACCATTTAAACCGTATATGAGATTCCATAAAAGCCATAAACTTTAGTAGCTTTCACTTCTTGTTTCAACCTATCATTACTTTTTAGTACCTTGTTACCAAGTCTGTCATCCATAAGAGGATAGTCCACAAGCGTAAATTCGGTAGTACGGCTACCTATTATTTTTTATTGTTTTTAATTTAGTATTCTTTCACCTTCATGTAAGATATTAATTGCTGCATTCAAATCTCTATTATGGTGTTTCCCACATATCGGACAAGTCCATTCTCTGTCACTTAGTTTTAAATCTTGTTTCTTATAACCACAAGTTGAACAAATTTTACTTGAAGAATAAAATCTATCAATAATCACAACTTGTTTATTATTAACAATTGCCTTATTGCTTAATATTTCCTTAAACTTATAGAAACCAACTTCACTTATTGCTTTGGCTAACTTATGATTCCTTAACATCCCACTCACATTCAAATCTTCCATAAATACTGTGTCATAATAAGTTAGAAGCTCATTCACAACACTGTGTATATAATTATTCTTTTGATTAGTAAGTCTTTCAAATGTCTTTGCAATTCTAACACGTTGTTTATTTCTATTGTTTGAACCTTTAACTTTCTTGGATAACTGTTTTTGTAGTTTTGCAATCTTATTTTCTTGCTTCTTGAAAAAATGCTTATTTTCAAACACTTCTCCATCACTTGTAATTACAAAATCCTTAACGCCAAGGTCAATGCCAACGTGTTTATTTGTTTGCCTAAACTTAATAATTTCTTCTTGGGGCAAATCAATAAGGATGGATAAGAAGTAGTTACCACTCTTGGTTTTCGATAAGGTTGCACTTCTTATTTTATCCTTATATCTTTGCAATCTATTGAAATATAAGTCTGAACATCTGAATTTAATGTTCTTTAAAGGTTTTGTCAATGTAATTTTTCTTTCATTAAATTCATTTCTTTTTGATATTGCTTCCAATGGAAACAATGCAGATTGCTTATCTTTCTTTGTTTTAAATTTTGGAAAACCATTATATTGTTTGAAGAACTTATCATAAGCTGTAAGCATTTGTCTTATAGCTTGTTTCATTACTTTTGTATTTTGTTCTTTCAACCAATCATATTGCTCATCTTTTAGCAATGTTCCATGAAAGTATTTTGTTAATTCGGTAAGTCCTAATGAATTTTTATTTTCATTATAAGTATTTTGTTTTAGAGCAAGCATTTGATTATAAACAAAACGGTAACAGCCAAAAACTTTATTTAGTTTCAGTTCTTGTGCTTTATTTGGATATAACCTTATTTTAATTGCTCTTAACATTTATATATGTCTTTAACTTTACAAAAAAAATATTTGAGCCGAATGTGGGACTCGAACCCACAACCTACTGTTTACAAATCAGTTGCACAACCAATCGTGCTAATTCGGCTTTTAATAAAGTTAATATATATTTTAATTTTTATATTACCTATTATTTTATTTATTTATTGTTTAATATTCCACATAGGTGTTTCTCCACTTCCAACAAGCACATCAATGTTTGCTCCTTGCTTCTTTTCAATAACATCCCAACTTCTAAGTTGAATAAATTGAGAAGGAGATAAATTCAACTCTGTCATGTAAGCCTTATCGTTGTTTATCCCATTTAAACAGATACTATTAGCATCCATTTCATAGAATTTCTTGTTTCATCGAGTTCTGCTTCTTAGGATAGAAAAAGTGTTCTATCGGTCGTCCACAGGGGTACTCTCCACAAGCGTAAATTCGGGTTCACACAACCCTAATAAATTTAAAAAATAGTCCTCACTGATGGGTTTGAACCACCGACCACTTGGGTATAAGCCAAGCACTCTAACCAACTGAGCTAAGTGAGGTTTTATTGGTAAAGCCATATAGAACAATACTATATATGCATCTATTTCTTGCCCTACTCTACATCCATTCCGTTTAACTGTCCAATCAAATAAATAGCTATTTTAAATGATAACAGCCACTTTACCATTATTAGTTGCGGGAGTAGGAGTCGAACCTACGACCTCTGGGTTATGAGCCCAGCAAGCTACCACTGCTCCATCCCGTAATATATAATGCGGTGAGTACGAGAGTCGAACTCGTGACCTCGTTGCTTATTCTATTAAAATAGATACCATTAAAATAGATACCATTTCATAGAATTTCTTGTTTCAACCTATCATTACTTTTTAGTACATTGAGTAGCCAAAACCACCCAATCAGTCATCCATAAGAGGATAGTCCACAAGCGTAAATTCGGGGTCACACATCCCTATTATAGTTTTTGTATTGTGGAAAGTTATGGAATCGAACCATAATCTTCGGATTTTCAGTCCGACGCATTGACCATCTTTGCTAACTTTCCAATTCTTTATTGTTTCTTATTTGCAAAATACTGACCAATAAAAAATCCAATTCCGATACAAATTAAATCTACAATCATAATAATTTTTTTTTATTTAAATTAAACAATATAATTAATAATGTTGGTTGTTTATCCCATTAAAATAGATACCATTAACATCCATTTCATAGAATTTCTTGTTTCAGCCTATCATTACTTTTTAGTACATTGTATTGCTACAATCAGTCATCCATAAGAGGATAGTCCATAAGCGTAAATTAGGGGTCACACATCCCTACTTAATTAGTGTTGGTGGTATAGGGTTTGCACCTATGCAGACTTATTGAAAGTCAGAATGTTTACCACATTCTCCATTTTACTATTACCCTAAATTTGGTAACTATGGAAACCACCATGAAAGTTTCTTTATCAATTTTATACTGCAAATATATAAATTAATTTTTAAAATACCAAATATTTTTCGATTTTTTAGCTAAAATGGAGAATCATCATTTGTTCCATCTACCACTTTTTCTTTAAGAGTTCCACCATTACTAAAACCTTCATGTGTAGCACTTACACTACTCATTAGTATATCATTTTCAAAAATGAATTTTACAGTTTTAATATTTGGTTTTATATATTTCATAATATTATTTATTAAATAGTGTGTTCGACAGGACTCGAACCTGCATGAACAAGAACCACAACCTTGTGCATAAACCATTCTGCCACGAACACCATGTTATTCTATTTTTAAGTTATCAGTAGAACTTTCAAATCCCTACTTTTAATTTGTTGGTGGTATAGGATTTGCACCTATGCAGATACCTAAGTATCAGAATGTTAACCACATTCCCCATTTTGCTATTACCCTAATTTGGCAACTATGGAAACCACCATGAAATATTAAAAATTATGAAATAACTTATATATTTACATATTTAATCAATCATAAACTTAATCAATAGTCTTGATTACAATAAATCATCCCAAACATGCATTTCTTCACTTTTCTTTTTGAACCTAATGCATTCAAAAGTAGAATTTTCTGTATCAATCTCATAGTCATCAGGTACTTGAATTGTTACACAATCATTTTGCAAATTTTCATAATCATCAATTGTTTTAATGTTTACTGATTTATCTTGCAAATATTCTTTGAAACTACCACAAACATCTTTTATATTATGACAATTTTTATCACTCAAAATATCACCAAAAAGGTTTGCTTTTCCATAAGCCACAACGTTATCGTAAATTACACAATTACCATGAACTTTAGCATGACCTAAAATATAAGCATTATCATTAATGTTTGCCTCGCCAAAGACTTTTGCATTATCAAAAATTTTTACACTTCCACCTACGTTTGCATTATCAAAAACATAACAATCATCTTTAAGATATGATTCTCCGTAAACCCATGCATTTCCAAATACCTTAGCATTTCCACAGACTTTTGCCTTAGCAAAAACTTGTGCTTTATCATAAACTTTAGCACTTCCATAAATGCATGTTTTGCCAAAAACTTGTGCGTCACCAAAAACTTTTGCATTTTCATAGACTTTAGCCTTAGCAAAAACTTGTGCTGCCCCATATAATTGTGCGTCACCAAAAATCTTTGCATTACCATAAACTTCTGCACTTGAAGAAACAAAAGCTCCATCGTAAACGAATGCGTTTCCAAAAACCTTTGCATAATGACCAACTAACGCATTACCTTCAACACGAGCATTATCCAAGACGCAGGCATTACCAAATATCCAACAATTACCTTCATGTGAAAGATTCTCTTCACTTTCAACATAACCGCCTAATTCACCTTTTTCTACAACTCCTAAAGCTCCTATTCGAGTCTTACCAAAAGTTCTTAATGCTTGAATACGATATAGAGTTTTATTATTAACTTCTATAGTTAAATCTTTTCTAAGTTGATATTTCTGTTCCATATTCTTTTTATTTGTTTGTTTTAACAATGCAAATATACAACTTATTTTTTAAACTATCAAATTTTATTTGTTAATTAATGTAAATTACTTCTTTTTTATTAGCTGGAACGGTGGGACTCGAACCCACAACCTTTTGATTAACAGTCAAGTGCGCTAACCATTGCGCCACGTTCCATTGTTTGTGTACCCGAAGGGATTTGAACCCTCGACCCTTGGATTAAAAGTCCAATGCTCTGCCAACTGAGCTACGAGTACTAATTTAAATTACTATCGCCACAAAATATAAGCGTAGCTTATTACTTCACACCAATAATTATTAATTAACTTTTTCACTACTTACCGATAGTTGTTCGTTAACAAATCCTAACGATTGTGTTAGCCTTGTTACTAATCATCTGTAAGTATCTCAACCTACAGCGGAGCTATCTCTCATCGCTCGTAACAATATGTTACGAGCAGCATTAAGGTCTCTATGAACCTTAATTCCATCATATGTAAACCATTCTTTACTCCCTAAGTTAGGAATTAGCTCACCATTAAAGCTATTGGTTTTGCTTGTGTATGATTCATTTTGTTCAATATACAACACACCGCATTCCTTACATTTCAGTTTCAACCTTTCCTTAAAATCAAAGAATCTAAGAGAAAGCATTGAGCGTACAACGCTCTTACGCAACTTACGACCTTTCTTTGTCATACCTTTCACTTCAAACGGTGGAAAAACGATAACAGAGAAATTGTGTACAAAATAATTAATACACTGCCAATGCAATTCATCAACCAAGTCTTGTATTCTATGGTATATTCTATTCAATGTACGTTTTAAGTTACATTTTTTTTCTTTTATCCTTTGTGAGAGCTAATCTGCTTAACAGTTTGTCACGCTTTAAGTTAATATTTAGTATTCTATCAAAGGCGTGTATGCCAATCCAACCAAATCGTCCATCTTCACTAAAGTAGGTAAGAAAGTTTCTAACCCCAGGGTCCAATGCAACAATGCCACTTTGGTTTTCAGTAGTATTTGTTGTTATCTTCTGAGGTACAGAAATATACCATCTTCCGTGGTCATTTATAAGACGACAAGCACAAAAGTCATTCTTTAACCATTCTTTTTCAGAGAACTTTAATTTTCCACTAATTCTATAGTAAATACCACTCTCTGACACAGCAGATTTGGGTATATAACAGCTTTGCGTTGGATTCTTACGACTCTTATAACGTAACTTAAAAGGTTTACCTGTCTGTTTTGCTTTTTTACAGTTAGTTCGCCATGATGTATAAGAATCCTTTACAGCAATCTTCTTAATCTGATATGGTACAGATTTAATGTAATCTTCGGTAAGTTCAGCTAATACAGTAGTACCCATATTCATCCATCCCTTAATTTCAATGTCTTTCTCGTTAAAGTGATTAACACAGGTATTGTACACCTTTCGTCCTACACCAAACCACTGTTTAAAGAGCCGTTTCTGCTGTTGTGATGGATAAATTCTTATTCGTCTTGCTTTTATCATTATAGTGTTTGATACAATGCAATCTGCATAAGAAGAAGTGAATGATTGTAAATTATTATTCTGTGAGTTCTTATTGATAGTTGTGACTTGTTTTGTTGAGAACCATGGTTTTACATTCATGGTACAGAAAGACTTGCTGCATTTAGACATAGTATTATCTATGTCTTTGTGCGACAATAAATGTGAACTTATGCAAAGGCATAAGTCGTCGTATAATGTTTTACGGTCTTTCTGTGAAGTCATTTCTTAAATTTAACAATGCAAATATACAAATTAATTTTTAAAATACAAAATTTTATTTGTTAATTAATGTAAATTATATCAACATTTCTTTTCAGCGGAAGTTGAGGGACTCGAACCCCCATGCCAATTCATCACCGACCTAACAGTTTTCAAGACTGCCCCCTTCACCAATTTGGGTAAACTTCCATTTTTATTATTCACACAAAAAAGCCGTTGATTTATCATTTAAGACTTTTCAACGGCTTGGGAAATATATAGTGAAGTAAGTGCCTAATTCAGCAAATCTTTTCTTACATACCTATTTTTATTTTTCACCGTTGTGTGAACATCAAAATTTTTATCATAAGACACATGTTTATAACTATCCCAACTATTTTTCATATTTGAGAATGATTTAAATGATGTTGTATGTGTCTTTATTTTATTCATAATATGTATTTATTTTTATCTATATATATCTCATTAAATTAAAAAGTTCTATTTTTTATGATATTTTTTTTTAATTAATAAGATTTTTTGTACACCGTATATGAAATTATACTAAAAATCTATTATTTAGGTACATTTCACTTCTTGCTTCAGCCTATCACTACTTTTTAGTACATTGGGTACAAGTACTCAATCAGTCATCCATAGTTGGATAGTCCACAAGCGTAAATTCGGTAGTACGGCTACCTATTATTCTTTATGTTTTAAGTAATTATTCTTTTACCTTCATGTAAGATATTAATTGCAGCATTCAAGTCTCTATCATGATGCTTTCCGCAATTAGGGCAAACCCAATATCTATCATTCAACGTTAATTCCTTATTAACATAGCCACATATCGAACAAGTCTTACTACTCGGATAGAATCTATCAACAAATACAACTTTTTTGTAATTGTTTATTGCTTTGTTAGCAATTATTTGACTGAAACGGCATAAGTTAATCTCTTGTATCGCCTTTGCAAGATGATGATTTCTTAACATCCTCTTCACATTCAAGTCTTCCATAAATACTGTGTCATAATAAGTTAGAAGCTCATTCACAACATAATGAATGTAAGCGTTCTTTTGATTGGTAAGTTTCTTAAATACCTTTGCAATTTTAACACGTTGTTTATTTCTATTGTTTGAGCCTTTAACTTTCTTTGATAATTGCCTTTGTAGTTTCGCAATCTTCTTTTCTTGTTTCTTGAAAAAATGTTTGTTTTCAAACACTTCTCCATCTGATGTGATTACAAAATCCTTAACACCAAGGTCAATACCAACGTGCTTATTTGTTTGTTCAAACTTAATAAATTCTTCTTGTGGCAAATCAATAAGAATTGATAAAAAGTAATTACCACTCTTGGTTCTCGATAAGGTAGCACTTCTTATTTTATCCTTATATCTCTGCAAGCGTTTATGGTATAAGTCTGAACATCTGAATTTAATATCTTTTAAAGGTTTCGTTAATGTAATCTTTTTCTCATTGAATTTATTTCCACTTGATATTGCCTCCAATGGGAACAAAGCTGATTGTTTGTCTTTCTTAGACTTAAACTTTGGAAACCCATTGTGCTGTTTGAAGAAGTTGTCATAAGCAGTAAGCATTTGTCTTATGGCTTGTTTCATCACTTTTGTGTTTTGCTCTTTCAACCAACTATATTGTTCATCTTTAAGCAATGTTCCATGAAAGTATTTTGATAGTTCTTTAAGCCCTAATGATTTATTGTTTTCTTTATATGTATTTTGTTTAAGAGCGAGCATTTGATTAAAAACAAATCGGTATGAGTTAAGCACCTTATTTAGTGCTTGTTCTTGTGCTTTATTTGGATATAATCTTATTTTAATTGCTTTTAACATTTTATTTATTAGTAACTATCTCTATACTTACATTATTAAATCCTTCCAATACATCAATATCATATCTTCGATACCCAATATTTTTTATTTAACAGTTAAGTACACCCAATGAGAATCGAACTCATATTATAGGTTTAGAAGACCTGTGTTCTATCCATTGAACTATGGGTGCTTATATTAACTCATCATTTAAAAATGGTTGATTATCTTCAATCATTGTTGCTTTCTTAGTATGATATTGAAATAATATCACTGAAGCTACAAATGAAAGTAGCCATAAGCATAAAACAATTTTAATTATCATAACCATTATAAATAATTGAGTTAATCATTTAAATTTAACAATGCAAATATACAACTAATTTTTTAAACTACCAAAAAATTAAAGGGTATTTTTTGATAAAGTAAACAATTTTTCAACTCTTGCTATTGTTTTCTCTCTATGAACAGCACAATTTACTTCTTTAGCCCATACGCATTTAAAATCATCAGGCATTTCATATTCTGAAATAAATACTTTATATCCTTCTTTAGTTTTTTGTCTGCACCATTCATAAAATTTTTCATAATCAAAATGTCTTGATGTAGTATATTGTTTTACGCCTTTATAAGGAATGTCACAATAAATTACTGTTTCATTTGGATTTGGTAATTCAATTTCATCATAACTACCACTTCTAAAATCAATACCCATTAATAAAGGAAATTGCTTTTTAAAGGTTTTAATTGTTCCTTTAATGTAATCTCTAATTTTGTTACCTTTGTTTACCACTTCATGTCCACTATAACCACCATCAAAGAATCTACCATTATTAGAAGCAACAAAACCGACCCAACCAATAAGTCCTTTATTATATTTTGAGTCATCTCTATTATTATAAGCATTTCTTACATCTACATAATAATCACGTGGTATATATTCAGGAAAGTCAACACCATTTTGTAAACCTTTAAACATTTCAATCAAATAAACATTATTATCATTTGCTATTTTATTAAAATTATTTGGAACTTTATCAATTAAATTACAACCACCGCAAAATGCATCTACAAAATAGCCACCATCTTTTAAATCTTTTGTCATTATTGGTATTATTTCATTTGCAATTTTACGTTTACTACCTAAATATTTCATATTATGTTATATTATTTTACTAACATAAATATAAAATATTATTTAATTTAATCAATAGTTATTTATTTATTTAATCTCTCATAACAATAATCACATTGTTCTTTTGACAATTCAGAACCATAACAATTTAGGTTCATTTCTTTACAAGCTAAGGCTGTTGTGCCTGTTCCTATAAAAGAATCATAAATAATAGAATTTTCTTTAGCATAAATATTTAATAATTGTTTGCACAAATCAGTTGAAAATGTAGCTTTATTTAAAGGGTTAGAACCATCGTTATTTGGTGCTTCAATAAAGTTAAAAGTATTTTCGTAATATTTCTGACCTGTATCTTTTCTAATTGATTTTATTTTTTTATTAGCATTATATGTTTTATATTCTGTTTTTCTACAAAATACAAATATAGGTTCACATATTCTTGTTAATTTATTTGGACTTGTGTTATTTGGAAGAGCAGATTTCTTTTTCCAAATTATTTGTTCAGCAATCATAAAATTAGAGTTTGAAATAAGTGCTGCAATGGTTTCCCACATATCATTAGGTCTTTCTGACCCATAAGATATATTATATAATATTACGCCATTTTCTTTCAAAATCTTATCATAATATTCAAATAGCTTCAAAGTCCAATCTATATATTCTTCAGTAGTTTTATTATCAACATATATGTCATACTTATTATTATATGTATCTAATGCTTTTTTAGTTTTAACATTTCTACAATTATTATAAGGTGGAGATGTCAATACTATGTCTACCATTATATTATTATTAATCATATTTGACATAGTTATAAAACAATCCTCATTAAATATTTTAATATCACTCATATATTTGTACTATATTTATAATACAAATATATAAACAAATGTTAAAAAATAAAAATATTTAGTCCTTTATATTTGTAAAATTGCTTATATTGTTATTTAATTGCCATTAGACAGCTTTATTTTTGTTGCATAATAAAGTTAAGGCTTGCAAGTTTATACACGCTTACAAGCATATAAATGATACGTAAAATCATTTAATGATTTTTTAACAGTATTGTCATTATCATCTATTTTTATATCTAAATATCTCCAATAAATGCCATCCCTCTCTTTGAAAGAAAGACTTCCATATATCTTTTGCTCTTTATAGTTTATTTTAATATTCAGTGATTCATAATAACCAAAGGAACGACTGACGTTTAATAGAAGTTTAAACAAACAATTTGGAGGATATGAATTACGATTTTTTTCTTTCAGCTTTATTTTCTCTAATACTTCTGATAAATTACTTTCAAGCTCATTATCAGTCATACTATGTTTGAAAACATAAGTGTTTGATTCCTCTCCATTTTTTATATAAACTCGGAACTTATCAAAACCATCGCAATCTTTTGCAATAAAAATTGAAACTTTCCTATCTATATTATCAAACCAAGCTAATTTTAATACTATGTTTAAAAAGCATTCTTTTACTTTCATATTTTAAAAATTAAAAGACGTTCTAATATTTATATTCAAAGCCTTTATTGCTAACATATTAGTAATAGCAATATCCCTAAAAGCATTATATTCAACTTCTTCTATTTCAATCTTATCTGAAAATTCACTTTCATCAACCCATCGTTCTTTAATTCTAATGAGTGATATATTATCAGTATGTTTAACTTCAATAATTTCAGCCAACCAATACCCATTATTTGTAATTTCACTATTTCGTTTAACCAATACTGTTAAATCATCACGTACTACTTTATAAAACATATTCATATTCTTTTTTTTTATTGTTAATATTTTATTATGACCGTAATATAACAATACTTTTTTAAACTACCAAAAAATAAATCGTATTTTACAAAAAAATAAGGAACTATTTAAAAAAATAGCCCCTTATTACAAATAAGTATTTTAATTTTCAACTCTCATCTTAACAGCTGTTGCAATATCTTTACCATTTGCCAATGGTAATTTAGCAAGTACTAATGGTTTAATATCTTTCATATCAGCCATTGTGACTTTATGCCCAACTTCAAAATGCTCATTGATTATATCATTAACTGTATTGATGACATCTTCAGTTGTTGGTAACTTAGGCAATAATTCAGCTAAGATAGCAGCTTGCTTCAACTCATCTTCTGATTGCTCAATTCTACCAGCTTTTCTATAAATTTCAGCGTCATTCTTACAATCAGAAATAATCTTTTGAATGATTTTAACTTCAGCAGGTTCATCAAGTTCTTTACCATCAACTTTTTCTGCACTCACAAAAGCACTTTTCAAAAGTCTTAAAATATTAAGCCTATCTTCATCCTTAGACTTCATTGAAGCCTTAATAAGGCTATTAATATCAATTTTCATAACATTAAGTTTATATTAATAATTAAGCTGAAATTTCTGCTGCAACAGTAACTGCTTCTTTAGTAGTACTATCAACAGCTTTCTTAACGGTTTTTTTCTTCGTTGTAGCTGCTTTCTTTTTAGTCACCTTTTCAACCGTAACGTCTTCCATTGCAAGTCTTGACCCCTCCTTTAATATATTGATTGCAGCATTTACGTCTCGATTATGTTCCATGCCACATTCAGGACAAGTCCACTTTCTAATATTTAATGTTAAGTCATTCTTAACATAGCCACAGTTATGACAAGTCTTACTTGAAGGATAAAATCTATCAATAAAACCAACATTCTTTGCGTTTTCAGCAGCTTTAGTTTCCAATAAGTTTCTAAACTTATAAAAACCTACTTCACTAATAGCCTTTGCTAACTTATGATTACGTAGCATACCCTTTACATTCAAGTCTTCCATATAAACGTTGTCATAATTAGACAACAACTTATTTACAACTTCATGTACGTAATAGTCCTTCTTGTTGGCAATCTTATCATGTAGCTTGGCTATCTTTAAACGTTGTTTGTTCTTATTATTAGAACCATTCTTCTTTTTACTTAACTGACGATTTAGCTTTTTAAGTAACTTTTCTTCTTTAGTTAAAAAGTTCTTATTCTCGAAAAATTCACCATCACTTGTGATAACAAAATCTTTAACACCTAAGTCAATACCAACATCTTTCTTAGTATGTGGCAATAGGTTTATTTCACTATCATCTATTTCAATTAAGATGGATAAATAATACTTATTGCTTTTACTTTTAGTTAAAGTAGCACCCTTTAAACCATCCTTATACTTTTTTAGTCTTGAATAAAATTCTTCTGAACATCTAAATCTAATATCTTTCAGATTTTTTGTCAAAGTAATTGTTTTTCTTTCAAAAGTGTTTTTCTTAGAAATTGAATTAATAGGGAACAATGCTGTTTGTACATTATTCCTTGACTTGAATTTAGGAAAACCACGATGCTCTTTGAAAAAGTTTTTATACGCAACCAACATTTGGTGAATAGATTGTCTTAAAACGCTAATATTGACTTCAGAAAGCCATAAACAGTTTTCATCTTTTCTTAACTTGGTAAGTACACTAGTCAAATCAAAACGTGACAAATCCTTTTTACTTTCTTTATACTCTTTTTGTTTTAAATCCAAAATATAGTTGTAAACAAAACGATATGCACCCAATGTCTTATTTAATTGAACTCTTTGTTCTTTATTTGGATAAATTCTTACCTTAACCGCTCTTAACATATTTATTTTTTAACTAAAGTATTTGATACTTACCAACTACAATTTCGTCTATTACTGAGACTGTCATATCAACAACTGATTGAATATCCCGATAGTCACACACCTCAACCTGAGTAGTTGTTTATCCCATTCAAATAGATACCATTAACAGCATCAGTGCAAGCATACGTTCGCCAATGCTTGTTGTTTATCCCATTCAAATAGATACCATTAACAGCATATTGTCTGTAACTTCTTTAATGTCAGTTTATTACGTGGAATAAAAGAATCCAAAAATGGTATTATCCATCTATTTTTAAGTAACTATTTCATAGAATTTCTTGTTTCAACCTATCATTACTTTTTAGTACATTGAGTAGTAAAAACCACTCAATCAGTCATCCATAAGAGGATAGTCCACAAGCGTAAATTCGGGGTCACACATCCCTACTTTTAAATTTTTGAGCAGAAAGAGGGACTCGAACCCTCAACTTCTACATTGGAAGTGTAGCACTCTACAATTGAGTTATTTCTGCATTTTAAAAGAAGGTTTTTTGCCAAAGAGAACCTTCCTAAACTCTTCTGCTTCTTATATTAACTATCGTGTAGTTGTAACAATTACTACTCGATTCTTTGGTGTACCAACTTCACCTTCACCTGTACTATTATTGACAATAGCACCACGTGTTGTTAAGAAGTCGCTAACTGACTTGGCTCGATTTTCAGATAAAGTTTGATTAAATTGTTCTGAACCATCAGTTGAAGCATGACCTACAACATCAACTACAGTACCCTTAGTAATTGTATTAAGAACTGACTTTGCATCATCACTTAGTTCAAAAGACCCCTTGTCGAAGAAAATAACCCATGTGTTTTGAGTAACGGTCTTTTCTACAACCTTTTCCTTTACAACCTCATGTACTACTTCCTTTGGTTTAGCATTTAGCTGACTACGCAATGAATTAATTTCACCATTCAACTTACCAACATCTAACAACTTGAAATCATGTGTTCCATTTGTTGTCTTAAAATTATATGTCAAGCCTACAGACAATGCCAATTGAGCATGATTCTTATTAAATTCAATAGCATCCTTGTCACGCAAACCCTTAGAACCATTTGTCAAATTCCAAAGAACTGAAGGCTCTACATTAACTGACCACTTATTAGTCTTGTCAAGTGCATAACTAAACCGTAGTCCTGTCTTTGCTGTCAACTCATCATCATCCTTAGAAACCTTAGTTCCATCCTTAAACATTGCATTAGAACTATATAGGTGTAACCATCCAAGTCCTGTTACAGTTTGAACATTAAACTTCTTATTAGGCTCAAAACCAAATAGAAGATTGGTTAAATTAATAGTTGTATTAACGCTTGTATTCACACCCTTAACAAAGGTATAGGAATTGGGAACACCAAAGCCATTATCATTAAAAATAACACCACCTTGTACTTCTGTACCAAAAATTGGAGACCAATTCTTACCGAGAGTCAAAACTGCTGTGGTATTCAAAGGAAATACACTATTAAATGTCATTGGTGTAGTAGCACCTACTGAAGCACCAACATAAGTGTTATCTAACAACTTTTGTGTTTGAAGTGCTGTTTGAGCATTCACACCTACAACTGCACCAATAATAAGTGCAAACATCAAAATAAACTTTCTCATTTTCTTTTTTTTTATTTTAAAAAATTTATAAATAATATTTATTAATCTTCACAAATATTTTTTAATCCGCAGTTGTTAATCCCATTTTGTTATCACACTAAGTATTGTGACTATGGAACTAACCATGAATTATAATGTTTATTGTAACAATGCTAATATACAAAATATTTTTTAAACTGCAAAGAAAAAAACAATTTTTTTTATATTAATTTTTATAACTTGTTTTTCTTCATTTTACAGCGCAAATATACAACTAATTTTTTAAAAAACAAATTTTCAAATGTTAAAAATACATTAAATCATTTTCATTTGAAATTTTAAACTTTGTCCACCTATTAATTGTTTGAAATATATTGGTGTGTTCCGCCAAACCGATTACATTTGTTGTCCAACCATATACATTATTTAATGTATCTCCGATTTTAAACCATTTTTCATTGTCTCTTTCTACAATATCAACAACTCTATGAATCATAGGTGCAACATCTTCTATTACACATAAAACGCACATACCAATGATAACATCATCTTTATTAATCGGAGAAACTTTACAATATTCCATATCTTGAATTAGTGGGAATAAAGACTCACCACTTTCCCAATGTGCTACAGTATTACCTTTACTTACTGATTTAATTAAATCAGAATAATCTTGTATTACTTCAATTTCTTCGCCATCTATTTCAATCTTACTTGGATTATCAACAAATTTCTTCATAATTCATATTTTATTTAACGAAGACAAATATACAAATAATTTATTAAAAAGCCAAATATATTATTGTCATTAACATATTTTATAATGTATATATAATACCACTAAGATTCTGTAATATTGAAAATATGTTTATCAATATATTTTATCAGTTCTTCTTTTGAGTTAACGACATCAACATTTTCATTAATTGATTTCAATGTTGCATCAGTTGCTAATTTCCAAAGTGACATAAGAATTTCCATTTCATCTTCGTGATATTTTTTATAGAATGACAGCATGTCTCTACATTTACATTTTATTGTTGCAACATTATGAGAAACATTACCACTATTCATTCTGTCACATATTTGTGAAATACTTTCCAAAGTAGCGATGAAAATTTTACCGTATATGAAATTCTACACAAATCTATGATTTAGGTATATTTCGTTTCTTGTTTCATCCTATCATTACTTTTTAGTACATTGTATTACTACAATCAGTCATCCATAAGAGGATAGTCCACAAGCGTAAATTCGGTGCTACGGACACCTATTTGATTTTTATTATTACACTACTATTAACATTCGTTGACCTTCCAACAATATGTTTATAGCAGCATTTATATCTCTATCATGTTTTGACCTACAAATAGGACAAGTCCAAAATCTATCACTTAACTTCAAATCTCGTTTCTTATAACCACATTGTGAACAAGTCTTACTTGATGGAAAGAATCTATCAACAAATACAACTTTCTTGTTGTTAACAGCTGCCTTGTTAGCCAAGATTTCCTTGAATTTGCAGAAACCAACTTCGTTTATTGCTTTTGCAAGATGATGATTTTTCAACATTCCTTTTACATTCAAATCTTCCATAAAAATGGTATCAAAGTAAGTTAGTAGTTCTTTAGTTACATAATGGATATAAGCATCTTTCTTATTGGTTATCCTATCGAATAACTTTGCAATGCGAACTTGTACATTCTTCCTATTATTAGAACCTTTAACCTTTCTTGATAATTGCCTTTGAAGTCTCTTCAATTGTTTCTCTTTCTTTTTGAAAAAATGTTTGTTCTCAAACACTTCTCCATCAGATGTGATAATAAAATCCTTAATTCCAAGGTCAATACCAACTTGTTTGTTTGTATGTTCAAACTTCTTTAATTCAGTATCTTCCATTTCAATAAGAATTGATAAGAAGAAATTACCACTCTTGGTTTTCGATAAGGTAGCACTCCTTATATCCTTATTATATTTTTGTAATCTTCTGAAATACAAATCTGAAGAACGGAATTTAATATTTTTTAAAGGTTTTGTTAACGTAATTTTTCTTTCATTGAACTCATTTCTTTTTGAAATTGCATCAATTGGAAACAAAGCAGATTGTTTATCCTTCTTTGATTTAAACTTTGGAAAACCATTATGTTGCTTAAAGAATCTGTCATAAGCAGTAAGCATTTGTCTTATTGCTTGTTTCATTACTTTGGTATTCTGTTCTTTTAGCCACACATATTGTTCGTCTTTAAGTAATATTCCATGGAAGTACTTTGATAATTCACCAAGTCCTAATGATGTTTTATTCTCTTTATATGTATTTTGTTTAAGAGCAAGCATATGATTATAAACAAAACGGTAACAGCCAAGCACTTTGTTCAGTGTTTGTTCTTGTGTTTTATTTGGATATAATCTTATTTTAATTGCTCTTAACATTTTCTATTCATTTCTTAATTTTTATTAATTATTTTTGTCTAAACCATTCCATATTATTTGAAATAGCTTTATAACGTGTATTAATATTGTTAATTTGTTGTTCAAGAGTACTATATGTTGGAATATTCCTAAATGATAATGGATTTGTATCAATTCCAAAAAGGTTAACTGTTATTATATCATTAATTGTTTTATCTTCTAATATATTAGATGATATTCCTATAATACCATCAGAAGTATTTTTTGATTTAAAACAAAATAATAATTCAACATATATATTACCATTACTATCAACAATATTATCTTTATAATCTCTTGATATTAAATGATAATTAATATTACAAAATTCATTTATACTACCAAACATACCATCTTGACTTGTGAATCTGCCCCTAGTAGTTATGGATAATTTTTTACGTAAATCATCAACATGAAAACGTTGGTCATTAAAGATAATATAATCTCCATACTGTCTAAAGCCACTTATTTGAATGGCAATACGTCTAATAGAATTATCTTTAATTGATGTTGGATAACGTGACAAACTATTAGAATAATTTTCAAATAAGAAAACTGTATCATTAAAGTTTTCTTCTACTTTATGAAAATAATCATAATTATTAGGAAATGGATAAACTTCGATACCTTCTTGATATGTTATACCTAAAAATTTACAATCGCTTCTTGATAATGAAAATATTGTATTATTAGATGTTTGTTCATTAGTTTCAAGCCATTCACCATTATTACCTTTATATACTTCTTTAAGCAAAAATGAGTTAATAGCAATTTCATTTACATTTTCAACAATTCCTAAAATTTTATAGAAACGTTTTGCAAATGATTCATCTTCAATATTTGGTTTTTCCTCAACGACAATATCTCCAACTTTTATATTATAATCGTATTTTTCATTTTTAATATCTCTAATGAAATTAACTTCATTTTCATTTAATTCCATTAGAGATATATTTCTTCTACTAATTCGTCCCATTAACTAAAACATAATTAATTTAGATATTTATATTCAATATCTTCTGCTGTTGGTAAATTATTTGTGGAATAATTTTCATTACCACTAACAATAGCATGAAGTTCTTTATTCATTAATGCAAGTTCTTTCTCTTGCTCTTTTCTCTTAGCAGCACCTTCTTCGCATACTCGTTGAGCATCTCTCATTGTTGCCATTAGACGTTCTTGCGTATGTCTTAGAGTTTCCATTCTCACAACAGTATTTTCAGTTTGTTCACGTAATGCAACAACTGCATCATGTGTCATATCTGCGTTACTCTTTAAAATATTATTAAAGCCATCTTGAATAGCTGTAATAACTTTGACACCTTGATTAAGGTTATACAATGCAACAGCTTCTGATAATTGATGTCTTAGCATTGGCATCATATTATCCATTGTTTGTTGTACATTATTACTAAGAGAAATATTAGATTTTTGAATTTCTCTAATACGATACAATGATTGGATAAATGTTGTTCTCCAAGTAAGCATATTAGTTAAACGCAAATCCAAATCATGCTTAAAGTTTTTAATGTCAGAAATTTGAATTGGCGTAAAATTAGATGGGTGTGAATCCATTTCATCAATAACTACTTGAATTTCATTTGATTTATTTTTGCCTGCAATAATGAACTTTTCCAAAAGAATAATATATTGGTTAGTTTCATCAAATTGTGTTTGCAGCATTTTATTATCAGCTTTAGCCTTAATATTAACAGCATGCAAGTTATCCTCACACCTTTCAACTGTTTGTTCAAGAGTATCATATTTAGCCATAAATTTTTTCAGCTGAGTTAACCATCTTATTCAGAATAGGTACTCTCTTAATAAATCTAATAAAAGCATTAGGTGCCTGTATTTCACTAATATCAATCTCTTTGATTTGAGACATCATTTCTCTTAGAATCTTTTCAGTTTCAGTCCCTACCTTTGAAGTACGTGAATTTGATAATAGTGTCTTACTGGTATCATTCATTACTTTTTGCAACTCAGACCCAAAATTATTAACACTATTCAAATCATGTAAATTCAATTTATTACCAATATTTATCAATTCTTTCTTTTCTTGTTCAGAAAGAGTAGAAATATCTAATGTACCATCTTCAATAATATGACTTATTACATTTGTTTTAGATTTTGAAATAGATGGCATGTTCGTTATTTCATTACTATCTGTTATTGCAGAAATGATTTCATCTTTAGTTCTTATAGTTGTAACTGATTTCTTTTCACTCTCCACAAGATTAGTATCAGTCATTTCAATCGTTTCAGTTTCTGTATTCATATTATTTATTCAAATTAAATATTAAACTTTAATTATATACATTACAGCCACAAATATACTAATATTATTTTATTATTTAAAATATTTATTGATAATAAAAGTTAAAATAATAATGGAAATATTAGTTAAAAGAATTTTCACAAATAAAGAATACACTATTGGTCATTTATATATTGATGGTGAATATTTTTGTGACACATTAGAAGATACTGACAGAGGCTTAACAAATGAAATGCCACTATCAGAAATCAAAAAGAAAAAAGTGCATAGTAAAACAGCTATACCAACAGGAGAATACAAAATTAAAATGACTTATTCACCTAAATTTAAAATGATATTACCTTTACTATTAAATGTTGAAGGGTTTGATTATATTAGAATACATTCAGGTAATTCAGCGGAAGATACTGATGGCTGTCTTTTACTTGGTTTAAATAAAGTAAAAGGTAAAGTTATTGATTCTAAAAAAACATTAAGTAATTTTTTAGATAAAATAAAAAACCAAAAAAACATAACAATAAAATATATTAGAGCATATTAAAAATATGGCAGATGTAAATAAGTTAATGCCTTTAATTTTCAAATGGGAAGGTAGTGGTAAATATGGAAACGACCCTGTAGATAAGGGTGGTCCAACCAAATTTGGTATTACTTTAGATACTTGGAAACACGTAGGCTATGATAAAAATAGGGATGGTAAAATAGACTATAAAGATGTTCAGCTTTTAAATGAAAATGATTTTAAAATTGTTTTAAAAAAGAATTTTTGGGATAAGTGGAAAGCTGATGAAATTAAGAATCAATCAATTGCCAATTTAGTAGTTGATTGGCTTTGGGGTAGTGGTAAATGGGGTATAATTTACCCTCAAAGAGCATTAGGAATTAAAGATGATGGGATTGTTGGTAAAAAAACAATAGATGCTTTAAATTCAGCTGACCAAGAGAAAATTTTCAAAAAGATTTGGAATATGAAAAAAGATTTTTATTTAAATATCGTTAAAAAAAATCCAAATCAAAAAAGATTTATTAATGGGTGGCTTAACAGACTAAATTCATTTAAATTTGAAAAATAAAAAAAAAAATAAGGGTAAACAATATTAATGTTTATCCTTATTTTATATCTATTAGAATGGTAAATCATCATCAACAACAGCACTATTTGCCATAGCATTTTGAGGTGGTGTTAAATTACCAGTTGTTATTGGTGCTGAAGCGATTGTTTCATTTGTTGTATTACTTGCTTGTTGAGTATTTGAAGTATCACTTTGTGTTTGCCCACTACCAATATTAACAAATTCTACACTATCAGCGTTAACATCTCTACTAACTTGTGTTTGACCATTTTTGTCTTGATATGAGCTAACAGTCTCTTTTCCAATAACATTGACCATCTTACCCTTTTTAAGCCATTCTAACATTCTTGTATTGTTATAATTGACTCTAAGCCAAGTAGTGCCTCTATTACCATTTTTAAATTCATCAGTTGCTAAACTAAAAGACAAAAATTGTCCTTTTTGCCCATTTACAAGTTCGGCATCCCTGCCTAATCTTCCAACAATATTTACATTTACTGCCATAATTAATTTTATTTAAACGTTTTTAAAAAATATATCTTTATCATTATTATACCTCCATCCCTCTTTTACTAATTTTTCAATATCCTCTTTTATAAGTGAGGAATTTTCTAAATCATATTTTGTGATTTGATAAAAGTAAATTTGCTTTTCTCTATCCATTTCCAAAGTGAATTTAACTTTTTGACTAATATTGGATATATCATTAAGACTAAATTCATCATTTGATTTCTGAGAATTAGAAATGATAGATTTTATTTCATCTATATTCATTATTTTTATTTTAATAATACAAATTTATATTAATTTTTTTTAAAAACAAAATAATATCCAACTATTTTTTTAATTATAGTTGGATATTATTGTTATTATGAAATTGTCTTATTATAGCCATTAATCACCATTGGTAATTTTTTTCGTTTAAACTCAGTTTTAACGTTTCTCCAAAAAATGCCATCAACAAGTTTTTTATCATATTTTTTTGTTAAGATTAGATAAAATTTCTTTTTAACTTTACCATTTAAAATATCTAACTTAGTTTTAAGAGGTAAATGAATCCATTTTTTTAAAATGACATCAACATCATTATAAGTTAAATCTGGGGCAATTTGGTCAAGGTCTGAAACTGATGTTCCATTTCCATCTGTCGGTGTTATATCAATAACATGCTTAAAAGCATCATAATGTTCTTTCTTATGGACGCTAAGCCATTTTGCCAACTCATACACTTCTGTTTTCCATAGATTACCAATTGGGGTTATCTCTCCAACATCTCCACCAATGGTAAAAAAGCCTAAATAATGCTCAGTTAAATTATCAGTGTCAAGAACAATACCATTATATAATGAAGAATAATGATGCAATAAAGAATACCTAATACGTGCCTTTATATTACCTTCCGCAATAGCGTTTGTTTCATTGGTTGTTTCATCATTAAATAATTTACTTTGTGCCTCATATAAACTTTGTATGTTAATTACACGATATATGCTACACATTTTACCTGCCAAATTGGCAGAATTATTTTCATCTTCTTTGTTCGTGTCACAAGGTAATGATAAACCAATAAAAGGAATATTCAACAATTTACTAACATCTTGTGCAACTGAAGCAACTACTGTTGAATCAATACCTCCACTAATACCCATAACCATTGATTTCAAATGGTTTTCTTTTACATAAGAAGCCAAGCTATTAACTAAATTATTGTAATACTTAGCATATTTATCATCATTCTTTTTCATGTTTATTTTCTTCTTCAAGTAATTTAATTTTTAATTCATGCTCATATTTGGCTTTAATCATTTTTAGTTTTACCAAATTTGATAAAAAATAACAAATGGAAAAAACTACAATTAACACTGAAATAATTATAATATTTCTCATAATTTTTATTAATTTACAACAAGTACGTGTTTTTTCTTACCTTTTTGAATAAGCATAGTACCATTATCCAAAAATTTATTATGACCAACAATTTCATTGGCATCGCTAATTTTTTCTTTATTTATAGAAATTGCGCCATTTTTAATTAATTTTCTAACTTCTGTTTTTGAACCAAGTTTAACTTTATCTGAAAGAAAATTAACCATTGTTGTATCATCTAATACTTCAACAGTAACCTTAACACGTGGCACATCCTTCATAATTGAATTAAACGTATCATTATCAAGTGAACTTAACTCTTCTGAAGTAGATTTACCGAATAATATATTTGAAGCTGAAACTGCTTTGTTAAAAGCATCCTCTCCATGAACCATAATTGTAATGTCATGGGCAAGAGTTTTTTGAAGTAAACGTCTTTCTGGTTGTTCCTTATGTTCTTTAATAAGTTCTTTAATTTCATCCACTGACCTATCAACTAAAAACATTTTAGAAAAACGTTCAGCGTCAATGTCAGATTGATTAATCCAAAATTGCATGAACTCATAAGGGCTTGTTTTCTTAGAATCAAGCCAAACTGTATTTCCTTCGGTTTTTCCAAATTTACGACCATCTGCTGTCGTAATTAAATCCCAAGTTAAACCACAAGCATCCTTACAACAATACATTTTTCGTAGCAAATCAATACCTGTGATAATGTTTCCAAGGTTATCAGTACCACCTATTTGTAATTTACAGCCAAATCGATTAAATAAGTGAACAAAGTCATAACCTTGCATTAAACCATATATAAATTCTTGACAAGAAATACCATTACCATCACGTTCAAGACGTTTCTTAACATTATCTTTTGCCATAAGATAATTAACAGTGATTTTCTTACCAACATTACGCATAAAATCCAAAAAGCTATAATCTTTCATCCAATCATAATTATTCACCATTACAGCGCAATTATCATCAGTTGAGTCAAAATCTATTATTTTGGAAATTTGCTCTTGAACTGAATCAACATTATGATAAACGTCAAACATTGATATTGATTTACGTTCTTCACTCTTGCCTGATGGGTCTCCAATCGCACAAGTAGCACCACCAACAAGTATTATAGGTTTGTGACCATAACGTTGTAATATCTTTGAAGCCATTAACCCAACAATATGATGAACACCAAGAGAATCTGCTGTAGGGTCTATACCCAAATAAAAAGTTATAGGGTTACTAAACAATTCTACTAAATTTCCACTTGTTTGAGAGATAAAACCTCTCCACTTCAATTCATCTAAAATTTCCATTATTCTTTTATATGTTTTATTAATTAATAACTAATTTTTACTCTGTTAGTATTTTTAATAAATTTATTTATAAATCTCCCATATTCATGGATTGTTAAACCAAACTTATACTTATTTTTATAAGCATTTAATTTTTTACTTTTATTTTTTCTTCTTTTTCTTTTAAAAAATAGAAGCATAGGACATTTTTTAATTATTATATTTCAAATATACATATCTTTTTAATAATAACATTAATATAATATGTTAATTAATTAAAAAAAAGATAACCTATATATTGTATAGATTATCTTTTGTTATAATCATCGCAATTAAACTATAGCTTTATATAATTCAACACTTCTTGATTAAGAGCAGAGTTTATTACATCTTCCATAGATAATGCTGTTTTATTAATTTTCTCATTCATTTCAGCCTCTTCACCACAAATCATTGATACTATAGAACCATCAAAGCCACTTAACATATAGCAGCCACTATCATCAATAGTTGCAGGGAAATCTTTATTGCTTGATATGCAATTCCACCAAATGAACTTGAAGTCATTAACCCAATCTTCAGGAAAAACTTCCTTTAGCTTATTTTTAGCTTCTTTATAATTAGTATTACCACTCCCTGTAGCATTAAATTGCATATCAGATACTACTAACAATGTCTTAGGATAGTCTTCAAGTGAAATGTGAGGATTCTCTTTTCTAATACGTACAATTTCATCTACAACGCTTTGAAAATTAGTACTTCCCCATGCAATTTCATTTTCCCTTAACTCTAAAAGCATATCTGAAAAGTTACCATTCAATTTTTTTACTTTAGAGACATTATCAAACATGATTACATTTTTATGGAAAGCACCTTCATTTAAAGTGGAGAAAAATACACCTAATGATGTACAAATATCATAAGCAGTTATATCCCCAACAACAAGACGATCCATAGAAGCTGATGTATCAATAGCACACCAAACATTACCTGTTATCTTATCATCTTCTTTTGCCTTATTAATCAATTCAGCAAATTGCTTATCAAAGGTAACTTTTTTGTATAAAGGAAGGAATAGTTCTCTGTCTCTTAATTGCATTTGCATTCTAACCTGCTTAGCTAATTCATACACATAACCTGTAAACTTAGCTGTAGGCTGTTTTAAAACCCATTCAGTATAATTTTGTTCAAGGTTATGATTCTTTATAAAATTGCCACTAACAAGTAAATTCAATGCTCTGCCAGGGATTTTACTCCACTCTAAATCATCATAACGTCTTGCGCAAATAATCTTTTGAAAATCATGTGCTGTGCCAGAAGTCTTCAAGTGATTATAATCTACATAAGACATTTTATTATAATTAGCAAACTCTTTAGCAAACTTATTAGTCAAATTTGTCCAAGAAGTTTTACACTTAGAATTAGTCTTAATTCGTGGCATAAACTTTTTAACAAGATTAACATGCATATCTGAAAGAAGACCTTGATTGATAAGTTCAAACATAATATCCTTCTTCAGCACATAAACTTCAAAAATTACATCATAATATAGAAGCGTCCAAATATCTTTCCAAGAGCCGATAATTGGCAACAACCAAATATTTTTATAAAAAACATCAGGTTGATAAGCTGCAAGCCATAGTAGACGCTTAAATGATTCATCTCTTGCGCCTTGACCCTTTTGTACTTTGTCTGTAACGTTCTCATTATTAATCTTTGTCTTACGTGTAACCATACGAAGATAAAATGGGAAACGTAGAGCCTTCTCACTATCTTCATTCCAAAGTTCATATTGGTCCTTAAAAACTTCTGTAATACTTCTACCTCTATAATTACCTGCTTTACCAAATTGGTCAGTCATAACACTACCTGTTGTTTTATTTGATAAAGCACCATTTTCAGTATAAGCAACTTCGTTTAAATCTACACACTTCAAAAAATCATTCATATCTTTAAAAAATAAAATTACTATTTAAACAACTACATTGCCAAATATAATAAATTTATTTTAAACTAAAAAATAAAACACCTATTATTTCTCAATAAACGTACAAATTTAAAGTATTTTAACTATTTATTATATATATATAAAATACTTAGTAGATATGAATATTAGAAGAATTATCAATGAAGAAATAAGTAAATATTTTAAAAATGAACTTTTTGAAAGTGATGGCATAAGGAAAAACGCAATAAAAACAAAGGATGGTCATCGAGTTGATTTTAATGATAAAAAAGAAAGAGAAGAAAATCCGAGTTTAACTAATGGTGATGCCGAAGGTATTGCTCAAAAGTTAAACAATGATGTTATTAATGTAGCTGCTGTCGCAAGAGAAATGTACCCTAATTTAACACCTGAAGGTGCGCAATCTAAATTAAGAAAAAAGATAAAGCATGTAAAAAATGATAGTGGTACACCTTATAAACTTAAAAAGAAAGAAGCAACTATTGCACGTAGAATTATAGATAAACAAGTATAAAATAAATGGGAATAAGTCATAAGGCTTATTCCCATAATTGTATTAATTAAAGTCTCTCGTTAATTGTCTTTTTAAACTCTCTTCTAAGTTTCTCCATAATAGAGTTTTTAAGCTGTCTAACTCTTTCGCTTGTTATATCTAATTTTTCAGATATTTCTTCACTTGTTAACTCTCGTATTTCACCAATACCAAAACTCATTTTAATGATTTCTTGCTCACGTGGTGTTAAAACATTTAACAAAGAAGCAACTTTAGCTTTATTATATTCGTTAGCCTCTACATTTTCAAAATTATTATTATTTGAGCTATAAGCATTAAAAGTGTATAAAGTACCAAGGTTATTCTCATTCTCATCATTATTGACATCATCAATTCTTGAAAATTTTAAATCTAAAACATCAATACTCTTTTTTAAATTCAAACCATATACTTTATTTACAAAATCTTTTAATTCATCAGATGTTGGTTGTCTTCCATTATCCTGTAAGAATTTATTTCTTGCTTGTGACAATATATGATAAGTTTTAGCTATATTGTTCTTTTTAATCATAGAATCAACATTAATTCGATATTCATTAATCTCCCTTCTAATATAATGAACTGCAAATGTAGTAAATTTAACACTTTTGCCATGAGCAACGAAATTTTCATCATATGCATCAATTGCTTTCAATAAACCAATATTACCTTCATTAATAATATCCATAATATTATTATTGTTAGCGTAATATCGTGCCACAGAAACTACGAATTTCTGATTTGATTCAATAATCACCTTTTTTGCATATTTTCTTTCTTCATCATTACCATATTTGTAAAGTTTAAAAAACTTTTTTTCTTCATCAGCACTCAAACCACTATTAAGTCCTCTAATATCCTTATAATACTTAACAAGGGTGTCTGTTCTTTCAAAATACTTATTATTATTTTTTAAATTTACAATCATTGTTTAACCTTTTTTCTTTAAAATTACTACTGTTTTGTTACCTTCATCCTTTGGCATATTTTCAGGGACTGCAATGCCATCTAAAAGAGTTATAAATTCAAGAAGTGATTTTTTATTTTCATCACGTCTCATTAATTCACGACCCCTCATAGTTAGAGTAACTTTCACTTTACTTCCATCTTCAATAAATCTTTTTGCTTGTTTTACTTTAGTTTCAATGTCATGTGAAGCTATATTTACACTTAATTGTATTTCTTTTAATGATTTAGTATGCTGTTTATTTTTCTTAGCATTTTTCTTTAAATCATAAATAAATTTATCATAATTAGCAACCTTAACAATTGGTATTTCTAAGTTATGATTTATTTCAATTAAATCTAAGTTTTTTTCTTTTGCTATTTTTTTAGCTTCATTTAAAGTTAAAAGACAGCTTTCAATGCCATCCCCTACAATTCTAACCCTATCAGCTCGTATTTCATCATTAATACGAAACATAGGTTTCTGAAAATTGTTTTTAATTTTAGACATTAATATTTATTATTTTTTATTCAAACGTTCCAAATATAACACATTTTTTTTAAACCACCAAATATTATAGTGTAAAAATGATAATATTATCAATTATTTTATGTTTTTGACCAAATTAATTCATTTGTCTTACACTTATAAGTCCCTTCAGTTAGTCCACCTTTAGTAACATAAAAATGAATTAAAGATTCAATATAGAAGAAATTATCAACTATATAATTATGTACCTCTAATAAATGATTTTCAATATCATCAGGGAATGCTTTTCCATCAGAATCTTCTTCAGTACCCTTAATAAAGGAATCGCTATAACCAAGAATCATTGCTAAATCTTCTAAAAGATGTGAACCTATATTATATAAATGTGTCTTATCAAAAACAATTTTATTGTCTCCTTCTTCTTGTTCATAAAAAAAAGGTATTAACTTTAAATGTTCCTTAGTTAATGTAATATTTTTAATCATAAATAAAATATATTATAAACTTATTATTCACCTGCTCTACCATTAAGCTCTTTAAGTTTTCGTATTCTTTCTTTTCTCTCCCTAACCATTTTATAATAAAGTTTGGGGTCTTTTTTCTTAGCCTCAAACTCTTTTAATCGTTCTTCCATTACCATTTGGTCTCTACTCTTCTGCTCATAATCATAAACAGTAAGGTCTAAGTCTTTTAAATGTTCTTCAAACATACATTTAATTTTAGATTTATCACCATTACCATCAAACTTACTACTACCAAGCAAAGTTGATGCCAAATGTTTACCTTTATACAAAACATTAATGATTTTTAAACATTTTTCAAGTGAATCATATGACAAAAAGTCAGTTTTTAAATCAGTCCGTGTATTTAAACCGTTATTTATAAAGCATAATAAAAAAGTAGGGTTATTTTCTTCTTCACATTTTATAACAGTACCCAATTTATTAGAATCACCATATTTAGTTTTTATATTAGCATCATAAACATATGGATAATAAAGAGAAACTTTACGTTGAAAACCATGTCTCATACTATAACACGTATTAACACCAATAATAATAGCGTCATATTCTGAAACATGGTCAAATAAATCAATATCTTTAATGTAAGTTACCATTAAAAGCCTAACTTATTAAAATTATCTTCAGTGGTTTTGTAATTTCCTTTACTTTCAATTGCTTCATTTATTCTATTAAATGCATCTTCTTCACTTAAACCACCTATATACATAGCTTCGATAACTTCCTTTACAAAATCAAAAGTATAACCTTCTGTTTTTTCAACATAACGATTAATATTTTCACCCATTTTTTCATCAATCTCAAAACCAGCATCTTTAAGTTTGTTAGTGATATAAAACTTTCTAACTTCTTTATCAGGTTTCTTATATTCCTTAATAATATTAAACCTACTTGGTCTTGTTGTATATTGTTGATTAATTCTATGCGGATAATTTGTTGTTGCAACAGTTAGCACTCCATCAAATTGTTCTGAACCATCAAGTATTTGTAAAAGCAAAGAAGATAATGAATCTTTTTGGATTAATCTCTCAAAATCCTCAATAATAGTAACAATTTTTCTCTTCGATTCAACTTGTCTAACACGTTGCATTAACTTAGGATAAGTTTCTAATGCAATTTCATCATCAATACAAAAAACAAGTCCATCAAATTCATTAATTACTTGTTGACAAATCTGTTGAATCAAACTTGTTTTTCCATTTCCTGGTAATGAATAAAGTAAAATATTTCTTTTAAATACATTACCAAATTTTCGATATTTATCTTCTGATTCCCAAAAATGTTTTATATCATTAAGCATTTCCTGATGTAATCCATTTGGCAAATCATATAGTTTAGGCATAACAATTTTCTTTGGTGCAGCATAAATTTCACCATTAAAATGATTAATGTCAGGTTTATAAAAACCTGATGGTAATTTTTGTACCGTTGATTCCATTGGTACATAATTTCCATCTTTTATTAGATATTGAGTAAAAGACTTCTTTTCCTTTTCTTTATTTTTATTTATTTTATTAAGGAAAAATTTTTTGTCTTCTACAATTTCTTCTTCATCTAAAACTATAGGACCATCTGAATAATATAAATCTTCCATTTATTTAAAATTTTCTTTTTCTTTTAATTTAAGAAGTAATTCTTTCTCTTCATTAGTAATATTTTGAGGCATTATTAAATTCACAACACCTATCATATCGCCACGGCTATCACTACCTCTATATGGTAAACCGTGACCTTTAAAATTTACTTGATAGCCATCTTTTACACCACATGGTATTTTAGCAATAACCTTTTTATTATCTATTGTTTTAAATTCCCTTTCACAACCGATAATAGCGTCAATAACAGATAACTTAATCTCAAATACTAAATCTTTATTATTTGTATAAAATTTGCCATCATTTTCCTCAATGGTAAAAACTATTATTAAATCTCCATTTGAACCTAAATTAAGACCACAAGCATTGCCTTTACCATTAATAATTAATTGCTCGCCTTCACTAACACCTTTAGGTACATCAAACTCAATTTCATTATAAGACTGAATAACACCAGTACCATTACATTTTTTACAAGGGTTTTTGATAAATTGACCTTTGCCGCCACATTTTGGACAAGTGGTAAATATTTGCATATTACCTTCTTGCCTATATATTTGACCTGTACCACCGCATTCTACACAACGTTCTAAATTAACAGTACCAACAGCACCATTACCTTTACAATCTTCACATGGCACTAAACATTTATATCTAATCTTTTTATGACAACCATTCAAAACGTCATTTAAAGTTAATTTAATTGTTATTTTTATACTTCTGCCTTTATATTTTGGTTGAGTATTAAAATCATTAAAAGAACCAAAACTACCACCAAAACCAAAATGACGTAATATTTCATCCATATTTACATCACTAAAAAATGATGAATCAAAATTAGATGATGGATTATCATATTTATTTCGTTTATCTTCGTCAGAAAGTACAGAGTATGCCTCTGTTATGTCTTTAAACATATTTGCAGCATTTTCATCACCTTGATTTTTATCAGGGTGATATTTTATTGCTAATTTTCGATATGCTTTTTTTATTTCATCAGTTGTTGCATTTTTATCAACACCTAAAATTTGATAATAATCTTTTCTTTCTGACATATTATTATTTTAATAAACTTAACGCAAATATATGAATTTTTCTTAAAAAAACAAAATAATTTTAATTAATTTATCCTTTTTTTACCATACATATGTTCTTTATCTATGGTGTTCTCAATATTAAAAATAATTTCTCTTTTAATTTTGGGGTAATCCTTTTTATCATTTGGTTCTTCTGCTTTACTGAATATTTGATTTAATAAAGGCATTTTTTCAACCCATTCTAAATCACACCAAATTTCATTATGATTGGAAGTAACACAAACAATCCATGTTTTTAAATAAGGTTTAATCAAACCATAAGCAAATGATAATTTAGCTAATTCATCATCCTTATCTAAATTAAAATTAAAATAAAAAATATGTTTTCTATTGGTATAACTTTTTATTTGTAAGCTATAACCCCACATATATGGGTGAGTTGCCCAACAAAGAGGTTTATTCATGCCATTTTTACCAAATAATGCATGTGACGCTTTATAAGTTAAAACGTTAATATATACTTCATTGTTATCAATTAATAAAATTTTATAATCAACATCCTCTATTAAATGAAATGCTAAAAAATTTAATAAAGATTCTTTATTCCATTTATGCTGCGAAAAATATCTCTTACTCATATAATAAAAAAAAACGGAAATACTAATAAGTAAATCCGTTTATTAATCCTTTTAAAAATTATTGACCAATGTACTTATCAATATTTTTAGTAATAAAATCTAATTTACATTGCAATTCTGCAAGAATCAAATCTTTTGTTAACATTGTAACATCATTTGTTTCAACACTACCTGCATCTTCACCTTTTTCGATTCGTTTCTTTGCAAGTTTAATTCCAATTTCCTCATCAAACTTATCAACAGGGTTACAAATTGCAACACCAACAGTAAGTGACCTATGAAGTTGTTTGCGTTTAAAACTTAATTCACCCTTAACAAATGAATTTGGCTTTACTTCTACCTTTACATTTTCTGTAACAGGTGACTTCACATAACTTTGAGTAAACTTACCAACAACCATTACAGTATGTTTAACGCCCTTAGAATCAACTCCATCTGCAAACAGATGATAAAACTTTGTCTTCATAACTATTTATTCTATTTAAATTTTAATATACCAAATATAATAATATTTTTTTAATTAGCCAACAAATTTAGGATTTTTTTCTCTAATTTTATTTACATACTCACTTGCGGTTAATTCACCTCTTTTATCTTTAAAATATTTCCATAATTGTTCAAGAGAAATTAATTTATAATTAGATAATGGTGCATCAAAGCCAACATTAACCATTAAATCATCCGTTTCTTCATCTAAAAATGGATAATCTGAATGTACATGACCATAAACCAATGCAGCACCTTTACTCTTATTAATCCATGAAATCATAGGATAATGGCATAAACAAACCATGAAATCTTCATCTAAAAAAGTAAAAAAAGATTTTTTAAATGTTACTGATTTAATATAATCAATACTTGCAAACTGAGTATAGAATTGTGGTATGTTTCTATCATGGTTTCCAACAATTAAATGCAAATTAGCACCTTTTTTCTTTAAACGTTGTATGCACTTCCTTGCACCATCTTGATTGCCTAAGAAAACATCACCAAGTAAATATACATGGTCGCCACGCTTTACCATATCGTCCCACATATTATATATGTACTCATCCATACCATCAACATCATCTTCTCCTTTTAAATGCAAATCATGTATTCTATTAGGCTGATAATGTAAGATTTTTTTATGATTAATATGAGTATCAGCTATAAAATAAACATTATAAGTTTTTGTTTCTTGTTTCTTTTCAGAATACTTCTCTATAAAACTTTCTAAATTATATTTCATAAATCACACCTTATTCTTGATTATTTCTCTATTATAAAGATATTCATCATGTAAAGATGGCGTATTTATAATATTTAAAAGAATATCAGCATAGCCACTATTTACCATACCACCATCATAATAAACGATTGGTATGTGATTATACATTTCAACTCTTATTGAAGCACCTTCCTTTAATGTTCCAAAATTACACTTATAAGGCTTTTTAAAAATATATTCTACCATATATATAAAATTGTTTTTAGCACGATAAAAACTAACGTGGATAATAGTATTAAAGCCATTATCGCAGCAAGAATTAAATCGGCAATATTATGTTTAGTTTCATTTAGCATAAACTTTTTTTTTTAAATCAATAACTTCTTGTTCAAGTTTAGGTAATTCTTTATAAACTTCTTCAAGTATTGGTGTTAAATTAGCGTCCATTGCAACCCAATCAATGTACGGTCTTTCATCCCTCTCACGTATTAAAAAAGTACCAACATTTCTATCATCTATAGAGAAGACTGCCCAAATCTTATTAGAACAATCATCTGTCATTCCTTGGTCAGGATTATGATTTATACCATATAATGCAATACCATTATCTGTAAGCCATTCTATAGCAGGTTGTATATTCTTTTCACCTCTCATTGTATCAAGAATAAAAACACAACCTAATTCACTCCATTTTTTCAATGTTTCAAAGCAAAAAGGATTCCCCTCCCATGTGCCATCAAGCCATGAACTCTTTTTGGTACACGTATAATCAAAATCTAATGCAATTGGTATTCTATATCTTCCATTTTCATCTTTACTTGAATACCAAATAATTTCTTTACAAATATCTTTTACATTTGAAATCATGTTTATACAAATAATTCGTTTTTATTATAAAATGAACGATATAATTTCCTGTAAACACAATGATTGTATGTTTTCCAATCATCTTTATTTTCAGAATATATATCGCTATAAATTTCTTTAATAAATTGACCAACAGCAGCTGAACGTGATTCTCCTGCTCTACAATGTATTAAAAACGTTTTACCAATATTATTTTCTATAAAGTCAAATATCTCATCAGCTTGTTCTTGACTAATTGCTTTGAAACAATAACCATCAATATTAGTATCAGAATCTACATCGTCAAATTCAACGTTTAAAACGCTTCTGTTGGGCTTTTTAAATAAGTGACTATTATCTTCTTCACCTGCATATTTAAGGCTCTCAGAAGTCCCCAAAATGGATATAAAAGCAATCTTATCACATATACCTTTATCTGTTAATAAAGAATCGTCATTATAACCATTTAATAAGCATATCTTCTCGAAGTCATGTTGACTAAAAACGTATATATATTTTTTCTTTACCATTTAAAATTAAACATAAAATATAATATAGCATAAGTTATTGAAATAATTATTGCACTTAGTTGTGAGCCTAAAGCTAACGTATGTAAATCTTCATCATAACGTTCACTATTTTTCTTGTTAAAGAATTTGTCTACAAACACATAAAGCAAATTAATACAAACTGCCACAATAACCAATACATTAAGAAATGCATCAATTTTTACCATAATTTATAATATTTTTCTTAAACGTTTACTTTCATCTTTTAATGGTATAATTTCATAAGTACCATTATCTTTCAACCATACTAATCTTCTTGCAATTATCTTAAAACCTAAATCTTGTAAAGGAATTGCATAGGTTGATAATTGAAGTGTATAAATTGATTCAGGTTCTTTATAATAATCTACAAAAGGTGGTAATAGCATTTGACCATTCTCACGTGCAAAATTCTTTCTAATTTCTGCATTTGTTTTATAGTCAAAAATACAAAGTCCACTCTTTTCATCATTATTTGGGTCTTTATAATAGAAAAGAATATCAGCAGTACCTGCCAAATCTTCTTTTAACCCCTCAGTGTACATTTTGGCTTCAGCGAGTACAAAATGTAAATTCTTATTTAAATCTTTAAAGAAAGATAATATTGCATGTTCTTTAGGTCTTGTTGGTATAAGCCATTTTTTATCTTTAATAAACTTAGGCATATTTGCAGAAGTTATACCTGCATAATTACCATTTAGCATATTTCCCAAAGATTCTCCATATTCATGTACCATTGAACCTGTAGTAGTGGCAACTAAATTTTTAAACTTCCATTCATCAAGCCAATACTCCTTTGTTTTTCCATGTTTTTCAGCATATCTTTCAGCACATTCTTCAGATTTAAATTCATCCTCAAATTCACCTAATCTTGTTGTTACAGACTTGAATTTTTTGTTTTTATTGTTTTTTAAATAATATATATGTGGCTCTTCTTCAAAAACCAAATCTTTAAATTTATCTAATATCTTTGCACGTATTTCTGTAACTTCAGATGGCTCACCATCTACAACAAACATATTAGGTATATCTTTATATTTTAAATCCATAAAATTTACGAATATATTTAATAAATCAAATATACTAATAATATTTTAAAAAAACAAAAAATCCTTCTAAAAAATATTAGAAGGATTTATTTCTGTTTATTCATTATATGAAATATCTGAACCGAACACTAATTGATTATCTTTATATTTTTCTTCATTATTAATTACTATTTTAGGGTCTTCTTTTAATTCACTCTTTGTTGGAACTTTATACATTTTATTCCCTAAATCACTAACAGTTGCTACTTCGTGAATTTCTAAGTTTTTCTCTTTATAATCTATATCAAATTTATCATAAATTTCTTTAAAATTCAAACATCTATCATTTCCAATATATAGATTAGCATAATCTAAAAAATAAACATAATCTTTATTAGTAAGCATTTCCCAAGTTGTTGGATTCGGATTTGACTCATGCTTTTCTCCATTTAATGTTACACCATTTGCTGCATTACTCTTTATACTAAACCCACTATATTGTGATATACTATCTAAACTAAAATTAGGTGGTGGTACATTATATTCTTTATTTGGTCTTTCCCATGCCATTAATTTAGCAAAATTATAACCACGAGAAACTAAACCATCAATATTGTTGTCTACCATGCCTTCATCATTTAACCAATTCTTAGTTTTATATCTAATCAATAAAGTCCATAAATTAGGATGCTTAGCACATAAACCTACAGATTGGTTTTTAAATTTAGATTCACCATTATTATTATCTTTTTCTAAAATAACTCTATAAATTGAATCTCCTTTACCCAAATCATCAAAATGCTTACATAAATCTTCTAATGTATTAAATGTAACTCTGAAATTAGCTAAACCATGACAACCTCTCCAACAATTATCATCCCAAAAAATTCTACAATCAAAAACTCTAACCCCTAAATTATATAATTGCTCTTCATCACATTCTTGGCATTTCCATAAACCTTTGTAACCTTTTAATATCCCACCTGTTGGAAAGCCATTGTCTACTTTTGCGTTGGTAAATAAATCATGCGCACAAATCATAATAATTTTCTAAATTAAAAAGTAATAATAAGGATAAAAATAAATGATTATCCTTATTATTAAATTATTTTGTTTACTTATTAATTTGTTTCTTCAAATCTTTAATTTCTGATTCCAATTCAGCAATCTTTAATATCAATAAAGACATGTAGTCTACAGACTTAATACCCTTAACATCTGTTGCAACTAATTCAGATAAGCCAACATTTTCAACATCTTGTGCAATAACACCATAATGCTTACTATTATCAGATTTAAATTCAAATGATTTTAAATCAATATTTTTCACTTTATTAATATCATCATTTGAAATTTCTTCAATGTTTTTCTTTAGTCTTTCATCTGAAGAATTTAAATAAATAGGTGCTATCATACCACTTGTAGCTTCAACTCCGCCACTAATTTTTAAACCTGTCATTGAAGTTGCACCATTTGTTAATACAACATCACTACTAATAACACCATCTGTATTTACTGATATTGCATTTTTTCTGTCTGCAACACTACCGCCAATACCAATTGAGAAAATTTGATTGGTATTAGATTTATTAAACTTACCACAAGCATGTTCTGCTTCATTATTTGCAATTGTAACTTGTCCTTCTGCATGAGAATAATCAGCATTTGCTTGCGTTAAAATGCCTTCAGAGTGAGAACATTTTCCTGCTGCAATAGTACTATTACCTTCTGAGTGAGAGAATAAATTTATAGCACCTGTATTATAGCCTTCTGCATGAGTATAACTATTAGTAGCTTTAGTACCTAAACCTTCAGCATGAGAAGTTTCACCCAATGCCATTGTAAATCTACCTTCTGCATGAGAACTACCACCACTTGCAATGGTCATTGAACCCTCTACATGTTCTCCATAACCACTTAATGCACCTAATGATATAATTTTAAAGTCCCAAGTATAGAAATAGTTACTATATTGTGAATCTGTTGATTGATTTGCTTTTTTACTTTCTCTTTCAGTAGGTTTAGATAAAGTTAATTTTAACCTTTCATTATGTTTAATTCCAACTTTATCTTCATATTCTGCATTTACAATTTCTGCTTGCCATTTGTCACTGTGGTCTTGAACAATACAATGTTTATAAAAATCTAAATCTCTATTTGTTAAATAAACGTCTTTATATAAGTACAAAACAGTTTGACCAACAGCTACATCATCTGTTAATGTAACAGCCTCACATTGATTACCTTCAACATGCGCAACATGACCATTTGCTATCGAATAATTTCCTTCAACATGAGACCAATCCCCTTTAGCAACACAATTTTTACCTTCTGCATGAGAAGTCTTACCACTTGCTACTGTACTATCTCCTTCTGCGTGAGTATTTATACCATTTGCTTGCGTTAAAATGCCTTCAGAATGAGAACAACTACCATTTGCTATCGTACCAGTACCTTCTGCGTGAGAATTATCTCCATTTGCAGTCGTGCCACTACCTTCTGAGTGGGAGGAAATACCATTTGCCTTTGTTACTTCCCCCTCAGAATGAGAAAACGCACCTTTTGCTTCTGTGGAATAACCTTCAGCGTGAGAAGCTATTTCCAATCCTCTTGATGCTAAGCCTTCTGCATGAGAGCATTTACCACTTGCGTTTGTTTGCAGACCTTCGGCATGAGAAGAATAACCTTTAGCCTCAACCATTATGCCTTCTGCATGAGAAGCAATACCAATAGATGAATTAGAACAGCCTTCAGAATGCGATGCTATCCCATTACTATTATTTCCCTTATTGTAGTTACTTTTTGAAATACCTAATAAATACCATTTACCATTTAAATTTCCTTCTGAAGTTAATGGTAAATCTTTATTCGTAATAACAGCAGTATTAGTTTCATCTGTCTCTGTAATTCTTATACAATTATCTCTTTTTTCATTTACAAAAAATACTTCCCTTTGCCATCTTTCGTCTTCGGTATCTAAATCTTCTGATATATAATTATATATTACACCATCTTTAATTTTATATTTATGTTGTTCGTCTCCATTTAATTTTTCAAATTTAATTGACGCATCTAATTCATGCGCTCCATCAAGTGATTCTGTTAATTCGTTTAAAACACCACCTTCTGCATGAGAACAATCGCCATTTGCCTTTGTATTTTTGCCTTCAGCATGTGAGCTGTTACCAATTGCTGTAGTACCACTACCTTCTGCGTGAGAATTATCTCCACTTGCGGTCGTTATTTTTCCCTCAGCGTGAGACCAATTGCCATTTGCAGTTGTATCTTTACCTTCCGAATGAGCAGATTCTCCGCTTGCTTTAGTATGATTACCTTCTGCATGAGAAAAACTTCCAACACCTGATGTATTAACACCTTCTGCGTGAGCAGCCTCTCCTCTTGCTGTAGTATTTTCACCTTCTACATGAGAGTTTGTTCCAATGGCTGTAGTTGATTCGCCCTCGGCATGAGAGTTACCACCATTTGCAACAGAGCCACTTCCTTCAGCATGAGAACAGTCACCACTCGCTGTTGTTCCACTTCCTTCAGCATGAGAACTTACGCCACTTGCAGTAGTATTATTACCTTCAGCATGCGAATACATTCCATTTGCTTGTGCATTATATCCTTCAGCATGAGAACTTATGCCACTTGCAGTTGTTCTACCACCCTCTGCATGGGCATTTATTCCAATAGCTACAGCACCATTCCCTTCTGCATGGGAACTGTCACCTTTTGCTTTTGTACCATTACCTTCTGCATGGGAAGAATTGCCACTTGCTATTGTACTATTTCCTTCTGAGTGAGCTGCCAAACCATTAGCAGTAGTACTCCATCCCTCTGCATGAGAATTATCTTCATTAGCAGAAGTGCTATCTCCCTCTGCATGAGAGCAATCACCACTCGCTGTTGTACCACTACCTTCAGAATGAGAGCTATTTCCGCTTGCACTTGTATTTTGACCTTCAGCATGAGAATTTATGCCTTTTGCTGTTGTTCCATTACCTTCTGCATGACTTGCTACCCCCATTGCATTTGTTCCATTACCTTCACTTACGCTAAAAGCACCATCACTTTTTCCATTATTTCCTTTGAGTTTTGTAGAATTATTACCTGTACCTTTTTCCCATAAGGAATGTGCCTTAACACTTTCTTCAACCTTATCTGTTGTTACCACACCTGTAATATTGGCACTTGCTGAACCTTTACCTGTTAAGTGTAAAGTGTTTTCTGTAGCTGTACCACCTGTAATATAATCATTGCCATCTGCATGTGCTGTTGTACTAACAAAGTCAGCTATCGTAACAAAACTTGTTCCTGACTTTACATAAGTTTGACCATCAAAATAATTAGGACCTGCTGTTTTTGTTGTACCACTAACATTTAGATTTCCCTTAATTGTTGTATCACCACTAATATTTGCATCACCAGTTGCAGTTAAGTTGTTAACTGTCATTGGGTGCTTTGAAATATAATTTTCACTTGGGAAAATAACTACTTCATTATTTGAATTTTTAGTTGATAAAAATTCTTCACCAGCACAAAAATTAACGGCTAAATTACCATAATTAAGTTCATCTGCTTTTGGTTTAACTCCCTTTTTAGAACTTCGTGGAAGTTGTACGTTTTTACTAATTGTCATTTACTAAAAAGTATTTTTAAAAAAGCAAATAATAATTTGCTTGTTATTTTATTTTTCTTTCTAATAAATATATTTACAAATCATTTAGTAAAGTTATTTTTTAATAAAATTAATAATTTATCTTTATGGCATATGTTTATTTAATTGGAGAAAATAGTGAAAGCAATTTTTATAAAATTGGTGTAACAAAGAAAAAGAATATTACTGAGAGGAAAAAAGAATTACAAACTGGTAATCCTAATGAACTATTAATAGTTGATTATTTTGAAACGGCAAATCCTTATAAGTTAGAAAAAATGTTACATAACCATTTTTGGAAAAATAATGAATTAAATGAATGGTTTTATTTAGATAATAATAATGTTTCTGAATTTAAATCTACATGTGAAAAATATCAATATATAATAGATTCTTTAAAAAGCAATCCATTTTTTAATAAAAATAAAAAACAGATAAGTTAAAGATTACTTACCTGTTTCTTATTTCATTTAATTTTTCTTTTATTAATTTTTTTTGCAACTCTTCTGCTAAAATATCTCCATGACATTGTAATTGGTTACAATTACATTGTAGATATATATCTTCTCCATTTTTATAATGTTTATATATTTCATTAAATGCTGTTGTCAAATCATTGTCTTTCCCATAACTTGCTTTAAAAAATAATCTATAAGCATCAATTGCTTTTTCTATTGTTGGAAATGACATCTTCTTTAAAGATGGACGTTTACCACAAACATGAAAAGGATTGGATAGTGGATTAACACCTTTTTTTACACTACCAATATAAAAATTATTAGGCTCTTGTGTATGGTCTTCTTTTTTTATATTATATACAACAACATTTCTCATTTTAACTTTTAAGCTTATATTCTAAAGTCTTTCTAAACTTAATACCATGAATTTCATAATCATCTAAAAATGACAAAATTATAGCGTGGTCAAAATAACCATCAATAACATTTTTTAAAAGCCAATTTTGATATTCGTTAATAATATATTTTTTATAAGTTAAATTTCCACTAGTATTAAAACAATCTAAAATAAAATACATAAGAGAATATAAATTACTATCAATTTGTTTTATAATTCCAAAAATAAAATCTTTTTCTTTAATTTTATATGATTTTATTATATTTGGAATAATATTCATAATATATTTATAGCAATCTATTTCTTTAATTGCCATTATAAATATTTCAGTTGAAGTAAACTTTTCTTTCATTTAATTTTCAATCAAATTCATCTTTTTTGATTCTATTTTCTATTGATTTTAAAGCTATAAGCAAATCATACGCTTGTCTATTTTCAATTTTGATTTCTTTATCAAAATGACCATATTTATCATTAAGAGTTAAATATAAATCAACACCTTTGTTTAGTTCTTTTAAAGAAAGTTCTATATTATCACTATTATATATAAATTCCATATATTTAAATTAATTTTATTGTTACTTAATTTAAATATATTATAAAATCAGAAAAATTAATAGTAATAATACTTTATTAAAAAAAAAATTAATCATCTTTAAAATGGCGAATTATAGGCTCATAATCATCATTGCAATCATAATTTTCATAATCTGACAAACCACCAATCGGTTTATCTTCATAGTTATATAAATTGCAAACATCAGAAATACCTCCCATAGGCTCACTATCATAATCATATAGTTTGTCATAATCATCATCTATATGAATACCGCCTATAGGTGTACTATCGTAATTATTTTTTTCTTTATTATTCATTGTTGTTATTCACCCAATTAAAATAGAAAGCATTAGCAACTACGCTCGTGCGCAGTGTGTTCCGTTCCTCGTTGTTTATTCCATTAAAATAGATACCGTTAACAACAGCGAAGCGGAAACGAAACGACCCCCTATGTTGTTTATTCCATTAAAATAGATACCGTTAACAACAGGTTTTCCATAATTTTCTGAACATCAGTTTATTACATGGAATAAAAGCAACCAAAAATGGTATTATACATCTGTTTTAAGTAACTATTTCATGGAATTTCTTGTTTCAACCTATCATTACTTTTTAGTATCTTGTTGCCAAGTCTGTCATCCATAAGAGGATAGTCCGCAAGCGTAAATTCGGAGTCACACATCCCTACTATTATTTTGTTGCCCTATGAGGACTCGAACCTCAACTGACAGAACCAAAATCTATCGTGCTAGCCATTACACCATAGGGCAATCAAACAAAGTACAGAGAATGGGAGTCGAACCCACACGAGCATTTCTGCCCAACAGATTTTAAGTCTGTCATGTCTACCATTCCATCATCTCTGCATTAATGGGAAGGAGTGATTAGCGTGGCTCTAAAGACGATTCTTTATTAGTAACACACTTAAACTAATATCCGTTCCCATATCTTTTTAACTGATGCAAATATACAAATAAAAAATTAAACTACCAAATAATTTGATGAAAATATTACAATAATTCTCTTCTAATTATTCTTTTCATACCATTACTATTCTTACCTGTAGCACTATGACGAATAGGTGTTCGTTTAATAATCATATTATTTGTATTTGCTCTGTGACTACTTTTACATGCACATGCCATAATATTTATTATTTTTAATAACGTTATTTTGTATTATAAATATTATTTATTACAACAAAAAAGTCATTTAAAACATTAATTATTCATTTAATAATTAAAACTATTCATACTTTTCTTTTTTATTAATGTTATATAAATTCATTTGTTTCACAATCAATAATTGGTTTAATATGCTTCTTGTCAGTATATCCAATAATGTCAATACCTGGGCATTTGTCAATTCCAATAAATTTAACTAAACAACATCTCTCAATATTTGGACGGTAAACAAACCATACCAATTTACCTTGATACCATCCTAAATAAAATTCTAATTTAAAAATATCATATTTAAAGTTATGTGTTTTAAAATAATCAATATTGTATTTATTCTTTACATAATCGGAATAATCATTAAACGAAAGGACCTTAAATTTCTTACCATTAAACTCCCATTCTCTTTCAAGATTATCCCAATAATCATTAATTAATTTCGCAGCCTTCTTTTTCTCTATTACTTTAACGAAACCATTCTCAAAATAATTCGCTATATAGTTAAAAAGAACTCTTCTGTCATCATCTGTTCCCCAATGTGTCATCTTTAAAAAATGACTTTTAAAAGGTATATATTTATATATCGCACCATTTTTATCTTTAACAAAACATTTACTATTCATAATTGCTTTAAATCTTTCGTACATAATAATAATTTTATAAATTCATTAATTTTATACGCTAAATATAAAAAAAGTTTTTTAAATTACAAAGCAAATTTAAATAACTTAACATTTAAAACAAAAAAATACAACTCTAAATAAGTTATTTCTAACATTATAAAGAGTTGTAATTATCAAATTAAAAAATGTATTTTATTTTTTAGATTCAATGACTTTATCAGCGATATGTAATTCATCAACAGCTTCATTACCAATGAACCAATTATTTCTGTCACATAGTTTTTCCATTTCTTCAAAAGAATGACCTGTATTTTTTGCTAATATTTCATAAACATCTTTTTTACAGCGTTGAGTTTCAGCAAATTCAATTTCCATATCTGATACAGTTCCCCCCATGGAAGCTGATACTTGATGTATCATAACTCTTGAATGTGGTAAAACAAATCTTTTTCCTTTAGCACCATTACTTAATAATACAGAACCCATAGAGGCTGCCATACCCATACAAATGGTTGAAACTTCTGATTTAATAAAATTCATTGTATCAATAACAGAAAGACCATCTACAACTGAACCACCTGGTGAATTAATATAAAGACTAATATCACGTTGGTCTAATGAATCCAAATATAACAATTCAGCATTCATTGTATCGCAAGTTTCTTGATTAACTTCACCTGTAAAATATAATATTCTATCATAAAGCAATCTACTGAAAATATCCATTTGAGTAACATTTAATTGTCTTTCTTCAAGAATATATGGGGTTAAAAAGTTTTCACTCTTTTTTAATTGGTCATCCAATACACTTGCTTTAACATTGGTTTTATCAAGAGCAAATTTTCTAAAATCTTTTATTAAATTCATTTCAAAATATATATTTTTTTTTATAATTTATTTCTAATTCCTTGAATCAAATCATCGCCATTCCTTTCAACAACTGCCCAAATTAAAGCTGCAATCCATCCAATGGTTGACCAACCTAATAATAGATTCAAAACAAAAATCCAAGCTGTATTCTTTTCTTTATTATAAAAAGCTATTAATGTTGGAAGCATGTATAAAAATATACATATAATTAAAGTAATTAAGCACAAAAAAACACTTAAAATTTCATTCATAATTTATTTATTTTCTTTATTTTCTTTTTCAGTTAAAGGACCACAACCATGAGACAAATTAAACATTAATACTTTAACATCCTTTTCTGTTAATTTTTTATATTTATCAAGAACTTTTTTAATTCCATTATTCATTGAATCTTCTGTAATCAAATAATTCTTATAATTAACATCTTTTCTGTAGCCATGTTCCCTATACCACTTATCAGTATGTTTTTCCTCATTACTAACTGTATTGCCACTCAAATCTAACCATTTAGCTTCTTTTAATAATTTCTTAAATGATGCTTTAGGTTTTGCACGTTGATACAACTCCTCATATATCTCATTTAAAATTTTATCTAATACTTTATTACTACTCATGTGATTTAGATGCTTTCTTAGCTTCCTTTTCGGCAGCCTTACGTTCTTTTAATTCATCAGCTAACTGTTCAATAGTTAATTCAACAGTTTCAAGGTCATTTATATAATTTGGATATTTCTTTGACATACGAATTACTTCTCCAAATGGGGAATTATCTATGTTAAGTTTATCCTTTTCTGTATCATAATAAGCGTTAGAAAGCGCACCTTCAATTAATCTTGCACGTGCATCTTCATCAAGTCTATCAAGTACATCCTCATAAAGAAACAATACCAAATCAATCTGACCATGTGAAATAAAATTAGTTGTAGCATTTGCCTTTTGTACTTTAGCTGCAACATTAGATTTAGTTAATGATAAAACCTTTAATCTTATTCCAACATCTGCTAAGCCACTCTCTATAAATTTACTTTGACCTATTTTCAATAAGTCTTCTGTTGTTTCAAAAATTTTACTCATAAATTAAATTTATTTAAACTTTTTTTATAAAACAAATATACATATATAATATATAAAAAACAAAATTTTATACTATATTTTATATATAATTTTCATATTATGCATAAAAATAAAGGACAAAAATTTATATATCGTATTATATTAACAAGTCACAATAAACAAATTAAAGAATTATATAAATCAAAAAAAGAAGATAGTATTTATTCTAAATTCAATAAAATAATAGAAGAAAACTCTAAAAATATAATTTTTCCTGTACGTTACATTAATAATGGTGGCTTAAAGGATGCCAATTATGAAATTATGATTATAAAGGAAAAGCAAAAGAACGAATCAAAAGAGACAAAATTAAGAGATGAATATGGAAGATATATTTCATACGTTACAACATCTGATAAATGGATAATTATTAATAGGGCTGACTATTATAGGGAAGAAAGTTTTTGGGTTTATGGTTTCCACCCACAATTAGATAGAAAAGATTTCAATTGGATTTTTAAAAATTATATAAAGAAAAATTGTAACAAATATTCATTTAAAAACATATTGGTATTTAAAAATAAATTAATAATTGATATTAATGGAGAATTGAATATCATCTTTTGTAAAAATAAGAGTGATAGCATTAGATTATATAATCAATTAGAAGTATATGCTAAAAAAAATAAATTAAAATATATTATATGGGGTGGAGATATTTCATATTCTCAATTTAAAAAAGATTTAATTGATAGGCTTTTAAAATTTACAGGATGGAGTTTCCGTAAATTAAATAGAAGCTCATTAAGACCATAATAAAAAGGTGACAAATTACTTGCCACCTTTCTCTTTAATTTTTATCCCTAAATTTTTAAAATCAACATTAATTTCTCCTTCTGATGGTATAAATTCTTTTTTATCATTATCTTCTTTATTACACCGATAAAATAAATCTTCATCAATTTTTTTTAATTCTTCCTTACTCACTGTAATAATTAATTCAGATTTATTAGTTACACCATTTTCAAACAATTTTTTACTAATAGTTTCACCAAGTTCATATATTTCGTAACTATTTAATTTTAATTCCATATTAAAACTATATTTTTATATTGTTCTAAATAATTTATCTATCCAATGATTAACTTTATATTTAATTCTAACACTTAAAGGTAATGTGACTTTAATTTTACCATTTAATACATTTGTCATATCTTTACCCATTTCTCCAAGTAATTCATTGGCTATTTTATTTTTTTGAAATGATAAAGCTCTTTCAGACATTAATTTATCATTTTCAAGTGCTTGTTTTTCCCTATTTGCAGCAATATTACTCATAACTAATTTTTTCTATTGCGTTTTGGACTGTATGTATTAACCAAACACTACCGCTTGTAAACGCAGCATCCAAAGGTATTATTACCCACCATGGGGCTATATCTTGTAATACAATATTAAATGGTGTTATGCCTACTGTTGGTAAAAAAAGTAAATTTAAACTACTAAATACAATACCTTCCCAAGTAGGTAAACAAATATAGCAAGAAAATAACTCATCTAATGTTGGAGTATGTTTTGCCATCCAATTATGTATCTTTTCAAATACATGCCATGGACCAATAGAATCTATTAAAATAGTACTAATCCCAAAGCATGCTATTAAGTAGACTAAAGTTATAAACCAATTCATTATTTATTTATTTTTTTAGCTTTAATTTTTTGTAACTTATTTAAAGTTGTACTTGAAACTTTAATTTCATCAACTACGTTTTTAGGTTCTGCATCTGTTTTTTTATCAACATTATTTTCTACTTCATCATTTGTAGAAACAATATTGTTTTTATTCTCATCATTAGAATCTATATCTGTCTTTAAAGGCACTTCTTTTGCTTTCTCAGACGTTTTCGCCTTCTTTACGTACTTTCGTTTACCCTTAGTTTTTTTAGGCTCTTCCATGGAAAATGTGAGCGTCCTTAGCTTATCTAAAGGGGTAACTTCAAATAGTTCTTGTAGTTCTTTAGCTTTTTCAACTAACAGTTTAGCTTTTTCTTCTAAACTTTCATTTACTTCTATTGTTTCCTTTATAAAATCAAATATTTCATCTAATGAGACATTATTACTATCTCCATAGTAAAAATATTCATATGCCTTTTGGTCTGATGTTGCAGGTTTTATTCTACCATCATCAGAGGGAAATACTGCCCATTTAGGTGGAAACTGAACTCTAACTATTAACGCTTCATTATAATTTTCTAAAGACCTAAAATAAGGTTTTATTAAATTTATTTTATCTTGTAACACTTCTTTTTATTTTAAAAACCTATTATTAACATTGTAATCACATACGAAATAGAAGAGCCAAGTAGAATTGAGTTTAAATTCGTACTATTATATTTACCTTCTTTCAATCTTATGATTTTAATAAAAGAATACAAATCTTTAACTATTATTAATATTGCAAATATAAAGAAAAAAATTTTAATTCCCAATAATAATGTATCAAACATAACTTTTCATTTATTAAAAAATAAAATAAAACCATCAATAGTAAATAACTATCAATGGTTTTATTTAAATTATTTTGTGCCAAAAATATTATAACCTAATGTTATCCCAATTCCATAACCAATTTTTTTATTTTTAATATCATATCCATAATAAATACCTGGTACGATTGCAATCTTATTAAAAATATTCTTTTTCTCTTTTTTCTTAAAAGTAGTTACGTCTGTAACATTAGCTTTGTTATCTGTATTAATTGTTAAATGATTAATACCATTTTCTTCTTTTTTATTAACTAAAGTAATCTTATCATGTACATTTACATCCAATGAATACCAATTTGGTTCTCTTACTGAATTTATTTTTAATTTATATTCTATAGAATCATTAGGTTTATTTTGATATTCATAAGTTTTAGCTTCTTCTTTTTTTTCAATAAATTCACCTTTATCGTTTTTTATATAAATTGGAACTTCTTTAATTTCAGTTGTTTTAACAATAACTTTATCTGTCTTATATCTTTTATTGTATTTGAACTGAACTAAATAATCTATTTCTTTTTTATATTTTTTTAACGAATCATATAGTTCTTTATTTTCTCTTTTTAAATCACTAAATTTACCATCTTTAAACTCTTTATGATAAGTTCCTTTTTTGTCAACATATTCAATATTATCTTTTGTTTTTGAAGTTTTACATTTTTGAAAAACAAAAAATGAAATCAAAATCAATACTAATAAAGCTAATATCAATTTAATGACTTTATATGTTTTCATTATTTAGTAAAATATTTTTATTCGGTTTATTTTTTTTATAACAGCTAAGGTCTAATAATGGACTTATTATTTTAGCTGCCTCTTTTAAATTATATTCAATTTCTCTTTTGTTAACATTATGCTTATTTCCCTTTTCATATGTTACGCATAAAAAACCTATCTTATGCCCTCTACTCTTTAACAATATACAGCCAAAATAATTAACATTATTTTTTTCCATTACTTGTGTAAGTCTTGGGTCATATTCTCTTATACTTTCAACATCTCCAATATAAATATATTTTTTGGCTACTATTGTTGCAAAATTATAATGAGAAATTGGAACATTCTGATAATAACTAGAAATATATTCAAGTTCTTTATGATTTTCATTTTGCTCCTCATATGACATATCTAAATAAACAAATGGTAAACTTGCTGCATTTTCTTTTCCATTATGAAACTCTAACACAAAAGCCCTACTTGCACCTAAAGTATAAATCATTTTATTTAATTCAAAAGACATGTTTGTATTTATATCACTTCTTGCTCTCATTCCATAACTTTCTTCTGCTGCTGTAGGTTTACGAGTGACATATTCTACTATTTGGTTTGTTGCTTTATTACCATTTATAAAACTATAAGCAAAAAGACATGTTACAATTGCACTAACCAAAATGAGAACGATTATAAACAATTTAAAAACTTTAATCCATGGTGCATTTAGTGCTTCTTTAACAATATTTTTAACGGTATCAATTATTTTATCAACCTTACTTAATTTGTCATTACCATTTTCTTTATCTTTATCTTGGAAATTAATGTTTATTGTGTTTGCCTTCTCAAATTTTCTTTTCATTTTTTTCAAATATGTTTTAAAAAAATTATTTCATTAATTTTCTCGCTTTATCAATCATATTTGAAAACTCACAATTCTCATTAATTCTATTTTTGTTATTGGTTGTTTTGAAATAATCTTTGCTGCGATAATTATATAGATTTTTAATTCTATTTAATTCTTCGTTAACCATTTTTTTATTAATTCTTTTCTCAACATCAGGAGATTCATTCTTATGCCATTCTACAATGTAAGAATTACCCTCTGAATCACTCATAACAAATTTATTACCTTCAACTTTAAACTCATCAGGTACTTTTGATAACATGTGACCTTCAGAAATAAATTCTGTATGTTTGAATTTAATATTTTTCATTTTCTTTGATTCAAACATTGTTTCACTATTCTTACCTACTTCTGATTTATCCTTAGTATTACCTGTAAGACCTGTTCCTCTAAGTTTATCTTTTTCTTTCTTTAATTCTTTAGCATGTTTAGAAAATGTTTCACTTTCATTACTTGAATCAAATTCAGCATTGCCAAAATCATCATCCTTATGTAATTTTTCATTTTCTGCCGATGTGTAACCCTTTAATTGTGATTTAACCTTTTCTTTAAAAGGTTTTGAAATACCATCATATTCAAGGTCACTCATTCCACTATTTTCAGTTGGTGTAACCGTACCACTATTCTTGTTCGGTTTTGAGTCTTTAATCCCACCGTCATAAGAACTAGTTTCCTTTTCAATCTCTTTGTAGGCTTGTCTATTGATTTTTTTATTATCATCTTGCACACCACTACCATATACAGGTTTAAATTCATTATTAGTAGCACTTTCCTTGATAATTCTTCTCAAATCTCCTACTCTATAAACTTTGTTCATAAATTTGAATATTAATTTTTTATTTATATTATTGGATTTTGCGTTAAATATAATCCTCTAAGCATTTGTTCAAACATTAATTTAGTAACTTTTTTATCATCAATATTTGAATCTTTTGAAATTTCATCTTTAATTTGTTTATCAATTTCGATGACTTTTTCAACTGCATTTTCATCAATATTTAATGTATTAAAATTATTTGCCATTATTTCTTTTTTCTTTTTGGTATTGAAATAGAACCACCTTTGCCATCATGTCTTGCCGTAGCATCACTTGTGTCAATATTATTTCTCTTCTTACTTTTCGTCACTTTACCAAAATTATTTGCTTGTTTTAATGGCTTACCACCAAAAAGAGGATAAGTAATACCCATACTTGTGTCTGCTTGACCACTACCATCAAGAAAAGCGCCTGTCAATGCACCACCACCACATGCACCATCTGTACATTCTATTACATTATCTTCGTTAATTAAGAAATTATCTATTGTTTCTCTTAATGCCTTAGATATTATGTTTTTATTTATCTTCATGCTAATTCAATTCTATTAAATTATTTTTCAAAAAATAAGGTATATAACCTTCTTATTTTTCTTTCAAAATTCTTTTTAGGTACGCTATATGATAAAGTATGTTTAGAAATCTTTTCACCATTACTATCATAAGGTTCATTAATAGTTTCTTTTTTAGTTATAATATCTCTATCAAGCATTCTGTTAAGTAGTACACTTCTGCTTATACCATTATTTTTGAAAAAATCAGAAGGTTTTGCATAGAAAGGATTTATAAGTAAATTCTTTATAAACTCTTTTAACTCTACAAAGAATTTATAAAACGTAACTTCTTCTTTCTGACTTTCTTTCAAAAGTTGTAAACTACTTTCATTTATAATAATTTTTTTCATTTTCTAAACTTGACTTGCACTACTTTTCCAAAAGTTATTTCTTTGCCATAACAATTTAAATACTTCACTAACTACATCAGCACTAAGTTCTTTAACTTTCTTTTTAAAATCTCTTGAATTTAATACTGATTCTATTTTACTTTTAACAATAGCATCAATTTGAGATTTAGTTAGTTCTTCATTTATGTATTTTTTTTGCTTATTTTTATTCATAATTAAATATGATTTCTATTTAATAAATATTAAATTACAACAAAAAATCCTCTTAAAATTAAGAGGATTTTTATAGCATTTTAAATTATTCATTATCGCTTTTAACAGCCTTTTCAAGGTCTTTCATTATATTACCATCACTTATCAAACTTTGTTTCCAATTTTGAAAACCAGCACGTATTTTTTCAATTGTCTTAGTGTTGGCATCAGTTAACTGTAAATCTGATACTGTAATATAACATCCATCACCTGAAGGGTCATTTAATCTAAACTGAAATTTAATATTTAAGCCTTTAATAATGCCATCTAATGTAATATCATCAATGTTAGGATGATAAACTAAAGCATCACTTTTTAATTCAACATCACCTACAGTTTGTCTTAATGATTCTTCTTGTGAGTTTCTCAAATTTTTAAACTGTGGGTCACTTGCCTTTATAACAAAATCTGCATTATCATTATCTTCAAAGCTATCTTCATTTAAGATTTTTTTCTCAGCTTCTTCCATTAAAATTTCAGACCTGCGAAGAAAATTATCTTTTTCAAACGTTTCTTCATTAATTAATGGTTTAACTTTAGAAAACTTATCAGAACTTTCTCTAATTTTGTTTAGAATTTTCTTGGTTATATTAGAATTATCCATTTCTTAATCCATTAACATACCATTCCACATATTTGTATATGGTCTATTTATTTTTACTCTTCCTGATGCATTTTCTTTAACAACTTCATTATCTTTTTCAGTTAAATCTACTGCATCTTCTTTTTCTTCAGAAACTTTTTCAGTAACTGCATCATTAGATACAGCACCTAAAACATTTTCCTTTTCTTCATCTACTAAAGAATCTTCCTTTACGTTATTTTCTTCAACTTCATTAATTACTTTATTTTCTTTAGTATTTTCAACTTTCTTAGCTGAATTTTGTTTTTTAACTGTTTTCTTTACTGCTACCATATTATTTTTTATAATCTTCTAATAAATACTCACCTTTTGATAATCTTTCTCTTAACTCTGTTAAACTACCAGGTCCGATAGGTAATAACAAACTTTCAAATTGAATATCAGAGGTAAATTTATGTGCATTATTTTTATCTCTCTTATTTGTTGTGTAAAACATTTCGTTATCTCTATTGATTTTAACGTTGTTAGTACTACTTGAATTTACTTGCTTACCATTTGCATCAAGATAAACAGGTGGTTCATTTGGTGCTTTTACATAGACTGAATCTTGATTCAGTCTACCACATAATTCAATGGCTAAATTTCTTAAATCATCAAAGTCTAATGGATTACCTTTTCTGTCATAATTATAAACCACATAAGACGGTTCATATACATCTGTAACACCATCACCACCATGATAGCCACCGTATGTTGCTGTATAAGCATAAGGTGTTTCTCTTCTTAAAAATTCTTTTAACTCGTTATCAGCTCTTTTATTTCTGTCATTAAGCCACATTTGACGAGTTTCTTCATCATCTTCAACGTTTGTATTCTTTAAGAATTTCTCATATTCAGGTGTTAAATCATTATTTTTATTATCAGATGCAATTTCACTTCTATTTGCAGAAATAATAATCATTCCATTATCACCATGAGATAATAACCTATTTACACCAATTTCGCTAATTAATTTACCATATTTTTTATTACCATTAACATATATGGTTTTTACAGGACTTTTTTTATTCATACCAATAAATATTATTTAAACAACATTTCAACATTATTCATACATAAAACTTCAGACTTCATTCTAAAAAGAACTTTCTTTTTTATTTGTCTTACTCTTTCTTTACTAATTCCTAATTTAGTTCCTATTTCTTCTAAATTTTGTTCTTTTTCACCATTAAGACCATAATATTGTTCAATTATTAATTTTTCTCTATCATCTAAATCTACCATCAGTTTTTCAACTATTATTTTTTGATTATTAGAGATTTCTTTATTAATTTCATCTTCTTCATTAGATAAAATAACATCTTTTTTATTAACAACTTCATCTTCAGAATCAGCTATAGCATTATCTTTAACAATTGAATTTAATTCATCATCTCCTTTTTCTAAATTATTTGACATTGTTCTTTTTTTAACAAAGGCTTGCATTGATTGTCTTATCCACCAAACAGCATAAGAAAAAAATTTAATATCATAAGAAAGATTAATTTTCTTTATTGCTTTAATCATTCCAATATTACCTTCTGATATTAAGTCTTCAATAGAAACACCTGAACACCTATATTTTTTTGCTGTATCAAATACAAAACGTAAATTAGCTTTTAAAATTTTATTTTGGGCTTCTAAATCCCCATCTTTAGCCTTGACTATAAGAGACCTTTCAGCCTCTTTAGTCATAGGTTCATATTTCTTTAGTTCTTTAAAATATTGTTTTACATTATCATTAAAATCATTAACATAATCATTCATCTATTAAAAAATTAAACACTATTATTTCTTAACATTTTCCTCAATGTTTATATGAGAAATGTTTTCAGTTTTTGAAACTGATACTTGTATTTGAGACCAATCTTTAGCTTCATCTAAATGACACACATGTAATATAAAGTCATAACTTGGTAAAATTTTATCAAATAACTTATGTATATTTTCAAGGTTATCTTTTGATACACGTCCTAATACTTCATCAATCAAAGTAAAATTCATTTTAGGAATTGTTGAAATATCTGCAAGTACAAATCTTAATGCGAGTGAAGCGCAAGTTCTTTCAAATCCACTACCACTTGATAGGTCAGAAGTAACACCATCTTTAATAATATTAAACATCACATCATTTTTATTGTTAATTGCAACTTCTACATCAAAATCGCAAACATCTGACAATAACTGTGTAAGTCTTGCATTTATAATTGGTAAAGTTTTACGTAGAACCATTTTTGATATGCCATTTTTACCAACTAATTCAATGTATATCTTCCAATTCTTAATTAACTTTTCTTCTTCAGTAATTTTACCAATAACATCTTCACGTTCTTTTATTCTAACTTTATATTCTTCTATTTTAGCTTTATTCTGATTAATCCATCCTAAATTATTCTCTCTATTATTTCTTTTATCAGATAAAACTATCTCATTATTTCTTATTTGAATATCAAGTTTATTATTTAATTCAATAGCTTCAGCATTTTTTTGAAATTCATTTTTCTTTAAAACAAGTTCTCTTAAATCATTTCGTAGTCTTTCAATATTCATTTCTAATGCTGATTTTTTCATCGTGAGTTTATTTTTATTATTGTATTTATCACGATTACTTTTCATGGCTTCAATCTTAGAAGTGATTTCATTTATTTTTAATGTTGTTTCTTTACCATATTTTTCAATTTCTATTAATTCTTTATTTAATTCTTCTATTTTTTTAGAATTATCAACATTATCTAATTTACGACCACAAGTAGGACAATATTCACTTTTTTGTAGGTGTTCAATATTATGCTTCTTACTTCTATATTGTTCACCATACTTAGCTTTATCACCTATAAGCTCATTTAATTCTTTAGATAAATTATCATAATCATTAATTGAAAAATCTACATCACCAATTTCATCTATTTCTTTTACAACATTTTCAAGTTCACATTTTTTATTTTTACCATTTTCAGTAATATCATTAATTTGACGTTCTAACGTTGTAATATCTAATTTTAAAATAGAATCATCAATATTTCTTTTTGAAGTTAAAAGCGTTTTTCTATTTTCTTCTAAATTAACTATTTCTTTTTCTAATTCAGAATTTCTTTTAATATATTCTTTGATTAGTTTCTCATTTTCTTTAATAGAAACATTAAAACTACCAATTTCCTTTTTTAAATCTTCGATATTATATTGATTACTTAGTAAGTAAGGCTTTATATGTTGATTAAATTCTTCTCTTGCTAAAGCATCTTTCTCTTCAAGTGGTAAAAGACCAATCCAACGAGATAATAGTCTACCCCTTTCAGTATCTTTCTTTTCTATTAATGCATCAAGATTTGATTCTGTAATAGACATTACTAAGTCAAAATCATCTTCCCTACCAATAGCTTCTTTTATCTTTTTATTAGTCTGAATAGAGTTTTCTTCTTGCTGATTATCTATATATTCAGCCAACTCTTCCATATTTTCACCAACAAGTTTATAATATTCAACTTTTTGATTTGTTTTACTTCGTTCAGTTCTTCTTGATAAAGAAGGTCTTGTTAATACACGCTTTATTATATAATCCTCACCATCTATTTCAATACAACCTTCAACATTGACATTAACTGCATCTATTAAATGTTTATTAAAAATCTTATCAAGAGTTTGAACTTTTGGGGTTTTACCAAATAAAAGGAAATGAATTAAATCAATCGCAAATGTAGTTTTACCACTTTGATTATCACCATTTAAAAGAACTAACCCTTTGAGAGTTTTAAAATCAAAAAAATTATTCTCTCCGTATGATAAGAAATTATCCCATTTAATCCATTTAATACTAAATCTCTTATACTTATCATAAACTTGATAATCTATTTTAGCATTAATTTCAGAATCAATTTTTTTAATCAAATCAAAATCATAACCATCAATATTATTTATTCTCAAATAATCTTGAAATAACTTTAATTGAAAAGTAGGGTCTTGTATATTAGATATAATATCACTTGTTAAAACAATTTTTTCTCCATTATCCGTTACAGTAATAAATTCAGGAGTTATTCTAATATGCTCCTTTGGGATTTTATATTTATTACTCATTTTACTTATAATGGTATTTAATTTTTCCTTAGAAAAGTCATAAGGTGACACTTTCCAATGCAAATTAATATGTGCATCACTACCTATCTCTAACATATTTTATTTTTTTATTATTTTAACTTTTTTATTAACTTTAACAGCTTTTTTATCAATATTGTTTTTATCAATATTTTCTTCTTCCTTAATTGTTTTATCAATTATAGGAGTTTTATCTTTATCATTATTTCCAATTTTACTAATAATATTTTGTTCAATATTGAAATTATTTTGTGGTGAATAACCATATTTTTTCACATTAAATCCAATAGTTAAACAATCATTAATAAAATCATCAATATTTTTTATAGAATTTAAATTACAATATTTTTCTATTTCTTCTTTAATTTTCATTAAAATTTAATTTAATTAATACAAATATATAAATAAATTTAATAAAAACAAAATATTTATTATTTATTTTAATTTATTATATATTATAATATAATCTAGAATATTAATATAATATTAAATTTAATATATATTATAATATTATTATATTCTAGAATATTAATATAAAATTTAATTTAAATTATATATATAAAATATTATAATAAATTTATGGATAAAAATGGTAATAGAATTTTAATGGGTCTTGATGTTTCAACTAAGACCATTGGTGTTACTATTCTTCTTGATGATAATTCTGAAAATGGTCAAATAATAGAATTAACACATATATCCCCTAAAGTTCCAAATAAAATAAAAGGAATTGAATCATTATGCTTAAAAAAGAAAATTTTTGATGAATTTATTAATAAGTTCAAAGGATTAGGTATTGATGATGTTGTTATTGAAGAACCATTGTTATCTTCAAATAATGAATATACTGTAGGAACATTGCTAAGATTCAATGGTATGCTATCATGTTCTGTTTATGAAATTTTAGGGATTGTCCCACAATATATTTCAAGTTATGAAGCAAGAAAATATGCTTTTCCTGATTTAATGGCAATTAGAAAATATAATAAATCAGGTTTTCAATATGATTATAAGAAAATTTTAAAAGAAATAAAACAATCCAAATTAGTTTTATTTGGGTCTTATTCATGGGAAGTTGATAAGAAAGCAATACTTCAAGAAAAAGTTGCTAATATGTTCCCACAAATACCATGGATATATGACAAAAAAGGTGAATTAAAAAAAGAAAATTTTGATGCCACAGATAGTTATGTTGCATGCCTTGGTTATTTAAATAAAACAAAAAGAGGTGAACTTAATTTTTCAATTGAAAATATCAAAGAAATAACAGATGGAATTGAATATGATGTTAAATATTGGGATAAGATAACGCATAGAGTTACTTATGCAAAAAAAGAAGAGTAAAAGTCGCTCTTCTTTTTTTTTATTATTAAATATAACTTTTCCAATCACCATTAGGTTTATTACTTTCAAATCTATTATAATCTGAAGAACCATGTGGTGTAATAATATCCCCCTGTGCTGTTTTAACTTTTATATCGTTATACACACCTTGTGCGTACCATGCACTATCATTTCCATATTGTAAAGATTCATAATCAAGACTTTCAATCATTGCATAAAGTAAATCGCTTTCTGAAAATTTATTGTTTGTAAGCATAATAATTTAATTTTTTATATTAATAAATATTAATTT